>Ga0070717_10001754_pt1 | contig 15100 bp, 10 predicted proteins | sample LARL113metaG_FD_71366 | JGI IMG/M metagenome (GOLD analysis project Ga0070717, IMG submission 71366) | Corn, switchgrass and miscanthus rhizosphere microbial communities from Kellogg Biological Station, Michigan, USA - LAR L11-3 metaG | ecosystem: Host-associated > Plants > Roots > Rhizosphere ... | reverse complement strand
CGTAGGACCTTCGCTCGAGGACACTTTTGCTCAACCTCCCGCGGAAGCGATGGCGTGTGGACTCCCTGTGATCGTTTCCTCCGCCAATGGAACGTCTGAAATCGTGACCCATGGACAAGACGGCTTGATTTTGACGGATCCTACCGACTCCCTCACGCTCGCCGGTATGATTCGCGATCTCTACAAGAACAAGCGATTTCGCGATCAGCTTGGATCGCAGGCAGCCCGGACGGCGCTCGCGTACACTTGGGAACGCAACGGTCGAGAGCTTGTCGAAATCTTTAGGGAGATTTTAAGGCGAAAAGCGGGTTCTTCCGCCCAGAGTGTCGTCGAGGCATCGTGAGCCCTCCGGCAGGCGGTCGAGTCGATAAGAACGCGGCGGCGTCCACGCCTCACTCTGAGCGCATCATCGGGCTTTTTCCAGAACTGCTCGGCGTTGGTGGGGTCCAAGAAGCCGGCCGCCAAACTGCTGCGGCGCTTCATGAGATTGCGCGGCACCACGGACAGGAAACGCAGTTTCTTAGTTTAAATGACCCTGCCGGCGAACACGTTCTTCCATCCGGCGCGCTTGAAATCCCATTCCATGGCTTTGGGCGGGCGAAGGTACGGTTCATTTTCGCCGCGGCGGGGGCAGCACGGAACAGCAAGGGTGTCGTCCTCGCCGCTCATCCGAACTTGGCGCTGCCCGCTGCGCTCATGAAAAAACTATCGCCGCGATTAAGAACCATCGTCGTCTCGCACGGCGTCGAGGTCTGGCAACCCCTGCCGTGCGTTCGACGTGCCGCTCTACGTCGAGCGGATCTTCTCCTTGCTCCCAGCCGTTACACCGTGCGGAAACTTAATGAGGTACAAGGCATTCCGATTGATAAGATCCGCCGCCTGCCCTGGCCACTGAGCCCTGCATTTCTTTCTCTGGCTGAGGCTTCTGAAACCGTGCAATTGCCGCTCGAGTTTCCGTCGGGCAAGGTGATCCTGACCGTTGGTCGCTGGGCGGCCTCGGAACGGTACAAGGGCGCCGACGATCTTATCGTCGCAGTCGCACAACTTCGGCCCAAATTTCCAAATTTGCATTTGGTTCTCATCGGCCAGGGCGACGACCTCGTGCGGCTCCAAACACTTGCTGCGGAAGTTTCGGCGACCGATACTGTTCATTTCATTCAGGGAATATCTCGCGAAGGATTGGCTGCCTGTTACGCTCGAGCCGACATCTTTGCGCTCCCGAGCACGGGCGAAGGTTTCGGATTGGTCTTCCTCGAGGCCATGGCTTTTGGAAAACCCATCGTTGCTGCAGCGGCGGGTGGCGCAACCGACCTAGTAGAAAATGATGTTAACGGACTACTGGTTCCTGCGAACAATCCCGAGCAACTGGCCAATGCGCTCGCACGCTTGCTCAATGATGAAGCGCTTCGCTCGGCACTCGGGCGACGAGGCCTTGAAAAGATTCACAGTCAACATAGCTTTGACCGCTTTGAATCAGGACTCGATACGACCATTCGAGACCTAGCCTAGGCGCCGCTAATCCTTGAATGATTCTCGATGACCTATAGTATCGTTTTTGAAGGAGGTTAGGACGCTTGGGGCGCATGCGAGTCGGCGTAATTGGGTCCGGATTCATCGCGAAGCAGAAGCACCTGCCGGCGTGGAAAAAGGCAGGAAAAGATGCGCAGGTAGTCGCACTGTGCGATCCCAATATCGCACAAGCGGAAGAACTTGCTCGAGTGCACGAGATACCGAAGGTATACAAGGATTTTCCGCAAATGTTGGAAGCCGAACGGCTCGACGTGGTTGACATTTGCTCGCCGCCTCGCACTCATGCGGAGATCGCCATTCACTCTCTGAAATCGGGAGCTCATGCTCTGATTGAAAAGCCGATGGCCATTAACACCGAAGAATGCGATCAGATTGTAGCCGCGGCGAAGGAGAGTGGTAGAAAGATTTGTGTGGCCCATTCGGATCTATTTTATCCGTCGTTCCTGAAGGCCCGTGAAATCGTTAAGCAGGGCATGATCGGCAACTTCAGTGGTATGAGGATTTTTCTTTCGACGCCGGTCGACTACATCACCTCAAAGCCCGATCATTGGGCGCACCGGCTTCCGGGCGGCGTTATCGGCGAAACCGGTCCACATGTCATCTATATGACGCTCGCATTTATTAATCCAATTCAAAGTGTGCGTGTGGATGCCCGCAAGCAGTTAAAAGAGTTCGCTTGGTCTCCGTATGAGGATTATCGCCTGGAGCTGATAGGGGACAATGCCACGTGCAGCGTAGCTCTCACATACGCCACCAATCGTTGGGCCGTGCAACTCGACGTTTGGGGCAGCGAAGGTCATTTGAAATTCGATCTCGAAACCCAAGCTCTGATCGTCCATGGCCGGTCCGATCTGAAACCCGTCACTCTCGGCGTGTCGGCGGTCAAGGAAGCTGGCCAGATGCTCGGTGGAACTCTAGGAACCAGCCTAAGTTATCTCACCGGAAAATTCGAAAACACACATGAACGCCTTGTCAGGGAATTCGTCGAAAGCATCCGGAATGGATCTGCCACTCCTGTTCCGCCGGAGGAGGGACGAGAAGCCGTCCGTGTCATGGCCCTCGTCGTGAGTCAGCTAACGGCCTCGGCCGCCTAAACCAAATGTGTGGAATCTCCGGAGTAACGGCGAAGCACGTCGGGCAGGTGAACCTCCAAGCCACGATTGAGAGGATGGCGAGCGCGATTCGCCATCGCGGACCGGATGGGATGGATGTTCGATGCTTTGAGCCACCCGCGATTTCTCAACGTGTAGCGCTCGGCCACAACCGTCTGGCAATCATCGACGTGTCTCAGGCGGGCCGGGAGCCAATGACGAATGAAGATAGCAGCGTTTGGCTTGTCTTCAATGGGGAGATTTACAATTTTCAAGAATTGCGCAGGCGTCTCGAATCACATGGCCACCGGTTTCATTCTCGGACCGATTCGGAAGTAATCATTCATTTGTACGAGGAAACAGGTCCATCTTGCCTGAAGGAACTGAACGGTATCTTTGCATTCGCCATTCTCGATTTGAGGAACGATCTTCTCCTGCTCGCTCGTGATCCGATCGGCGTGAAGCCCCTGTTTTATGCCGCAACGCCCGATCATTTTCTCTTTGGTTCGGAGATCAAGGCGATTCTGGCTTCGTCTCTCGTGAGCCCCAGTGTAAATTGGAAGGCAATTTCAGATTTCTTTACCTACCTCTACATCCCGGGGCCGGAGACGGCCTTCAATGGAATCGAGCAAATTCCTCCAGGCCACAGCCTTACTCTTCAACTTCGCGACAATTCCTTTGCAATCGAACGCTATTGGGGCGTCTCCTCCAACACAAAAATCGAGAATTCTTCTTACGACCAACTGAAGTCTGCCATTCGCGAGATCCTCGCGAAGTCGGTAAAACGCCAGCTTGTTAGCGATGTCCCGATTGGGGTCTTCTTAAGCGGTGGAATCGATTCGACTATCGTCACCGGTCTGGCGAAGAAAGAAAAACAAGATATCCAAACTTATGCGCTTGCTTTTGCGGGAGATGAATTCCGTTTTTACAACGAGGCAGCAAAAAGCCAGTCCGTCAGCCAACATCTCGGCACCGAACACTTCGAACTGTCGGTCGATCGTCCCGAGGTCACGAGCATACTCGATCTCGTCGAATTCGACGACCAGCCCTTTGCCAATCCGACTTCTTATCTCATGTACGAGCTGTCTCGCAAAGCGCGCCAACATATTACGGTCGCGTTGTGCGGCGCCGGCGGAGATGAGCTGTTTGCCGGATATCCGAGAACCTCTGCTGTGCGCCTGGCCAGGCGCCTTGGATGGGCTCCCAAGTCTTTTCTCCGACTCGCAGGCAGTGCGCTCGGCTGTTTGCGCGACTCTTACCAAACCCCCTATCTAAGACGGGCTCGAAAGTTTCTCGGCGGCGTCGATTCCGACTTCTTTGTTCAATATGCGAACTGGACTTATTTCTTGAACGAAGACCGGAAACGCCGGCTCCTCATAGGAGCATCCGCTGGTAGAGAGCCCCACTCTTCGATTGACACCCTTCGGAAAGCGTACTCCCGGAGCTCGTTGGCTGAGCAGGACAATCGTATTCTGGAAATGGATCTAAGCACCTTTCTCGCGGATAACATCCTTGATTACACCGATCGCATGAGCATGGCAACTGCGCTTGAAGTACGTGTTCCGCTGCTCGATCCCGGTTTCGTCGAATTGGGTCTCAACGCTCCATTTGCGTTCAAGAATCGAAATGGCCACGCCAAGGCAATACTAGCCGACGCTTTCAACGAATTCTTCCCGCCTGAAGCGCTGGGTGCTCCGAAGCGTGGTTTTAACCTTCCCCTCGCGCAATGGTTCGAACGGCTTCTCGATCCCTACTTTGACGCCAGTGCGTGGTTTGGCGAGGACGTGGGAGCGTCCTGGCATGATGGAATCTTGGACTTCAGCTTTATTCAGCGCTTACGGGGCCAGCATCGCCACGGAAAACGCGACAATTCGCATGAATTGTTTGCATGCATCATTTTCGATGTTTGGTGGCGAAAATATATCAAGAAGACGGCTCCCCTCGTTCACTGGCAGACAGACAAGGAATGGCTGTGCGCATCCTCAATGTAGCGCAGACCTACTATCCGTATCTCGCCGAAGGCGGTCGACCTGCTAAAGTTCGAGCCCTCTCGCGTAATCTGGCCGCCCGGGGACACGACGTGACAGTGTTGACCGCCAACCTCGGCTCCGCTGATTGGTCCCGCGTTACTGAGCCCGCGGCGAATACGGACATGGGACTACAAATGACCGAGGATGGCGTCACCGCCATCTATCTTCCGACCTGGACCCGCTATCGCACTTTGACTATCAATCCTCAGGTACTGCGGTTCGGCAGGGCATCCCTGAAAGGATTCGATCTCGTCCACTTCTATGGACTCTATGACCTGCTTGGTCCTTCCGTCAGTTACTTCTGTCGGAGGCAACGTATTCCCTACCTCATCGAGCCGATGGGAATGTATCGGCCAATTGATCGAAGCATCCGGATGAAGCGTCTGTGGCACCGCAGCATCGGCGGTGCATTCTGGCGCAGTGCCTGCAAGGTTGTAGCGACTTCCGAGCTCGAGCAGCAGGAGCTCTTGGGCGAAGGCATTGCGCCAGAAAAAGTAGTGGTCCGTTACAATGGAATCGATGCCGGAGTTTCGCCCAAGGCGCCCGCCCGTAACACCTTCCGCGCAAAGTGGAACATCCCGACCAGCGAGCCTTTAATTTTGTTCCTAAGCCGTTTGATTCCGCGCAAGGGTGCTGATATTTTGATAGAAGCGTTCGCAGAAGCCTTCCCGGCTTCTGGCTATCTCGCCATTGCCGGTCCGGAGGGAGAGCCTGGCTACCGCGCCTACCTTGAAAGGCACGCACAAGAGTCCGGTGCTGCGTCGCGGATCATCTTTACCGGTTCACTCTACGACAACGAAAAGAACGCAGCCTTCACGGATGCTGATCTTTTCGTACTCCCTTCCCGTTATGAGAATTTCGCAAATGTTGCTGCCGAGGCCATCGCCTGCGGCGTGCCTGTCATTATTACACCGTCTTGCGGAATCCGTTCGCTAGTGGATGGCCGGGCGGGTTTGGTCGTATCCCCGGAGAAGCAACCGCTTGCCGCAGCGCTTCACGAGATGGTTCACGATCGGGCGCTCCATAACCGGTTGAGAGAAGGGTGCCGCGCCGTTACGGAACAGCTTAGTTGGGAGCGATTGGCTGAACAGATGGAAAAATATTACGCTGAAGCAATGGACGGCAACAGTGACGGCCGCTGAGAAAATCACTTTCTATGATGAGCACCCATTTGATTGGATTTCTCCGGATGCCAGTCGAGATATTCGTTCCGTTGTTTCGCCGTCCCTTGTCGATTTGATTGAAACCCTGGACTCCCGTGCTCTCGTCTTGGATGTCGGCTGTGGTCCGGGAAGAGTTCTTGGATTCCTTACCGAACGCGGCATTCGCTCGATTGGCGTGGACCGAAGCAGTGTTTCGCTGTCACTTGCAGTCGAGCGATACGGATGCTCCGGTGCCGTGGGAGACAACCTCCACCTGCCCTTTGCCGACAGCGTTGCAGATGTCCTGATTTCCGACGGCGTAATTCACCATACCGACGATCCCCGGCGCGCTTTTAGGGAAAATCTCCGCATCTTGAAGCCAGGTGGTCGTATGTACCTTGGCGTTTACAAACCATCCGGGCGGTATCCGCTGCTCTACAAATTTCCCGGTGGCATGATTCGGCGCGGGTTAAAACACAAATGGAGCGAACCTCTGGTACTTGTCTTTGCCAGGGTTCCTTACTTTCTCGTTCATTTCTTCAGATCCAAGGGCAAGCGAAGCTGGGCGGGCGCGCGGAATCTCTTTTACGACTATTTCGTGACGCCCCGCGTCGCGTTTCTCGCTCGCGAGGTGATCGAAGAATGGTGCTCATCAACCGGGACCCAGATTCGTCGCTATGACGAAAATCGAGGTTCGAATGTGCATTCATTCCTTTTAGAGAAGAGTCCCGCTCTCGCTCCCTTAGATTGTTAAAGATTCAGCTTCGCAAAAATGGACTCCGGTATGAATCGAATGAAACCCATGATCCATTTCCAATACCAGGGGCAATACACGATTGGGCGCGGTGAAACCATAGCTTTGTAAACTTCCCGACCCGCTCGTTCAGCGCTCACGAAGAGAAAGTTCTGAGCGAGATGCTCGGTCATCGGAGTACTGACCCACCCGGGCTTGATGAGGACCACCTGAACTTTGGCGTGCGCCAGTCGCGGTCGTAACCCTGCAACGAAAGTCGCGAGTGCTGCTTTGGCGCTGCCATAAACGTAGTTACTGCGGCGTCCGCGGTCCCCAGCCACGGATCCAATGACTGCAAGAACGCCGAACCTCTGTTCTTCGAATGCCTTAGCCAGCCGCATTAGAAGCGATACGACGCTGAAATAATTTGTCTCAATGGAGTTCCGCAAGAGGGCCGGGTCACTTTCCGCCAACAGTTGATCGGGCAGAGTTCCGTGGGCTATTAGGGCGGCGTCCAGTCCCTCCCACACCGCAAATGCTCTCGAAATAATCAGAGGGTGGGACGGATCGTCGGTCAAGTCGGCTGCAAAAGTCTCAACGGACTCTGCACCGCGAACTCTCAAGTCGTCGGACAAGGCTTGGAGATTTTTCTTTTCACGAGCAACCAGAAACAAGCGAGCGTGCTCAGCCGCAAAGCACCTTGAAGCCTCCCGTGCAATGCCGGAAGTAGCTCCCAGAATCAGCACACGTCGCGTCATTGGCTCAAGGGGCGAGGTGTCGCAACTCTCCGCCAGAAGTCGGATCCGAAACACGGATCAATAAAGTTCGAAAACTCCGTCCATCGAGGGAAATATCTTTGGAAGCTCTCTGAGGACATACGGGCATCCTTTGCTGGGTAGACTGCGCCCCCATATTTGCGAACCACTTCATCGAACTGCTCCAAAAGCAGGAGGGTCGATTCTCCCTGAAACGGAAAATCCAGCGTGAGGGTGACACCGGGACGGGGAAATGACAGCCAACCAAGAGATTGTGTCCTGCCAAAAACTTTTAGTACCGAGAGCGTGCAGACTTCACGCGATGCTGCTGTCAAATCGAGAATTTCCGTCACGCCTTCTTTTCTCTCGTACGGGACCAAAAATTGGTATTGAAGGAAACCACGCTTGCCATAGAATCGATTCCATTCGGCAATTCGATCGAGAGGGTAAAAAAACGTTCCGAAATGAATAGTACTACGCTTGGAGCTACGTCCTTGAGCAAGAAGATATAACCAATTAAAGGCTCTGACGGTAGGACGACTAATGAGGGACTCGGGAGCATAGAAACCCGTTAACGTGGGAGTAGGTCGCCCCGCCGAATTCTTCATCGGGATCGTAGAATGATTCCCGCGAAACAAAATTCCACGTCGACGTTTGTTGTCAGTTGACACGCAATCCAGCCAGGCGACCGTGTATTCGTAATCTTTGTCGGATGAAGCAGATAGTTCAAAGAATTCCTCCAGTGTTTCGAAACGGACCCTCTCGCAATCTATCAGAGGTCCCGAAACACGCTTCAGTTGGAACTCTGCCCAAAGAATAAGCCCGGTAAGGCCAAGCCCACCGATGGTGGCCTCGAACAGATCTCGGTTGCACTCTCGCGAACACAGCACCTTCCCTTTGTCAGAACGCAGCAGCTCGAAACTCAGCAGATGACAACCAAAGGACCCTGCCTGGTGGTGATTCTTTCCATGCACGTCATTTGCAATTGCACCTCCGATCGTCACGAATTGGGTACCGGGAGTAACAGGCAGAAACCAGTTCACAGGCACAACGAGGTCGAGTATAGCGTTGAGCGTGACTCCAGCCTCGCATCGTAGAACCCCGGTTTCCGGATCGAACTGAATGAATCGGTCAAGCCCCGACGCATCGAGAAGTGTGCCTCCGTCATTCAGGCAACAGTCCCCATAGCTCCGACCTTTTCCGTATGGGAGAATTGGACGTAGCAGCCCATTCAGGTCCGGTACATCCGAAATCCACGACAGTGGCAGTACCCGAGCAGGCACAGATTTCGGGTATCGCCCCCAAGATTCGTATCGCTTCATCACTTAGACCTTAGTTTAGGATGCCGCGAATAAAATCAGAAGAAGCATTACGCCGAGAAGGTAGCTGACAGGATCACTGGCTGCGAAGACAACGGGATCGTCGCTGAGTTTTCCGCGACTGGCTAGGAACCAGACTCGTGAGATCCAGAAAAGTAGCATCGGGCAAGCGAGCCAGATCACTTGCGGATGTCGATAGAGCCTTGTCACGTCGGTGCCATTTACGTAGAGGGCCAACACCAGAACCGACAAATAGCCGCTCGTCACGCCAAATTGTTGTAGGACCGCCGTGTCTTGTTCCCGATAGCCTCTTTTTGACGTCGCTGCTTGGGTTTCGCCGGTCGTTGTTTGTTCTATCAGTTCTGCCTGGCGTTTTGAAAACGCCAAACTCAGGAGGAGGAACATCGAAAATGCGATCAGCCAAGGCGACACGTGCACGTCAGCCGCTATACTTCCTCCCAAGATGCGAACGAGATAGAGTGCCGTCAGCCAGAGCACATCCAAGATGGGGATACGTTTTACATATGTTGAATAAAGCGTCGTCGCCGCCGAATAAAGCAATACCGTCCCCAGAAGGAGCTTAGTAGGAACTTGAGCCGCTACAAGGAATCCCGCTAGCATCAGCAAGGGGGCGAAGATAAGACCCACCCGCACGGGGAGCTTACCGGATGCTAGGGGCCGGAACCTCTTCTTCGGGTGCAGACGATCCGCTTCGAGATCGAATAGATCGTTGAGGAGGTAGACGCCCGATGCGCAGAGTGAAAAGCTGACGAATGCGATCAAGTCGTACATCAATCTTGAAACGTCATTCAACTGGTGAGCCATGACGATCGGCACAAAAACCAGGAGATTCTTGATCCAGTGCTCTGGACGCAAAGACCTCCACAAGGAGCCCCAGTAGCTTTCGTAACTTTTTACGGTTCCGCCGACCATACTTGTCTTGCTTAGTGTTTTCAGTAATCTGGGACTGGGCCCGACAAGGATTGCCGCGTTCGCAGCGTTCCAAATCGGAATATCTTCTCTCGCGTTTCCGATGTAGTCGAAACCCTTTCCGCGGACGATTTCCCGAATCGCCTCTTTTTTCTTTTCTCCCGTCAGATTTGTTACGCCATCACTCGCAAGCACCGCATCAAAAAATCCGAAATATTCAGCCACGGCACTAGCTATCTTTGCGTCAGCACCAGTCGCTAGAATCAATTTTCGTCCGATTTGCTTCTGCTGGCGCAAAAAGTCAATTATTTCTTCTCGAACCGGCAGCGTTGAAACGTTCAGTCTCACTCGCCGCGAGATTTCATGCTTCAATGCGGCCTTGCCCATAAGAAACCAGTAAGGAATAAAGAAGACATACCAAGGGTGGACTCCGACGAGTGAGAGGAGGGATTCCCAGAATGAATCGCCAATGAGAATCGTTCCATCCAAGTCGGTGCAAAGAAATTCAGCACTTGTCCCTGCTTCGCTCGGCGGAGACGTAATGTTAATGCTCGATTGTGTCACGCTCGAATTTCGCCCTCGCAGCACCCCTAAACTAGAACCCAATATTTCGTTGTCGGCGTCTTGCCGCTCAAATTGACCTCCAGGGTACTATGTAGCGCTAACAATCGATTCAAAAGATCCGCTCATGCACCGCCTTGAGGAAGCGGGATGCCCTTCACCTGTTAATGCCGTAACCATCCGTCCAAAGCTCGGGGATTGCCCTTTCTCTATTGTGGAAGCAAACCGTACACGTCTATCTCTGTTTGGGTTCCGACGTATACTTTCCCATTCGCGATCGTCGGTACGACAAATTTTACTGCATTCCCCATGACATCCCGATTCTGCGCCTGCGTAGTGTTGTAGAGTTCGTGAGCCACGTTGGTCGCATCAAAAGCATGTAAAATTGCAGGAGCCAACGGAGGACCATCACTACCGTAATTGGACGTATCTACCACCCACACGATTCCGTTCGTGGATCCATTTGAAGAGATCGAAGGAGTCGCTCCGGGGAACCGAATCATAAACGGGACAATAGAACTCGCAGCCGAGCTCACAACGCCTCCGCTAATCGGATATACCGAAAGTTGTCCGAAGGATCCAAGATAGTAAATGCTTCCGTTCCAATAAGCAGGAGTGCTAAAGGAATCTCCGCTAGGTTGGAACTCGGAGATGATTTGAGGGTCGATCATGCAATTATTCAAGCAAAAATGGAGGTTGTTAAGGGTCATCTGATCTCGATCGATCTCATACATCCAGCGCCCCTTGGCGGCAAGCAAGAGCTGATGGGGATGGCTGCCAGGTTGATCCGGGAGCAGTAGGACACCACCAGATCCAACGTCTAAGTCAGCTGTGTTGTAGGCGGCCTGGTTGTAGGGAGTAAAATAGTCGATAGCTGCAAGCGAACTGCCGTTTAGCAGTATCTTCACGATGCTGTCGCCCAATTCGGTGGAAGGATTGTGCACCGTGTCAAACGTGCCGTTTCCGGTTGCGATGTAGACGTTCGCACTTGAATCGGCCGTGATGCCCGCGCCGGAATTCCAGAGACCGCCATCGCTGCCGTCCGGGGTCGAGACGAACACTGCTCGCTGAGCGGAGGTTGCGGCATCATAGGCGAACAACCAGCCATGATAGGGGGTGTCGTCGCAGTTCGACGCAAACCCTATATAGACAACTCCATTCACCAACAGAAGACCGGGGCGATTGAGATGCTTTTTGGGATCGAACGAGAGCGTGCCATTTGAACTACCGTCACCGCTCCCCGGAACCGATGCAGCAATGACAACGGATCCCTGCGATTTTTCCGCCCCGGTTGCAATATCGATCGCGTGGAGACGATAGACATGAGATTTGTTTTCCGTTGACTTCGCTACCACGTACATCGTGCTAGTGCTGGGATCGATTACTGGAGTACTTGTGACTCCCACAAGGGGTACGAGAGCGTTGCAGACGATGTCGTGCACGGAATCAACGGGCGTTGCGCCCGGTGCGGCGCCGTGAGCCGCATCAATCAAGCTGGCATGCCAAAGGGGACTTGCATTCGCGCCGGTGTTGCTGTCGGCGTCAAATGCAAAAATGCTGTCAGCCTCTGTCGCCACGTAGATCACATTGTGGGACTGGCCTGCGATGGTCACGTTGGGGACATACAAGGGTTGAGCAAAGACGTCCCCATCCACTGCCAGCGCGAACAATTTCCCGAAGGTTGTTGAGTTAACGTTGGTAGGCGTGAGAACCGTCTCATTGAGGTCCTGACCTGTTCTTCCGTTGTCATTGTGCTGCGTGAAAACGCCCGCGAAGCCGTTGCCCGCATGATTCGTAACGGTCAGAATGGATACACCGTGAATGGTCCCGATAACCGCTTGAATTGAAGCAAATCCCACCGTCTGGCCATTAAGCAGGGCCGCGCTCATTGTGAGACCAGCGGCGTTCACGCTGGCAACTTGCATATTGGTTGACGACCATACTGCCAGCGAAGTGACATCGAAGCTGCTGCCATCACTGAAATGACCGGCTGCTGCGAACTGCTGCGACGCTCCGGAATCAGCAATAGATGGATTTTGCGGTTGGACCACCACTTCAGTGAGCATGGCTGAGCTAACTGTGAGACCTGATGACCCTTGAACAGTCCCCAAAGTGGCTTGAATTGTCGTCGTTCCCGCGCTCACGCCTGTTACAACCCCGGTTGAAGTAATCGAGGCTACGTTTGGCGCAGTAGAGCCCCAGGTAACACTATTAGTGATGTCTGTTGTACTGCCGTCTGTATTGGTCCCGGTGGCAATAAATTGGACAGGAATGCCTTGCGGTAGAGAGACGCCTGAACCCCCTGAAGGAAGCGAGCCCGGCGTTGCGGGCGCAACCGCAATGGAAGCGACTGCGGCTGACGTGACTGTCAAATTGGTCGAACCCGTGATTCCAGCTTGAACAGCTTGAATTGCGGCAGTCCCGGTCGCATGAGCGGTCGCGAGACCAGTGGCAGCAATTGTGACAACGTCGGCCGCGCTAGTGCTCCACGTGACAGTTTGAGTTAAGTCTTTGGTCGATCGGTTTGTATAAGTTCCAGTGGCTTTAAATTGTTGCGTGGCCCCTAGCGGAATATCCTGGCTGGCTGGAGTCACTGTGATGGCTTCCAATTTGGGAGCCGATGAACAACTTCCTATATGGATTGCAATGAATCCAAACAGAAGAAGCGACAATCCCTTGTAGACGGCATTAGCCAGTCGTCGCATTGCATACGCCTCCCGGATTATTTGTGCGGATGGGCTAGCTTGGCCTAGACTCCGAGTCGGTGGGAACTGAGCCTGAGCATCGAAATCCAATTCGCGCCACAGGTTCGGACAACCCTACACTATTCTAAAATTCATCGCCCGTAATCGCAAGGGCATTCATGGCGCCTTCATAATTCTTTCCTTCGAGCGAAACTGCATTAAGTCACTTCCCATTAAACAGATCTATGAGCTGGTTTGTTGCATCGCTGAGGATCGCAGAAGAACTTTCGGCGATCTCGCGTGTTTAGGCACACTTTCCATATCCTTCGTAATCTCCTACAAATAACGGCCCGTTAAGACGTAGTTTCTGAATGAGGGTTGGGTACGAGATCTCCGAACTCTAGTTAGGTTCGCGAGCTCCGCCTGAAGTGTGCACCGATCCACAAATCTGCCATCGAGCCCGAAGCCTGGAGAATCTCGGTTTTGGTCCCCCACTTACATCTCGTTTTCAGCAAAGGCACGTTGTCGTGTGCGATGTCTATGGCGAGGACTCGGGCCCTCAGGCAGGAGAGGCGCAGATGTTGCCAGGTAGGCCTGCAGCAGAAAAAGTAAAGCGTTGGAAGGGATGTGAAGATTGAAGTCTACGAAGCTGTGCAACAGAATTCCGCAAACGGCGGCAATAGCGCCCGCATGAAGCGCAGTAGAAAAATGACCCTGTTCGGCCACGAACGATCTTCGTGCGTCTGTGAATAAAAGCCAAAGAAATGCGACGCCACAGAGACCACCCAAAGTCCCTGCCTCCGCGAGCGCTTCAATATAGTCGTTGTGGACGTGGTCCACGACCAGGCCGTCATAGCCCGCGTCGTAGCCCGGAAAGACAGTAACAATGGTGCCCAATCCGACGCCATTCACGGGATGATCCAGAAAAATTTGCTCGGCACCTCGAAACATCGAGGCACGACGAGAGCGCGACACGTCGCCGATCCGCGTTTTCGAAAAGCGCTCGATCACTTTTCCCGCGCCCAGCCATGCAATCAGCGCGATGGAAGCAAGTCCCACGAACGCAACCGCGATCATCGTGGCGCCCCGCTGCCCTTTACGGGTGCGCGCGAGCAACGCCAGCACAGCGACTTCAAACGCAAAACACACGATCCCGCCTCGGGAACCGGAAAGAATCAACGCGCCCACGGGAATGATCGTGAGCAGGCCGGTAATCGCGAAGAGTTCCCGGCGCATACCGCGGAACACCAGCAGCGCCAATCCGACAGGCGCAACCAACTCCACAAATCCGGCAAAGTGATTGCGATTCACATAGGATCCAAACACGGCGCCGCTTTGGGGAAAACTTCGCATCCAATAAATCCTGTCAGGGGACGTAAAAAGCTGGATGATTCCCAGCAGGCTGACCGAGAATCCCAAAAGAACCAGAAACCAAACCAGCTTCACGAGATCTTCTCGCTCACGAAAGGCCTGAGCAGTTAGGAAGAAAACGATGAAGTAGACGCCGAATCGAAGCAGTTCGACTCGAGTGAAAAACGGATTTGCGCTCCAACGAAATGTCAGTTGCAACAGCCCAATTACGATCAACCCGAGGAGCGGCCAGTTCAGCGAGTTCCATTGAATCGTTATTTCTGCATCCCGGTAGGCAAGAAAGATCCAGGTAATAAAAAGGAGTGAAGCGCCAATTTCGAGAATCGATTCCGACCAAACTTCCACAACACCATGAGCAAAAACGCTGAAAGCGAAAAGGACGCTGAGCCCGATGCGGATAGCTTTCATTTGGACGGCGGCGGCGCAGAGCTCGGCGTAAGCGAAACGTCGCCGATCCAGACGGTTCCGTTCAACTTGTTCTCAAACATTCGGCTCTGAGACCTGCGCACCTGAACGATCAGAAAATGTGTTTGGGGGCTGGTCGTATAGTCCACGTCCGCTGGGGTCCAGGAGTGGGAACCTGTGAGATTTTCAGTGGACACGACGGCAGCGCCGTGATGCGGGTCACCAATTGAAAAAAAGAGTCCGTTCTCGGTCGTGATTCCTTCCGTCCGCAGCTCCGCGTGAAAATGATAACTGTGGCTGGGCTCGACCGGAACGAACTCGAGGGGCTCACTTAGATCCAAATTCGCGCCCCCGCTGAAATCGAGCCTCAATGATCGGCCCCCCGACGAAGGAGGCGGGGCATCGAAACCGATCGAAGCGCCAAAAGGTGAATTCCAGCGCCAATCCAGTCCGCCGTTCAAGAAATCCCTAGCGAAATCTCCATTCCAAATCAGCGATTGGTTCGCAGGCTCGCTATGTGGAAGTCCCGCCGCAGCCAGGGCTTCTCGC
>Ga0070717_10001753_pt1 | contig 15100 bp, 14 predicted proteins | sample LARL113metaG_FD_71366 | JGI IMG/M metagenome (GOLD analysis project Ga0070717, IMG submission 71366) | Corn, switchgrass and miscanthus rhizosphere microbial communities from Kellogg Biological Station, Michigan, USA - LAR L11-3 metaG | ecosystem: Host-associated > Plants > Roots > Rhizosphere ... | reverse complement strand
TCTCGCAATGGCTGGCCTATTCCCTGATCGAGCCGCTGCAAACAGCCGGCATCAAGGTGACCGATATCGATGGCCTCACGGGTCTGGCCGAGTACCGCAACGGCGGGCTGTTCGTCGATATGGGCGTGCTGGCATTTCGCGATGCCGACGCTGCGCAAAAAGAGCACGAGGTAGCGTCACCTTTGGTCGTGGAATGGCGCGCGTTGACGGTGGCACTGCTCGACCGCGTCGCCGATGGTATGCGGCGCCGGCTCGGGCTCGACGCCACCTCGCTGCCGCTCGCAAAGATTCTCGAGGGCGGGACCTGGGCCGCGGGCCGACTATTGGCACGCGAGCGCCGCACTGACGCGTCGCCTCCGGTCAAAGTCATCAGCGACGGCACCGTTTTCTAGGGACCAGCAGCATGGACGGCGTTACCATCGTTAGCCATCCGCTGGTGCAGCACAAGCTGACGCTATTGCGGAAAAAAGACATTTCGACCAAGTCGTTTCGCGAGCTCCTCAAGGAGATCGGGATGCTGTTGTGTTACGAAGTCACCCATGACCTGCCGCTCGCCGATGTCGATATCGAGACCCCGCTTGAGCATATGAAATCGCCGCGGATCGCCGGCAAGAAACTGGTGTTCGCGCCGGTGCTGCGGGCCGGCATGACCTTTGCGGAAGGCATGCTCGATCTGGTGCCGACCGCACGGGTCGCTCACATCGGCCTTTACCGCGAGCCGCAATCCTTCGTGGCGGTGGAATATTTCTTCAAGGCGCCGAGCGACCTGCACGAGCGGTTGGTGATCGTGATCTCGCCGGTGTTGGCGACCGCGAACACCGCTGTCGCCGCGGTGGATAGGTTGAAGGAGCGCGGCGCGAACGACATACGGCTGGTATGCCTGATCGGCGCGCCAGAGGGTGTCGAGCGCATTCGCGGCATCCACCCGGACGTTCCGATCTGGCTTGCAGCGATCGACGAACGGCTGGATGAAAACGCCTACATCTTGCCAGGTCTCGGCGACGCCGGCGACCGTACCTACGGCACCAAGTAAGACACAGTCTTCGCGTCTCACTTGTCCAGGCCAAAGGGATCATCGACCGAATGGGCCGGCTGGGTAAACCAGCGCGCGCCGGTCTCGGTGATGACCATGTGGTCCTCCAGCCGCACGCCGAATTCGCCGTAGATGCAGATGGTCGGCTCGTTCGAAAACGTCATGCCGGGCTTGAGCACCGTCTTGTCGCCCTTCACGAGATACGGCCATTCGTGCACGTCGAGCCCGATACCGTGGCCGGTGCGGTGCGGCAGGCCCGGCGTCGCATAGCCCGGGCCGAAACCGGCGCCGTTGATGACTCCTCTGGCGGCGATGTCGATATCCTCGCAGCGGTTACCCGGCTTGGCGGCGGCAAAGCCCGCAGCCTGCGCCGCTTTCTCCAGGTTCCAGACCTCGCGTTGACGCCTGGTCGGCTCGCCGAAAACATACGAGCGGGTGATGTCGGAGAGATAGCCATCGACCGGCGCGCCGGTATCGATCAGGATCATGTCGCCGTCCTTGAGCGTTTGCGGATAGGGCACGCCGTGCGGATACGCCGACGCCTCGCCGAACAGCACCGCATTGAAGGGCGGATCGCCTTCCGAACCGAGCTTGCGGTGCGCGGCGGTGAGGAATACCTGCACTTCGGTGGTCGTGATGCCTTCGCGCATGATGCGGGCCGCGGCCTTGTGCGCTTCGAGCGTGATGTCCTTGGCGGTCTGCATCAGCGCCAGTTCGTGCTCTGACTTGATCATGCGGCAACCGGCAGTCACGTCGATCGCGTTGATAAAGGTGTAGGCATTGCCGGCGCGCCGCAGTCCGTCGAATGTAAAGAACGGCGTTGCCTCATCGACGGCGATCGTGCCGGAGGGATAGCCAAGTGCACGCACGGTTTCGGTGACAGTCGCAGTCGGATCCTCGTCTTCCTCCCAGACGGCAATCTTTTCGCCGAACGAGAGCATGGTCTTGAGTTTCTCGACCTCGAAGGCCGGCGAGATATAGACAATCTCGCCTTTGGCCGGAAGAACCGCGCTGTGCATGCGTTCGGTGCGGCGGAACTTCAATCCGGTAAAATAGGTCATGCTTGAGGAGACATCGAGATAGAGCGCGTCGATGCCCTTCTCGCGCATGATCGTTTGCGCACGGGCGACGCGCTTGAGCCGCTCATCGACGCCGATCGGCGGCACGTCGCCGCGCATGTTTTTCATCGCGGCGAGTTCTTTTTCCGCCGTTGATCCGCCGACGCCAACCGTCATCACAAGTCCCTTTCAATTTTCATCGCCGGAACCGGCGCTGCACCAGGATATTTGCCGTCGCCGTCAGCCCCAAGGTCGCGGTCATCAGCACGAATGCCACGGAAGCGCCGAACGGCCAGTTGTTGAGCTGAAACTGTCCGTAGATCAGGGGCCCCATCATCCTGAACTTGGGACCGCCGAGCAGGACAGGCGTTGCGTAGGCGTTCATGCCGAGGATGAAGGTCAGGATGGTGCCGGCGAGGATGCCGGGCAGCGACAGCGGCAGCAGCACGCGGCGAAACATCGTCATGGGGCCTGCGCCGAGGCTGAAGGCGGCCTCCTCGATATTGCGGTTGATGCCCTCGATCACGCTCTGCAGCGTCAAAACCATATAGGGCAGATTGACGGCAATGATGCCGGCGACGACGGCGCCCTCGGTATACATGATTTGCAGCGGCTCGTTGATTGCGCCAAACTGCATCAAGGTCACGTTGAGAAAGCCTTTGGACCCGAACACGGTCATCCACCCGGCCGCGCGCACGGCGTTGCCGACGAACAGCGGCAGCACCACCAGCATGATCAGCACGTTCTTGAACCGCGACTGGGTGCGCGCAAGCACGTAGGCGAGCGGCAAACCCATCACAAGGCAAATGATGGTACAGAGCGCGGCCACCCGCAACGTTGTCCACAGCACGCCGGTATAGTAGGGATCGGAGAAGAACTTGACGTAGTTCTCGAGCGAGAACGTCTCCACCATCATGCGCCGTGGGTCGAAGCGATTGAAGCTGTAGCGCAGCAGGATCAAAAGCGGCACCAAGAGGCCCGCGGCCACGAACAAAGTCGCCGGCCCGACCAGCGTCGTAGCCGACAGCAACGACGTCGGCGCCTCTTCCGACGGGAGCTGCGTTCGGCCAGCCGCGGCCATCGGTTATCGATGCCCGCTCAGCTCTTCAACTCCTTGTCCCACCATTCCTTGAGCGCGACATCGTTTTTGGTCATGTAGTCGTAGTCGAGGTCGACGAGCTTCTTGATCTCGTCGGGGGTAAAGCCGATGCGTTGGTTGAGATCGGGCGCGACGCTCGCGTTGGTGACGGTGGGGTTGTAGCCCATGTCGACGGCAAAGGCTTCCTGCGCGCTCTTCTCGAGCATGGCATCCAGATAGGCGTAGCCGCCGTCCTTGTTGGGCGCGTTCTTCGGAATGACGAAGCCCGAGACATAGGCGAGCGTGCCTTCGGTGGGGGTGATGGCAGCCACGGGAATTCCCGCATTCTGCCATTGCACGACGCGCGCCTTCCACATCACGCCGATGCCGAATTCCTCCGACTTCAGGCCCTGGGCGAACGCCTCGTTGGTCGGATAGATCCGCATGCCAGCATTCTTGCATTCCAACAGCAGCTTCTTGCCCGGCTCGAGATCCTTGACCGTGCCGCCGGCGGCAAGTGCCGCGCAGACCATGGTGTATTGGTATTGGATGTCGATGATGCCGAGCTTGCTGCCGTGCTTGGGGTCGAACACGTCCTTGTAACTGACAGGTGCTGCCGGGAACATCTTCGGATTATAGACGCCGACTTTGCCCGAATAGATATGGCCGACGCCATGCGGGTATTTCATGGCCGGCAGCAGATTGCCGGCATTCTTGAGCTTGCCGTAGTCGATCGGCAGGACGGTATTGGCGTCGTGCATCTGAAACATGTTCAGTGCGGAGAGAGCCTGCACATCCGAAGTGCCGCGCGGCAGCCGCTGTTCGGCGAGCATTTTCGACCGCCGTTCGGGATCTCCGGCCTGATCCTGCACCACCTCCCAGCCGTCCTTGATCAGGATCGGCTCCTCGATGTTCTTGTGCAGCAGACGGGCGTAGTCACCGCCCCAGGTGCCGACAACGATGCGGCCCTTCTCCAGCGCCGATGCCGTGCGGGGCAGGCTCGCCGCGCCGGCCAGTGCCGCCGCGCCGAGCAGGACTTCACGGCGGGATTTCGATCGGGTCATGGTTGAACCTCCGGGCGTTGGTGAGCTGGCAGAGATACTACGATTGAAATACACGGCCTGTCGATTTGCTCCAGCCGATGTGGACCTGTTGTCCGATCACCGGCAGCGGCTGTTCCGGCCGGTTCTGGATCTGCACGATGACGCGTTCTTTTGGCGACAGGCGGACGTGCAGATCGACCTGCGATCCCAGATAGGAGATAAATTCCACCGCACCTGGAAAGCTGTTGTCCATCGCCGATCCGGAAGCCGCCATAAGTGCAAGACGTTCGGGCCGCAGCGCTAGCGACGCGCTGCCGCTGCCCCCTCCCTCGCAGGCGACGACGAGGCCGCCGGCGGATACGAAGCGCCCGGGGCCCTCCATGCGGCCATCGATGAAGGTAGAGCGGCCGACGAAATCCGCGACGAATTTTTCCGAAGGACGTTCGTAGAGATCCTGTTGCGAGCCGATCTGGCGGATACGGCCATCGCTCATGACGACGAGGCGGTCGGCCATGGTCAATGCCTCCTCCTGGTCGTGGGTCACCATCACGGTCGTCAATCCGAGCTTGCGCTGCAATTCGCGGATCTCGACCCGCACATCCTGGCGCAATTTGGCGTCGAGATTGGACAGCGGCTCATCGAGCAGCAGCACGTCGGGCCGGAATACCAGCGCACGGGCCAGCGCCACGCGCTGCTGCTGGCCGCCGGACAATTGTCGGGGCAGCCGGTCGCCGAAATGATCGAGCCGCACCAGGCGCAGCGCTTCGATGATCTTCGGCGCCCTCTCCGCCTTCGGCATGTTGCGCATCTCGAGCCCGAACGCGACGTTCTCGTTGACCGTCATGTGCGGGAACAGCGCGTAGCTCTGAAACACCAGGCCGGCATTGCGCTTCCATGGCGGCAGCGCGGTGATGTCACGCTCGCCCAGGCGCACGCTGCCGGACGTCGGCTCAACGAAGCCGGCGATGATCCGCAACGTCGTCGTCTTGCCGCAGCCGGAGGGGCCGAGCAGAACCAGGAACTCGCCATCGGCGATATCGAGCGAAACATCGTCAGCGGCCTTGACTTCCCCGTAATGCTTGGTGATGGCATTCAGCTGCAGCCGCGCCATGGTCACACCACGCGGCCGATCTTGACGAAGCGATCGGTCAGCAGCATGGCGGCGCCGATAAACAGGATCTGGAGAACCGACACCGCCGCAATCGTCGGGTCGATCTTCCATTCGAGGTATTGCAGGATCGCGATCGGAAGCGTCGTGCGGCCCGGGCCGACGAGGAACAGGCTCATTTCCAGATTGCCGAACGAGGCAATGAAGCCAAACAAAGCGGCCGCGACAATGCCCGGCAGGATGGCGGGCAAGGTGATGCGGTAGAACGTGGTCAAGCGGCCAGCGCCGAGGCTCTGCGCAGCTTCCTCCACGGAGCGATCCATGCCCACGAGGCTCGCGGTGATCAGGCGCACCGTCCAGGGGATAGTGATCAAGACGTGACCGCCGATCAGACCGCCGAGCGAACCGAGGATCGGCCAGCCGGTCGCGATCTCGGCCTCGACATGGAAGACATAGAGCGCGATACCGAGCACGATGCCGGGCACGATCAGCGGCAGCAGCAGCAAGTTGTTCACCGCCTCACGCCCGACGAAGCGCCCGCGCACCAGGCAAACGGCGGCCGGAACGCCGATGGCAAGCCCAATCGACGCTGCAACGATAGCGACCTCCAGACTGAGAAGAAATCCGTTGACGAACCGGTCGTTGCCGGGAACGGCGCGGAACCATTTCAGCGAATAGCCTTCCGGCGGAAACGAGGGAATTTCCTGCGCGAAGAACGCCAGCCAGATCACGAAGAACATCGGCAGCAGGATGTACGCAAGCGACACGCCGGCCGCTGCTCCGAGCGCCATGCGGCCGACACGACGCGACGAGGTCCATCCGGTTACGATGGTCAAGCTCTTCTCTTCTCAAGGTGCCTGCGGTCAATTCAGCCGGTTTTTGTGCAACTGCCCGGCTTTCATGATGAGGGAGAGATGTTTGCCTTGATCGCCAAGCAGCGCAAGGTCTTTCAGCGGATTGCCGTCGACCAGGATGGCGTCGGCAAAGGCGCCCGGTTGCAAGGTGCCAACCTTGCCCGGCATGCGCAGGACTTCAGCGCCGATCGTGGTTGCCGAGCGGATGATCTCGATCGGCGAGACGACTTCCTGGCGGATGACGAACTCCTTCGACTGGTCCCAATGCAACTCGCCCAACAGATCGCTGCCATAGGCCACGGGAATGCCATGGCGCTTGCAGATCTCCAGCGACTTCAACCCGCCCTGCAACACGATTTCGTTCTTGGCAAGGCTTTCGCCGGTCATGCCAAACTTGGCGGCCCGGTCTTTCATGGCGTAGTAGGTGACGAGATTGGCAACAAGGTACATGCCCTTTTCGGCCATCAATTTTGCAGACGCATCGTCGATGAGATTGCCGTGCTCGATGGTACGGACGCCGAGGCGCACGGCGCGGGTGATAGCCGCTGCCGAATAGGCGTGGGCGCAGACATAGCGGCCGAAGGCGGTTGCCTCTTCCACCGCAGCAGTGACTTCGCCATCGGAGAATTGCAGGCTGTCGAGCGGATCGTAGGGAGAAGCGACGCCGCCGGACATCATGATCTTCACATGGTCGGCGCCCTGGCGCATCTGCTCGCGCGCGGATTTGCGGACCTCATCGGCGCCATCGGCGATCGCGGATTTGAATTGCAGGCCGTTGCAGCAGGCGCATTCGCCGCCCCGATTGGTGCGCCGGCGCGAATCCGAATGGCCGCCGGTCGGGCCGATCGACTGGCCGGCGATATAAAGCCGCGGACCGACAATGTGTCCGGTTTCGATCGCGGTCTTGATGCCCCAGTCGGCGCCGCCGGTGTCACGCACCGTCGTAAAGCCGCGGTCGAGCATGGCGCGCAATCGGCTCGCCGCCCGCGCGGTGACGAGCGTCAGCGGCAACATCTCCATGAAGCGGACATTGACCTCGCTGTGGATGGCGTGGACGTGGCAGTCGATCAATCCCGGCATCAAGGTGCGCCCAGCGCAATCGATGACCGTCGCCTCGGGCGCCTCGACCGGTGTCTCGCTCAATTCCTTGACCGTATCGCCCTCGATCAGCAACTGATATCCGCCGCAGAGCTCGCCGAACGAAGGCTCGAGCAATTCGAAATTCCTGAACAGGATTTGGGACATCGTCGGGCTCAATGCAGCCGGTTCTTGTGGAAACGCCCGCCCTTCATGATGACGGACAGGTGTTTGCCTTCGCCCTGAAACAGCTTCAGATTCAGAAGCGGGTTGCCGTCGACGACCAGCAGGTCCGCGAAGGCGCCCGGCTTCAAGCAGCCGATCTTGCCCTCCATGCGCACCACCTTGGCGCCAATCGTGGTGGCCGAGCGGATGATTTCGGCCGGCGACAGCACGCGCGCCCGGAGCGTGAACTCCTCCGACTGCGCGACCTGCAACTGGCCGAGCAGATCGGTGCCGTAGGCAACCGGGATGCCATGACGCTTGCAGATTTCGAGCGACTTTAGCGCGCCGTCGATGACGAGATCGTTCTTGGCGAGCATGTCCGAACTCATGCCGTACTCGGCGGCATGCTTCTTCATCTCGAAATAGGTGACGAGATTGGCGACCAGGAACATGCCTTTCTCGGCCATCAGTCCGGCGGACGCATCATCGATCAGATTGCCGTGCTCGATGGTGCGCACGCCGGCGTTCGCGGCGCGGGTTATGGCTTCCGGCGTGTAGGCATGCGCGCAGACATAACGGCCGAAGGCGCGCGCCTCCTCTACGGCTGCCACCACCTCGTCCACCGAGAATTGCAGGCTATCGAGCGGATCGTAGGGTGAAGCGACGCCACCGGACATCATGATCTTCACCTGGTCACAGCCCTGGCGCATTTCCTCGCGCACCGCGCGGCGCACTTCGGAAACGCCATCGGCAATGCCCATCGAGAATGTCAGCACGTTGCAGCATTGACAGCGAACACCGAAATCGGTGCGGCGGCGGCTGTCGCTGTGGCCGCCGGTGGGACCGATGGCGCGTCCGGCGATGAACAGCCGCGGTCCCGGCAGCAACCCCTTGTCGGTCGCCTCCTTCAGGCCCCAGTCGGCGCCGCCGGTGTCGCGCACGCTGGTGAAGCCGCGGTCGAGCATCTTGCGCATCAGATCGGCGGCGCGCGCGGTCATGAGCGTCAACGGCACGCTTTCCAGATTGCGGAGCACGACGTCGGACAGCACCACATGGACGTGGCTGTCGATCAGGCCGGGCATCAACGTGCGCCCGCCGCAGTCGACGACGCTGGCCTTTTCAAGCTTGATCGGCTTGGCCGAGATTTCCTTGATCGTGTCGCCTTCGACGACCAGCTCGTGGCCGCCGCGTAATTCGGAGGCCTCGGGATCGAGCATTTCGAAATTCTTGAAATGATAAACATCCATGGCAGGATTTCGATCCGTTATTGCATGGATGGAAATGTCCTATGCTGACTTGCCCGCGTCAATGGGCAAGCCGCGTGGCTGATTTCGAGAGCGCGCTTTACCGCAGGCTAGATCACCCCCTGCTCCCGCAGCGCACCGATGTCATCACGATCCAATCCGAGCAACTCGCCGAAAATCTCCGTGTTCTGCGCACCCAACCCCTCCCCGAGCCAGCGAATCTCGCCTGGTGTCCCCGAAAGCCGCGGCACCACCTCGGGCACGGCAAGCTCGCCGATACGTGATTCCGTCATCCTGATGTTGGCGCGCGCGCGGTACTGCGGGTCTTCGAAAATATCGGCGATGCTGAAGATCAGGCTTGCCGGCACGCCGCCGTCGGTGCAGCGCGCGAGGACGGTTTGGCAATCGAACGATGCGACCCAGTTTGCAACGATCTTGTTGACCTCCTCGCGCGCGGCAAGCCGCAACTCCTTGGGGCCAAACCGCTCCACTGACGCCAGTTCGGGCTGCTCCATGGCCTCCGCCAGGCGCACGAACATCTGATCGCTGGTACAAGCAATCGCGATCCATTTTCCGTCGCTGGTCTGGTAGTGGCTGTGCGGGCAGACATTGACGGTGTCCGCACCCATCCGCTCGCGCACATAGCCGAACTTCTGATAGGCCGGCGCGATTTCGTCGAGGACGCGAAACACCGACTCGTAGAGCGCGAGATCGACGCATTGTCCGACCCCGGTGGTGTCGCGTGCCTTGAGCGCGACCAGCGCGCCGATCGCGCCATACATGCCCGACATGTAGTCGGCAAGCGACGTCGAGCCTGGCACGACCGGGATGCCGCCGGGCTCGCCGGCCAAATAGGTCAGGCCGGAAAAGGCGTGCGCGATGCGGGCAAAGCCGGGCTGCGAACGCATCGGCCCGTCCTGTCCATAGGCCGAGATGCGAACGAGGATGACGCTGGGATTGAGCTTCTTGAGGTCGTCGTAACCGAGGCCCCATTTTTCCAGGGTGCCGGGCCGGAAATTCTCGACCACGATGTCGCACTTGGCGGCAAGCTGCCGGAGCAGGTCGCGGCCGCGTTCGCTCAAAAGATTGAGTGTCACGCATTTCTTGTTGCGGGCTTCCGAAAGCCACACCAGCGTATCGCCGCACTCGGTGTTGGTGCCGAGCCGCCTTAGGGAATCGCCGGTCTTCGGCGGCTCGACCTTGATCACCTCGGCGCCGAATTCACCGAGGATGGTGGCACAATGCGGCCCTGCGATGAACGTGCCGAGGTCGAGGACGCGGATTCCTTTGAGCGCGCTCACGGCTTTCCCCCGATTCCTGCCGCTCGTTCGAGCAGCTTGTTGGCGAGCTTGATATGCATGAGATCGATCATGTCGCCGTTCTTGTCCTTGACCGCGCCACGGCCTTCGCGTTCCGCCGCGGCCATGGCTTCGATCACTTCATTGGCCCAGGCGATCTGACCGGCAGTCGGCGTAAGCACCTCATGGATGGTTTCGATCTGCGAGGGATGGATTGCCATCTTGCCTTCGAAACCGAGCGCGCCTGCCCGCCTCGTTGCTGCGCGCAGGCCCTCCACATCGCGGATGATCGAGAACGGCCCGTCGATCGGAACCAGACCGAAGGCGCGGCAGGCGTTGGCTATTCGGGCGGTAGCGAAATGCCAGAGATCGTTCCAGTGCCGCTCGCGCGCGCGCCGCCCGTCGTCATCGGTCAGCACCACATAGTCGGCCGAAGGCGCGCCGACCGCGCCCTGAAAGCTGCCAAGGTCGAGCTGATAATCGCCACCGCCGAACACCAGCGCATAGAGCCTGCCGCCGGCTTGCGCGATCGCCTCGACATTGGCGACGCCGCGCGGCGTCTCGATCAACCCCGCGATCCCGACCTTGCGCTGGCGTGGCGCGGCCTGCTCGGCGGACCGGATCATGACCTCGACGGCGTGCACGTCGGCGGGCGATTCGCATTTCGGCAGCAGGATATAGTCGAGCCGCGGGCACGCCTCGACAACATCGAGGATGTCGCGGCAGCCCCACGAGGTGGAAAGACCGTTGACGCGGACGGCGACGCCGCGCTCTCCCCAATCGAGCTGATTGAGCGCGGCGATGGCATCGGCCCGCGCCTTTGGCTTGAGCGAAGGAACGACCGCGTCTTCAAGATCGATGAAGATCGCGTCGGCCGGCCCCTGTGCAGCCTTTTCCAGGAAGCGAGGCGATGTGGCGGGAACGGCAAGCAGCGAGCGCCGTGGTGTCAACGTTGGTTTCATGAATATCTCGTGTGGGGGCTGGTGGTGGCGAGTTCCGTCACCTGCTTGCGGGTGGCGCCGTTGGCGCGGTGGCTTTGGGGATCGATGCGGAGGAGCGTAGCGATCTCGCGCGACAAGGCCGCCGTCCGCTCCGCATCAACAGCGGTCTCAATTCCCATCTCGGTGAGCATCGTCACCAGATCTTCCGTCGGAAAATTGCCGACCGAGCCGAGTTTTGTCGGCATCGCAATGCCGCCGCCGATGCCGCAGATGGCGCTTTCCAGCCATTGCACCCCGGCATCGAGCGCCGCGAGGATGTTGGCTGTCGCCATACCTGAGAGATTATGGATGTGAAATCCGAACGCCGCATCCGGAAACAGTTTTGCGAGACGATGGAACAGCCGGTTGACGTGGGCGGGATCCTCCATGCCGAGCGAGCCCGCAAGATAGAAGCGGCGGATCCCGCCGGCATGAAACCGCCGCACCACCGCAATGACATTGTCCTCCGGGATCAATCCCTCATAGGCGCACCAGAACGCCATCCCAAGCGCCATGACGAAAGCACTGCCGTTTGCTTCCGCAATCCGGAACGATGCGAGATTTTGCTCGATCGCTTGCTCGATCGTCATGTTCTGGTTCTTGCGGGTATAAGTCGCGCTGATCGTGATCAGGCCGAGCATTTCATCGACTTTGGCCTTCGAGGCGCGCTCGGCGCCACGGGCATTCGGGACCAGCGCACGGTAGACCGTCCCCGGCCGGCGCTTGATCCGCTCGAAGACCTCCTCTGCGTCGCGCAGATGCGGGATGACCTTTGGATGGGCGAAGCTTGATACTTCGATGACAGGCAAACCTAGATCGGAGAGCCGATCGATGATGTCTACCTTGGTGTCGGTATCGATCCAGCGCGGAAAGCTTTGCAGGCCGTCGCGCGGGCCGACTTCGGCAACGACAATTTTTTTCGGCAGGCTGAGCGTCATCGGACCCCTCACAGCCCTTGAAACGTTGCGAAATCCGAGACCGGGGCGCGCTCGGTCACCAGCGCGTTGACTGGCGCGGCCGGATCGATGTGACCGAGCGCCATCCCGCAGACGATGATTTCCTTGTCCGGAATGTGGAGCAGCGGCCGGATGACCCGGTGGAAGTCGGCAAACGCGGCCTGCGGACAGGTATCGAGCCCGCGCCCGCGCGCCGCGATCATGATGGCGCCAAGGAAAATCCCGAGATCGAGCCAGCTTCCGATTTCGAGATCCTCGTCGAGGGTGAAGATCATCCCGACGGGGGCGCCGAAGAATTCGTAGTTGCGCAGCCTCGCCTGTTGAGTGCCTTCGAAGTCGCCCTTGGCGACGCCGAGCAGACTGTACATGTCCCAGCCGATCTTGCGGCGCCGGCCGAGAAACGGCTCGCGCCACTGCACCGGATAGTAATTCCATTCGCGCTGGTAGGGTTCGAAGCCGTCGCGCGCGATCGCGTCGAAGATCGCCCGCGTCAGCCGCTCCTTGGCCTCGCCCGCGATGACCCGGACCCGCCACGGCTGGATGTTGCTGCCGCTTGGGGCGCGGCTCGCCAGCGCGAGCAGTTCCTCGACAGTGGAGCGTTCGACCGGCGTCGGCAGGAAGGATCGTACCGATTTTCGCGTGCGGATCGCTTCATCGGCGGCAGACGCCGCCGCTTCATTTGCGGCCGGGTGGGATTTTTCATGCATCGGTAAAGCTCAGGGATTTCATGCTTTCCGGGATTTCGCCGAGGAAGAGCCGCTTGACATCGTCGTTGCCGAGCAGGTCCTTGGCGACGCCCTGGCAGGCGACCTGCCCGAGATGCATCACATAGCCGCGGTTGGAGATGCCGAGCGCATGCGAGGCCTTCTGTTCGACCATCACCACCGTCATCCCCGCATCGCGCAGCGACAACAGCTTTTCGAACACGACGTCGACGAATTTCGGCGACAGGCCGAGCGAGGGTTCGTCCAGCATGATGATTTCCGGGCTTGTCATCAGCGCCCGCCCGATCGCAAGCATCTGCTGCTCGCCACCGCTCATGGTGTCGGCCTGCTGTTTCATCCGCAGCTTCAGTGCTGGAAACAGTTGCAGGACGCGCTCGGTAGCAACCTCGATCGCGACCCGGTTGTTGCCTAATATGTGCGCGCCGATCATCAGATTGTCGCGCACCGACATTTCGGGGACGACAATGCGGCCTTGCGGGACATAGGCGATGCCGCGATAGACCCGCCGGTCGGCCGGCTCCCGCGTGATGTCCGTGCCCTTCACGAAGATGCCGCCATGCCAAGCGCGCAGCAACCCCGCTGCGGCCTTGATTGCGGTCGACTTGCCGGCGCCGTTGGAGCCGACAATGGTCGTGATCAGCCCCTTCGGGAAATCCATGCTGACGCCACGGATGACGGCGACGTCGCCATAGCCCGACGTTACCTCACGAAGCTCAAGGGGCGCGGCGTCGCTCATGCGTTCCTCAGCGCTTGTCCCAGGCCGGTATCGGCAATTTCGGTTCGGCGGTCTTGAATTCCTCCGGCCAGACCACCTCGCGCTTGCCATTCTGCACCTGTACGACGAGCCCGCGAACCCCGATCTGCATGTAGGTTTTGGGGTCGACCTCATGCTTGCCCATGACCGTCCCGAGCTTGAGCGTGGTCAAGACCTCGCGGACTTTTTCGGTGTCGATAGAGCTGGCCTTCTTGACCGCCGCTTCGAGCACAGTGCCGGCGACGAATCCGAACGCCGCATAGTAGCCCGGGTCGGAATTGTATTTTTCGTGATACGTCTTCACAAAGTCCTTGTTGCCTTCGCTCGGCAGCGACGGCTCGTACAACGACATGCCGAGTGCATAATCGGCGTCTTTGCCCGCCGCGGCAATGAAATCGTCCTGCGACACCCCGTTGGCGATGAAGAGTTTCGGCATGTAGTTCATCGAGTGAAACTGGCGTACCGTTTCAATCGCTTCGCTCGGATAGAGCAATCCGACCCACAGATCAGGCTGCAACTGTTGGCCTTTCGCAATCTGGGAGGAAAAGTCCGCCGTGCCTGCCGGAAAATATTCGTCCATCGCGACCTTGACGTCGTGGCCGTTGACGGCTTCCTTGATCGCCTTGCTGATGTCGCGCGCCGCGGCATAGTCGCGGGAAACCAGCGCCAACGTCTTGACGTGGTATTTTTCGATCAGAGGCAGCACACCGTCCGCATAGGAGGAAATCCGCGCCGCGGTCTGGAAGACATACTGGAATCCGCGCTGCTGGATGGCTTCGGCCGCGCCGCCGCCGTTGATCATCACCACCTTGTGCTTTTCCGCCACCGCCGAGCCGGTGGCCGCCGTCGCCGAACCGAGCGAGGAGATCACGAAATCGACCTTGTCGCTGGTGATCAGACGCTCGTAGAGCCGCGCTGCGGTAGCGGGATCGGAGCGGTCGTCATACACGACGAACTCGATCGGGCGCGTCGCCAATCCGCCGCGCGCATTGGCCTGCTCCCGCCACAGGTCGAGCCCTTTGAAATAAGGAGCCGCCGAATCCGCGAGATTGCCGGTTTGCGACAACGCCACACCAATTCGGACCGGCTCGCCGGCGTTCGCGGCAGTCGACACCGCGAATGCGGTTGCGGCCATCGTTGCGGCCAGCACGAGTTTTCTTATCATGGTTCACCTCCCTAACGGACCGCGGACGGTCCTCATTTCAGAAATAGGCTTGCAGCACCTTGGCGTCGTTGCGGACGGTCTGAGTGTCGCCGCGCGCGATCAGGCGTCCCTCGGCAAGGACGTAGACCAGATCGCACTCCTTCAGCACGATGCGCATCTCGTGATCGATGAAGAACACGGTGATGCCCTTGGCGCAGAGCGCCTTGAGATGCTCGACAATGCGGTTTTGCAGGCGCGGATTGATGCCGGCGAACGGCTCGTCGAGGAGCATGATCTTGGGCTGCAACATCAACGCGCGGGCGATCTCCACGAGTTTGCGCTGTCCATAAGAGAGCTCGGAGCCCCAGCGGTCGGCGATATCGTCGATCTCCAGGAAGTCGAGCAGTTCGAGCGCCAGCGCAATCGCTGCGCGATCGTCGCTGCCGCGCGCGACCGCGATCAGATTTTCGAGCACGGTCATTTCCGCAAACAGCCGGCTGATCTGGAAGGTGCGCGCGACACCCAGTCCGCAAATCTCCGCGGCCGAAGCGAGCGTGATATCCCGTCCATCGACCAATACGCG
>Ga0070717_10001752_pt1 | contig 15101 bp, 8 predicted proteins | sample LARL113metaG_FD_71366 | JGI IMG/M metagenome (GOLD analysis project Ga0070717, IMG submission 71366) | Corn, switchgrass and miscanthus rhizosphere microbial communities from Kellogg Biological Station, Michigan, USA - LAR L11-3 metaG | ecosystem: Host-associated > Plants > Roots > Rhizosphere ... | reverse complement strand
ATCTCGCGGATGGGGATCAGGTCTTCGATGAGCTGGCGGTCGTTGTTGGGCATGGGTGGTGCGTCCTTTGCTAGAGTTACGAGGGCATTTCCTAATTTGATAGAGTAGGATAAGCTGATCCAATCTTGCGGTGGGCGGTCCAGCTCTATCACATCCGCAGCGCGTTCTCGCTCATACTTAGGTGGGTTTTGAATTATGAAATGCTCTCTGATCGAAACTCATTAAAACTCCAACGTGATACAGAGCTTATCTTGCGCTCTTTCCATAGCATCTAACCACCAATATTTTTTACCCACTAATTTAACACTCCTCTAAGATACCGGGGACCAGCTTGGACATAGATGAGTTACTCGAGATGGGATTATACCATAGATTCCGGCTGTAAAATACTGATGCTAACTCTCAATCATAAGATACACGAATTACCCAAGTATGTCTATCCTCAAACACGTAATGGAGACCATTCATATCTCTTTTCTTTCAAATAATCGTTTTGCTCTATCTTTTCGCACCGATTCCTGCTAGAATAATCATAATCATAGGATTATCGCCCAAACGAGACGATCTTGAGCGTAAAAAAATGGGTTGTTCAAGTGGCCTATTTTTACCGTTATCAGAGGGGACCTCTGCGCTATCAATCGATGCAGGAACGGTGGGATTGCTATTGTACCAAGCAGGAGTGGGCTGCACACTCCACCAACTTCAGCATTTGCACGCGACTAAACTCATCAACGGTGGAGTGAGCTTGCCAACCATTCGGAAGCGGTTGGGGCATAAGAACTTACAAACAACGTTTATCACAGCACATTCCTCTTATGAGGAGGGGAACAAGATAAATGATAGGTGAGATTCAATCATTTGATATATGTATTGTGTGTGCTTTAGCTGAAGAAGCCAAGGCGGTCATCAACGAGTTTTCAGATCGATGTAAAGTACGCTTCGAGCAAGCGTTTAGTAAAGTTAATGCGTACGAGTACCAACATACAACGATCAAGAACAACGAGGGAAAGTCACTGACTGTTCTTATCGTATCGATGCCTTTCACTGGGCCTGTTGAAACGGTCAATAGTGTCAGATCACTCCTCGAAGAATTTCGTCCACGATTTGTGGCGATGACAGGAATATGTGCGGGGTACCGAGAGAAAGTGGCACTGGGCGACCTTGTTGCTGCCGCATACGCCTTTCACTATGAAGAAGGGAAAGTCGAAGCAGATGAGAATGGACAAGATAGACTCCGACCCGAATGGAGAACACACGGCACTGCTAAGCGTATCGTACAATATATCAACAATTTTACTGCATGGGAAGCCCCTCTTGCTGAAATGAAGCAGCATATGATAGGACATGAACTCCAGGAATCAGAGCGACCGAGATGCCTCGTTGCTCCTATAGCCTCAGGAATGGCTGTTCAGGGAAACACCCCTTTTCCCAAGTTGCTGGAGCATAACCGAAAAGCGCTGTTTCTCGATCAGGAAGTAGCCGCTTTCTATCAAACACTCAATGAGTTTCCTGACATTTATTTCCTGGCGGTCAAAGGAGTCTGTGATTATGGTGATGAGAATAAAAATGATGAGTATCACGAGTATGCTGCACATGCGTCAGCAATCTATCTGCTGTACTTTATCCAGGAGTATGTCACTAATATAACGATGCCTCCAAGAGACCATCATCAGAGCCAAAGGCAAATAGAAGCCCCTCATCAACAAATAGGAATACAAAACAATGCGGGTGGTAGTATAAACATTGAACAGAGCCACGTGAAAATTGCTGGCGGGAATATCTATGATCGCTCACTTATCGTCAATTATCCCTCCGGTGGGCTTCGAGCGTTTAAATGGACACGGCGTCAGCTTCTAGCAGGTTTGGCAGGTTTAGCAGTAACCGTGAGTGGCATTACCTGGTTTGCTCTCTCTCAGCAATCAAAAGCGCCTCCCTCTGCTCATCATATTATGCCAACCCGTCTAGGAACTATTATTTACATCTATCATGGGCATTCCGACTGGGTAACTGCGGTGACTTGGTCGCCTGATAGCCTGCGTATCGCCTCCGCAAGTGCTGATAAGACAGTCCAGGTGTGGAATGCGGCGGATGGCGGACAGGTCTATACCTATCGTGGGCATGACGATTTCGTGAATGCGGTGGCGTGGTCGCCCGATGGGAGACGCATCGCTTCGGGAAGCAGTGATAGGACGGTGCAGGTCTGGGATGCAGTGAATGGGGAACGCCACTTCACCTATAGTGGGCCTACCAATGCTGAATTTGGTGTGCAATCAGTAGCCTGGTCGCCTGATGGCACGCGCATCGCCTCAGGAAGCAGCGATGGGACGGTGCAGGTCTGGCATGCAGCGGATGGGGGACAGGTCTTCACCTATAGTGGACATGCTTATGGTAAAAACGCATTGGCGTGGTCGCCCCACGATGGCAAGTACATTGCCTTTGGGAGCAGTGATAATACGGTGCAGGTGTGGAATGCGGTGGATGGCACACTCGTCTACACCTATGGCGGGCATTCCCAACCAGTGCTTGCAGTAGCCTGGTCGCCTGATGGCACGCGCATCGCTTCAGGAAGCGAAGATAACACTGTACAGGTCTGGGACGCGACGAATGGGGCACATGCCTACATTTTCGGTAAGCATACTTATTGGGTGGCGGGAGTAGCCTGGTCGCCTGATGGCACGCGCATTGCCTCTGGTTCTTGGGATAGCACGGTACAGGTCTGGGATGCGACGAATGGGGAACACATCTACGTCTATACCGGACATTCACATCCAGTTGATGCAGTGGCATGGTCACCCGATGGCATCAGCATCGCTTCGGGCACTGGCTTTCCTGCGCATGGGGATGTACAGGTCTGGGGGGCAGGGTGATGGGCAAAGGCTATGAATGAGACTGTTTATCTGATATTAAACAAAATTTCTCTTCTCAAAATATATTGTATTTACTGTAGGGGTATGGTATATTTGCGGCATAATAATATGGAGATGACGCTCTAGAATTTCTATTTACTTTATTATATAGATTCCTTTTATCATAGTGATTTTTCACTATTTTTAAGGAGGCGTCAGTGGTAGATCGCGTTGAGCAGCAGTTTGGCAACTATCATCTGGTTAAACTAGTGGGGGAGGGGGGCTTCGGGAAGGTGCATTTGGGAAGACCTCTTGATTCGGATACAGAGGTAGCGATCAAGATACTCGATACCCAGTTGATTTCGCGTGAGCAAGAGGACTTTCTGCAAGAGGCGCGAGTCATTGCTTCGCTGGATCATCCTTCGATTGTACGTTTGCTGGATTGCGGCATTGAAGGAGACAGGCCATTTTTGACGATGAATTATGCTCCCCACGGCACCTTACGGCATCGCCATCCCAAAGGGAGCCGAGTACCTCTAGAGCAGATTATTACCTACGTTAAGCCTATCGCCTCGGCCTTACACTATGCGCATGAACGCAGACTGATCCATCGCGATATCAAGCCCGAGAATATGTTGCTTGGAAGCCATGATGAGGTGCTACTTGGCGATTTCGGGATTGCTTTGATCTCCTCATCCTCCACCTCGCGGAGCACTAAGACAGCAGCAGGAACAGTCTCCTACATGGCCCCGGAACAGATCCTGGGCAAGCCATCTATAGCCAGTGATCAGTACGCTCTGGGTATTGTGGTTTACGAGTGGCTTTGTGGTACATTGCCTTTCCTCGGCTCGTTTGCAGAAGTGGGGCAGCAACATTTGCATGCAACACCTCCTTCTTTTGAGGAGCAAGGGGTAGAGATCGCGCCTTCGGTGGAAGCGGTAGTGAGAAAAGCCCTGGCTAAAAAGCCGGAGGAGCGTTTTGCCGATGTGCAGGAGTTCGCAATGGCTCTGGAAGAGAGCTTCCTGCACCCGGAAACGGTGCTCACTTCAGTTCCTGTGCTGCCAAGGACAGAGAGCGATGTGGTCATATCTGTGCAGGATGCAAACAGGCGGCAGGATGAGCTGACTGGTGTGAGGAAGACAACAGAGCCACTGGTCCCTGCCGTTCCAGCACCCTTAGTAACCACGCATCTGCCTCGGCATCGTTCCGGTGTTAGACGTAACTTGATCGGTGTGCTCTGTCTGCTGCTCCTGGTTTTGTTGGTGACAAGTACCGTGCTCTATAGATCTCTTCTTACCGCGAGGTCAGCCACACCGTCGCCTACTACCAGGACCTCGACCGTGGCACAACCCACGACAGCGCCCACCTCGGTTTCTACGACAGCACCCACCTCGGTTTCTACGGCAGTACCAACCTCAGTTCCTACGGCGCAATCCACGACAGCGCCCACCTCAGTTCCTACCTCAGCGCCCACCTCAAATCCTACGGCAGCACCTACCTCGGTTCCTACGGTAGCACCCACGACAGCACCAGCTCCAATCCCGTCGAATGCTAACTCGAACTGCGCCATGTTCGGCTACAATTTACAGCATACTCATTACAATCCTAATGAGACGATCATCAATGCTTCAAATGTCTCGCAGTTGACCCTTGATTGGACTGCATCTGTTATTACTTACGCCTCTCCGGTCTTTGCGAATGGGATTGTGTATGTTCCAGGATTTAACGGTAGCCTCTATGCGTTTAATGCAAATACTGGTGGCACCCTCTGGGTGACTCCCCTCGCAACATCCTGGATTAATGCAACGGTGGCTGTTGCTGGAGGGATTGTCTATGCCGGTACTGATGATAGCAGGTTGTATGCTGTCAATGCCTCTACAGGGACAATCCTTTGGGCTATGAATGCCAACAACAATTTCGTTGATTCCTCGCCGGCAGTTGCTAACGGCATCGTCTATGCCGGCACAGACAATGGGACATTCTATGCTGTCAATGCCACAACGGGGGCAACTCTCTGGACGTATACAGCTACAAGCACCAAGCTTGCCAGCATCACTGCGCCAGCAGTAGTTAATGGGATCGTTTACTTTAGTTCAGATAATGGAAGTGTTTACGCATTAGATGCCACTACAGGAACTTTAAAATGGTCAATTCCTATTCCTGGTCTCTACCACTCCGCACCTGCAGTAGTCAATGGCATACTCTACATTGGAGCAAACAATTTATACGCTCTTAATGCCGATACAGGGGCAATCATATGGGTTTCTACAGCCAATAAAGGTTTCGGGGGTTCGCCAGCAGTGGTCAATGGCATTGTCTACGACGGCTCTTACGATCACAATATCTATGCATTCGACGCAAATACGGGAGCGGTTATTTGGACTTACATGACAGGAAATGTCATGATCTACCCATCTCCAATGGTCATACCTGGAGTCGTTTTTATGGGTTCTGATGATAACATGTTCTACGCGCTCAATGCTTCTACAGGAGCCAAGCTCTGGAGTTTTAATCTAGGGAGTTTCGTTGAAGATGAGCCTGCTGTCGCGAATGGGATCGTTTATCTCGTTGGTACACGCAATGGTACACTTTACGCCTTTCACCTACCTGCTGGCTCAACTGGCACCACAGGCTCTTGTTAAGCGACAATGCCGTAATGTCCTTTCTTTGTAATAGAAGTTGGTTCATCTACGCTTCGCTACTGATCTTCAAGATACTCTATGGCACGCTGAGTAAGTAGTGGGTCAGCTTTATGAGTTGATGCTTCCTCGTTTTGCATTGTACACCTTCCATTAATTATGCGGTTTAACAAAATGATCCGGCAACGAGCGTAGAGGCCGATGATGGTGTAAGTTTTTAATCTGGGTATTCGGTGGGGCACGGGGGGCCGATAAATCGGCGGTGGGCGCGATAAATCGGCCCCTACAGATGGCCGGGGTAATTTGTTAATCTGCATTATTTAGTCCACTCCTGCGTATTCTGCATTATCGATTACATACAACAGGTTGCTGCACATGAGCAGTACGCTCAGGCATTCTGTTTTGCTCTGAACGCCTACAAAGCGGTGGCTTTGAGGGTTCTTAAAGACCTGGATCATGCCCCGCAGTAAAGACATCACACCTTCTTGCTCGGCTTCTATTTTGCTATAGCGCAGCATGGGTTTATCCGGTTTGAAGGCTCTATTTATTATTGCCGCGCCTACGATATCTTCAGGAAGATGGGCTTTTGTGCGTACCGCGACTTCCAGTACTTTTGTTGCGTTGAGGATCGCATCGTCGTATTTTCTTGCATTGTACAGGTGCCAGCATCTTGCGTAGATTTGCGGGTGGATTTCAAGGTTCCACATCTCACTTACAACAATTGAACGCTGTGTGGGTTCAGTAGCCGGAGAGCTTGCGTGGCTCTTGAGCCTCTCTCTTTTTTCCAGGTACTGCTCTATCGTCTGCACGTCGCGATAACGGCGTATATCCCGCGAGAGGGTGCATTGCCAGTTACCTTCGCCTTCTGATGAGAGAGAAGTGAAAATCAAGGGTTCAACTTGCAGCAGCAGTCCAATCTTGCGAGTCGATAACTCTGACATGTCTAGCGAGGTGATGAGATCGTTACTGGAGACCTGGCGCTTCTCTTTATCAGAGGAATTGTATCTTTCGACACAGAAGCGTATGGCACGCACGAAGTCCGTGAGATCTTCTTGCGAACCCTGGCAGAGATAGATGGCTGGTACTGTGAGAAAGGTGTCTTTATTGGCATAACCAGGCACATCAAACATATATGCATTGAAGGGTTTGGAAAGCCCAGGCGGAAGGCTTTTGACTATTTCATCTATATCCAGGTCGGGATATGTTTGAAGGATTGTTCGCTCCACATTACTATATGTAGGCCATTTTCCATTTTCATGGAAATGGTCAAATATGGTCTGTAAGTACAGGCGCTGCTGGTCGTTTAGATTGACAGGCTCCATTTAGTTTCCCCTCAAGTGATAATCAGGGAGTCACGGTAAAAGAAAAAACCGCGCATCTGAACGTATACACAACGTGACCCTGGTCTACACGGCGATTAGCTTGTCATCATCGGGATTGCTTCGGCTTTTTTCGCGACTCCGTTGGGGCGTGCCGACTAAACAGAAGCACAACCCAAGCAACATGAGACGTCCGAGTGAGTCTGGCTTACACCGCTTGCCAAACCTGGACCGTGCCATCGTCGCCACCAGAGGCAATATACTGGCTGTTGAGAGACCAAAGTGCCGCGTAGACGTTGGCAGAGATCCGCTTGCCGCTCAGGGCCTCCCAAATCTGGACGGTGACATCCTGGCCTGCTGAGGCAATGTGCTTGCTATCGGGCGACCAGGTGACCGATAATACGGTAGACGAGAGATTTTGGTGATTATCATGGCCGGTGTAGGTGAGGACAGGGCTAGCAGTAGTTGCATGCCAGACCCGGACCGTTTTATAGATGCTGCCAGATACTTGCCGTCGGGAGACCAACTCAGGCCATTGACCGGGCCAGGTGCCGGCGAATTCGTAAAGGGGATAACATTTCTTGCTTGCGCGGAGAAAGAAAGCTGCATCTTGCTGTTCAATGAGTCTCTCCTCAGAAAAATTCTGCTGAACAGTATTTTAGCTGAAAACAGAGAAGAAAGCAAAGGGAAAATGTCACAAAAGCAACCCTTATAAGCATAAGTCACACAAGTACTCGAGACGAGGTGGAGAATCATCGACGCATCTCAGCGGATCACAACCATATCTTAACGTCCTTTCTCTTCCCCTGTTTTCTACGTTTCTGAGAGAATTAGCCTGGCTGTGTTTACCTATTTTTATTGGTAAACAGCAAACTAGGGCTCGATCATCTGTTGCTAAAGCTGTCGGTTCGCCCTTCTGGCATATCTTTGAAAGTGAGGTTCTCTCTATGCTTTTCTCTTCACGTTTTAAGGTGATAGTTGTCTTCTCTCTTCTACTGGTTGGCGTTCTCAGCTTTGCTCTGTTCAATTTTCCACGTGTACCAGTCCACGCTGCTTATGCAGCAATTACCCTCTCTGTACACGCAGGTCCCCCTACTTCATCTGTAACAGTGCAAGGTGGAGGATTTGGCCCTGGCGAAACAGTAGCGATTACCTTTAATTCTGCACCAGTTGGGAACGCCATGACCGCTAGTACGGGATCTTTCTCTGTGCAGATCACCGTTCCAGCATCAGCCCTTCCGGGGTCTCACATCGTTCAAGCCACAGGCCAATCCAGCGGATTATCTGCCCAGGCAAATTTCCTGGTCCAGACTAACTGGCTAATGAATGGCTATAATTCGCGTCATACACGCTTTAACCCGTATGAAAATGTGCTGAACGTGACCAATGTATCCAATCTCGTCCAGGACTGGACAACGACTACTGGTAATAGTATTTATGCCTCCCCGGCAGTAGTTAATGGTATCGTTTATGCAGGCTCAGGTGATACGTATATGTATGCCTTTGATGCAAAAACAGGTACAACCGTGTGGAAGGCACCGGGATTATGGCCCATTGGTGCCTCACCAGCGGTAGCCGATAGGATTGTCTATACAGGTTCGGGCGATGGAGATCTGTATGCTTTTAATGCAAAGACGGGAGCCGTCGTATGGACAGCTTTGGTTGGGGGAAATGTTGACTCTCCGACAGTATCGCAGGGCATCGTCTATGTAGGCTCGAGTAGTGGTAACACCAAATTGTACGCATTAGACGCCAAGGCGGGAACACTCATCTGGACCACAAACACCAATTACATTACTTCCACACCGGCGGTTGCGAACAATATTGTCTATGTGAGTTCGTCGGATGATAACCTCTATGCTTTTAATGCCGGGACAGGGGCATCGATCTGGACCGCTCAAACTGGCGGCGCCCTTGATAGTTCACCTACGGTCGTCAATGGAGTCGTTTACGTCGGTTCCTGGGATGGGAAGCTCTATGCATTTAATGCCAAAACAGGGACATCGATCTGGACGGCTCAAACGGGTGGACCTATCTCATTCTCTTCGTCAGCAGTAGCGAATGGGACGGTTTATATTGGCTCAAGCGATCACAAGCTCTATGCATTTGATGCCAGGACGGGAAAAGAGTTGTGGACTGCCCTCACTGGAGATCAAATCTGGTCCTCTCCCACAGTCGCCAATGGGGTCATTTATGTGGGTTCGCAGGATGACAAGTTGTACGCATTTAATGCTACAACAGGTGCACAACTGTGGACTGGCAGCACTGGAAATCAGATTTTCTCCTCTCCCACAGTGGTCAATGGCGTTGTCTATGTGGGTTCAGAAGATGGCAAGCTCTACGCGTTCCATATACCAGGCATGCTTTTCTAAGAGCTCTTTACCGTTCGCTTCGCGACTTGACAGTCGAAGGCGCTTCATGTCTCAGGGGAATAAGGCTTCCATGTGAAAAGACATATGGAAGCCTTTATGATGTTCAATTTTTGTAGGGAGTTGCTCAGGAAGGATGGTAGGGGATGACTCTTGCAATGCCTGTAACGAACGCAACACTAAAGTACATTATCGGCCCCATACGGTGTGGCGGGATTAATTTGTCAAAGTGGATTATTGGTACGTATTCTTGCGATTGCCTCGCCTGGTACGCGGTATCCTTCGATTACTACCTGCTCCTGGATTACATTGGCCAGCGCCTGGGCGGGGTTCTGGATGGTGATGAGGTAGGGGTCGCCGGCACAGTTCCATACAACGTAGAGCCAGTAGCTTTCGGCGTGGCGGCGTGCCTGCAGCCACTCGTTGGGAGTCAGTTCTACGAATTCGCCCTCGCTGGCACGCGATTTGACCTCGATGCGGCGTAGCTCTCCAGTTAGGGGGTCGGTGCTGCGAATGTCGAAGCCGCTGCCGTCGTAGTTTTTGCTGATGTCTTCGGGCTGCCTGCCCTGCGCACGCTCGTAGTTCATGACGTAGTCCATACCGGTCTGCTCGACCAGGTCATCGCGCACCAGTTCACCGGTCGTGATGTTCGCCTCTTGCTCTAATTGTGCAGCGAGCGAGGTCTGGGCAATTGGAGCCACTAAGGCGGTGCCGATGTAGCGCACTACTCCCTCGCGCACGACCTGTAAGCGATCCAGTTCCGCAAGCTTCTCGCGCTGGCGCATGCGCAGTTCTTTCTGGCGGCGGTCGGCTGCGTCACGTGCCAGGCGTGCCGCCTCGTCACCCTTTTGCACGCGCTGGTACAACTGCATGTAGCGGTGCTGGACCCGTTTGATCTGCTCCCCAAACATGTTGCTGATGTATTCCCGGCGAATCTGCAGGAGGCGCTGGCGCTCTTTCGCCTGCTGCTGTTTCATGGGAAACTGGACCTTGATACGCAGCCATTGCTCCAACGTGACGATAGCCTGGGGATCAGGTGCGCTCATCTCCACTTCTACGGTTGCATCCTCGGGCAGTGGTGTCAGATCGTGCAGCAGATCGGCAGGGGCCAGTTCTTTGCCTCTCGGCCCATCCAGGATGGCGGCGAGCGTTGCGTGGAGAACCTGGGTGCGTGATTCACCGGCGGTGCTGTCGCGCCTGGCACCGGCAACCGGTTCCTCGCTGACGATTTGCACCTCGAAGAAATGCGCCTGGTAACTCTCGCCGGCACGCGGATCAACAAAGACCGCAGCATGGCCTTTTAAGGATTCCAGGTCTGCCAGCAATACCTCGCTCAGCGCGGCAAAGAGTGGATGGCCTGGTGAGAGCAAGACGGCGTCCTGATGCTCCTCTCTCTGCTGGACAGTTTTATCGAACGTGAGCTTGCGGTACTCCTGGGCCGGGACGCCATAGCGGCGGGCCGTCACGAGGTGCTGGTCACGCAGGCGGGCCGGAACGCGCTCGATGGTATACAGGCCATCGACACGGTGGCGCATGCTCATCTTTTCACGTTCGGCGGCACGCAGGAAGAATTTTTCGACGTATTCGGGCATCAGGCGGCGCTCTTGCGAACGAATGTCGGTTCCGTGTACCCAGGCCAGGTCTACCTGCGAGGTGGCGAGTGCGACACCCGTGGCCTGTTCCAACTGCGCCAACTGCTCCGTGCTGAGTCGCTCTATCTGTCCTGTGTATTCTTCGACGCGCGCCCGGTTGATGGCGACTTCGCGCAGCATATCTTCCAGGCGGATCTCGTTGAGCGCCAGGAGCTGTCCAACCACGTCGAAGACGCGGTCGCCCAGTTGGACGCGGATCTCTTCCAGCTTGCCGAAGAGACGGTCGAGGATGATCCCCTCGACGGTATCTGTCGAGACAAAATTGAAGATGTAGACATCCGAGCGCTGTCCGATGCGGTGGATGCGCCCCATGCGCTGTTCGAGCCGGTTGGGGTTCCAGGGAATGTCGTAGTTGATCATCAGGTGGCAGAACTGGAGGTTGATGCCCTCGCCTGCTGCCTCGGTGGCGATGCAGATCTGTGCCGATTCGTGAAAGCGTTGAGCCGCTTCGCGCCGCAGCACGGCGTTCATCCCGCCGTGAATCTCGCAGGTTGCGTAGCCCCATTTTTGCAGGTGACTGCGCAGGTATTCCAGTGTGTCACGATGTTCGGTAAAGATCAGGAGTTTGCCGCGCCTATCGTTCAATTCGTGGAACTGGGCGCCCTCGATACAGGTGCGCAGCGCCTTGAGTTTCGATTCCTCGCCTGAAGCGACGACTTTCGACGCTTCCTGGACAAGCTTCTCAAGCGCCTGTACCTCGACGCGCAGTTGATCGACGCGCTGCATGACCGGGAAGTTTTCGAGGGCCTCTTCCTGCTGTTCGTCCAGGTCGCCGCTATCGCTCTCTTCATCCTCGTAGCCGCTAGAAGCCAGTAAGCGGTACCTGTACAAAACCTTCTCGTGCTCGCTGGCAGGCAGGCGCTCCAGTTCTTGCAGGATGTCCCTGAAGTGGTTGGCGCGGCGTTCGAGCGAACGGTGGATGGCATGCAGGCTGCTGGCAAGACGGCGCTGTAGAACGGTGCGTGCCAGAGCGACGCTATTGCGGCGTGCGCCCCCGCCTTGCTGGTACGGCAGAAAGAGGTTGATGTATTCGGTCACGTGCTTATAAAGCTGCTCTTCAGGCCAGGTGAGCTTAAAAGGAACGGTACTCACATGTCTTTTAGTGAAGAGCGGGTTGCCTGCGCGATCACGCAGTTCCTCTTTAATACGGCGCAGGAACCATTGATCGCGACCACCCTCGCGGGCATCCTCCAGTATCTTGCGGTCAAGCTGCAGGCCGTCGTAGCGAGGGTCGGGAAACTGGTCTGCATCGAGAAGACGCAGGAAGTGCGCGAACTGGTCGGGGTCGCCGCTGTGTGGTGTCGCGGTGAGGAGCAGGATGCGCTCGGCACCGGCTGAGAGGCGTTCCGCCAGTTGATAGCGGCGCGTCTTTGCAACTTTCTCACCCTGGGTGTGCGCAGAGCATTTGTGCGCTTCGTCGATGATGATGAGATCCCAGGGAATCTGCTCCAGGTTTTGGGTAATGCGCTCCTGCTTGGCGAAGTCAAGCGAGGCGATACACTGGCGATAGCGCTCCCATACGTTGCCTGCAAGCTGATTGCCCACCATGTCGGAGTTCACTATCTCGAAGGTTTCATCGAATTTGCTATACAATTCGTCCTGCCACTGGATGGTCAATGGGGCCGGGGTGAGGATAAGCACGTAGGTGACGACGCCCCGTAATTTCAGTTCTTTCAGCAGCAGCCCGGCCATGATTGTCTTGCCGGCCCCAGGATCGTCGGCAAGCAGGAAACGCAGGCGGGCTTGCGGGAGCATGCGTTCATAGACGGCCTGCAACTGGTGAGGCAGCGCCTGGACACCTGACATCGAGACGGCAAAAAATGGGTCAAAGCTGTAGGCGAGGCGGATACGTGCGGCTTCCACCAGTAGAAAGAAGTCTAACGGGCTGGCCAGCGTGCCGGTAGTGCTTTGTGCTGTAGCCTGCTCAAGAGCAGCAGCAAGTTCGGCTGCAGGAACAATGGTCTGGATGGTCTGGCCGTCGCGTGTACGCACGGTGAGGCTTACCAGTTCATCAATAGCCTGGGCATCTTCTATATACACAGGTTGACTGAATTCCGATAAGCTCACCTGGCGGTGCATGGCGCGGCTGACCAGGTTCTGTATATCGACAGGAGGGTCCACTGGCATTCTCATCTCCTCCACGTTGCTGCCAGGCTTGTATGTAGCCGATAATGGATTTTAACAAGTAACATCGGTCATACGCCGTAGGCGCACAATTTATTGGCGCATCGCCGATTTATCGGCCAATGGCCCGTCGATGCACTCCCCAGGCCGATAAATCGGCGGTGTGCACGATAAATCGGCACCTACGGTGGCCGGGTTAGCTCGTCAATGGGCATTGTTGAGCCGGGCAAGGGATGACGCGACTATTCTAGCAGATAAGGACAGTGGTGTGAATATCCAAACGACTTAGTATCCAGGTGGCAATTCGAGTTCTAAACCCACTCTCCTTGCGAGCTTCTGCAACTGGCCAACATAACTTCTGAGCGTCTCCATGTCCCGCGAATTCATGGCTGCACTGGCCCAGGAGCGGGCGTGCGGACGCCAGAGGAGATGCGCTCTAAAAATAGGCCACATCTCCCGACCCGCAAGCGTAATTGCCCGCTTCGTGCGGGGGGAAGAGCGCTGAAGCAACATCTGCTCATAGCTCACACCTGCGCCGTGATGAATACCATCATCAACTGCCAGGCGATTACAAAGCTCTGCAAGAATCGTTCCTGGAGCCGCTGCCGCAATCTGGTGAAAGCGGTCGATCACCAATCCCTCGAAGACAACCTGAAAGAGCCAGATTTTCTCCTCAAGCGTATCCGCGTTGAGCGTCCGCTCACCCAGTTTTACCAGGTAAGGATCGGGTTCGCTCATCCCTCCAACCTCATTAGTAAGCCGGAGCCAGGCTTCCGCGTGACGACCCTCGTCCTGCACCATTGTCGAGTAATACAAGCGGCCTGGAGTGTCAGAGATGGCAGCTAACAATTGCGAGGATAACAACGAGGCGAGGGTATCTGCCTGGAGCTGCTGCGTGACAACCGAACGCCATATCTCTAAACGCCGGGCGCGGTTCTCGCCAGAACCTTTTCCTTCCGGTACCGGGGGAATCTGCCCCCAGGAGAGTTGTTCCACTTTCCATGCCTGGCGCTTCGCAAGAGTATAGAAGCGCTCCATCTCTCTGGCATTATCCGGGGCCTCATTCATATGGGCAGGTGACTCTTCTTCAGACTCGCGTGCCAGAGCTTGATCATCGTTCATGCGTTCCTCCCTTTGATATCTTCTTTTGAAGAGATAATAATCTATTTGCCCAGTTTTGTGAAGAGGTCAAGAGGTCAGGTCGTCGTAAGGATCATTCTTAATCAGATGAGTAAACCGTTTCAGGTGCTCTTGTGCTAGCAGCTTCTCCTCATCCGGCATCATCTCAGACTGTTGCAGCAGCAGGGACAGTCCTGTCAAATGCCGCCCCAGCGCCGCATCATCACCCTGGAACCGCTGAGCAAGTTCCTCAATGGCCAGCCCCAACAGGGTAGCATCAGCATTTTTCATCGCTGGGAGCAAAAAGTAGGTGGCGCTTTCATGCGTATTCAGAAACTCGCGCGCATCTTTTTCCCAGAGGCCGAGTATCATGAAATTGAATGCGAGCATGACTTCCCCCTGAAACGTGTCTCGTATAGGAGCAGGTACAGCCTGCGGGAATGGGCAGAGTGCTGCTGGATAGACATAGTATCCCGGATTCATGATTGTATCCTCATGCTCATCCTCCTCATCCTCTCGCTCTAAATCTTCTGCTGCGTGCCGGTTTACCGTTGCATAATTGCGCAAGAGGCGTCGAGGGAGATCTGCGTCTTCGCGTTCTGTCTGGAACTCAATCAGCAGGTACGCGGGCTTATCAGTCTCTGCGTTCTGGACGCGATAGGCGCGTTCAAATTTGCCCGAGTGCTCTATCCATTCGGTTTTATAGGCTTTTAACACTGAGGCTTCTGGTAGAACCAGTCCCACAAGCCCCTGTTCCAGCTTACCCGGAGGGCCTTCAATCTCGGTTGATTTGAGTTCTGGCAACTCGATATCTAAAACCTGTTCAACCCGGTACCCGGGGAGCAGTAGGGGAATAATCTGTGTAGCCTGCTCGTGAAGGAGATTTTTGAGGATATGCTTATAAGGTCGTTTACTGTTCATCGGCGTATTATCGCTCCCTTATATATATCACCACCATTTCCCAGAGTATATCATAGCAATATACAAATGCAAATGTTGAGCGTATCCTGGCGTCTTTGTCTGCTTGCTTCCT
>Ga0070717_10001751_pt1 | contig 15117 bp, 9 predicted proteins | sample LARL113metaG_FD_71366 | JGI IMG/M metagenome (GOLD analysis project Ga0070717, IMG submission 71366) | Corn, switchgrass and miscanthus rhizosphere microbial communities from Kellogg Biological Station, Michigan, USA - LAR L11-3 metaG | ecosystem: Host-associated > Plants > Roots > Rhizosphere ... | reverse complement strand
TGTTCAGATCCCTCCTCCGTAATTGGGGGGCTGAACGGTTCAGTTTGGACTGAACGAGAAAATCTGAGATGAAAGAAAGCCTGACCGGTGCGGTCAGGCTTTTCCAATTTAGCCGCTTCAGATCTGCGTCATGTGTTCCCTGTTTCCAGGCAGGCCGCAACATCGCGATCGCTACATCCGCAAAGGTGGGCCTCTTGAGCACCATTCGCCAACCGTATCTCACATCCTGAGTTAGAGTTTCCGTGTGTGAGAGCTTCCTCTCCCCTATGCGATAGCGCCAGGGATAGCCTCGCCTCCCGAACTCCGCAAGTGTGGCGCCAGGAGGGGAAAGACTCTATGCGATTGAAAAGGTTAGCCTGCCATGTGTTTGCATGATGTGTTTCCGATAGAGACATTTGTTCACTTCTCGACATCGAGGGTCCGATTAGTGGTCAGGCTTTGTGGCTGCCCGATGATGACCTCTGTAACCTCCTTTGATACTCCAACGACTTCCTCCTAGCACGGAGGAGCTATTCTCGTCGGCCAGGTGGTGCGGTAGTACTAGTACAGGTGGCCATGTGAGGCCCCTCACTAAAGTTTATGCCGACAACCTGGCTTGGCGAGATTGCGAAACCGAAAACAGCCCTTCTGCTCGTACTCTTGGGTCTTTGCGGACCCGCTGTGGCACAGCAAGTCTCTTTCTCGCTGCTGCCTCCGCCGCCCAAATCGATCGAGCCAGCCGCCTTCGTGAAACCCGCGGAACCGGTGACGCTGCCGGAAGCGCCGAGCCATAAATTTTGGGATCGCGAAAACAGCATTCTGTTTGCGACGAATGCGGCGTTATGCACGGCTGATTTTGTCGTAACCCGAAACAACCTTCGCAATGGCGGCCAGGAGCTTAACCCGTTCACACGGGTGTTTGCCGGAAGCACGGCGGGCCTGGCAGTGAATTTCGCCGGCGAGGCGGTTGGGGTCGCCGGAGTCAGCTACTTGTTTCATAAGACCGGACATCACAAACTGGAGCGCGTGGTTTCCCTGGTCAACATCGGGTCATCAGCTGCGGCTGTGACATTTGATGTAGCTCATCACTAGTCTCTCTTCAAGGCCGGCGCGTTCCCATGCGCGCAGCGAGTCCCTTCAAATTCGGATATGTTATCCAGCGTCGGCCAGGGCCTCCGCCTTATTCCGTCCGAACTTAGCGGTAAAATGCCCGCATGAAGGATTACCGCAAATTTTATATCGATGGAAAGTGGGTCGATCCTGCCGAGCGCCACGATTTTACGGTGATCAATCCAGCCAACGAAGAGCCCATTGCGACGATCTCGCTGGGCGGCGCCGCCGATGTCGACCGCGCGGTGGCCTCGGCCAAGCGTGCCTTCGAATCGTATTCGGAAACAAGCGTTGCAGAGCGCGTGGCGCTGTTGCGCCGAATCATTGAGGTTTACAAATCCAAGTTGGACGAAATGGCGACGACCATTTCCGAGGAGATGGGTGCTCCTATCTCACTCTCTCGAAAAGCTCAGGCTCCAGCGGGGCTTGCACACCTGATGGAAATCGTAAAGGTGGTGGAGCAATACAAGTTCGAAGAGCTGAAGGGATCGACCCTCATGCGAAAAGAGCCGGTCGGAGTATGTGGCTTGATTACTCCGTGGAACTGGCCCATGAACCAGGTTGTCGCCAAAGTGGCACCGGCTCTCGCGGCGGGATGCAGCATGGTTTTGAAGCCCAGTGAATTTGCGCCACTCTCCTCTTATTTATTTGTGCAGATTCTTCACCAAGCAGGCGTGCCGGCTGGTGTTTTCAACCTGGTGAGTGGTGATGGGCCTACGGTCGGAGCCGCGATTTCATCGCATCCAGATGTGGCCATGGTGTCGTTCACGGGATCGACGCGCGCTGGGATTGCTGTCGCTCAAGCCGCCGCGCCTACGGTGAAGCGAGTGACGCAGGAACTAGGCGGAAAGTCGGCCAACATCATTCTGGATGACGCAGACCTGGAAAAAGCGGTCAAGCAAGGCGTACAGGAATGCTTTCGAAACACCGGGCAGTCGTGCAACGCGCCCACCCGCATGCTCATTCCTCAATCCAAGATGGCTGCCGCGGTCGCGGCGGCGAAGCAGGCAGCCGAAGCCACTAAGGTCGGGGATCCGTTTGCAGAGGACACCGGCGTTGGTCCGCTTGCGAACAAGGCGCAATTCGACAAAGTACAGCGGCTAATTCAAAAAGGAATTGAAGAGGGGGCGAAGTTGGTCGCTGGAGGGCCTGGACATCCGGAGGGGGTGACCAAAGGCTACTTCGTTAAACCGACGGTGTTCACGGATGTCGACAATAAAATGACGATCGCGCGGGAAGAGATCTTCGGGCCAGTGCTTTGCATGATTCCCTACCAAGACGAAGATGATGCTGTCCGAATTGCCAATGACTCGCTCTATGGCTTGTCAGGTTTCGTGACGGCGGGAGACCTGGAACGCGCACACCGGATTGCGAAGCGAATTCGGGCGGGGAATGTGCACATCAATGGGGCCAGAGTCGATTTCTCGGGTTGCTTTGGCGGATACAAACAGTCGGGAAACGGCCGGGAATGGGGTGAGGCCGGGCTGGAGGAATTCCTCGAGTTGAAGACCATTTTCGGTTATGCCGGCGTTGCGAAGTAAAATTCGCATGCAAGACTCTCCCGTTGCACCTTGAATCATATTTGCTTGGCGTCGAAGCCGCTGAGTAGCGCTGCATCCCGCAATTTTTGATCAGCAGTGAGAAAGACTCGGCCCTGAGGAGCGTATTCGCACCACTCCAATGTCGCCGCCAGTTGAAACGAGTCCGCAGCTCGCAGGTCGTAACGATTCACCAGTTGCATCGAAGTCGCCCGCAAACGGTCCGACGGCTGAATCACGGACCACAAGCCGGAAAGGTTCTTTGCCAGACGACTGGCCTTGGCCCACTCGTGGGAATCGAGTTGTTTCATTCTCATAAGTCTGGCGAGCGCACTTGCAATCTCGACTGGCGTCGCCCACCATACAACGACCTCATAGGTTTCGTAGAGCGAAATCGCCCGAGGCGTCAAACTTTGCCGCACGCAGAGGGGAACAAGAGCACTCGCGTCCCAAAAAGCTGGAAGCCGCGTTATCTGCCTTCCCGTTCTTCCCGCCATACCTGTTCCATGACCTCGTCAGAGACATTTCCCGGGGGCTCTGGCCAAGACACAGACCTTGGCCGTTTGTTTAGTGGTGGGGTCAAACGGCCATCGGCAATCAATCGCTGCTCGTGTTTGGAGTGCCCTTCCAGACGGCAAGGAACGATCCGAGCCACGGGCTTGTTGCGGTCGCACACCAGCACTTCTTCGCCGTCCCGGACCCTCTGAATATGGGCACTGAGCTGCGCTTTCAGCTCAGCAATGTTGACGGTTTTCATGTTGCAATTATATTGAATGTGACCATGTTAGTCATCTGCTATTTTACTTCTCGTGCAGTCGTTTGATGAAACGAAGAGGAAGTGATTGCGCATCCCAGCACCTTTGCCTGGCGCTCGGCGGCGGCAAAGATTTCGACCGTCGGGATTGCGGCCGCATGAAACGCCAGGCTTGTTGGGGCGGTCGCTCCAATTTCTGATAAGCTGAGCGGCGTATCTTTCAGATTCGAGGAATAGAACCGTGGAAGTGGTTGCCGGCGTGGATCTTGGCGGAACGGCCATCAACTATACGTTAGTGAATCAGGAAGAAAAGTTTCTCATCGAAGGTCTGTGCGAGCATCCGGCGCTTTCGAAGCAAGGGCCAGAGATCTGTCTCCAACAGATCGCAGATGGTCTCGCGGTGGCGACTGACCTCGCGGGCATTACTCTCGACGACATCGTCGCTATCGGACTCGATACTCCCGGGCCGTCCAGTGCCGCGGGCCGGCTCAGCGCGCGCGGTTCAACCAACTTTGTGCATCCTAAGTGGGCGGGATTCGATATCCGCGAGGGTCTGGCACACAAATTAGGCAAGCCCGTTTCGTATTTGAACGATGCCAACGCGGCCGCGCTCTGGGGACACTATGCGATCTTCGGAGCCGACAGCCGCGAGACATCGGTTTCCGACGTCGTTGGTACGGGCAACGGGGGAGGCATCATCCTCGACGGCAATGTGGTGAAGGGCAAGAATGGATTCGGCGGAGAGCTTGGCCATGTGCTGATTCCTTATCAGAGTATCGCGGGTATCGAGGGCATTCATCCGCACTGCAATTGCGGACGAGTTGGAGACCTGGAGTCGCTATGCTCGCTCACCGCGATCGAGAAAACTCTTCTTCCATATTTTCTGAAACGCTCTCCGGATCACCCTCTGGCGAAACAGGACCCTCACCAGGCGGCCAAGGCCGTCCGCGGCCTCGCGGATAAGGGCGACCCGATCTGCAAAGAGATCTTCCGGATTCAGGCGCATGCGCTTGGATTGTTTTTCGACGAGATGATCAATACGTTCGACCCTGACGCCCTGATCGTTGGCGGCGGGGTACTAGAGACAAGTAAAGAATTTCAGCGTTGGTTTCTGGCAGAAATCCGCGTCGGTATGCCAGCTCAACGCGAGGAGCAGGCTGATATTCCGATTCACGTGATGCCCAATGGCGATACTGCGGGGGCTCGAGGTGCTGCCTTAGAGGCGTTGAAGCTGGCGCGGCAAAGCGGTCTGGCTTAGTGAGGCGCCGGCTGTCGCGGGATGTGCAGATTATCTTCTGTTTTCATCGAGACTCCACTTTTCTCTTCGCTTCGGCGAAGAATCCAAATCAGAACAAGGATGACCGCCAGGGCAATCAGAAAGTAGATGATCCCACCCTGGTGATGGAGCCTTCCAGTCATAAAGCTGCGATCGACACGGGTCGCCAGCATCGCCAGGACAAATATGCGAAGCCCGTTCTTGGCGACGGAGATAGGGATCGCTACTGCGATCACCAAAGCCTTGCGCCAAATTGAATGCAAAAGCATTTGCGCGAGGACCAGGGTTGTGACCACCAACATCAAACTGGAACGGATGCTGCTGCATTCCCGCGCAACCTCGACTGTCAAACCCGGAACGGTTATGAATGTCCCCTCGTTCGTGACCGGCACACCGGCGATCGCGAAGAGCAAACGGGCCGACGCAGCCGAGCTTTCCTGCAGCAGTTTTACGATTGGGTTCAACACGAAGTCGGGAATCGGAACCATCCAGAACAGGAAGCAAAGAGGGAAGAGGGCGCGACGAAAAGCGCGAATGCCAAACGAAAGGATGAAAGCGCCGATCCACCATATAACCAGCGCTAGCATGTTTAGTGAAAGCCGCTCGTTGTTGCGCAGGGGGAGAATTTGCAATCTTGCGACCACGGTTGCGGCGACGGCTGCGAACAGAAAAACTAAGCCAGGGCGCGAAGGTGATCCCAGAGGGGTTTCGGAAGATTTCCATTCCAGGTAGATCAATGTAATGCTGACGGGAACAATCAGCAGAATGTGGGTGTATCGGTCGTCGTGCAGGGCCAGGGTGAACAATGAGGTGAGAGGGCCCCACCAAATCACCAAAGAAATTGCGCACAGAACGGAAAAACGTAGGAGCGGCGAGACTTTGGAAATGGATTCTCGGGCAGAGCTAGTCACCACCATGGAATGTTACGCTACCGTATCGAGACTGCGGTAAAGTTTTGGGTTGCGCTCTTATTAACCAGAACGGAATCCATGCGTCGCTTGCCAAAGGTATAACTGCTGCAAGAACGCCGCCTATTCCAGTAGACTGACGATCCAATGAGAGATGACGAATTTCAAGAGCTGGGGTCGTATTTCTACAGAAGCATCTTCATCATCACGCTCCTTCTCGTTGTACTTCATGCGGCCGCAATCGCCCAGTCGGTGCCATCGGAATTGTTCAACGGGCTCAAATGGCGCCTGATTGGACCGTTTCGCGGCGGCCGGGTGGTTGCCGTGGCCGGCGTGCCCGGCGACTCCACTACTTTTTATTTTGGCGCGGTCAACGGCGGCATCTGGAAGACGACCGATGCCGGAACGGTGTGGACGCCGATTTTTGACAGCCAGCCTGTGGGTTCCATCGGCGCGATCGCGGTCGCTCCGTCCGATGCAAAGACGATCTACGCTGGAACGGGCGAGTCCGACATTCGTTCCGATTTGTCTTCCGGGAACGGCGTCTATAAGAGCGTTGATCGCGGCTCTAGTTGGACGCACATTGGCCTGGAGGACACACGCCAGATTAGCCGGATCGTGGTTGACCCGCACGATCCGAATGTCGTCTACGTCGGGGCGCTCGGGCATGCTTATGGTCCTAATGAACAACGTGGCGTTTACAAGTCCGTCGATGGAGGGACGCATTGGACTAAGGCTCTCGATACGGGCTCGGAGATTGGCGTTTCAGATCTGGCAATCTGTTCTGGCGACCCGCAGATTTTGTTCGCGGGTACATGGAATACGCATCGCCCGCCGTGGAGCACTTATGCTCCCATTGATGCACCCGGCGGTGCTCTCTATCGCTCCCAAGACGCGGGAAAAACGTGGAGCCGCCTCAACGGACATGGGTTGCCGGACGGCGATTGGGGACGAGTCGGAGTCGACGTTGCACCGGACGGCAAGCGCGTGTACGCAGTCATAGCAGCAAACAAGGGAGGGCTCTATCGTTCAGACGACGGCGGCGATACCTGGGTTCTTGAAAACAGCGACCCGCGCGTCACCAGCCGAGCCTGGTACTTCAGCGGTATTACGATCGATCCGAAGAATCCGGACGTCATTTATATGCCAAACATCGCTCTCTACCGATCCGAAGACGGAGGGAAGACAATCTCGATTGTTCGTGGCGCACCGGGCGGTGACGATTACCACCAGATTTGGATCGATCCGAAGAATTCGGCCAGCATGGTTCTCGGTACGGATCAGGGAACAACGATCAGCCTCGACCGCGGTCAGACCTGGAGTTCTTGGTACAACCAGCCCACGGCGCAGCTCTACCACGTGATTACCGACAACCAGTTTCCTTATGTCGTGTACGGCGCCCAACAGGATAGCGGAAGCGCCGCCGTTCCCAGCCGAACAGACCATGCACAAATCACGCCGCGTGATTGGTTTCCCGCGGGCGGAAGTGAGAGCGGATACCTGGCGCCCGATCCCAAGGATCCAAACATCGTCTATTTGAGCGGAGTCTTCGGCAGCGTTAGCCGCTTCAACAAGCGGACCGGGCTGAGCCAGGATATTACGCCCTGGCCCGCGGTGGCATTCGCTTCCGACATCAACCAGCGTAAGTACAGAGATCCTTGGACTCCAGTTTTGATCTTCTCCCCGACCGACTCGAACACGCTTTATTTTGGGACGCAATATGTGATGAAGACAGTCGACGGAGGCCTGCACTGGCAGACCATCAGTCCTGATCTCACTGGCGCGATGCAACCGTCGGAAGACAAAAAAGCTCAAGGGGCGCCCACGAACGAAAATGCGAAACAGCGCGGATACGGCGTGGTGTTTACGATTGCGCCGTCGGCGCTCGACCGCAATCTGATCTGGGCAGGAACTGACACCGGATTGATCCACATCACGCGGGATGGCGGAAAAACTTGGAAAGATGTAACGCCCGAGGGCCTGAGCGCGTGGAGCAGGATTTCGCTCATCGAAGCTTCGCGATTTAATCCTGCGGTTGCATATGCGGCGGTGGATCGCAGCCGGCTTGACGATCGCACGCCGTATCTTTATCGGACCCGCGACTATGGCGCTAGCTGGCAATTGATTACGAATGGCATTGGAGCCGACGCTTTCCTGCGCAGCGTTCGCGAAGACAGCGAGCGCAGGTCATTGCTGTTCGCCGGAACCGAACTGGGAGTCTACGTATCATTCGATGCGGGCGACCACTGGCAATCGTTGCAACTCAATCTTCCGGTTACGTCGATACGCGATCTGACGATTCACGGGGAAGATCTCGTGGTTGCTACGCATGGGCGCTCCTTCTGGATCCTCGACAACATCTCACCCTTGCGCCAGACGTCCGAGGCCGCTAAGGCGAACGCATTCTGGCTCTACAATCCAGCGACGGCAGTTCGCGCGGATAACGATTTGTTCACAGGAACACCGCTTCCGCCGGAGGAACCGACGGCTGCGAACCCGCCGGCTGGCGCCATGATCGATTATGTTCTCAAGTCTCCCGCCAGTACGGTCACGCTCGAGATTTTCGATGCGCAAAAGAAGCTGGTGAGCAAATTCTCATCCGCAGATAAACACGCGGAGAAGCATCCCTCAATGCCGATCGCCGAGCGTTGGTTTCCCAAGCCCGAATTTCTTCAGACAACTCCAGGAATGCATCGCTTTGCCTGGAATCTTACTTGGGGTAATTCGGGAGAGCCCATTGACGATGAATCCGAGTCGCGCATTCCTGTTGGCCCGAAGGCAGTTCCAGGAATCTACCAAATCCGGCTGACGGTCGATGGAAGCGCGCAGAGCCAGTCTCTAAAAATTATTATGGATCCTCGCTCGCCCGCCACGCCCGCGATACTGCAACAGCAGCTGCGACTCGGTCAAACGATCTTCGCCGAAGCCATGGAAGCGCGCCACACGCTAGCCGAGATTGGTTCCGTCAAGAAACAACTCGCGGATGCTGAGAAAAACCTTGGCGAAAAAAATCAAGAGCTCAAGTCGACTCTGGCCGATGCTCAAACCGAAATCGCGAGGATTCTCTCAAACCAAGAGAGCACTCCACAAGGAGGACTGCAAGACGGTTATGTAGAGCTGACCTCAGCATTGCGCGTTGTAGAAGGCGGAGATCGCGCTGTGCCCTCTCAGGCGATTGACGTCTACAAATCGTCCAGCCAGCGAGTCAAAGCGGGAATTGCGGAGTGGGCCAGATTCAAGCAAATGAGATTGCCCCAACTCAATCAGAAATTGCGCGAAGCGAGTCTGGCTCCGATCGCAATGTCGGAAACTGAACAGGACGTGGAATTTCTTATGGCGCAGGAATAGAAGCAGTCTGTCGATTCAGGCAAGGAAACAGATCGGCTGAGATGAAGATGATTTCAGAAAACTGTGGCATGCTATCCAGTAAACGTTTACTATTCGGCTGTTTCTCCCTTAACGAGAGTGTGCCATGATCGGACGCCGACAGTTTCTGCAGACGAGTCTCGCTGGAGCCGGAGCGGTTTTCGCGGCCAAAACATCTCTTCCCTTGGCCTGGGCGCAGTCGGGCGCCACCGACTCCCACATTGAGATACTTGCGAACGAGACGCCGGGGACCATTTCGCCCAACCTCTACGGACATTTCGCGGAAAATCTGAGTGGGGTGGTGTACGACGGAATCTGGGTGGGTCCGAACTCCAAGGTGCCAAACGTCGACGGGATTCGCAAAGAACTGGTCGACGAAATGCGCAAGATCAAGCCTCCGGTGGTGCGTTTTCCTGGTGGTTGCTTTGCTGATAGTTACGACTGGCGCGATGGCGTTGGCCCTGCGGATAAGCGGCCCAGGCGCACGAACTTTTGGGCGGAAGGCGAAGCCAGCACGGCGCCTGCGAGTCATCGCTACGATCCCAATGAATTTGGCACGAATGAGTTTGCCCATTTCTGTCAACTCATCGGGAGTGAGCCGTACCTGGCCGCGAATTTGCGCAGCCTGCCCGCGGAAGAACTGGACCGCTGGGTCGAATACTGCAACTCGCCCGCGGGCAGTACGACGCTCGCCGACTTGCGCGCATCCACCGGGTTCAAAGAGCCCTTCAACGTGCGTTACTGGGGAGTGGGCAACGAGTCTTGGGGATGCGGAGGGAACTTTACTCCGCAGGAATACGCTGCAGAATTCCGACGATTCACCACCTGGGTGCCGCGCTACGGGCGGGAGTTGTCCTTCATTGGCTCCGGTCCGAATGTCGACAACTGGGCCTGGACGCGAGGTTTCTTCGAGGAGATCGCTCGCAGAGGACGGGGTGAATTCCGCTCGGTCTATGGATGGGCGCTCCACCACTATGCGTGGAACCTGAGCCGCGGGAAGACACAGGACTGGAATCAAGGCAAAGGCGATGCGCTCAAGTTTGATGCCGTGGACTGGTATGAGCTTATGCGGGAAGGCGACCGCATGGAAGGACTGATTAATGGACACTGGCAGATCATGGGAGAAGAGGATCCTCAACACCGGGTCAAGTTGGTTGTCGATGAGTGGGGACCCTGGTATCGGCCAGGCAGCGAGGCGACTCCCGGCGATCAACTGGAGCAGATGCCGACCCTGCGCGATGCAGTGTTCAGTGGAATGACGCTGGATATATTCAATCGCCATCCCGAAAAAGTTGCCATGGCGGCGTGCGCGCAGTTGATCAATTGTCTGAACAGCCTGTATCTCGCGCATGAAGACCGGTTCGTGGTCACTCCCGTGGGTCACGTGTTTGCCATGTACGCCGCACACCAGGGTGGGCAGGCGCTTCGTACGAATTTTTCCGCGCCCTCGATTGATTACGATCGAGACGGGAAGCCGGCTTCTTTTTGGGGACTGAAGGGATCGGCGTCTTTGCGCGAGAAGGAGCTTACGCTGACCGTGGTTAATCCTCATGTGAGCGAGGCCCGCGACACGCAAATTTCAGTGCGCGGAGCGAAATTCAAAAGCGCCGGAGCGACGGTGCTTACGCATGCCGACATTCACGCTCACAACACCTTTGCTCAGAGAGATGTAGTCACGCCGAAGACTCAGAGTGCCGAGGTCAAGGGAGACATCGTGACGTTCAGGTTTCCGGCAGCGTCGGTGACGAAGCTCGCAATACAATTAGCCTGACGCGCACGACTGAGCGGTAAGTACCCGGAACTTTATTCAGTTCTGGGCGCGGCACCGAGCGGCGAGAAGGCTTCGGCTAGTGAGACCACCTTGAGTGCCTGCCGGAGTTGCTGCTCGCCCACCTTGCTTTGAATCGTTATATCAACGGGCTGACCTGGAATCATGTCGAAGTAGTTGTCGGAGATTTGGGCGTCGGTGTCTCCGAACGACACGTAGACGCTACGGGCTAGCGCTTTGGACGTGAGCCGGAGGCGGTAAGACGCGCCGGCAGAGCTCAGTTCGGTGGCGATCCCCGGCTCTGGCAAGTGAACCTGCTTTGCCGGAACAAAGTAGAGAAGGTTGCTCGACACTACCTTGCCATCCACGAGCAGGTCGGTAACAGCGAGAACGGTGGCGGCATCAGGCCCGTTGGCATTTGCAAATTCAGAGAGCGGACGCTGCAGGTAGACCTTACTGGACAGCTCCGGGATCTGGACATTTTGGGTGTTGTCGCTGAGCGTAGCGCCCGCGAGTGTCATCAGGCGCACTCGAAGCTGCGCGGCCGTAGGCGCGGTCTTATCGGAGACAACGTAAACGTTGAAGCTGCCATCCTCGACGTGGGGTGAGACCAGGAGCGGGGCGTAGAAGCGCCGCGCATAATATTGCAGCGCCTTCCAGCGTCCGTAGTAATCAATGCTGGACCAGGAGGCGACCGGCCAACAGTCGTTCAGCTGCCAGAAAATGGAGCCCATACTGCGCGGCCGATTGCGACGGAGATGCTCGGCGCCGGTTTTGATTCCTTCGGCTTGCAGCACCTGGCTGGCGTACAGGAACGATGCGAAGTCCTTGGGCTCGGAATAGTACTTCAGCATGTAGTCGTGAATGATTGAGTTGCCCTCGTTGTTCTTCTGGTGGGCGAGCATAACGGGCGTAAAGATGCTGGTGCGATCTTCGGGAACGGTGAAGGCGCTGACTGAAGACATTTCCGGGAAGGATTGGAACCCGTACTCGGTCATGAAGCGAGGGAAGTGTTTTTCATATTCGCTGAAGGGAACGCGGCCGTGCCAGACGCTCCAATCGTGAAAGTCGCCGGACTGGAAGCCGGTTGAGGTTTCTTCGTAGTCGGCGCTTGGAGAGCTCGGCCAGTAAGGGGTTTCAGGAACAAGACGATTCACGGTTCGATCCAGAATGCCGCTGAAAACGATCAGGTAGTCCTGCCACATCTGCATTCGGGCTTGCGGGGTAAGACTATCGCGGCCATTCCAATGAAACGCTTCTTCGGTCTCGTTGTTGCCGCAAAAAATGATGATGCTGGGATGGTCGCGCAGGCGGCGGACCTGGTATTCGGCTTCTTTCTCCACGTTCTGCTTAAAGGCATAGGTGCCGGGCTGCCAGTCGTTGCCGAACATGAAATCCTGCCAGATCATGATGCCGAGCTCGTCGCAGAGATCGTAGAACTCGTCGGTTTCGTAGTAGCCTCCGCCCCAGTGGCGGATCATGTTCATGTTGGCATCGCGGGCAGACTCTAGAATCCGCCGGTATTGCGCGGTCGTAACGCGGTTGGGGAAGCTGTCGAATGGAATTACGTCGGCGCCCTTGCCGAACACAGGAACACCGTTGATGACAAACTCAAACGAGCGGCCCCACTGGTCGAGATCGCGGCGCAACACGATCGAACGCAGGCCAGTGCGGACCGACGAGTGGTCTTCGGCAGCTTTGCCAATTCTCAGGTGGACATTGAATTCGTAGCGCGGCTGGCTGCCATATCCGGTCGGATACCAGAGTTCCGGGCTGTCGATTTGCAGCGGGAGATCGAAATGATTGAGGCCGGGATGCACATCGACGTCCTGGGAGACTTCGGCTTTCCGGCCCTGGTGGAGATAGTCGAGCGTGAGTTTGCCGGCGGCGTCGGTGGCGGCGGTCACTTCGACCTGGGCAGTCAGATGGGCCACTTTCGCAGTCACGTCGCGCTGCGCAATGTGGAGGCTTGAAATGCGGGCGTCGTTCCAGGCCTCGAGCTTTGCCGGACGCCAGATGCCGCTGGTGACGAAACGTGGGCCCCAGTCCCATCCATATTCGTAGGCCGCTTTGCGGATGTACGTTTTTTCCTCCGTGTGTGTTTGTTGCCGCCACTTGTCTGCGGCGGCCACTTTCGCGGCTGTCTTGATGGGTGAGGGAAACACGATGCGAAGTTGATTGGCACCGGAGTGCAAGTAAGCTCTCACCGGCACGCGCCACTCGCGGAACATATTGTCGGCGGTAAGAATCAATCGGTCGTTCAGGTAGATTTCGGCATAGGCGTCGAGACCCTCAAGGACAATGTCAACGTTCTTGTGGTCGAGCAGGGAGGTGGTAGCTTGGACGGTGGTGCGGTATTCCCAACTGGCGTCCTCAATCCACTGGAGCTTGGCTTCATTGTCGCGATAAAAGGGATCTGGGATGAGCTTATTGCGCAGCAAGTCGAGATGGACATCTCCGGGAACTTGCGCGGGGCGCCACGTCGTTTCGGCAGCGGCGGGGGAGTCCGGGATTTGACGAAACTCCCAGCCTGCGTCCAATGGGATGGTTTGTTTTTCGGCGGCTGGTTGCGCGTTCGTAGCAATTGTGGCGAACATGGCGCAGAGAAGACTGCATAGAAGACTGCCGGTGAGGTTTCTTAAAGTCCGCATGACAAGCTCCGTATAACGTCTGTTTTTATCGAAGAGTCGGTTAGCTGATGAACACGCGCTCAATGGGGCGTCATGCTAACATGATCGATTCGCGAAAGTGAAACGCGTAGAACCTTCGGGCCATGAATTTCAGCCGTCGTAGCTTTGTCCGACTTGGAGTAGGAGCCGCCCTCTCTGTTCCCGCCAATCGGTTGCTCGCGCAGCAGGGTATGGGAGGTCATACGGCCAAGCCCGCGCCGAGAGCTGCGCCCTCCGGTCGTCCCTTCAACGCGCATTTCGTCGACGTTGCCGCCGAAGCCGGCCTGCTTGCTCCGGTGATTTATGGGGACGAAGAGACGAAAAAGTACATCGTCGAGTCGACTGGGTGCGGCTGCGCCTTCATTGATTACGACAACGACGGGTGGATGGATTTGTTTGTGCTTTCCGGTACTCGTCTGCAGAGAGTTCCCGCAGGCACCACGAATCGACTGTATAAAAATAACCGGGACGGCACATTTATCGACGTTACAGAAAAAGCTGGTTTGCACTCGCTTGGGTGGGCCGGGGGCGTTTGCGTCGGAGACTACAACAATGACGGCTTTGACGATATTTTTTGCACCACCTACGGGCAGAACATCCTTTACCGCAACAACGGCAACGGAACGTTCACTGACGTCACCAAAGAAGCCGGGCTGTGGAACGATCAGGTGAGATTCGGTGCGGGTTGTACCTTCGTGGACTACAACCGAGACGGGCATCTTGATCTCTTCGTTTCGAACTACGTACGGTTCTCTTTTGAAAGTGCAGGCATTCCTGGCGAAAACCCCTACTGCCGATGGAAGGGAGTCCCCGTCGAATGCGGACCTCGCGGGCTGGGGACCGGCCAGCATTCCCTGTATCGAAACAATGGCAACGGAACCTTCACCGACGTTACTCGGGAAGCGGGCATTCATCGCGCTCCGGCCACGTATGGCTTGACTGTCGTCGCGGCCGATTTCGATGAGGATGGTTGGCAGGACATCTATGTCGCCTCCGACTCCACTCCCAGTCTCTTGTTCATCAACAATCGAGATGGAACATCTCGTGAAGAAGGAGTGCTGCGAGGCGTAGCGCTCAGCGAAGATGGGATGGAGCAAGCCGGCATGGGAGTCGGGGTCGGCGATTACGACCTAGACGGACATCTTGACCTTTTCAAAACGCATTTCTTGGACGACACCAACATCCTCTACCACAACGATGGGAAGGGTAATTTCGATGACGCTACGGGACCGTCTCGCATTGGCGTGGAAACCCGATACGTGTGTTGGGGAGCAGGCATCGTTGATCTCGACAACGATGGTCTTCCCGACCTGTTCATGGTTACCGGCCATGTTTATCCGCAAGTGGAAAGAAGCCTGCCGCAATATCCCAACAAAACTCCGCGCGCCGTTTTTCGGAATCTGGGCGAAGGCGTTTTTGAAGAGCTTATCCAGGAGGCCGGCCCGGGCGTAGCGGCATCCCACTGTAGTCGGGGATGCGCTTTCGGAGACTTCGACAACGACGGCGACCTCGACATCCTCATCATTAATCTAAACGAGCCTCCTTCACTGCTGCGCAACGATTTGACCGGCAAGACGAACTGGATCAAGGTGAGATTGGAGGGCGTGAAGTCTAATCGCAGCGCCATTGGTGCCAGGGTTCTCGTCCATTACGGCGGCAAGACCCAGGCGCAAGCCGTGTTGAGCCAATGCAGCTTCTTTTCCTGCAACGATCCCCGTTTGCATTTTGGCTTGGGCACTTCCACTAGCG
>Ga0070717_10001750_pt1 | contig 15122 bp, 8 predicted proteins | sample LARL113metaG_FD_71366 | JGI IMG/M metagenome (GOLD analysis project Ga0070717, IMG submission 71366) | Corn, switchgrass and miscanthus rhizosphere microbial communities from Kellogg Biological Station, Michigan, USA - LAR L11-3 metaG | ecosystem: Host-associated > Plants > Roots > Rhizosphere ... | reverse complement strand
TTGCTGCTAAGGTCGGCGTAGGCTACATCACTCGCAGCGACAACGCGCACGCGAAAGCGGGAAACATTAATCACGCGCTGGGGCGTACGAGTGCTGAATATGTTGCGATTTTTGACTCCGATCACATTCCCACACGCTCGTTCTTGCAGACAACACTCGGCTGCTTGATGCGTGACCGCCGTCTGGGGATGGTGCAAACTCCGCATCATTTCTATTCGCCCGATCCGTTCGAGCGCAATCTTGGGCAGTTCCGGAAAATCCCAAATGAAGGGGAACTATTCCATCGTCTCGTGCAGGACGGCAATGACCTGTGGAATGCGAGCTTCTTTTGTGGCTCGTGCGCGGTGCTCCGGCGGAAAGCGCTGAATGAGATCGGCGGAATTGCCGTCGAGACGGTAACTGAAGACGCCCACACAGCTTTGCGCATGCAAAGGCGACGCTGGAACACCGCCTACATCAATATTCCACAGGCAGCGGGTTTGGCCACCGAAAGCCTCGCGGCGCACATTGGCCAGCGCATCCGCTGGGCTCGCGGGATGGTGCAGATCCTGCGCACGGAGAATCCGTTGTTCGTGCGCGGACTCTCTTTTCCACAACGGCTCTGCTACTTCAACGCAACCACGCATTTCCTGTTCGCGCTGCCACGGCTTATCTTCCTGGTCATCCCGCTTGTGTACCTGCTGTTCGGGATGGTGAACATTTACGGCTATTCATTAGCCGTGTTCGCGTACGCGCTCCCGCACATCGTGCTTTCGAACATGACGAACTCGCGCATCCAGGGACGCCACCGCTTTTCCTTCTGGAACGAGATCTATGAGGCCGTGCTGGCGCCATACATTTTGTTTCCGACGCTGCTGGCGCTGATTAATCCGCGGCTTGGGAAATTCAACGTTACCAGCAAGGGCGGCATTATTCGGAGGTCATATTTCGACCGCCGTATCGCACTGCCATTCCTGTTCTTGTTGGCTCTTAACATATCCGGACTCGTCATGGCGGAGCGGCGTTTGGTTTCCGATCCGGCGCATCACGATACGGTGATCATGAATACGGTTTGGACGGTTTATAACGTCGTGATCTTATCAGTCGCTGCTTCGGTCGCTTGGGAGAAGCGGCAACGACGGTCGCAAGTCCGGGTAAATTTGCGCGTGCCACTCACGTTGATTGCCGCAAATGGCGAGCGAATCGTGGGCATGACGGCGCAGCTGTCCGCTCGAGGAGCCATGGCCCGTCTGGCCCGCTCCGTACAATTTGTGCGCGGCGCGCAAGTCACAGTTGTGTTTGAGAGCAACGCATCAAGATGCGAAATTCCGGCTCGCGTCGTGCATTCAGCCAAGCGGCATCAGCACCTTTTCTTTCCCGAGCTCTCGTTCTGGCAAGAAAAATATCTAGTGAATCTGCTCTATTCGCGACCGGAGGCCTGGCTCGGCTGGCACAACTCGCGGCCAATGGACCGTCCACTGCGGAGTTTGGCGCACATTCTCTGGCTCTCCTTGCGCGGCCTTGGCATTGTGCTGGCCGGCTTGTTTACGCCGCGACCGTCTCCAGATCGCAAGCCCGTGCGCGCAGAGAGAAGAAAGGAGCGTGCACCCGTCGCTGCAGCATCCGTTTTGCTGTTTGGACTGCTAGTGGTAACGCCCGCGCAGATACATGCGTCTGATGCGGCAGCTCCGGATAAAACAGATGCGCCTGCAGCCCAGGCGCCTGCGGTGCTACCTGCAGCTCAGCCTGCCGCCTTCCATGAGCAGTATGAGCTCAGCGCAATCAGCGGCGAGCGGGTGATCGCATTGCGGGGGGCCGGAGCCTCGCAAAACTTCTTTTTTGACATGCCTCTGACCAAAATCCTAAGCGGCGCGACCCTCGAGCTTCACTATGCCGCGCCGCTGCTGCGTTCCAACGAAGGCTGGCTGGAGTTGTGGCTGAATGGCACGCGCGTGGGCTCGGTACCAATCGTGCCTGGATCCGGCTCACAGAACGAAATCCCGTTGCCGACGGACTTGCTGACCAACGACAACACGTTAACTTTTCAACTACACGGAAGCTGCGCCGCCTGCCGGCACACCGGTGCGCCCTGGGTCACCATCAATCCTCATAGCGTGCTCAGTCTGAGCGGGACCCGCCTAGCGTTGGCAAATGATCTCGCCTTGCTGCCGGTACCATTCTTCGATTCTGCGGGACAGCATTCCTGGAGTCTGCCGGTGGTCTTTTCCGGCCGCCCTGACATGGATGCTCTTGAAGCCGCGTCGGTCGTGGCGTCGTGGTTTGGCATCTTTTCGGACTTTCGAGGCGCCCGCTTCCCAGTCACAGTCGGCGAGTTGCCGACCGGGAATGCTGTAGTCTTGGCGCTGCGCAACTCTGAGCTCGCCGCGAACTTGTCGCTTCCGTCCCGGCCTGGAGCGCTTATCGTGGTACGTGACAATCCACGCGATCCGTATGGGAAAGTGCTGATCATCACCGGGGACCGAAGCGAGGACCTGCTTATAGCTGCCCGCGCGTTAGTGACACGCAACAATGCTCAGGCTCACACCGACGCTGTCTATGTGCGCGACACCAATCTCCCGGCGCGACATGAGTACGACGCTCCGCGATGGCTCCACACCGACCGGCCCGCACCTGTTGGAATGTACACGACGGCTGAGCGTTTAAAGCTGAAGGGCTCAGGATCGATCAACCTTTATTTCCGCCTTCCGCCCGATCTTTTCCTGGAGGCGCGCCAATCCGTGCCGATGCTTCTCAAGTACTCCTACGCAGGCGTGGCTGAGGGCTCGCATGCTGCATTGCATGTCCGGCTGAACGATCGGGACGTTGACAGCATTCGGTTGAAGCCAGCTTCGTCCTCGGTGGACGAAGCTGAAATAGTGCGGCTGCCTACTGGCAGATTGCGGCCGTACACGAACACACTGACGGTTGATTTCGATTTCGGCCGGGGCAGTGCCCCCACAAACGTATGGCAATACGCTGCCATTCATCGAGATTCGTCGCTTGATCTCAGCGGGCTTCCACATTCGGTTGTTTTGCCGAGGCTGGAGCTGTTCGCTGACTCGGGCTACCCGTTCACAGGATGGCCTGATCTTGGACGGACCGCGGTCGTGTTATCGCAGGCGCCGACGCCAGCAGAGTATGAAGCACTGCTCGACATGATGGGTTTTTTCGGCGCGCAGACCGGCTCGCCTGCAACCAACATAACCATCACGGATGCGGCCCACCTTGACATTGTGCATGACAAAGATATTGTTCTGCTGGGCACTCCCGCTTCACAACCGCTGCTATCCGAGTGGGCGGGTAACATGCCTCTCGATGTTTCCCAGGAAGGAATGCAGCTAAACAGCCAGCCGGAACCTTCTCGGCTGTTACATCCGGAATGGCCATTTCGCGCCGCTGACCGTGAAAAGTTGGAAAGAGTGCTTGGCGCAAAGGCGCCGCTTGATGTACTCGTACAAGATTTCGTATCGCCCTTTCGTGCAGACCGCTCGGTTGTGGCTATTGTGCCTCTCACGCCGAAAGGCAGCGACGCGATCGCAGCCATGTTCACGCCGGCAGCGGAGAAGGGACCAATTTACGGCGGTTTGTCAGTAGCCCAAAACGGGCGTTTTCAATCTTTCCTGATAGGCACTTTCGCATACCACTCTGGCCACCTCGATCCTTATCAGCAAAGTAGTGTTTTCTTATTTGAACACTACTGGCTTATCCCGCTAGTCGTGGTGTTGCTTGCGTTCATGGTCGCTGCCTGGTTACACCAGGGTACAGAACGCGTTGCAGCAAAACGCCTTGCGAGCGGAAGCATCTAAGAGGCTGGCACATATGACCCGAATCATTCGCCGTAGTTTGTTCTTGCTGCTCACATTTCTGGCGGTTGCGTCTCTTTCGGCGCAGACGCCAGGTGGTGTCGACATTTTGCTGAGCAAGGCCCGCTCGCTTGAGGCGCGTGGACGCATGGATCTAGCGGCGCAGAACTGGAAACAAGTCCTTCTGGTAAGCCCCAACCAAACCGAAGCGATTGCTGGGCTGGCTCGCTATGCCAAGCAGAATGGCGACACTGATGAAGAACGCTCTTACCTGGACCGTTTGCGAAGGATAAATCCGAGGGATCCGGCAATAGGTGCCATTGAGAAGATGCACGTCCTCACGCCTCAGGAACGCGACCGGCTTGACGAGGCCGGCCGTCTCGCAATGCAGCATAAGCCAGACGAGGCTATGAGGATTTACAACCAGATTTTTGGCAATGAGCCGCCATCGGGCAAATGGGCCGAACCTTATTACGAGACGGAAGCTGCCAGCACCGGCGGGCGCCAGAAGGCGATCGCTCAATTACGCCGGCTTTGTGCCCGCGACCGGAACAATGAAGTGTATCGGTTATGGCTCGCGCGAGTGCTTGTCTACGATCCGAAGACGCGCATGGAAGGATTTCAGTTGCTGGAGTCGCTCCATGATCCCGGCGCGGTCGAGCAAGCGCGCACGGAATGGCGCCAGGCGCTTCTCTGGGAAAAGGAGAACCCGGCTGTGCTGGCCTCGCTTGACGCGTACTTGCAGCGCTACCCGGACCAGGAATTGGAAAACATTCAGACGTCGTTGCGGGAGAAACAGGAACATGCTGAACAAGAGGCCAGCAAAGAACACGGCTTCGAGGCGCTGCGAAATAAGGATATGGGGATGGCTGAAGCTAAGTTCGCGGACGTTCTGCGCCGCTCGCCAAACGATGCGAATGCAATCGCGGGCATGGCTTTCGTCCGCTTGAATCAGAAGAGATTCGATGAAGCGGTCAGTTTGTTCGACCGCGCACGCACGCTGGCGCCAAAGAGAGCAGATCTTCGCGCAGGATACGAAACTGCGAAGTTCTGGTCTCTAATGCAGCAAGGCTCGACCGCGCTACGACAGAATCAGTCTGAAACCGCGATCGCGGCTTATCAGGAGGCGCTGACGCTTCATCCTGAGGACACACAGGCCAAGCTCGGCATCGCGCAAGCCAAGGTGCAGGAAAAGAAGTTGCCAGATGCGGAAGCGCAATTCCAGCAAGTGCTCAACCAATCTCCGAATAATACTGACGCGATCGTCGGCCTCGCGTTTATTCGACTGGATGAAAGAAAATTTGATGATGCGGTAGGCCTGTTCGACAAAGCACGTCGCCTGGTTCCGAATCGGACGGATGTCGAGCAGGGCTACCGGAACGCGAAATTTTGGGCCTTGATGCAGCAGGGCGCGACAGCGCTTGATCAGAACCGGACCGATGCTGCCATCGCCGATTATCAGCAGGCACTCACCTTGAAGCCAGGCGCACCGGACGCGCTGCATGGTTTGGCCGGGGCAACAGAGCGAAAGCGAAATTATTCAGAAGCCGCTCAGGCGTATACGCAGTTGACGGTCGCCAATCCGGGAGACGCGCAAAGCTGGCTAGGACTGATCAGAGCACAGATCGGCGCAAAAAACCCGAAGGCTGCGATCGAGACCGCGCAGCGCATTCCGCCAACAACGAAGTCACAAATTGAGGCTCGAACAGATTACCTTTCCGAAATGGCGCTTGCTTATTACAGCACTAATCAGCCAGCCGAGGGCGACCGTGTGTTGCGTCAGGCGATGGAAGCTGCTGCGCAATCGGACCCAGTTGACGCTCTGAATGTGCGTCTGGAAGTTGCAAGCGCGCTGGTGGATCAAGGAAAGATGGACCGCGCGTTCGAGATTTACAGACAGGCAACCAGGCTGCATCCCGATAACGCGATCGCTTGGGAGGGATTAGTCGGCGGTTATACGCGCATGCGCGATTTCGCACAAGCCAAGGCGGCAGTGCGCTCCATGCCGCAAAATACCTATGAAATCGCCGCGAAGAATACGAGCTTCCTCAATTCGGTTGCGGCAATCTACTCGGCAGACGGTCAGTGCAGCGAGGCGGAAGATTTTCTGAACCGGTCGCTCAGCCTGGAGAAGGCCGCGGGACACCAGCCGGCCGAGAGCACGCAATTGCAACTTGCCGATATTTGGGAACGCGAGGGAAATTACGCCAAAGCTCGCCAAGGCTATCGCGAAATCATTGCCCGAAACCAAAATTCTATTGACGCCTGGCGCGGTTACATCACAGCTCTTCACAACCAGCGAGATGATCGCGGCGTTCTGGCCGAAGCGCAACGCATGCCTGCCAGCATTCATGCGCAGCTTGAAAACGAACCGAGTTTCCTTACCTTGTTGGCGAGCGCCCATTCAGCATTGGGGCAGAACGCTGAAACAATCCAGCTTTTGCAGCAGGCTCGCACGCGTTTTCAGGCGCACGGTCAAATGCCGCCGGGCGAGCTTGATGTGCAGCTTGCCTGGGCGATGCTGACTGATCGGCCGCGCGATCCGCGGGACTTTCTGTCGAAGGTGAAGGCACGCGCGGACCTGACGGATAAACAGCGCGCAGCTATCAATGAGATCTGGTCCACATGGAGCGTCCGCACGGCTAAAGAAGCTCAGCAAAACAAGAAGCCCGAGCGCGCTATCGCCATTCTGACCGATGCCGAACGTGAACTTCCCAACGATCCCAAAATCTACGCCGCTTTAGCTTCGGTATATATGCGGCAGCACGATTATCAGAGAGCGCTGAGTGTTTACGACTTATGGGGTATGACCGGAGCTGAAGCGGGCGATTATCGCGCTGCGGCGGGGACAGCCTTGGCCGCGCACAAAAGTGACCTGGCCGACCATTTCCTGGAGCAAGGACTGCAACATTACCCCAATGATCCCGACTTGTTACAGATGATGGGCAAGCAGGCTGTCGCACATGGACAGTACAAGGAAGCGCAGGGCTATTTGAAATCAGCGCTGAGGGCGGCAAAAAATCCCGCGAAGCAGCGACAGACCTTCGCGGAAGAAAGCACCTCGCAGCGCGGCGTCACGTCTCCAGACCGCGGTTCCGATTCAGCAATCGGTCTCACAGCTCCGTCGTCGCAAATGCCAGCTTGTCGGCAGACTACCAGCTACAGGATGCCGGAGGATTTCCATATCCAACTGGTAAGTGCGAATCTCGACGATCAGGAGAATGCGAGTTCGAACGGCGTTAATCAGAGCAATGGGAATCAGTCCAACCCGAGTCAGGTCAATCCAAATCAAAACAACACTGATCAGAACAATGCGAATCAGGACTCCGTTAACCCTCAAGCTAACTTGGAAAAGCAGCAGCAGATTCAAGACCAAATTGATGTCGTACAGAACCGCAACACACCATTTGGCGATGTTGGCAGCGCTGCCACAGGCCGCGCTGGAGATGCTGGCATCGATCGCCTGATTATCGAGGATGGCACGGTCGGGGGCTCAGTTTCGGCCGGCAACATTGTCCGGTTTGGTGTCGAGGCACATGGCGTCTATCTTTTCAGCGGGACGCCGAACGGTCAGTCAAAGTTTCAGTTTGGCACTTTGCCGCGGGGCGCGATATTTGGTCAGCAGACAACGGCCGGAGTGGCCGGTGAAGTACAAATATCGACTGCCACTTTTGGTTTGGATTTCGGCGTCTCACCCCAGGGATTTCCGGTCGAGAATTTAACGGGCGGTATACGCTTCCGTCCGCTGGGTGGGCCTTTTACGTTCCTGGCCGTCCGCGATAGCGTTAAGGACAGTTTGCTGTCATATGCCGGCACGCGCGATCCGGGGACAGGCGTCGTCTGGGGCGGGGTTGTTTCCAACACTGGCACGTTGCAACTTGACCACAAAGGCACACGTGCTGGCCAGTACGCTTCCGCAAGCGGCTCGTACATCACGGGAAAGAACGTTCCGAATAACTGGGAGGTCTCCGGCAATGCGGGATTCTACTTTGTGGTTGCAAAGGGCCTGAGCCTTGGTCTCAACGTCACCGGAATGCACTACCAGAAGAATCTGAGCTTCTTTTCCCTCGGGCAAGGCGGATACTTCAGCCCCCAAGAGTACGGCCTTGCCTCGATACCGATTTCCTGGTTCTCGCGCCACCAACGTTTTGAATACGAAATTCGCGCCAGCCTGGGAGCACAGTATTTCTCGCAGGACCGCTCGCCCTTCTTCCCAACTCGAATCAATGCGGTGCTGCCCGCGCAAGGTTTCTTCGCCAGCAACCACAGTGCCGGTCCGAACTATAATTTCCTCGCGCGACTCGGCTATCGAGTTGCGCCTCACGTATACTTCGATATTTTCGGCACGGCCAATAACGCCCGAAATTATGCGACGCAGACAATCGGCTTCTCGCTCAAGTTCCTCGTCCATCGTTTGCCAACGAACACTGATTTGCACGTGAACTCCATCCCGGATTGGAGAGGAAACCAGCCGTTCGGGATTGAGTGATTGGTCTTGAAGGCTGTGAGTAGCCTCAGAGTACAAGCACATCTGCACCGTGCGCTTTAAGCGCACGATCAAACGTGATCAGCTTTAGGCCTGCGACCGAAGCAAAGGCGAGAAGATAGGCGTCCGCCCAAAATTTCGGGGACCGGCTGGACAAGCGTGAACGTGAGCGGAACTCCTTTTCGAAGCCGTCCGGCTCGGGAAGAAACTCAACCCGGCTATCGGCCCACACTCTATCCCACAGGCTCCAAGCTTCGGACATCGTCTTTGTGTCGTTGCCCATGATCTTTTCAGTTGTCACAAGCCTCAGAACCGTGAGCTGGCTGAAACGGCAGAAGAAGAATTGCTGTTCCGCGGCTTGTTCGAACCAAAGCCTGGCTGTTTCCGAATGCATATGACGGCTCCATAAGAGTGCCAGCCAGACGTTCGCATCAAGGAAATTCAACGTATTCATAGATCTGTTCGTTGGACACGTCTACCTTCGGGCCTTCGGAAACGATGAGCGGGAACTTCACCCTCTTTGGGTGCGGGCGCTGGCCCTGCAACAGGACGCTTCTAACGCCCGCCAGAACCAACTCGCGAACGGAGTGGCCTCTTGCGGCAGCTTGTTCTTTCAGCTTCCGGTAAAGGGGGGCCGGAATGTCAACGGTAGTGCGAACTGAATCCTGCTTCATAAAGAGCATTATTTCACGTATGCCATAAATATGGAACGACATTTACTCAGGGCGTCAATCGCAATCGCCCGCGGTCTCGATCCCCATCCCCTCACACCGGCCGGGCACTTTCACTAAGCCAAAGCGCCGTTCAAGCCGCCGATCTCAGGTTTTCCCCTTAATTGTAAAGAAAATCGTTGCTCTCCATCTACTAACTACTGTTCACGAGAACCTATTTCAGGGTAATGTAGAAAAAATACTTCGGCCGCAACGAAGCCGAATCGCGCGTTGATCCTTCAATTTCAAAATCAGCTCCTACCACGGGGGAGTATTTAGATGTGTGTCCGCTCGTCGTTCAGCCAGCGTTGGGCCAGCATCCTTTTTCTTCTTCCAGTCGTCGTTCTTGCCGTATCTGGCGGGGCTTTTGCTCAGGGCACTGGATATTGGCACACCAGCGGCAATCAGATCATCGATTCGAGCGGCCGCGTGGTTCGCATTGCGGGAATCAACTGGTATGGTTTCGAAACTAAGGACCAGGTTGTCCACGGCCTCTGGGCGCGGGATTACCATACGATTGTGAATACCATAAAAAACAATGGCTACAACGCCATTCGCCTTCCGTATTCCAACCAGATGGTCGAAAGCCCGATCATTCCTTCCAACATTTCGTATTCGAACAACAGCGGCGCAATTAATACCGATTTGAAGGGACTGAACGCGCTGCAAGTAATGGACAGAGTCATCGGCGCGGCTGGCGGCCTGGGTCTGCGAGTGATTCTGGATAATCACCGCTCGGAAGCTGGCAACAGTGCCGAAGCCAACGGTCTCTGGTACACCAGTGCGTATCCGGAATCGGCGTGGATCAATGACTGGAAAACTCTGGTCAATCGATATGCCAGCTTTAAAGACGCCAGCGGCAATCCGACGGTGATCGCGGTCGATCTTCGGAACGAGCCGCATCTGATCGCAAACGGCTCGAAAACCGGCTCATGCTGGACAGGAGACACTGCAACAGGCGGATGCCCGACTACGAACGCAACACAAAATTGGCCGGCCGCGGCGCAGCGCGCGGGCAACGCCATACTTTCCACCAACTCCAACTTGCTGATCATCGTCGAAGGCACGGACTGCTACAACGGCGATTGCGATTGGTGGGGCGGAAATTTGGAAGGTGTGTCGGGACATCCTATAGAGTTGAACATCTCCAATCGGCTCGTCTATTCAGCGCATGATTACGGCCCGAAGCTCTATCAGCAGAGCTGGTTCAACAGTGGTACGAGCTATTCGAGTCTGTCATCGGTCTGGAATAAATTCTGGGGCTACATCAACGCGAACCGTACTGCTCCGATCATGGTGGGAGAATTCGGTACTGGCAACAATGCGTCCGACATTCAGAGCGCCACTCCCGGCTCGCAGGGACAATGGTTCGAAAGTCTCGTGAATTTCCTGCAAAATAATCCGAGCGTGAGCTGGACTTATTGGGCATTAAATGGCGAAGACAGCTACGGGCTGTTGGATAGCAACTACGATCCAACGCCGGTCAGCTCTTTGAAGCAAAGCGAACTGGCATCGGTTCAGTCCGCACTTAGCGGCGGCGGTGGCAGCACATGTTCAGTGGCTCCTTCTGCGCCATCGGGTTTGGCAGACTCGGCTGTTTCTTCCAGCCAGATTAATTTGACTTGGAATGCGGTGGCCCCGCCGAGCGGTTGCAGCATCAGCTACGGTGTGTTCCGCAGCACGACGAGCGGATTCACTCCATCATCGAGCAATCAGATAGCAAGTGGACTGACTACGACGTCTTTCGCTAACACTGGCCTGGCAGCCGCAACAACCTACTACTACAGAGTAGAGGCGGTCGATGCCGCGGGTCCGTCGCCGGCATCCACCCAGGCGAGCGCGACCACGCAACAATCGAGTTCTGGTGGATTCGCGTGCCACGTGGCATATACCGTCGTCAACCAATGGAGCACCGGTTTCCAGGCGGCGGCAATCATCGAGAACACAGGGACCGTTGGCATCACAAGTTGGACGCTGAAGTGGACGTTCCCTGGCAATCAGCAGATCACCAATCTGTGGAACGGGAGCTATTCGCAAAGCAGTGCCAACACGATGGTAAACAACTTGAGTTACAACGGGACCATTCAGCCGGGAGGAAAGTACAACGGGGTGGGCTTTACCGCAAACTTCAGCGGAACGAATACACCGCCTGCGAGCTTCTCAGTGAATGGAGCCATTTGCCACTAGTTGCTGATTTAGCGATGGTCCGCGCTGATATAGCGCATCCTGAAGCGGCTTTCCTAATTCCGGCAGATCCCTACTTAAATATAATTATCCTGCGCCTGGGAGTGGATCACGGATTTCGAAATTACGACCTTCGTGTTGGCAGGTGGTAAAAGTACCCGCATGGGAAGGGACAAAGCGTTTCTCGAACTTGGAGGTCGAACACTGTTGGCGCGGACCCTCGAACTTGCCAGCTCGTTAGCCTCGAAGATAAAGATTGTGGGTGAGCCGACAAAATTCGCCCACTTCGGCTCGGTTGTACAGGATGTCTATCATGAGCGTGGGCCCCTTGGGGGGATCCAGGCCGCGCTGGTGAGCACTACGACCGAACTGAACTTGATGCTTGCTGTGGACCTGCCATTTCTACGACCTGAGTTTCTGCGATACTTGACTTCCTGTGCCCGACAATCCGCTGCGGTGGTCACTGTTCCGCGTGCGCTTGGAGGGTTGCAGCCGTTGTGCGGAGTGTATCGAGGAGGATTTTTAGAGCCTGCGGAGCGGTCGTTGCGAGCGGGAAAGAATAAGATTGATGCGCTGTTCGCGGAGGTTGACACGCGAGTTATTGACGAGAACGAGTTGCGCAACGCCGGCTTCGGCGACGAGATGTTCCGCAACGTGAATACGCCGGACGATTGGGAAAGGGCTCAAGCCGAGCTCTGATAAATTTCGATTAGCCGCACTCCAATTATGGGCACGAATGGAAATCCGCAAACACCGTACATTGAGTTCAAGAATGTTTCCAAGTCATTTGGAGACAATCATGTGCTGGACAACGTGAACTTCAATGTAATGCCAAAAGAGACGGTTTGCATTTTGGGGCGAAGCGGAGTGGGGAAATCCGTAGCGCTGCATCACATCATGGGCTTTTTGAAGCCAGATTCAGGCCGCGTGATTGTAGCGTTTGAAGACATCACCGGCTATCCGGAAGAAGAACTGGAGCGTATCCGCCAGAAAGTCACCATGGTTTTTCAGAATGGCGCGTTGTTCGATTCACTCACTGTTCGAGAGAACGTGGCTTTCCCGCTGCGCGAGCGTGGTGAGCTTTCCGAGGATCAAGTGTTCCAGATTGTGGACGGTTTGCTCGAAATGGTGGGCGTGAAGGAAATGCGTGATCTTTTTCCTTCCGAGCTTTCCACCGGCATGAAGCGCTCAGTGGCGATTGCACGCGCTTTGGCAGCGCAGCCTGAGTGCGTTCTGTACGACGAGCCAACCACCATGGTCGATCCCCTCATGGCGCAGTTGCTGGGGGATCTTATTAAGCGGCTGAAGATGCAGCTCGGGCTTACCAGCGTTGTTGTTACTCACGACATGCGTTTAGCAAAAAAATTGGCTGACCGCGTCGTTTTTCTTCATGAAGCCAAGGTATTGTTCTTTGGCACCTATGCGGAAATGGAGAAATGCGATGAACCCATTGTGCAGGAATTCCTGAAGCTGGATGAGCTGACCCTGGAAGCCTAGAAGCCTTCGCTGACAAGCCTTTCCAGCGTGATTGAGCTGCTGGAGCGCTCGCGCAGCATCTTCTCCACATATTTCGCGATCAGATCGGCTTCGAGATTCACCGGATCGCCTGCCCGCAGCGATTTCAGATTCGTCGTTTTTACCGTATGCGGAATAATCGCAACCGTGCAGCAATTGCCTTCCACTTTGGCGACGGTCAGGCTGATCCCCTCGATGCAGATGGAGCCTTTGGAAACAGTATAGCGTTCAATTTCCGAGGGAACCTCGATCCGCAACCACCAGTTTTCGGAATCAGCAATGCGCTCCACAGCAATCAGTTTGCCCACACCATCGACGTGCCCCTGCACGATATGGCCGCCAAATCGGCCATCAGCTTGCATGGGGAGCTCAAGATTCACCAGCGCGCCTTTTCTTATTCGGGAGAGCGAAGTCCTGGCCCATGTTTCAGGAGCAAGATCGGCAGAAAATGATTTGGCTTTTATATCGAGAGCCGTGAGACACACACCACTGACGGCGATGCTGTCTCCGCTATGCAGCTCCTTTAGGGCATGTTTCGCTTCAACAGTGATGTGCCGGTTCTCGCCCCGTTGCTCGATGCGTACGACGCGCCCGACTTCTTCGATGATGCCCGTGAACATGGGTAAGTCTCGAAGTTCCAGAACGAGGATAGCATTTGGCACTTGCCAATTAGCATTTAGCCGGCAGGTTTAATGCTGCCTCCTCAAGTCCGCGGATCGGGGATAAACGTCAATTGCCAAATGCTAACTGCTAAATGCTCGCGTACGGATCTCTCAAATATCCCTCCACTGCGAAATCTTCTCCGAAACGATGCAGCTTGATCGAGCGCACGTAAGCCGCGTCGCTGATGCGAGAGAATCCTTCGCCGCGAGCGAACGGTACCGATCCTGCTCCTGCAAGAATCTTGGGCGCGTAATACAGAAATACTTTGTCCACAATGCCCGATGCAAGCGCAGCCCAATTCACCAGGGCGCCGCCTTCGATTAGCACACTGGTAATCTCCATTTCGCCTAGGCAACGTGCAACCGCAGCCAGATTGGGCCGTCCCTCGGGGTCGCCGACCGGAATCTGTTGCACGCGAATGCCGTGCTGCTGAAGCTGCTGCTTTCTTTTTTCCTCTGCGAACGAACAAAGCACAAGCACATCGTTGTTCGCGGTTTGCACGATGCGGGAGTGGAGCGGCAATCGCAAACGGGAGTCCAGAATCACGCGCAGGAGCGGCCGCCGTCGAGCGCGCCCGCTGCGATCCGTAAGTAAAGGATCGTCGGCGATGACGGTGCCCACGCCGGCCATGATTGCGTCCTGCTGATGGCGCAGTTCGTGCACGTGGGCGCGAGCTGCATCGCTCGTGATCCATCCTCCGGTCGCGCCACCCGCGCCGAGTGCCGTCGGATTGTGCGACTCGTCAGCGGGCGGTGCGATCTTGCCGTCAAGCGTCATCGCAGCTTTGAGCGTAACCAGAGGTGTATGCTGCCGGATGTACTTCGCGAACCATTCGTTCAGCCTGCGAGCCTCGTCTTCAAGAATCCCGGAAGTGGCCGCGATTCCAGCAGCTCGCAGCCGTTCGAATCCTTTGCCGCTCACCGCCGGATTGGGATCCTCCATGCAAGCAACCACACGCTTGATTCCGGCGGCAATCAACGCGTCGGCGCACGAGCCAGTGCGGCCTACGTGAGAGCAGGGTTCGAGGTTGATGTAGAGAGTTGCGCCGCGAGCCCGTTCGCCTGCCCGCTCTAAAGCCAAAATTTCCGCGTGCTTTATTCCTTCATAAGTGTGAAAGTCTTCGCCCACAACTGCGCCGCTACGATCCACAACGACTGTACCGACACAGGGATTGGGCGAAGTCAGGCCAATGCCTTTGCGCGCAAGATCCAAAGCGCGACGGAGAAATTGTTCATTGGTCTGACCCCGGGTGGTCACGAGCTATGCATTATTTCACCACAGGGATGGATAGGCACAGATCCCACTCGATTTATCGAGAGCGTGGCGGGAAGAAGCGGTAAGAATCCTCTTCCGGTTCGGCCACAGCCGCGCCACTGCGGCCTGACGGGCCACGGCGAACAGGGGCGACCTTGTCAGCATAAGGATCGCCTGGGGGCTTACGTCGCAGCCGCTTCAGCAAGTCTCTTAGACTTTGCAGCAAGCGTTGTCCTTTGCCGGGTATGCTCACAAGATCAATTCTTCCACGAAATCGATCCTACGCAAACAGTGAATCCACAAAATCTTTGGCATCGAACGGTAGCAGGTCTCCGGGTTTTTCTCCCACGCCGACGTAGCGGACCGGTACGCCCAATTCGCGCGAGATGGCTACCACCACTCCGCCTTTGGCCGTCCCGTCCAGCTTAGTTAGTACGATTCCTGTTACCCCGGCCGATTCGGTAAATAGGCGCGCCTGCTGCAATCCGTTCTGGCCAGTAGTGGCGTCCATTACGAGTAGAGTTTCAT
>Ga0070717_10001749_pt1 | contig 15124 bp, 13 predicted proteins | sample LARL113metaG_FD_71366 | JGI IMG/M metagenome (GOLD analysis project Ga0070717, IMG submission 71366) | Corn, switchgrass and miscanthus rhizosphere microbial communities from Kellogg Biological Station, Michigan, USA - LAR L11-3 metaG | ecosystem: Host-associated > Plants > Roots > Rhizosphere ... | reverse complement strand
CAGGTGATGGATTTCTACCTTTCCCGGGGCGATAAGACGAGGTTTCTGAGCATCGAGACCACCGCCTGGTGGCGGAAGGCGATGTAAAAACAGGGAACAGGGATCAGGGAATAGGACCTCCGACTATTGCTGATTATGGTGCCGTGCATCTGGCACCAGGCGTAGTTCTTTCTGCGCAGGTTGACCCAAGATGCTGGGTATCCTCGTAATAGCAGATCTGTTTTCCACTGGGCGACCCAAGAGCCTGTTCGGGAAAATTCGGGAAATTCCCGCAAAAACCTTGAATTAGCGGGCAAAACCGAGTTAAATACAAGCTTACCGGCAAATCGCCGGGATTCCAGCCTCTCAGGCGTCAAGCTACTCCGGAGGAATTCCATGCGCAACGCGGCGGCACGTTCCAACCTGCTCGTTCCTGAAATCAGGGAAGTGATGGATATTCGCCAGGCCTCCGACTACCTCGGAATCTCGCCTGACACCCTATACAAGTACGCCTCGGAAGGCTTCGTCCCCGCTTTCAAGCTGGGGAACCGGTGGCGCTTCAAGCGCTCGCGACTGGACGAATGGATGGATCGGCAGTCGGACCTGCAGGCGGCGGAGATCGATCCCGAGCAGAAGAAGCCGGTGCGGCCGGCGATGTAGGTTGCGGTTATCGAGCCTCTGATTCAAACGCAAAGGCCTGAGGAGACGTTCTCTGCCGGCCAGGAGATTTCCCCATGAAGCTGCTCGGGGTGGCACTCATATTCCCGGTAGCAGCCGCGATTTCCGGCGATACTCCTGGAGCGACGCAATTTCACCAATTGACGATCCGGGTTGGCCAGGGCCCCCGCTGGATCTCTGTTGCCGACGTTAATCACGACGGCAACCGCGACATTCTCGTCACCAACGCTGATGCCGGCACAGTGAGTGTGCTTCTCGGCGACGGGAAGGGCCAATTCCGCGAAGCCCCCGGCTCTCCCTTTGTCGCCGGCCCCCAACCCAATGACATTGCGATCGCCGATATGAACGGAGATGACAATGCGGACCTTGTCATCCCCAATCACCAGGCGCCCACCATCACGATTCTCCTGGGAGACGGGAAGGGCAGCTTTCACCCTGCTCCGGGTTCACCTTTCGATGTGCATTCCAATCCTCATCCCCATGGTGTGGCCGTTGCCGATTTCGATGGAGATGGCAAGCCGGATGTGGTCACCGATAGTTGGGGTGAAAACAAGATCGAGTTGCTGACCGGGGATGGGACGGGTCGGCTCCGAATGCCCGGGCGCTATTTTCCAACCGGTCGCCGTCCCTACGAGCGCCTGCGCACCGCCGACTTCAACGGCGATGGTCATCCCGACATCGTTACCACCAACCTTGACGATGGCACTGTGTCGATTCTTCTCGGCGACGGCAAAGGCGGATTCGCCCCCGCGCCAGGCTCACCGTTTCCTGCCGGAGCCAAGCCCTGGCAGGTTGTTGTCGGCGATCTCAACGGTGATGGCAATGCCGACCTGGTGGTCATCCCATATCAGCGCGACATTAGAGGCGAATCACAGAATGTTGTGACCGTACTGCTCAGCGACGGCCACGGCGCTTTTCATTCGATGCAGGGCTCACCACTTCCGCTGGGAACCTGTCGCGGTCCCAACAGCGTGAGCTTGGGTGAACTGCGCCAGCGAGAGCTGATCATCGCAGTCTCGTGCGCCGAGAGCCAAAACCTAATGCTGTACGAATTGCGCTCTGGAGGTCGCTACGATACCACGCAGGTCCCTTCCACAGGCGGATGGGGCATCGTAACTCTGGCCTATCTGACCAAGGACGGGCGAGGCGAGCTCATCCGCGCCAACGAAGAAGCCGGTAGCATCACGATTTACTTCCTGAACTAACCCTGATCCCTGACCCCTGATCTCTGACCCCTGCCGTGATAAAACTGACCCCGTGGATCACTCACGACGTTTTGGGCAATTGCGCCGCCGATTGAATAGTGCAGGCGTGTCCGGACTGCTGGTGACGCATCTTCCCGACGTCCGGTATCTCGCCGGATTCACCGGATCGAGCGCAGCCCTGGCGGTGACCGGTCGAGCGGCCCGTCTTTTCACCGACGGCCGTTACAAAAGCCAGGCTGCCGAAGAGGTGCAAGCGGCGAAAGTGGAGATCGTTAGCGGCGCTCCGGCCCTGGCGGCGGTGCAATGGCTATCGGCACAGCCGGGTGTAGAGAATGCAGGCTTCGATGCAGCGTGGGCCACTGTGGCGGAGTTGGCGCGCTGGAAGGCGGGCCTCGCTTCCGGTCTGCGGCGGAAATTCCTTGTCCCCTTGGGAGAGCCGCTAGTGGAATCGCTTCGCTTGATGAAAGACGCGGACGAGCTGGCCATCATGCGGAAAGCTGCGCTGCTGGGCTGCAAGCTGTTCGATCACATTTTGGAATTCCTGCATCTCGGCCTGCGCGAGATCGATGTTGCCGCGGAACTCGAACACCAGGCCCGGGTGCTGGGCGCCGAAGGCATGTCGTTCGAGACCATCGTCGCCTCCGGACCGCGATCGGCGCTGCCCCACGGAAGGGCAACAACTGCGCGCCTGCCGCGGCGGGGATTCCTGACCCTCGACTTCGGTGTTATCCTCAAGGGTTATTGCTCGGATATGACGCGTACCGTGCACTTCGGGACGCCCAAACCGAAAGAACGAAGCGCATACGAGGCAGTGCTTGAAGCCCAGCAAGCCGCGGTTGCAGCGGTGGGATCGGGCGTCAAATGCGGGGATGTGGACGAGGCCGCCCGAAGCGTTCTGCGCACCGCTGGATTGGCTGAAGCTTTTTCCCACTCCACCGGCCATGGTGTCGGACTGGAGATTCACGAACCGCCGCGTGTCGGCACCGGACAAACAACCGTGCTGCGCCCCGGCATGGTGGTTACCATCGAACCGGGTATTTATCTCCAGGGCGAGTTCGGCATTCGCATTGAGGACATGGTGGCTGTTACCCGGACCGGCGGCGAGGTAATGACGCCTGCACCCAAGGCCCTGATCGAGCTTTAAAATTCTCAGGTTGGCCGCTGTGAAGAATTGCTTCCATTCCCGCTGCGGAGTGAGAAGGCAAAGGAAAGAATGAAACCAGAAGATATCGAGGATTTGAAACAACTGATCGAATTCCTGAAAGAGAATCAGGTCGCCGAGTTCGATCTCGACCGCGGCGATGTGAAGATACGCCTGAAATTCAACTCCGCCGTGACTCCGGCCGTCGTCCATGCGCTTGGCAATCTGCCGGTCATGGCGACCCCGGGGTTACCTGCCGCCGGACCTCCGCCGGCTGCGCCCGCCAGCCCGCCGCCCGCCGAACCCGAAGAGGAACTGCACACCGTGAAGTCGCCCATCGTGGGCACGTATTACGGATCGCCGTCCCCGGGCGCCGCGCCCTTCGTCAGCCCCGGTGACCACGTCGACAAGGGCCAGGTGATCTGCATCGTCGAAGCCATGAAGCTGATGAACGAGATCGAGTCCGATGTTGCGGGCGAGATTGTGCGATGCCTGGTCACCAACGGCCAGCCCATTGAGTATGGCCAGCCATTATTTACGATTCGTACAGCATAAAGGTCCTGAATGCTTCGTAAGGTTTTAGTTGCCAATCGCGGCGAAATTGCTCTGCGCGTCCTGAACGCCTGCCGGGAACTCGGTATTCGTACCGTGGCCATCTATAGCGAGGCGGATCGCAATTCGCTCCATGTCCGTTTTGCCGATGAGGCCATCTGCATCGGCCCGCCGCGGCCGGCAGACAGCTACCTTAATGTGCCCGCGGTGATTTCCGCTGCCGAAATCGCGGATGTGGATGCCATCCATCCGGGCTACGGATTACTGAGCGAGAACGCCAACTTCGCCGAGGTGTGCCGCGCTTCGAATATCAAGTTCATCGGGCCGCCACCCGAAGTCACGCGCCTGATGGGTGAAAAGGAAAAAGCGCGGCAGGCAATGAAGAAGGCGCGCGTCCCCATCCTGCCCGGCTCCGATGGAGTGCTTTCTTCGGCTGAAGACGCGCTGGTCTGGGCAAAGAAGGTTGGTTTTCCCGTCATCCTCAAGGCCAAAGCCGGCGGCGGCGGGCGCGGCATGCGCATTGTCCGCAGCAATGAGGAGTTGCCCAACCTCTATCACGCTGCATCCACCGAGGCCGCCAATGCGTTCGGCAACGGCGATCTCTACATGGAGAAGTTCATCGAGCGGCCGCGGCACATCGAGTTCCAGATTTTGGCCGATGAGCATGGCACAGTGGCCACGCTCAATGAGCGCGAGTGTTCCATCCAACGCCGGCATCAGAAGCTGATCGAGGAAGCGCCCTCGCTGCAGGTTACGCCGAAGATGCGCGAAGACATCGGGCGCACGCTCAAGCATTGCCTCACCGAGATCGGTTATCAGAACGCCGGCACGGTCGAGTTCCTGATGGATGAGGACCGGCAACTCTACTTTATCGAGATGAACACGCGTATCCAGGTGGAGCATCCGGTGACCGAGTTTGTGACCGGCATTGATCTGGTGAAGGCGCAGTTACTGATTGCCGCGGGCGAAAAGCTGGAAAATATTCTGCCGCCCAAGATCGAGATCCGCGGTCACTCGATTGAATGCCGCATCAATGCGGAGCATCCGCAGAAGTTCACGCCGTCGGCGGGGAAGATCACCGCGTTCAATGTGCCCGGCGGCAATGGCGTGCGCGTGGATACCGCGCAATATGCAGAAGGCGTGGTGCCGCCGTACTATGACTCGCTGATTGCCAAGCTCATCGTGCACGGGCATGATCGCGCTGAGGCGATTGCCAAGATGGAGCGAGCTTTGAGCCAGTTCATCGTGCAGGGAATCGAGACGTCGATTCCGCTGCACCAGGCCATCTTTCAGGATGCGCTGTTCCGCGCCGGCGAGTTCGATACCAAGTTCATGGAGCGCTTCCTGGCGCGCGAAGAATAGTTAACGCGCATTGGACGCCGTATCTGCTTTGAACCCTCCATACAGTTACACAGTCTGACAGTTTCTGCCTGGGGTGGGGGGGTATGCCTTTTTACGGCTTATGGATGATTCGATTATCCGGGCAAACCGACATTCGATGTCAGTGATTTCATGAGAGTCCAGTTCGGGAAAACCACAGCTTTCAATTCCTTTATTATTTTGCGCCAAAAGGGCTTAATTATATGCAAGGGAAAATGGCAGCTAAGTAACTCCAAATTAAGAACATGAACGTCAGTAACGTCTTGACAACTTTCCCGGAGTGGGGAAAGACGGCCATGCTGCGGCGGCTGAATCCGACATGCGATGGATGAAACGAATTTCCGTGTCGTGGTTCTTGGCGAGTTAGCGTCGCTTCGCGACGTAGCAGGTTGGCAGGTTAGCAGGTTGTGTCACTCGAAGAGTGTTCCCAGGTTTTTTTTGGCCCGACTGCATTCAGCGTCAGGATGACAAATCTGAATAGAAATGACTGCAGGCCGTGCTTCCTATTGACATTCTGCAGGAAGAAGCGGATACTCATATCGAGTTTCTGTAGGAGCAAGGAAGATGGCGACGGAACAGTCAAGTCAAACGAATCTATTGCAGGGCACGCTGGACCTGCTGGTGTTGAAATCGCTATCGACGGGCGAGTTGCACGGGTTGGGTGTTTCGCGCCGCATCGAGCAGATCACGGGAGGGACATTTCAGGTGAAACCCGGCTCGCTGTTTCCGGCCTTGCATCGTATGGAAGAAGCGGGATGGCTGAAGTCGTTCTGGGGTGATTCGGAGAACAACCGTCGCGCGAAATACTACCGGCTGACGAAAGCGGGTGAACGGCAGCTGGGGGTTGAAGCCGAGGAGTGGGGGAAGATTGTCGCGGCGATGGCCAGCGCACTGGGTTCCATCTAGGAGGGTGCGGAACAATTGAAGAATAGCTGGCAAATCCTGAAGAAGAACATCCCTCAGGGGCTGAAGCCCTTGTTCATTCTGCTCGAATTTCGGCACGACTGAAGTCGTGCCCTTTCAAACATCGCGGCCTGCCCGGAGAATCGCATGTCGATCTTTTCACGAGCCGAGAGCCTGTTGCGGAATTTGTTCCATCGGAACACGGTGGAGCGCCAACTCGATGAGGAAGTCCAGGCGTATGTCTCGCTGTTGGCGGACGAGAAGAAAGCGCGTGGAGTGCCGGCGGAAGAAGCGCGTCGAGAGGCGCTGATCGAACTGGGCGGCGTGACGCAGGTGAAACAAGCAGTTCGCGAGACGCGCTCCGGAACTGATCTTGAATCGGTGGGCCAGGACATACGATTCGGATGGCGCATGTTGAGGCGCAGTCCATCATTCACCGCGGCGGCGGTCATCTCCCTGGGGCTGGGGATGGGCGCTACAACGGCAATCTTCTCGGCGGTGTACTCGCTGCTCATCCGGCCGTTGGCCTATCCGAATGCGCAGCGGCTGGTGTGGATTTCGAATTTCTGGCCGAAGATTCACATGGACACGGTTCTGTCTCCCGACTTCGTTGAGGCGCGTTCCCGGACGCAGTCGTTCAAGCAACTAAGCGCCTACACAGTTGGCGACGAAAACCTTACGGATGCGGGTGAGCCGGAGCGCGTGAGCTGTGCGTGGGTGACCGCGAATTTTCTCCCCATGCTGGGCGCGGTTCCACAGTTGGGGCGCTGGTTTACCGAATCGGAGGACAAGCCCGGCGGCCCTCCACTCGTGCTGATCAGCGATCGCTTGTGGCGGCACCAGTTCAATGCCAATCCCGCCATCATCAATTCATCCATCACGCTGGATGGCGGCAAGCAGACCGTCATCGGAGTGCTGCCATCGCGTTTTCGCTTTCCCGATCTTGAACTCGAGCCCGATGTGTATGGGCCGCAGCGCGTGGATCCCGATGCGAGTATCTCGATCACCAAGCGGCTGACGAACCTCATGGTGATCGGTTTGCTCAAACCCGGTGTGAGCGATCAACAGGCCCTGGCTGAGATGCGAACGTTTTATGCGTCGCGCAAGGCGAGTTATCCTCCAGGTTTCCAAAGCATGATGGAAGGGCAGGAGACGCGCGTGCAAGGGCTGCAGCGGCACCTGACGGGAGAGGACCGCAAACCGCTCTTTATCCTGCTGGGAGCGGTAGGGCTGGTTCTGCTGATCGCGTGCGCGAACGTTGCCAACCTCCAACTAGCCCGCGCAGGCATGCGCAGCCAGGAGATTTCGGTCCGCGGCGCGCTGGGAGCATCGCGAACCCGGCTGCTGCGGCAATTCCTGGTGGAGAGCCTGTTGCTGGCCATGATCGCCGCGGTCCTGGGATTTGCCATCGCCTGGGGCGTAACCGCAGTCATTCAGCATACCCAATTGCCGGAGTCCGCGCAGATCAATCTGTATACACAGGCCGCTCCACTGATGCGGCTTCCCTTTGGCAAATTGAGCCTGGCGATTGGGGTGGACGGCTGGGTGCTGGCCTTCACGCTGGGACTGGCGCTGGTGACGACGCTGTTGTTCGGGTTGCTGCCGGCGTGGCGGGGAACGCGTCCCAACCTGGCCCGCTCTTTGACAGGGCCTGCGCTGCGCGTTACCTCCGGACGGGAGCAACGGGCCCTGCGGCGGATTCTTTTGGTGGCGGAGGTGGCACTGGGGGTTTCGCTGCTCGCCTGCGCAGGTCTGCTGACCAGGAGCTTTCTGCACGTATTGGAAACCGATCCCGGTTTCGATGCCGGGCATGTTCTCACCGGCGTCACGCTGCTGAGCGGACAGAAATATCAATCTGAGCAGGCCCAAAACAGCTTCGCGGAGCAATTAGTCGCACGACTCGAAGATCTGCCGGGAACGCGGGCCGCTGCAATCAGCAGCATTCTTCCTCTTGACCGTTACGACGCCCGTTCCGCGTTCATGATGGAGGGCGCGCCCAAGCCTCCCGCGGGAGTGCGGCCGTCAGTGCCGGTGATCAGTGTGACACCCGGCTATTTCAGTGCGGCGGGAACGCCGCTGCTCGAGGGCCGCACCTTCAATAGCGCAGACGGCCCGCAGATGGGCTTGGTCGCGGTCGTGAATCGGGCCTTCGCGGCCAGGTACTTTTCCGGAGAAGCGGTGGGAAAGAAATTCGACCTTAATTGGTGGAGGGGCGATCCCCGGCCGGTGACGATTGTGGGCGTGGCGGCCGATACCCGTCACGGCGGAATGGAGCAGGCATCAGAGCCGGAGGTGTATGTCCCGATGGCACAGCTGCCTCAGGCTGCGATGAGGATTCTGGTACGCGCGGACGGGGATGTGGCTCTTTTGTCGCGGGCGATGCGAAACGCGGTAACGGCAACGGATAAGGAACAGCCGCTGTTTGACGTGCAGACGATGGAGGCGCGCGCCCAGGCCTCGCTGGGACAGCGCCGGCTGACTACGTTTTTGTTGATGCTGTTCGCGATCCTCGCCGTGCTACTGGCCGCGATCGGTGTCTACGGAGTCTTTTCCTACTCAGTGACGCAGAGAGCTCATGAAATTGCCATCCGGCTGGCGCTTGGGTCCGCCCGAGCCGGCGTGCTGCGCCTCGTCGTTACCGAAGCGGCCTGGCTGGTGGCGGCAGGCGCCGTGATCGGTGTGGCTGGGGCATTGTTGCTGAACAGAGTGTTGCGGAGCATGCTGGTGGGCGTGACTGCGCACGATGCCGTGAGTCTCTGCTTGGCTTGCCTGGTGATGGCAGCAGTGGGCCTAGTCGCGAGTTATGTTCCGGCCGCGAGGGCATCGCGGATCGATCCCAGCGCACTCCTTCATGCGGAGTGAGGTGCTGAGAACCGCCAGTCAGGAATGGGTTCGCGTGCGAATCCCTGGTCTCAAGATCGAGACCCTTCAACAAGCTCAGGGCAGGCTCTGGGGCACCAAAACAGCTAAGATTTGCTTAGCGGCGCAGGCCTCTGGCCGGGGGAAGCGTCCACATGGGGTCATCCTTGGGTGCGGGTCGCTTCAACCCGCCGAGATTATGTGCGAGCGGGTTCGAGTCAGGGTGCGGGATCCTTGGTGCGGGCCGAACCATATCGGTAAATGGATGATCGGGAAAAGGACTCTCGATCACCTCGGGGCAGTTTTCGAAGAGAATCTCAATCTCGCCTCCCGCAATCACGATTTGTGCGGCAGGGTCGACGAGCTGCGCGGCACTTCGGGCTGCGGCAATTGCGCTCCAGGCGTCTTCATATGACTCGGTGAGATACGTTCCGGGCGGTAATTTACGCCGTTTGCGGTCAAGTGCACCGGTTACAACGCGGCTGAAAGATTTAGCTTCCATTGCCGAGTGGAGCCGGTCGTAGACTTCCCTGTTTGGGTTGTTAATTTCAACGCGGGCCAGGTATGGCATCTGGGGAAATACCTCATGGCATTTTGGGGATAAGTGGATCAGTCCGTAGTTTCTCCGCGATTTATGCTGCTCGTCAATGTTATTTTCTGGTTTTTGTGGTATTGTGTCGGGTTTTTTGCACTAGCACAAGTCAGGGCGGGAGGGAACTTGCCGAGCGCTTATTCAGAAGGCGTGAGGTAAGTTGGTTCCACGAATCATTGGCCGCGAGATAAGTGGGGGTGAAATTCCGCCTTGCCGTTCGGGAGCAGGACAATCTGCAGTGTGCCTTCTTGCCGATCGGCGAGTGCGGGCCCAGTGATCTGGAACTGGTGGTTGTCGCCGCCGGTGTATTGCACCTTGATGGGGCCGTTTTCCTGGACCTGGAAACGGTAATGATACGCGGCGCCTGGTGCGATGCTGTCGGTACCAAAACTGGCATTGGGATAATCGACTTCCAACAGCCGCACAGGCGCGCCGGTCTGGTTCTCGACGGCGACGTCAATATGGAACGAGTGGCAGGCCGTCACGATCACCAGGGCCGCGAGTCCAAGACCGACACGATACTTCATGGTTCGGCCTTTTCCGGTGACGCGGGCTGGCCCGAGAGCTTCTTTTCCAAGCGATCGAGGCGCCGCAGGACGTCCGGCAAGCGCTGGAAGATAGCCACGGCGCGCAGCCAGACGCGGTTGTCGAATCCTGGGGAGCCAGAGATCATTTTTCCTGGGGGCACGTCGTGCGAGACGGCCGATTGCGCGGTGAGAATGACGCCGTCGCCCAGGGTACAGTGGCCAGCGACGCCGGCCTGCCCGGCAAGGATGGCGTTGTTGCCGATGACCGAGGAGCCGGCCAGGCCCACCTGCGCGCAGAGGAGGGTGTTCTCGCCGACACGCGATCCGTGGCCAACCTGAACGAGGTTGTCGACTTTCGTTCCGTCGCCGATCTCGGTTGCGCCAACCGTCGCCCGGTCAATGCAGGCGTTGGCCTGCACGTCGACACGGCTGCCGAGCCGAACCGGGCCCGATTGCGGGATCTTCTCCCAATGGCCGGCTTCGTTCTTTGAAAATCCAAAACCATCGGCGCCGATCACCGCGCCATTTTCGAGCGTCACGTGATCCCCAAGGGTGCAGCCTTCGCGTACGACGGCGTGAGCATGCGCGAACAAGTCGCTGCCTGCCTCCACGCCGGGATAGAGCACCACGTGGGGCAGGAGGGTGGCATGTGGTCCCAGTCGCACATGCGGCCCGACGACGACATATGCGCCGACGTGCGCTCCTTCGCCGATCTCCGCGGTGGGATCAATGACGGCAGTGGGGTGAATCCCGGGTGGATAGGATGGTGGCTGATAAAAGAGAGCAAGTGCGCGTGAAAACGCGTGATAGGGATTTTTGATGCGGAGGGTCGCGGCGGTAATTTCGGGGAATTCGGGCTCGACGAGTACGGCGGCGGCCTGCGTCTTTCGCGCCAGCCCAGCATAGCGGGGATTCGCGACAAAGGTGATCTCGGAGGGCCCGGCTTCTTCAATTCCTTTGACGCCGGTCACTTCCAGGGCAGGGTCGCCGCGCAGTTCCGCTCCCAGCCGCGCCGCCAATTCGCCTAGCTTCATTGAGAAGATTGTAATGGAACGAGGTATTGATCCCGCGCGCGCGGAAGAATGCTGAAGCGCCCGCTGAAGAGGACTCGACTCAGGCGTGCAGTAGACGGCTTACGTCGGATAACAGAGCCAGCGAATCCGAGCTGAATTTCCCGGTACGGTCGATATCTATGTTGAATGTGACGGGAACACTGCTCTGGTTGCAGGCACGGACGTAGTCGGTCACGGATTCGTTCTTGAAGCGCGGTTTCGCGAGCGGCGTCGTTACGCGGCCGTGAACCCAGTCAGGATTGTCGAGACACACCCAGCGATGCGCCTGCAGGTGATCGATGGTATAGCGGCTCGATGGGACTGCCACGAGGTCATTGGCCTCGCCGCCTTCGTAGTCCTGGTGTGAGGAATAGAGAAAGTGTGTCAGCATGCCGGAACTGAGGCTCACGAGTCGCTGATCATGTCCGGCCCTGGCTGCCGCGACGAACTCTTCCCACGGGAATTGGTAGCCGTGAAGGTCGGTGGTCACGGAGTCGTAGATCCCGCGCGGGTCGAGCGAGAAGCAGCTGTCGAACCACCAGCCATCGACACGGGAACCGTAGCGTTTGCCAAGTTCGCCGACAATCGCCAGCAGATTGCGCGTTAACGGGGATTTATCCGCAGCATGATATCCGACGGCATACTCCCAGGCGGGGTCGTCGCCGTGATTGCAGGAGTGGTTGTAGTAGAGGATGAAATGCATACCGCGGGCATGGCAGGCGTCGGCAAGGTCGCCGACCAGGTCACGGCGGGTTGTACGTCCGGGCGCCACCCGATCGATGGCCTCGCAAGGGGCGGGCAACATTTGCAGAGCGTGGCAGGAGGTGAAGATGATGTATTGCGCCCCTGCGTCGCCGGCCTGCTGCACATAGCGTTTTGCGTCGAAGCGATTGACCGCCTCCTCAAAGGGCAGCCAATCGTCCTGGCCGACCGGCTGGGATTGCGCCGTCCAGTGCGTCGAAATTCCGAAACGACAGGAAGCGAACCAGTCGGTATTGGCCTGGCGATACGGTTGAGTCCAGGCCCTGCGGAGCGAAATCGTGGTTGCCGCGGCGATGCCTTTCAGGATTTTCCGGCGCGTTAAACCTGGCAGGTCTCTCATGCGCACTCTTCCTGCTCGAGATACGCCTCAAAGCGAAGCTCACTGGTAAGAATTTGTGGATTCATCGGACGGGCTGATTCTCTCTGCGAGAACCTCAAGAGGTCAAATCCGAGCCGGTTTCGCCCGGGAACAGTTCCGGCTGCTCTTCCGGTTTGGGACCTGCGGCCGGGCGGCGTTTTGAAGGCGCGCCGATGAGGCCCACAACTTCCAGGGTCTGAATGGCCAGGCGGGGAACGTAGATCCGCTGGGTGTTGGAGCGCATATCGGGCGGGGTGAGCAGCAGGCCGGCCCCGTCGACCAGCGACCTGTCATTGGCAGCAAGCCCCTCGAGTTCGTCGCCGTCGGTGAGGATCATGCGCAGCCACAGGCCCGCGGCCCGGGGACGCACCGCGAACCGCTTCTGGATCAGGCGCTCGGGGTTGCTCTGGTCGACGGATGACATATTGAAGTCGCGGACGTAGCAGACCCACTTGACTGCCTCCCACGGCATCTGGAGGACCTTGCCGCCGAGATCGAGGATCTCGAGGTCGGGTTCGTCCTGGCCGAAGTTGGGGCGCGCATATCCGGCGCACCAGTCGCGGGAGAACTTGCGCACAATCACAGGTTTGCGACCTGAAGCCATTGTTATGGATTGTCGCACGGGCGCGGCCGCGGGGGAAAAGCGTAAAATGCTGCAAATCTGATGCAAACCGCGGAGCCGGAACCATGACCCGGACGATTCCCAAAAGTGGACCTTCGCGGGCGCCACACGGCCTGATCTTTGCAACGGTTCGTTCTCACACAGCAATGTTCATCCCTCATCGGGCTCTAGCCAAGTGAAGGGACATGTGATAAGGTACGGATTTGCAACCTCTGAGTGGTGTGACGTAAGCATAACGGCATCAAATACTTGGCACGACAAGACTGGGCGCGAGCGGGAACGAAATGCCTGATTACATCTACCTTCTGGAAAATCGGCTCTCGGCCGATCAGCGGAGCGCCTTGCAGCACTTGCGCGAGGCGGCCCGCCAGGCCGAAATGATCCTGTTTCTGACAGGAGACGCCGTTCGCGACCTGACCAGCGGTCACGCGGTCCGCGATATTGAAGTCGCCGTCCACGGCAATGCCCTGGAACTGAAGAAACACCTCAAGGACACGCCGGTCCAGATCTGGGGCGAGGACGAAGCCTCGCGCTCACTGTACCTGTGTTTTCCAGGCACGGTGCGGGTGGACGTGGTGAGTGCGCAGCGAGTGGAATACCCGAAACCTGGGCAGCCGGTCTTTCATTCCGCTTCAATTCATGACGACCTGCGGCGGCGCGATTTCACGGCCAACGCCATGGCGATCTCGCTTAACGAGGGCTCGTTCGGGCTTTTGATGGACCCGCTGAACGGCGCCGCCGACATTGAAACGCGCACCCTCCGGCTGGTCTCGAATTACGGTTTCCTGGAAGAGCCGGCGCTCCTGATCCGGGCGGTGCGCTACCGGGCGCGGCTGGGCTGGGAACTCGACCCAAAAACCCAGACACGGTATGAGAACGCCAAGGGGGAAGGTGTAATCGAGTTCCTGTCGGCGCACGAGCGGAGCAGGGAACTGGAGCAGATCGGGCACGAGGACGACGGACTCAAGGTGCTGCAGGCGCTCGAAAACGAAGGCTGGATGAAGGTTCTGAACCCGCAATGGACGCCGGCCAAGGCGGATGAGGACAAGCTGAAGGCGCTGCATAGCCTGGCGGTGGATCTGCTGGTGCAGGGCGTGCATGCCGACGTATCCGCGGCGCAAATGCAGTTGCTCACGGCGAAACTGGCTCCGAAGGAGCTGTCGGCTCTGAAGAAGCAATTGTTGCGGCCTGGGTTTGTGGAGGAGTGGAACAGTCTGGATTCGCTGGCTTCGGGATTCGCGAAGGTGCTGATGGCGAAGGACAACCAGGTACCGTCGGCAAGCTTCAAGTTTTTCACGAGCTATGATCCGGAAGCGGTTCTGTGGTTGGGATTTACAACCAAGGATGCGGCTGTCAAGGAGCGCTACAACGAGTTCCTGAAGGTCTGGCCGGAGATGCGCCAGAAGATCCCCTACGCCCTGATGCAGGAAATGCGCATCAAGCCGGAACTGCCCAACTACAACGAGATCGTGCAGTTGGTCTTCCTGGAGTTGATCGATGGCAAACTGACCACGCCGGAGGAGATGCGGGCCTTCCTGGAGCCGTATTCGCCACCCGCACCACCGCCGCAGGTCACCATCAAGCGGAGCCGAGGCAGGCGTGGCGAGGCCAAGGTGAAGGACTTTGACGAGGAAGAAGAGGCCGAGGAAGGCGACGAAGAAGAGATCGAAGACATGGGCGGGGACGAGGACGAGATTGGCCTCGGCGGCATGGATCTCCCGAAGGTTGACCTGGAACCCGATTTAGCGGAAGAGGGCGAAGGGGACGACGAGGCGGAGGAAGACGGCGTCGACGACGAGTCAGAAGAAGAGGACGAGCCGGTCGTCGCCAAGCGCGGTGCGAAGGGTGGAAAAGGGGCTGCCGTGGCCGAGGTTCCGCGGAGCAAGGCCGGAAAAACGGCTGAGACGCATGGGAAGGCGCATGCGGCCAAACACGAGGTGGAGGCAAAGACGCCCGCCAAAGCGTCGCCAGCCGCGAAGACCGCTCCAGGCAAAGCTGCGCCCGCAAAAGCTGCCACTCCCCCGGCCAAAGGATCGGCACACCCGCCGGCCAAAGCGGCTGTGGAGACGAAAGGGAAGTCCGCCGCCCCGGCAAAGAAGGCTGCGCCTGAACCGCATGGGCACAAATCGGCCAAGGCGGCGCCCGCCAAACATGAGGCGAAGAAAACGCCTCCGAAACACGCAGCACCCGCCAAACATGCGCCGGCAAAGGCGCATGGTCATCCCACGCACGCAAAACATGCGCCGCCCACCAAAGCGCACAAGGCCGCGAAGCCCGTGCCAAAAAAGCCGGTGGGCAAGAAACATTAGGATCGGATCGTCAGGGTCGACGTACGCATAGAGCGTACTTGGTGTTGCGAAAATCCTGCAAGTCGCCTGAAGGCTTCGAGGTGACGAAATCGAAAAACCAGCCATCTCCGTAGGGCTTTCCGAAACGATTGATCTCCCGAATGCTGCTCCATGGGTTGCCCGTCAATGACAAGCCACCTCGCACATGAGGGCGAACATTGCCAAT
>Ga0070717_10001747_pt1 | contig 15137 bp, 13 predicted proteins | sample LARL113metaG_FD_71366 | JGI IMG/M metagenome (GOLD analysis project Ga0070717, IMG submission 71366) | Corn, switchgrass and miscanthus rhizosphere microbial communities from Kellogg Biological Station, Michigan, USA - LAR L11-3 metaG | ecosystem: Host-associated > Plants > Roots > Rhizosphere ... | reverse complement strand
TGCGGCCGGAACGCTGGATTGCCACACTCAGCTGCATGATCTCTTTTGCCTCTATCCGGGAGGAGTCCGCCCTCGGGTCCCCGGGGCAAGGGATACCCGCATCCGGGTGTGAAGGAGGATATCGCTGCCCTGATTGTGTGGAGCAGGCACTCCGGATACTATCTAGCGCTAGGCATATTTGGATAACCGCGGACGGCAGTCTGGCCCACCAGATTCCCTATACTCGCAGGTTCTACAGCAAACACCGTAAGGCATTTCTCTCCGCGTCGTGATAAAACTCCCCCCAAATGTCCGCTCGCCAAGCACGTTTTGGCGGCGAAGCTTGGCTTGAGGAGTTTAGGCCGAAAACTCCAGGCGCCACGACAGCGGATTTCGCAAATCACGCTTAGGTGACGCCACCACCACAGATTGGAGAGAACGACGAATGCGCGCCAAAGAGAGACTAAAAGAAAAAGTGAACGTGCTGATGGTAGACGATCAGCCCGCCAAGCTTCTCACTTACGAAGCCATTCTCGCCGGATTGGGCGAAAACCTCATCAAGGCGAAATCCGGCAGCAAAGCGCTCGACCTGCTTCTAAAGCATGACGTCGCAGTCGTCCTCACTGACGTCAGCATGCCGGGGATGGACGGTTTCGAGTTAGCCGACACCATTCGCCAGCACCCGCGCTTCCAGAAGATGCCGATCATCTTTATTTCGGCAGTCTGTGTCTCCGACTTCGACCGGCTCAAAGGCTATCAAACCGGCGCTGTCGACTACATTTCCGTGCCCGTCGTTCCTGAATTATTGCGAGCCAAGGTCTCGGTTTTTGCGGAACTCCACCGCCGAGCCCTGCAACTGGAAAACCTCAATCGCGAACTCCGTCGTCTTTCCAACAGCCTGATCGCAGCGCAGGATAATGAGCGACGCCGCATCGCGCGTGCCATGCACGATGGTCTGGGCCAGGAGCTCAGCGCCGCCAAAATGGTTTTGGATGGACTTATCTCTCATGAGGAGCCTGCAAATTCGCGGAAAGCATTGGCTGTCTCAGACGCCAGCGCCATGATTGAGCGCGCCCTCCAGCAGGTCCGCAGCATTTCGCATCTCCTCCATCCGCCTCTGCTTGATGAGGTCGGCCTCAGTTCCGCCATCGCCTGGTTCCTGGAAGGATTCACCAAGCGTAGCGGCATCGGCACTTCTCTCGATCTTCAACCCACCGAATTTCCCAGGTTCCCCGCGGAGTTAGAAACGGCTGTCTTCCGCATCGTTCAAGAGGCTTTGAACAATGTCTTCCGCCATTCTGGAGCGCGCAGCAGTTGGATCGCATTGCAACAGCAGGACGGCCGATTGATCGTTAGCGTGCGCGATGACGGGAAGGGTATCAATACGAATGTCGTTGACTGCCGCCCCGACAGCATCGGTGTAGGTATCGGCGGCATGCGCCAACGGGTAAAGGAATTCGGTGGCGAGTTGACCTTACAAAATTGCAGTCCCGGCACTCTGCTCGAGGTGAGTATCCCGACTGGCAATGGCGCTCGAGCAGCGGTAAGCACGGCACCGGCGAAAGACAACTTGCTGGCGGAGGCTCCGGCTGCGCCGCGGCCGATCTCCATTTCTCCCTCTGCGCCTTCTCCTCCTGCCAGTTCAAGCGTTCCCGCGGTTTCGATTTCTGCCGCCGCTTCGAACGATGCGTCCAACGGCTCCGCGGCTGTCCTTCTGCGCGCTGGACCTGATCGGAAATCGACCGAAAGGGTTGCCGCCCAGCCCATCGGGTAACCGCTGTATTGAGTCCCGGAGAACACGGTATTTCGTGCCGCCCACGGCTGATTTAACATAGGCCAATTCTACGGCTGATTTAACATAGGCCAATTCTGTTGATCGTTCCTGGGTTCCCTGGGGGAATAACCGTTTGAAGCGAGCCACGCCTTCGTTGCGCATTCTTATCGTCGACGACCAGCAGGCTGTCTTGCAGGGAGTCCGCTCTCTGCTGTCGTCGCGGCCCGAATGGCTGGTGTGTGGCGAGGCTCGCGATGGCGTCGAGGCCGTGGAAAAAGCCAAGACCTTGCGCCCCGATCTTGTCCTCATGGATATATCCATGCCTCGAATGGATGGCCTGCAAGCGACCCGGATCATTCGCCGAGAGTTACCCGAATCCAGAGTCGTTCTTGTCAGCCAGAATGACCCAGAAGTGGTTGCGAGACAGGCTATCGAAGTAGATGCCAGCGGATACGTTTCCAAGAGTGATCTCCCGCACCAGTTGTTGCCCGCGGTGGACAGAGTAGTGTCCGAAGCCAACGGAACAAAAATTGAGAAACTGGAAGCGAACCAACCCAAATCAGTCCTCGTCGACGGAAAGCAAAAAGATGCCGAACTGCTTAGGCAGGCACAACTGCTGGACCTCAGCTTCAATGCCGTCATCTTGCGCGATCAGGAAGACCGGATCACTTATTGGAACAAAGGCGCCGAGGAACTCTACGGCTGGACCCGCGACGAGGTCCTGGGGCAGGTTACCCACTCGCTATTTCGAACGATATTCGCCGACCCCCTGCCTTCGATCGTTGCACGTTTGCGCCGCGATCGATGCTGGCAGGGAGAGCTTACGCATACCCGCAAGAACGGTACGAGTCTCACCGTGCTTTCGCGCTGGGCGCTAACTCGCGACCAGGCAACCGACGCAGAAGTGATAATGGAAGCAAACATCGATATCACTCAGGCCAAGGAGGCGGACCGCGCCAAAAGCCTGCTGGCCGCCATCGTCGATTCGTCCGACGATGCCATCATCAGTAAGAATCTGAGTGGTGTCATCACCAGCTGGAATCAGGCTGCAGAATGGATGTTCGGATACGCCGCGGAAGAAGCCATTGGCTGCCACATTACCCTTATCATTCCCCCGGATCGCCGTGACGAAGAAACGACGATTATCGAGCGGCTTAAACGAGGCGAGCGGATCGATCATTTCGAAACCATCCGCATGCGCAAAGACGGAACCTTGCTCGACATCTCCCTCACCATTTCTCCGGTGAAAGATGCCTCCGGCCGCATCATCGGGGCTTCGAAGGTGGCCCGAGACGTCACCGAGCGAAAGCGCGCGGAACGGGCTCTGCAGGATAGCGAGGAACGGTTCCGCGCAATTGTTGAGACCACTCCGGAATGCGTAAAGCTGGTGGCCGCTGACGGAACCTTACTTCATATGAACCCGCCCGGCCTGGCCATGCTGAGTGCCGATTCTCCTGAGAGGATTGTCGGCAACAGCGTCTATGATGTCATTGCTCCGCATGATCGAGACCGCTTCCGTGCCTTCAATGAAAGAATTTGCCGTGGTGAAAAAGGCTCGCTGGAATTCGACCTTGTGGCGCTGGACGGCGTCGGCCGTCACGTGGAAACCCACGCCGCCCCGCTGCACATGGAGGATGGAAGAGTCGTTCAACTTGCCGTGACCCGCGACATCACGGAGCGCGTTCGCGTGCAAGAACAATTGCGAAAAAGCGAGGAGGGTCTCCGTAACCTGGCCGACCAACTCGAAAAACAAGTTCAAAGCCGCACCCAGGAACTGGAGCAGCGCAATGCCGAAGTGCTGCAACAGTCGGAACAGCTTCGCGAACTGTCCAACCGCCTCCTGCAAACCCAGGACGACGAGCGCCGCCATATTGCTCGCGATCTACACGACAGTGCAGGACAAATTATCGCCGCCCTCGCCATGAACCTGGCCAGCATGACGCAGCACGTCAGGAAGAATCCCATCCTCGGCAAGGTTCTGGACGACAGTCAGACCCTCATCCAGCAACTGAACAAAGAGATCCGAACAACTTCTTATCTCCTGCATCCTCCCCTTCTGGATGAAAATGGTCTACCCGAAGCCATTCGCTGGTATCTGCACGGACTGATGGAACGCAGTGGCCTGAGCGTTGATCTGGAGATTGCCGATGGCTTCGGCAGACTTCCTGACGAGATGGAACTGGCGATATTTCGTGTCTTGCAAGAATGCCTAACTAACATTCATCGCCATTCTGGCAGCAAGATCGCGATGATTCGGCTATCGCGCACTCCCGACGCAGTTGCCTTGGAGATTCAAGATCAGGGCAAGGGAATAGCGCCCGAAAAGCTGAACGGAATTCGCGCCCGGTCTGGCGTAGGCATCACCGGAATGCGAGAGCGTGTCCGCCACTTCCACGGCACGATGCAGATTTACTCCAACGGCAAAGGCACGAAAATCTCGGTCAGTCTTCCCCTCCCAAAGAGCGCCGTAGCGCAACCCGAAGATACACTCCAAGAACAGGCCTCCCACCCCGCCGCGTAGCAGATCTGCTCAGACTCACCGGGGGGCACACGCCTCTTAGGGTGTCCCACCCTTGTCGCGCTCTTTGCGACAGGATGGGGAATTTGACTTCGACCTGAACGTTCAAATATTAACTGGGAGGTTCCGGGGTGCCCCATCCTAGTCGCGTTCTTTGCGATAGGGTGGGGACTCTGACCTGTAGATCGCAAGAACCTTACGGGAAGGGCACGACTTCAGTTCGTGCCGTACTCCCCTAAAACGAATGGGCTTTAGCCCGGATCGCCCCTGCCTTATTTCCCTTCCAACTTAATGTCTCCAATGCCCACGTGCGCCCGCAGTTCATACTTCCCCTCGCCGCGATACTTCAACGTCTTCCCCAGCCAGCCGCTCGTCTCTCCGTAGCCCTCCCCATTCACATCTCCAATGCCGGCACTCGCGTTCACCAACCGATATCCATCGCCTCCTTTCGCAACGCGGATGTCGCCGATACCCAGAGTCAAATCCTTGTCGCCCTCAACGTTCTCCACCGTCATGTCGCCCACCTTGTCATGCACGTAGAGGTTGGTCTTCTCCGGCACCTCGAGTTCCACGTCAAACTGCGTGTTAGCGCTGGTAGGCGCGTGAAACTCGATCGTGGCATCGTTGCCGTGCACGTCGAAATCCACATGCGACTCTTTGATGGTCCTCTCCTGGCGGGACTTGATGGCATAGCGCAGGCTGATCTTGTTGGAATCGCCGCGCCGGATGTGCATGTCGCCCACACTCAGCCGCACGTGCACGAAGCCCCCGGTAGCAAAGTCGCGCGCGTCGCTATGCGTCTCCTGGTACTCCCAATTGTTCGCCGCGGACAACGGAGCCGCGCAGAAGGGAATCAGGAACACGCACATCAGAATTGTTTTGTGCAGCGGATTCAAGCGGGCAGGAAACCTTACGGGCATATGCACCTCCCGGGCGCCAAGAACGCCTCATATCGGTACGCAGAAGTCGACGCCGAAGTTCCCGGAAACTCAGAGGGAAGTCATCTCCCGAAATCAGCAACACCGTCCCAGACCAACTGGACGGCTATCGCCAGAATCAGAAAACCGAAGATTTTGTTGATCGCACCCACCGCGCTGGGCCCCAGGCGGCGCACCAGTGGCCCGCCCATGCAAAAAAAGAGTGCGACGCTCAGCGCGATTCCCGCCACCCCGATGACCATCCCGATATAGGCCGCCGCATTGTCCACATGAGCCGCCAGCGCCATCACGACTCCGATTGCGCCCGGTCCCGACATCAGCGGTATGGCCAGCGGCGTAAGCGAAATGTCCTCTTTGCTTTCGGCTTCGTGGCTCTCCGCCGGAGTAATGCGTGCCGTCGAGGTCACCATTCCCCACGCCGTGTTGGCCACGATCAAGCCTCCGGCAATCTTCAGCACCGGCAGCGAAATGCCGAAGAAGTGCAGCACGAAGCGCCCAAAGAAAAGAAACGTCACCAGGATGACGAACACCCACAGGCCGGTCTTGAACGCAATGCGATATCGCTCCCGCGGGCTCCAGCTCGAAGTCATGGTGAAAAAAACAGGAATGCCGCCGAAAGGATCGACAATCGGAAACAACGCCAGGAACGTCGTCGCCGCCGAAGCCGGCAGCGTGCGCAGAAAATGTCCGAGGGCCTGAGCGGAGGTCATGCGCTAACCAAATTTGAACGGATTGATGAGTTCTACTCCCAAGTGCCTGAAATCTTTTTCCTTCCGCGTGGCTACAGTAAGCCCATGCAAGCGTGCGGTCGCAGCGATCATGACATCGTAAAACAGATCCTCCTGCTTACCCACCATCATGCGCGCCATTTCGCGAAAAGAACGCCCATCCATCGGCAGGACGGTCGCCGAGTTCTCCAACTCGTCGACCCATGCCTCAATCGCACTGGCCTTGGCTGCGTCCTGTCTGCGCGTACGCTCGATGCCCTCCTGCAGTTCGCCAAGAGTAATTGCCGACAGATATATCTGCTCCTCGCGCAGGTCTTCAAACCACGCAACCACGGCCCCATGAGGCTTCGGTTTATGAATTTCGGAGATGATGTTTGTGTCGAGCAGATACCGGATCACTCGAACTCCACGGGCGCACGCCGTTTCCACCTTCTGCGCGAGGCAATAATGTTGTTGAAACGCGGACCCGACAGTAGCAGTTCCCAGGAACCCATGAATCGACCTCGCAACTGCTATCCTGTGACTAGTCAACTGACTAGTCAATAATAAGTTTCTAACGGTATCCTTCCAGCGTTTTCGCCGCCCGCTCCAGCGCCGCCGCGAGCGCCGACAACTGCTGCCGCGCCCGCTCGCTGTCGCCCTTGTCGAGCGCCTCGTTCACACCCGGAATTACCACCGCTGCGTAGCCCGTGTATTCTCCAGGCGCATAAATCACGTGGCGAAACCAGGGACGATGCGGTAGTCCCTGCGGATCCAGCATCGCCCGCTCCGCCGCGCGCAAAGCCTGGTTCAATCGCGTAGCATCTTGCGGCGGACTCTTCTGCTTCGCCAGGATCTTCGCTCCCGCTGCTTCAAAACGGTGCGCGGCCCCATCCACCGCGCGGAAGTCGAGCGCGTGCTCTCCGAATTTATTTTCCGCACGCTTGCGTGCAGCATCCAGATAGGCCGCAATCTCTTTGCCGTATTCTTCGTAGTCATAGGGCAGAACGTCGGCATCTGCCATGCGCACCGCTTCCAATCCAAACACGCGTGCCATCTGCTGTTCGTAGGCAAAATCCGGATCGCCAAATTTCTTGAACCAGGCGAAATTGTCGAACACCGAGTGGTACACACCATAAGCACCGGTCGAAGTCACGTCACTCGCCGGAATCCCCAGGTGCTGCAGAAACGCCGTGTAATCCGAACCACTCCCCAGGTCTCCCACCGGAACCTCGCCCTTCATCTGCGCCGCGGGTAGGCGACGGCTGTCTCCAATCGCCTCCGTAGGAGACTGCGTTGAAGGCGCCTCCGGCTGAGACGCCTTTCGCCAGGCTTCGTAAACCGTACCGCCTTTCGGGCTCGGCACGACCTTGGCTACGTCGCGCAGAAACTGTTTGAGACTGGGAACCGCCGACGCGCCAAACTTCGTTCCGGAGACGGCGACGTCCATGTTGAAATACGCCGCCGCATTCCCCAGTTCTGACTCATGTTGCTCCACCCACTCGGTCGAGCCCATCAGTCCTTCTTCTTCGCCATCCCAGCTGCCAAAAATCAATGTGCGTTTCGGCTTCCAGCCTGAGTTCAGCAATTCGCCCACGCCGTGCACCGCCTCCAACATCGCCGCCGTCCCGCTGTTGGGATCGACCGCGCCGTATACCCACGCGTCGCGATGATTGCCTGCCACCACCCACTCATCCGGCAGTGCGCTACCGCGAACGCGGCCAATCACATCCCACAACGTGCGGAACTGATAGTCCTGCCGCAGATGCATCCTCAATTTCGCTGGGCCAGGACCCACGTGATAAGTGAACGGTAGCGCCCCCTGCCACTCGCGCGGCGAGTCCGGTCCACTCAAATGCTGAAGCGCCGGCCACACGTCGTGATACGACAGCGGAGTCACCGGAATCTTCGGTATCTGCGCAGATTGCTCCGGAGAAATCCGTTGCGATTCGGGCAATGACGGCATGGATGCTACGCCTGGAGTCGTGGGATCTCCCGGAAACTCGAACATATATCCCACGGACCCGCGCTGCACGCCCGTGTCCGGCCGCCAAGGTCCGTCCGGATATTTATCGCCGCGCCGCCAGCCGTCATCCGCGGGATCAGAGTAGATGATCATGCCCGCCGCACCTCTCTCTTGCGCGACGAACACTTTGACGCCACGAAAATTCTGCCCGTAACGCACCACCACGATCTTGCCGCGAACGTCGACCTTCAGCTTGTCGAGTTTGTCGAAGTCTTCCGGAGTGCCGTAGTTGGCATAAACCACGTCCGCCTCCACATCGCCGGAGGGCGACATGCCGTTGAACGGTATGACCACGCGAGGATCGTCTTGATAGGCATCGTCGTCCACATGCTCGCGCGTGGGACCGTGCATTTCGACGCCTGCAGGCTCGAGCATGTCAACGCTGATCTCCGCCGGATAATTCATCCACACTTTGTATTGGACGATTTCAGTATCGAGCCCGGCATCGCGGAATTTCCGCGCGACGTAATCGGCGGTAGCTTTGTCCTCGACGGTGCCCGCCATGTGCGGAACCTGAGTGAGGATGCGCAGATGCTCTTCCGCAAGCTTGGAATCGGGCACTGCCAGGAAGCGCGATTCCGTCACCTGCTCCGCCGCCGCATCACGAAAACCGAAGATGGCGGGTGATGAACTGGAAGATGCGGAGTGGCCGCTTGCTACCGGAGACGGTGCGGAAAGGAATAGTGCGAAAGACAAAACAGCGGATGTGAGAACTTTCATCAGGCCCCTGCGGTCAAAGGTAGTAAAGTAACACAGGTGCAAATGCGCCTGACACCTATATGAAGCGTGCTTTTAAGCCCCTGAAAATTACGGCGGCGAAAAAAGGCAGTGGTTACCGTGACGTCAGTCGAGAAGACCACCTTTATCTGACGGGCCCTTTGCCAAAGAAGCGGAAACCCAGGCGCACAACTACCGCACCTGCCCCGTCCCGATAATCTCGTACTTCGAGGAAGTCAACTCCTCCAGCGCGAACGGCCCGCGGCAATGGAGCTTCTGCGTGCTGATGCCCATCTCAGCCCCAAAGCCGAATTCACCGCCGTCAGTGAAGCGTGTGGAAGCGTTCCAGTAGACCGCAGCCGAATCGACGCCGCGCAGAAATTTTCGCGCGCTCGCCTCGTCGCGGGTAACGATCGAATCGCTGTGCTTCGTCGAATAACGGTTGATGTGAGCGATAGCGTCCTCGACGCTGCCCACTACCGCCACTGCCATACATAGCCGCAGATATTCCTCGTACCAGTCCTTTTCCGACGCGGGCGCCACGTGCAATCCGGCAGCTAGCGCACGAGCTTTACCGTCGCCGCGCACTTCCACGCCGGCTTCGACTAGCTTCTTCACAATGCGCGGCACGTATTCGGCAGCGACACGTTCATGCACCAGCAATTTCTCGGCGGCATTGCACACCGATGGACGCTGCGTCTTGGCGTTGAGAACGATGCTGTCCGCCATACCGAAATCACCCGATTCGTCCACGAAGATGTGGCAATTTCCCGCCCCAGTCTCGATAACCGGAACCGTTGAATTTTCCGTGACGAATGTGATCAGCCCCGCTCCCCCACGCGGAATGATGACGTCGACCAACCCACGAGCTTTAATCAGCTCCTGCACCGTTTGCCGCGTGCTGGAATCGAGTAGCTCGATTGCGCCCTCGGGCAGGCCCGGCACTGCCGTCATAATCTCTACTAACCGTTGGCTGCTTCGCGCCGCTTCCTTCCCGCCACGTAGAACGATGGCATTGCCGCTCTTGATCGCCAGCACCGCGGTATCGACAGTCACGTTCGGGCGCGACTCGTAGATGATTCCGACAACGCCCAGCGGAACGCGCACCTTGCGAATGCGAAGACCATTCGACTTGGTCCATTCTGCGAGAGTCTCGCTGATAGGATCGGGTAACCCGGCGACCTCGCGCACGCCGCGGGCCATGTCCTTGATGCGCGCCGGGGTTAGCAGCAAGCGGTCGCGCATCGCGGCGTCCAGACCGGACTTCTCTACGTCCTCGCGGTTCGCTACCAGAATGTTTTTCTCGTTCGCTTCGATCGCAGCCGCCATCGCCAGCAGCAGCGCGTTCTTTTCTTCGGTGGAGAGCAAGGCCAGCCGGGCAGACGCGGCTCGGGCTCGCAGCAACTTTTCCTGCGTCGAAGCGGCCGTGCTGACTGTGGCTGACATCTTTTATCTGCCCTTCCTTTGTCTGTTCTTCAGTGGCGGGAAGTATGTTCCGATTTTACAGTCCATGCCAGCCGTGATGGCCTTGGGATGCCGCCCGTTCACGATGGCCACGTGAACTCCCCCCTCGCTCGCCAGTTTGGCGGCGCGCAGTTTCGAAATCATACCGCCGCGCCCCAGCGAACTTTTTCCATTGCACTCGGCTTCGAGTGCGGGAGTCAGTTTACGAATCACCCGCTGCAGCCGAGGCTTCTTGCGCCCGTTGGGAACCAGGAACCCGTCGACGTTAGTCAGCAGCAGCAGCCAGTCCGCCTTTACGGCCCTGGCCAGCAGCGAGCTCAATTCGTCATTGTCGCCGAAAGCGCCTTCCAACTCGCGCACCGAAACGCTGTCGTTCTCGTTCACGATGGGCACCACGCCCAGCGCCAGCAACTCCGCCACCGCGTTCTGCAGATTACGATAACGTACCGGCGAAGTGAAGTCGTCGCTGGAGAGCAACAATTGCGCAACCACCTTCTTGCCGAAGAACAGGCGCTCGTACGTATGCATCAGCTTGCTCTGGCCAACCGCCGCGCATGCCTGCATGCGCGGAACATTGCCGGGACGCTTCTGCAGCGACAGACCAGACATGCCCGCCGCGATCGCACCTGAGGTCACGATCAGGTATTCGTTGTTCGAGAGATCGAACTGATCGATCATGCCGCGCAGCAGGTTGATGTCAATTTTCCCGCCCGGAGCAATGAGACTGGTGCCGACTTTGATCACGACTCGCATACAGGATAATGCGGCTGTTGCGCACTCACTTTTCTTCGCTGCCCGCGAAACTGCGGCTGGGAGAACCCGGCGACCTCGGCGGGAAGGGACAACATCTCTATCCTGCCGTTAGAATGGCTTTCTGACAAGATGATAAATCTTGACGGAGTCCGTCTCCATGCCTGTTTCCAATGCCACTAGCCGCTTTTCTGATCGGGTAGAAAATTATGTCCGTTACCGGCCTGGCTATCCTGGGGAGGTGTTGCGAGTCTTGGAAAATGCCTGTGCGCTCGCGCCGCAGCACGTGATCGCCGACGTCGCCTCAGGCACCGGGATCTGGACCCGCATGCTTCTGGAGAATGGAAATCCTGTATTCGGAATCGAGCCCAACGCAGAGATGCGCCAAGCCGGCGAACGACTGCTGGCAGGATTTCCCAAGTTCACCAGCGTTGCGGGAACGGCTGAAGTGACCACGCTGCCGGATCACAGCGTCAACTTTGTCACGGCAGCGCAGGCGGCGCATTGGTTTCATCGCGAGCGCGGCCGCCGCGAGTTTCTGCGCATTCTCAAGCCTGGAGGATGGCTGGTGCTTCTATGGAACGAGCGTCTCACGAATGCGAATGCGTTCCTGCGCGACTATGAGCAGTTGCTGCTGACTTACGGTACCGATTACGAAGACGTGCGGCACGAGCGCACCACCGAAGCACTGAACGAGTTTTTCGATCCCGCGCCGTTTCAAGAGCGCCAGTTCCCAATGCGCCAGGAGTTCAACTATGCCGGTCTTGAGGGCCGGCTGCTGTCTTCCTCATATGCGCCGGGACCCGGCCATCCGAGTCACACGCCGATGTTGCGCGAACTGCGGCGTATCTTTGACGCACACAACTCTGCTGGAAGCGTCGCCTTCGACTACAAAACGCGAGTCTACTTTGGCCAGCTGAAATAGAGTGGAGAACACTGTGTCCGACGAGAAATCCTTTCATATGACACCCGAAGAATTCCGCCGGCATGGACATGCCGTGGTGGATTGGATCGCTGACTACCACGCACGCATCGAATCGTTTCCGGTACTTTCGCAAGTAAGGCCGGGCGAAATTCGCACATCGCTGCCAGCGAATCCGCCAGCGCAGGGCGAGCCATTTGACGCGCTTCTGAAAGATGTCGAAAAGCTGATTCTGCCCGGCGTCACCCACTGGCAGTCGCCGAATTTCTTTGCCTACTTTCCATGTAACGCATCTGGACCCGGAATTCTGGGCGATCTGCTTTCCTCCGGCCTCGGCGTACAGGGGATGCTGTGGTCGACCAGCCCGGCGTGCACAGAACTCGAAACGCACGTCATGGATTGGCTGGTCGGAATGCTGGGACTCCCCAAGAAATTTCTGTCGTCGAACACGGGTGGCGGCGTCATGCAGGACACAGCTTCCAGTGCCGCACTCTGCGCCATGCTGGCCGCGCGCGAGCGCGCCACCAATTATGTCAGCAACAAAAAAGGATGCGACGGGCGCCTCGTCGCCTACGCTTCCACCCAAACCCATTCCTCCCTGGAAAAGGCGGCGATGATTGCCGGCATCGGCGTGGAGAATCTGCGCCTGATCGATGTCGATCAGAATCTCGCCATGCGGCCCGACGCTCTGGCGCGTCAAATTGGCGCGGACAATCGCGCCGGCCTCACTCCATTTTTTGTGTGCGCGACGGTGGGCACAACTTCGTCTAACGCGATGGATCCGGTGGGCCCGATCGCCGAAATCTGCGGCCAGCGCAATCTTTGGCTGCACGTGGACGCTGCCATGTCGGGCACCGCCATGCTCTGCCCCGAGTTCCGACACCTGCAAACCGGAGTTGAACTCGCCGACAGCCACAACTTCAATCCGCACAAATGGATGTTTACCAACTTCGACTGTAACTGCTTCTGGGTCGCCGACCGCAAGGCGCTGATTCAGACTTTAAGCATTCTGCCCGAATATCTGCGCAACCAAGCTACAGAATCGGGCGCGGTCATCGACTATCGCGACTGGCACATCCAACTCGGGCGGCGCTTCCGGTCGCTGAAGTTGTGGTTTGTGATTCGCCATTACGGCGTCGAGGGCTTGCAGCATCACATCCGCCAGCATGTGAAACTGGCACAGCAGTTCGCGGAATGGGTGCGCAACGATGATTGCTTCGAACTGGCGGCGCCGGCCCCGCTTAACCTAGTTTGCTTCCGGCACAAGGCCGGAGATGCAGCGAATCAAACGATCCTGGACCGCCTAAACCGCAGCGGCGACCTGTTCCTCACGCACACCAAGCTGCACGGCAAGCTGACGCTGCGGCTGTGCGTGGGCCAGACCCACACGCAAGCGCGTCACGTAGCGAACGCGTGGAAAAGAATTCAAGAAGAAGCGCAAAAGCTGACTGAATTAAAGACGGGAGTTGAATCGAACACCAAAGCGAAACGGTAGATCCGCTTTTCTTTAGTCTGCCGGCATGGGGGCAGGACGCGCCACCGCGGTACTTCCCTTCGTACCAACTGCTTTCGCGCTGGCGGGTTCTTCCTCCGGCGTCGCTGCCAGCCATTTCCGCACTGCGGGCAATGCCTGTCGCATAGCGGCTTCGCCAACCCCAATCAACTCGTCGGCACGTTTGAAGTCGTCATAAGCAAACCCGGCTACGTCGGGTTCGATGACCAGGTCCGCCGCTTCGCGCCACAGACGCGACATCGCATCCTGCGCGATCGCGAACGATTGTCCGATCACGTCAAACAAATGACGCGGGGCTCCACCATTGCCCCACGTTCCTTTCAAGTGCACGGCCAACACGCGGTCCGCACCCATCTCGCGCACAGGATGCGTAGGCACCGGATGCGACAACATTCCATCCACCAAATACCGACCGCGAATCTGCACGGGCAGAAACATCCCTGGATATGCGCAACTGGCCCGAACCGGATCGATCATCGAACCGGAATGAAAGACCACGCCTTCGCCAGTATTAAAATCGGTAGCCGTCACGCCCAGAGGAATGCGCAGGTCCTCGAAAGTTTTGACCTTCAAGAACCGGGTCAGAAATGAAATCATGCGATCGTTGGAGGCGAAGCCGCAGCGCGAGAGCGTCCAGCGTGCAAAGGTGGTAAAGCGCACATTGTGCGCCATCGCATGCAGTTCCTCGACTGTGACGCCGCTGCAATAAGAAGCTCCGATCAGCGCGCCGACACTCGTGCCGGCGACCATGCGGACCGGGATCCCTTCTTGTTCGAGAACTTTCAGGACGCCAACGTGTGCGATGCCACGGGCAAATCCCCCACCCAACGCCAAGCCGATAGACGGAGTTCGAGACGGCAAAATCGGGGCTGCCTGGCGGGAAAGCTCCCGCCCAAAGGCTTGTACTGACCGAATAATCTTCCCCAGACTATTCACAGCGAACCCCGCATCTTCGGCCCTGCGAGCAGCCTCACCCACTACCTGCATCTAGCATGCCACATTTGCTTAGATGCTGGTAACGGCACAAGTGTGCTACTAAGTAGTGCGCCAGGGAATCGAATAGTTACAGTAACTGGTTACCTTTGGGCCAGCAGGAATTAAAGAAATCCCTGTATTCTTACTAAGTTGCAGACAGTATGATGCGCGAGATTTCAGCTGGTGGCGTCGTCATCCGGAAGGAAGACGGCGTCTGGTGGGTCGCCGCCATTGAGTTGCCCGTGGCGTCAGACGCTGCTCCCGACCCCCGCAAACCAGCTGTTCGCTCCAAACCCAAAGCGGTTTTGTGCCTCCCCAAAGGCCTGATCGATCCTGGGGAGAAGGCCTTGGACGCTGCCCTGCGCGAGGTTCGCGAAGAAACCGGAATCACCGCCGCTCCCATCACCAAACTCGGCGACATCAAATATGTCTACGTGCGCTCCTGGGGCGACGGCGAGCGCGTCTTCAAAATCGTCAGCTTCTACCTGCTGCGCTACGAATCAGGTCAGATCGACAACATCACCGAGGAGATGCGGATCGAAGTCGGGTGCGCCAAGTGGGTACCCCTCACCGATGCAACCCACCTGCTGGCGTATGGCGGCGAGAAACAAATGGCGCGCCAGGCGCTGGAATATGTCGAGGCCAATGCCGAGCTGTGATTGGGGCCCTAGATAATTTCTCCTCGATGCGATTACCATTGCCTGTTTACTGATCAACCGAAATCCTCTGTGTACCCTGTGTCCTCTGTACTACTAACGATCAAAGTCTTTGCGCGACGCGAAGAATTTGTGTGCGATGCAGCAAAGGACTCGGCTTCGCTGGTAGCGTTTTGGTTGCGGCTCCGCCGCGCTGTG
>Ga0070717_10001746_pt1 | contig 15141 bp, 16 predicted proteins | sample LARL113metaG_FD_71366 | JGI IMG/M metagenome (GOLD analysis project Ga0070717, IMG submission 71366) | Corn, switchgrass and miscanthus rhizosphere microbial communities from Kellogg Biological Station, Michigan, USA - LAR L11-3 metaG | ecosystem: Host-associated > Plants > Roots > Rhizosphere ... | reverse complement strand
GGCCCAGTGGCGGTACGCCTTCAATCGCCACTCCAGCATGAACTCCGGCTCCTGCTTCTTGGCCGAGATCACGCGGATGACATCTTCGTTCAGACCTTTCGAAATACGGTCTTCCGAGATGTCCGTGATAAATCCCCATTTGTACTCGCGCTGCGCGAGATCACGAATTGTGTCAACGTTTGTGCTCATTGCGTTCGTCCAGACATAAGGCTGAGAGTTGGTATGAAATTGCCATTAGAAGTTTTGATGGCAGTCACCTCCAATGGATGCACCATATCGTGCAGCGTCAGCTTTTCCAGCGCGCCTTTCACGACCCGATTGATGATCTGCTGATTATGTTTGATCGGGCAGCCACGCTCGAAATCGCAGATCACGTCGGTACTGCAATCCGTCAATGCAACTGGCCCTTCGATCACGGCAATGATCTCGGAAACCGAAATCTCCTGCGGATCACGAGCCAGGCTATATCCGCCCTTTATTCCCCGTGTCGAAACCAGGAAGCCACCCTGCTGCAGGATGCGCAGTAGCTTGCTCACGGTCGGTACCGGCAAGCCCGATTCCACGGCTAAGTCTCGCGCCGTGTGCAGGTTGCGCTTCTTGCTGCGGGCGAAGTGGCCCATCAGCACCAGGCCATAATCCGTAAGTTTGCTGAGTCTGATCATCTTGGCGGCTGGTTAGGCCGCATCCTCAAGCGTCTTGTAAATAGGACTAAATTAGTATGGTTTCATTTTAAGGCTTTGGACGGCGGTAACGCAAGCGGCCAGTAAGGACAGGTCTAAGACCGAGAAAAAGCCCCGCCGAGAGGACGGGGCTGCGAAAACCGGTCGGAGGATTTACTTAATCGGCAGCAGGGCGACATCGTCATCTACAAAAGCATTCAATGGGGTACCAGCTTTAACCTCGACGTTCTTACCGTGTTTGATTAGGCCGATCGGCCCGAAAAGTACAGTCAAAGCGACTGCTGTGCCCTCCTTGCCTTGTCCTTCTTTCCCTTTGGAACCGCGTAGCTTCACTTTGTCGTCTCCAACCTTGAGATGTTCGAGCCGCATGTTCAACTCGCCGGCTCTGCCCATCATGCCGGCCTTTTTTGCGTTTGTGATGGTGCCCACGGCCTTGCAACCGGCCTTGGCCACGACCACATCGCCGATTTTGATATCTTCATTGAGGATTAGATTCACAGGATCACCCTCGTTCGCCGTTTTAGAGCTTAGGTCATCAGCGAATTTGAGCTTCACTTCGCTGCCCTCCTTCAAAACGACCTTTGCGGCGGCTGCCGGTTCGTCAGCCGCATAGGCAGGCTGAAAGTAAGACATACTCACGACGGTTAAAAGCAGGGTGATTAACGCGAAGACAGACTGTTTACGATGCATAGGTCCTCTCTTCCGACTAAATGCTGGGTCGTGCACAAGTCGATAGGGATAACCGTAGGTTTTACAGAGTAGTGCAGCCCCAGACGAAAGAATTCTGTTCTTCATAAAGTTCGCTGTCAAGGGAAATGAAGCTGGTTTTCCGCGGAGTTGGATTTGAGAACCACAAAGAGCACGACTTCGCCGGCCTGCCTGAACCAAGCCGAGGCTGCCAGTTAGGCGCTATCCCAAACGGGCTGTCGTTCTTCCAGGTGAATTTGCCCTTTAATCCAAATCACCGCTGGCTCATGTAGTAGAGATCCGCGTGACCGCTGGGCCGGGTGTAAACGATGGTGGAAAGGTCTTTGGAGAAGTCATACGCATTCCCCGAGTAGCCTTGCCGGAAGGCGAAGGGAAGTTTAATTGCCGCCTGGGGAGATCCAACGAGTTTTCCATTGTCCCACGACTGGCGATAGATAACCATCTCTCCGTGGGAGCCGATTGCGTACAGAACAGCTTTGTTGTCGGAGGAAAACTGAATAATAAAAACTGGGGGCACGGACGTCAGCAGACTGCAACTTCGGTCGGCCACAGATATTCGATTTATGTTGACACCGCGCCCCGACTGGCTAGGCCCTTCGGACAAAAGATACCGGCCGTCAGAGGAAATGTCCTGGACGTAGCCGCAATCGCTGGCCAGGGTTTCTGTCTTAGAACCATCGGCAGCTGCTTGCCACGTAATCACCTTCGCTGGGTCCTTTTCATAACCACTGAAATACAAAGTCCTGGCGTCCAGTCCCCAAGCAGCCTGGCCTATGAAAGTAGCCGAGTTGGGTATTTGCCGCAGGCTGCCGTCGTCTATTTTGACGACATAGAGTTTCGCTGCTCCGGCGGCGACATCCGCAAACGCGAATTGAGAGCTGTCGCGGGACCACGACAACGTCAGGAGGATCCCTGGGGACCCGAGTTTGACCTTCTCTTTTCCGTCGACCTCTGATACCCATAGTTCCTGCTGCGATCCGTTTCCAGCCGGCATCAAGTAGGCAACCCGTCGGCCATCCTTGGAGAGTGTAGGCTGAATGACGTCCTCCGTGACCAGATCGAACGACTGTTTTGTGCGCGGGTGGTAGACGGTGAGAGCTCCGGAGTGGCGTCCATTCACAAAGTAAATGCCTTTTCCGGCCGGATCGGGCATGGGGGAGATATCCGGTCCTGCGCCTGATGTCACTTGTCGGTAGGTGTGAGTAGTCAGTTCATATTCCCAAATGTTGGTAACTTCATTGACGGTGCGGCCGAAGAGCAGTGTCTTCCCGGGTGCATCCCAGACCATACCCTCCGGTCTGCCAGATATCTCGTCTAATTTTTCGATGTGTCGTGTAGTTGCGTTCAGTTTATAAAGGCCTGGACTGGATGAAACCATGGCAAATTCGCCGGTTCTCCCGCCGATGACGAGTAGGTTTTCCCTATCGGGAAAAGGCAGAATTCTCTCTGGCAGGAAAGTGCCGCCCGGGCTGTAGATGAGGTCCTCTTGAGGGCTTGCTCTTTGCTTGCGGTAAATCGAATGATTATCAGATTTGAGAAAAAACAAAGAATTGCCATCCACCGAAGGCACCAGGCCTTGCCCGGATGTAATCCGCGTAACTGTCCCGCCAAGCGTCGGAACCGACCAGATCTCGTCGCCGAAGGTTTCGTAGAAGATTTGCGTCCCATCGAGAGCGAAGCTGTCCACAATTTTGTTTTCAGAGTCGTTCGTGAGCTGCAAGGGATCGCCACCGGACGCCAGCATCACGAAGACCTGGTCGACATCGCCCACCGGAGAAGTGAAGGCCATCGTGCGACCGTCCTGCGAGAGCGTCGCATGATTCATTGGCTTATTCCAGTGGCTGACCTGCCTGACCGTGGCCAGGCCGCTCGCCGGAGTGCGGAAGTAGTATGCGGCAGCCGCGGCGATGAGGACCAGCACAGCGATTCCGCCGAAGATGTATGCCTTGCGCGAGGAACGCGCAGGCAGGGCCACACCACTAGCGCTTACTCTGCGGCTGCTTGAATCGGCCGCCGCGACCGGCATGGTTCCCGAGAGGGAAGAAAGCGAACGTCCTGACTCCGTGTCCCGCTTCAATCGCTTAAGATCGCTGCGCAGCTCAGACGCGGACTGATAACGAAGATCGCGATCTTTCTCCAGAGCTTTGTTGATAATCCGCTCGAATTCCGTCGGCAACTCAGGGTTCAGCCGAATTGGCGAAATCGGCGCCTTGTGCAGGATGGCATCGAACACCACCGCCGAAGTGCCGCCTGAAAACGCCTGGCGCGCAGTGGCCATTTCATACAGCACAACACCGAATGAAAACAGGTCGGTGCGTGCGTCCAACTCTTCGCCGCGCGCCTGCTCAGGGGACATGTAAGCGACCGTTCCAATCGCGGTTCCCGGCGAAGTGAGCAGTTCCTCTGTGGTGCCAATGGTGGCGGCGGCGCCCACCGCCTCGCCCACGCGGAGCGGTTCTGCCGCCCGCTTAGCAAGCCCAAAATCCAGAATTTTTCCCTGACCGCGGGCCGTGATAAAGATGTTGGCCGGCTTGATGTCGCGATGCACAATGCCCTTCGCATGCGCCGCATCAAGTGCGTCGGCAATGTGAGTCGCAAGCTCGAGAAGTTCATCAGTCCGGATGGGCTTGCCCCCGATACGATGCTTCAGGGTTACCCCCTCCAGATACTCCATCACGATGAAGGGGCGTCCATCCTGCTCGTCAATGTCGTAGATAGTGCAAATATTCGGATGGTTAAGGGCGGACGCCGCACGCGCCTCACGTTGCAGTCGTTCGAGTGCCTGACGGTCGCGCGCCAATTCATCCGGCAGGAATTTCAGGGCGACCAAGCGTCCGAGCTTAATGTCCTCTGCCTTGTACACCACGCCCATGCCGCCGCCACCGAGTTTCTCGATGACGCGGTAGTGCGAAATGTTTTGCCCAATCATGAATCGCGGCCATCTTAGGCTGGCCGAACAAAGCAGTCAAATTAGCGCTGACGTCGTGTAAATGCGTGGGGAAATGCTCCCTTGCAATCTGCGCTTCCGACTGGAAGACTTCCGCTGAATTCTCCTAACCCCCTGGTAATTTTTCGATCATTCGGGATTCGAAGGCGATGGAACTGGGGACGGACATCTCGACTTCTGTTCCGGCCGCGGCACGGCTCCAAACTCTGAGTCTGCCGCCAACTCTTTCCGCGCGTTCACGCATACCCGGGAGTCCCCAATGTCCCTCGCGTCCCGAATGCAGCACTTGAGGATCGATGCCGCAACCGTTGTCGCGGACGACTATCCTGAAGCGCTTGGGCGCATACTCAAGCTCGACTTCGATGCGGGTGGCTCGGGAGTGACGGAATGCATTCACCAACGCTTCGCGGCCGATGTGATAGACCTCGTCGCGAATGAGCGGGTGTAGTTTTCGGGCCGAACCTAACACAATGACCCGAAAATCAATTTGCGCTTCGATGCCCAAATCCTGCGGGATTCGGGAAAATGCCTGTCCTAGATCGTCGGAGTCTGAATTAGACGAGCGGAGTCCTCGAACCGCGTTGCGGCCCTCTTCCATGAGGTGTCTCATCAATTCGAGAACACGGCTTAAGCGCAATTTCGCGGGCGAATTCGCGGGTAACTGGTCGACTGCGACATGTAGCTGCATAGCTGCGCTGAGAATGCCTTGCAGCACCGTATCGTGTAGGTCTTGGGCGATTCGCGTACGTTCTGCTAGGCGTTCATCGAGCCGGGCACGCATCTCCCCGAACGTTGGCAGCAAACGAAAGCGATAGGGGCTTCTGTAAGCAAGAGACAATCCATCGAGCCGCATGACAAATCCTCCTTGCAAGAGAGATTTTTTCCCTGTCTCCTTGCGCTCACCAGGCGGGAACCCAGGCGGCGTGACTCATCGGACATCAGCAGCGCGCCCGTGTTCGAGCTTTTACTCGTGAGCATGGGTGGATATTGTCAGGAACGTGCCACGCACGTCTTGGACGATTTCGCCGCGGTCGGGACGTTTTTGCTCAATTGCGAAGAGACATTTCGGGATGGCCTGGGTTGTGTGTCCTTAGCCCGACGAAACAGTCTGTGACCGGAGGAGCGCTTCGCAACCGCCTAGAATGAAATGACTTATCGTTGTTCCCAACGGACAGCGCCTGGGGATACGCCGGTCACCCGACGGAAGTGTCGGGCAAGGTGGCTCTGGTCGGAAAATCCAGCCGACAGTGCTATCTCCGATAGCGGAAGATCAGTATTGCGAAGCATTTGCTGGGCGTGTTCGATGCGGCGTTGCAGCACGTAGCAATGCGGGGGCATACCAACCGTTTGCTTGAATGCCCGCGCGAAGTGGTGTATGGACAACCCGGCCATTTCCGCCAGCGCTTCGAGGCTCATGTTCTGGTCGAGATTGGAGTTGATGTATTCGCAGATCCGGTGCGTACGCGCCGGCGAGAGTCCGCCACGGTTGGGGGGCGGGGGCTCCGGTATGGGCGCGTAACGGAGCATGCTAATCCTCGGCCGCGCGTGAATTGCCACGTCAGTCGCACAACGCCAACCCCTCGAGCCGCACAGCGGAGGAGTAATCAGGACATGCCACCACTCATCGGTGCCGACGCGCGTGAAGCGAGCCGCGACATCCTGTTCACGGTTGCAGCGGAAAATAGTCCGATCATGGTCGAAGGCTGTTGATAGCGGCACGCCGCCACTCAGGCTTTCATCATCCAGAGCAAAAGTCGTGCGCGCGGCCCGGTCAGCTCCGACGATCCGCAGGTCACTGTCGACAGCCAAGAGCAAAGCTGGACCGCTGTCGTCGGATGGCGCCGCCGCAATCGTCCACAAGTTGCGAAACCAATCGCGAAATAAGCGCTCTTCCACTGCACGCGCGGCAACTTTTGTCGCAGCCAAAGCCAATGTGTGCGACTGATTCGACGTCATCGACGAAGTGTCCAGCACCAACTCCAGCTTGCCGGTGGGGTCGAAGATTGGCGCACCCGCACAGCTTAGCCCGATGTGGCGGGTGCGAAAATGTTGGTCACGATGGACGAGAACTGGCCGCTGTTCGGCAATGCAGGTGCCGATCCCATTTGTACCTTCGACTTTTTCCGACCAAACTCCTCCGAGCCAGATACCCCAGTATTTGAACTGCTCGGCCTGTGCTTCGTCACCGCGGTGGTGAATAGCTACTCCATCGGTATTGCACAACAAAACGACATATCCCTCCTGGCGGACGATCGTATAAAGACGATCGACTTCTTCCTGGGCATACACAATGGCTTTGCCGAGCGGTTCGCGAGAAACCCTGAGTTCGCTGTCGGTTACGATGTGGGGAGCCGCCCGTCCATCTGGGTTGACCAGGAGTTCAGCCGTGCATCTTCGCCAGGAGGCTGACACTTCTTCGAGATCAGACGTCGCACCTCCACCCTGAACAACCGAGTCGATTTGGTCGAGGTGCCGCGATTCCGTGGTGCTATGGACGATGCGGAGTTTGGCTGCCGTAGCCATGTCGGCTTTGAGGACTCCGGTGACTGGCGACGCTGCGCGATTCTAGGTTGGCTGGTTGTGCACTGTCAACGAAAAGTTCGTGGGCTGGAAAACGCTTCCGAATTGCCCGTGATACGTTCAGAATACCGGGAGCTGTTCAGGGAAATAAGAGTCCTTTATCCGTTTAAGATACAAGCAACCAGAGGTCCAGACGAAAAGGTGTGCGTATGAGTAGATCCCGCACGGTGATCGTGCTGGTGATGTTGATTGTGCTGGCTGTCACCGTCATAGGTGCGTTTCTGAGCCGTGGGGTGATGGCGGACCTTCCATTCCTGCAAGCCAGGAAGGGGGGCTGGACGGGGGCCTATGTGCCTCTCGGAATTGTGGATCAACGGCCCTGGCAAACCGCGGCGACTCTGGCGGCGCTGGCACAGTCGGCAGAGGAGAAAAAACTTGCCCGGGACGCCGAGCGTCTTGCGGACCACGAAGTCGACCAAGCCTTCTCGCAATCGCTAAGGCAGGCAAGCCTTGCACAACCAAAGCTAAGCGAGAAGGCGCTCGCATTGCAGAAAAGGGTTAACGACCTTCAGCAGACTGTCAGGAACGATGAGGCTCGGATCGTGGCACTCAGTGCAGGCGCGGGTGCGAAATCCGCGGGCACAATTTCCAGTAGCAGCGAGGTGGAGATTGCGAAGGCGCAACTTGGCCTCGACCAAACCGAGCTAGCCGATTCGATCGAGGATCTCGCCCGGGAAAGCGGAGATCAGAGGGTCAAACTTCAACAGGAACTAGCGGCGCGCCAAGCCGCCATGAAGCAGTACAAGGACCGCGCCTCTGAGGACGACGGGCAGACTGCGGTCGCCTCGGCGGAACAGTACCGGACGTTAGCCCAGCAGCTATCAACATGGCGGTCTCTTCGCAACCGGAGGCAATTGGTCGCGCAGGCTGAGCAGTTGGCGAAGGACGACGTGGCGGCGCTCACCTCCGATCGGGAGACGCTGAAGGCAGAAGCCGCTAGTCTTGCTGCCAAACCCGCCGGAGAATCAGCTTCCGAACGAATCGATCGGCTGCAAACGATAAGCACTCAGCAAAACATCCTGAGCATCCTCACTGATCGCCTGGGAGCGCAACAACAGCTTGCGGCTCTCTACGGGCGATGGGGACAGCAGGCCGAGTTACAGCAAAAGATCGTGATTCACCTGCTATTGCAATCACTGGCATTCATTGCGGCGATCTGCATTGTGGTGATCCTGGCGGGCTGGGGTCTCCAACTGGCATTGGAGAAGATTGTTCACGATCCTCGCCAGAAGCAGACGTTGAAAACAGTTGTAAACCTGGGAACGCAACTGCTCGGCCTGTTTCTGATTCTGCTGATCATTTTTGGTGTACCGCAGCAGATGCCAACCATCCTGGGTCTGGTGACCGCAGGACTGACGGTGGTGTTTCAGGATTTCATCCTGGCATTCTGCGGTTGGTTTGTTTTGATGGGACCAAACGGTGTGAGAGTTCGCGACTGGGTAGAGATTGATGGTGTGGGTGGCGAAGTGGTGCAGCTCGGGCTGTTCCGAACTTGGTTGCTGGAGACGGGAAACTGGACTGCCCACGGCCATCCTACGGGGAGAAGAGTCTCGTTCTTGAACGGCTATGCAATACGTGGCAAGTATTTCAACTTCTCAACTGTAGGGCAATGGATGTGGGACGAGATTAAGATAAGCGTTCCTCCGGACAAGAGTATCCATCCGCTTCTCAAGTCGATTTACGAATCGACGGTGAAGATAACGGAAGCGGACGCAATAATGGCTGAAGCGGAATGGAAGAGGGTGACGCACGAAGAAGGCTCGCCACAGTTCAGCGCCATGCCGTCGGTTAATCTCAGGCCGGCGGGAGCCGGTGTCGACATCTTGATTCGCTATATCACTCGTGCGGGAGTAAGAGTTGAGACCCGCAATCGTCTTTTCGCGGTTATCGTTGATCTGATGCAGGGCGAGTCGAAAGACAGTGTTGCCCCACTTTCCGCTCTTGGAAGCGTGAAAGGCTGACCACGTTGACGACTCATGACTTAGCCAACGTTCAAAACCGACACTGGAATCCGAAGTCCCTATGACTGACGAAATGTCGCCCCATTACCCTGACCATGGCAGACAAGTAGGTCGATCCCAATCGCAATCCAGACCGTGTCTTTTCCCCCTCTGCACCCGCTGAGTCTGTCGGTGACGTAGTCGTGCGATCGCAGCGATCTTAGAGCTTCGTTTCGATCCTGAAAGACTCCCGTTTTGTATCGCAGCAGCTTTCACACTCTCGCCATTTCCTGCGAGAGGTTCTCTGTAAATCCCCTCCTTTCAAGCACTCGGCTCGTGAGCCACAAACGAAGGAGGCGTGATTGCCATTGTATTGACCGGCTCGTGCTCAAAGCGCAAAGTCGCCGGGTTGAAGCGGCGAAACGGGTGGCGGCGGCAGTCCTAACTTGCACACCTTTTAGCGCCCACCTTCACAAAGGAGAAACGCAATGAATGCTCGAAAGCGAAAATTCCTTTCAGCGGTTTTGGTGATTGTGATGGCCCTCAGCCTTTCGGGCACTCTAGCTATGGCTGCCGAGCCCGGAGGGTGACAACGATCAAAAACGCAGCACCGCAGAAGATTTCCTAAAGCTCAACGTCGGTCCTATTGCCATTGGGCATCATGGCGTTGGACCCAACACGGGGCAAGATCCATCTTTGCCCATCGAAAATACGGTTGAGTCCGTGCGTCTTGCTTACAATTTGGGCGCCCGCGTGGTCGAGGTGGACGTGCAGCTCACAAAGGACGGCCAGCTTGCGGTCTTCCACGACGACTTTCTCAGCGACTTCACTTGCATCCATTCCTTGACTCTCGATCAGCTTCAACAGCGTCTGCCATACGTGCCGGAGCTTCGTGAAATAATCAATGTGGCAAGGGAGTTCAACAACCGGTCTGGTGACGATCTGGGTGGCATCTTGATTGTCGAGTTAAAGGCCTTCTCGCCGCATTGCGATCCGGCAGATCAACTCGAGCAGCCGCTGGTGTCGGCGGTTGTTTCTGAGGTGCGGCAGACCAAGATGACCGATAAGGTGATTTTTGATTCCTTTTCGCCCGCTCTACTCTACCTTGCCGTCCAGGCTGCGCCGGGAATTCCGCGCGAGCTCGATATTTCGGGTCTGCAATTATTGACTCCGGCGCAGATTCAGGCCATTACCGGATTGCCAGTCACCATCATTCAAAAGAACAACTCTTTAGGCCTCCAATGGGCTGATATTGGGCAGGTATTCCGTCTGCCCGGATATACCGATCCGTTGCAGTTCCTGGGGACGGGATTGGCCCTTCATGTCCGCATCATAGGCGGCGAGATGGACTTCCTGGGTCCAGCCGAGCAACAACAACCCGGAAGTGGCGCAGCATTTGTGGCCGCGGCCCACTCACTCGGCTTGCGCGCATTTGCCGATCCAGCCAACACACCAGACGATTGGAACTTCTTTGCCTCGCTTGGAGTGGACGCGATCTATAGCACCATCCCCATGGGCTTGCAGTTACAGCCGGCAATTCCGGAACCCTGAATTTCAGGCGGGCATGAAGTGCTCAGGATGTGATGTCGTGAAAATAAAAATGTGAGCTGTAATTAACGGTGAAGGCAAGCGCATTATCCGGGACGGTCTTTGGCCCAATCCCGGTAGTGCGCTTGTTTCGACCTGCAACTTACGCACCCTGCATCCAGGACCGAAAATCGTTAAAGGATTGAAGCCGACTGCCTATTCCCAGCGTGTCGATCCCAACCCATACCAGAATGTCAGTGCACCAATAGAGATAACGTCGTTCTGGTGCTGAATCGGCCTATCATTTCTAAACGAAGTGGCAGGAGCTTCCCACATGTCCATGAATCAGGTAGTGCTTTACTTTGACGAGCAGGAGGATGCTCTGCTCTTCACGGTGGCTGCGAGTTCAATCATGTCAACTGAAGGGACGCTCCCCGGCTGGGATGCCGGATTCAAGATGGCCGTGGAGATTTCGAAGGCCAGCCGCATCACTAACAAGGGTGGTCTGAAGATCACTTGAAGGGCAGAAACAGAAGGGCCAGAAACAAAAGGGGCAAAAACAAAATGATGCGAAAGGCTATGCTGCAAATCGGAGTCCCCGCGCTACTCGTCTGCATGGCGTTGAATGCCTACCTGGCTGTCGATCACTTGCGACAGATGCAGAAGATGGAGGCACTCACGCTCGAAAGCTCAATGATGCAGGCAAGTATCTCTGGTGCTCTGAAGGATCTGACCGATATGGAAACCGGACAGCGCGGATATCTTCTGACCGGCGACCGGTCTTACCTGCAGCCCTATACCACCGCCAAGGACAAAATCGCGACCGACTTTGCCACTCTCCGGGGGAAGTTGGCTGGTCGGCCGGATGGCGAACGATCACTCGAGTCGCAACTGGAATCGCTGGCTAAGGTGAAGCAGATTGAGATGGAGCGCACCATCGATTTGCGCCAAAAGGGCTATCGCCATCGTTCATTCATGCTGGTGAATACACACGAAGGCAAGGGCTACATGGACGGGTTCCGCACCGTTACGGCGTCACTCTCGTCAGCCGAGAGTACGAATTTCACGAGATTCGACAGAGAGAATGCGGACGCGTTGAAGAAGATACTGTCAGCAACGATTGTTGCTAATTGTGGGCTGCTTTTGCTGGCGATAGGTCTGTTCGCACTCATCCGTTATGACGGTCGGGTGCTGGCAGAGGAAGTCGCTCAGAGCAGACAAGAGCTGGCAGTCCGCGATTCGCAGCTTGCGAAGTTAACTTCTGCCCTTTCCGGCCAGGCGCGTTTCAACATCACCGCCTTGAATACGAATTCGCGGTTGCTGCTGGAAAACTATGGCGGGTTCCTTCCGCGACAGGGGCACGAATATGCTGAGCAGATGAAAGAAGCAGCGACAGAAATGGAACGACTTCGAATAGATTTAGTCGGTAATGAAAACCCGGAAGCTGAGGTTACCGCAGCTTAGCGACTCTGAAGAGCACCCCCTAACTGCGAAGAACAATGTACAATGAATTAAGTGAGAAATATCCTGACCGAAGCCCACTTCGACGCAGAAACAATCGAACGCTTGGAAGAACAGAGCGGACTACTCCGAAAAAAATACGAGGCTGAATTCGCTAAAGACCCCTCGAGCCCTGCTACCGAATCCAATCGCAGCAATATGATTGCTTTGCGCCACAGCATTCGCCAAATTTACGGGAAAGCTGCGGGCCTTGAAGTAGATAATTCCTCAGATTCTGCTGACCATACTTTGCCCACGGACGACCAGGCCCGTTAGCCTGTCCGTCGTGTGCAAGATGGCATTCCAACGCTAAAGGCGTTTAGTTCCGGAGGCTCGACAATGACTATCTCGACAGTGGCTATGAAGAAAATCAAGTTTCTCGTGAAAGTTAATCGTGGCGGTATTCGCATCCCGGAATATGTGCGCCGGATTGATCGGGCTCCGATAGAAATGACTACCCGTCGCGAGCAGGCGCTCCTGATGGGAAGGTTCACCGCTGAAGATGCGGTCAAATCCATTCAAACTTCCCGCTGCATCCCGGAATTAGTTTCCGTGGTGGTTGCCTAGAGCTTCGGCGGGGGTCACCTTCTTTCGCTTCTCGGGGTTGAGCCCGGCGAGATCGTGACCCTCCGTTCTTCCGTTGCTATTCAGGCTCTCTGCGAATCTTTTTGCGCGCGCGCTTTCGCGCCAAAGCTTGCTTCACTCGGCGCTTCGCCCCTGGCTTCAGGTAGAAGGAGTGGCGCTTTACTTCCTTGATGATGTCTTCCGTCTGCACTTTGCGCTTGAACCGCCGCAGTGCGTTTTCTATCGACTCGCCTTCCTGCAATCGAACTTCAGCCAAATTATCGCCTCCAACAAAAATATACAGACATTATAGAGGATACCCTGTTTGTGCGGCGATTGGTCGAACTCACGGAGAAATTAATCAAACTGCCCTAGTCGGTTCTACCGATCCCTCGCAGCACTGTGGCAACCCGAGTCCAGGTTTCTGCCGTCGGAAAGGCGGAGAACTCCAATGGGCACCTCACTGGCTTTATTGATTCTGGCTTTAACCTGCGCGCTTGCTCAAGAGAGTCCCAACCGGGCTCCTGACCGCGATCCGAACCCGAAAAGCACCACGCCGTCGGCATATCAGGGATGTGTGATCAGAGAGAACGGGAACATCTTGCTGGCGGATCCGTCTAACACCAACTTCAAACTGGTGAGCAGCGTGGGTTCGCTCGACAGCTATGTCGGCCGGGAAGTCCGCATAACAGCGACGTTGATGAACCCGCCTGATGCGTCATCGGGTGAGAAGAACCTCAGCGGAGGAGAGCCGCAGAAACCGCCCAAGACCCTCGGCGTCGAGGATATCGCGAAAGTCGCTGACCACTGTACCTCACCCAAGTAGCAGTACCCAAGTAGCAGTTACTTCTGCTCTGGTTGCAAGACGCTGGCGTCCGCCGAGCGAAGACGATAGTTGCCGGCCATCTCACAGGTTGCGTAACCCCGGAGACTGCGTTGCCGGTCGGTCAGACGTTCAGTCCGCTTCACCTTGTAAGTGCGCATGGTGTAGCAAACGTCGTCATTCGTTAGCGTGCGAGATCTAGTTTCAGTGGTCACATCAAGGCCGGAATAGACTCCGCCAAAAAGCTCTGCATCATTTGAGACTGTTGCTGGACTGGCTTTATCTTTGTTATCGGCCGCGGGGTTATCGGCCGCGGTCGCACCGGTTGCAACCAAGGCCAGGAAGAGCGACAAGAGGATTCTCAACACAACCATGACTTACCTCCTGCGAGCAAAAACTTCAGAGGTCCGACTTTGTGCGCTTGCGGTTCACCTCGTCTGGTGCGACTGCAACGCATCGATGGCCGATAGCACTTCTGCGCTGTGCCTCGCTGGATTCACGCTAGCGAAGGCCCGCGCTATCCTGCCTTGAGGATCGATCAAAAAAGTGTTTCTTGCAGAAATTTGGGCCACGCCTAAGTTGATCAATGAACCATATTGCTTCGAGACCTGATGTGAGGTGTCGGCCAGCAGCTTGAAATTGAGGCCCTCCTTAGCGCAGAACTTCCGGTGCGAATCTGCGGTGTCAACGCTCACGCCCAGGATTACTGCGTTTCGCTTGGCAAATTCAGCCTGGTCCCGCTGGAAATTGTGCGCCTCTACGGTACAGCCGCTGGTGAAATCCTTGGGATAGAAATACAGCACCACCCACTTGCCGCCATAGTCTTTCAGGCTGACGGCGGTCCCATCCTGTGAGGGGAGCGAAAAATCTGGGGCGGCTGAGCCGGCCTGCGGTATGGTTCGGGAAGAGAAGAAACGGGAGGCTGCGAACGCCGAGAACGCAACAACCAGTAGCACGAGAAGTACGGTCCACATGCGCACGGGGCCTCCCGTAAGAGTCTGTACGTCTACGCTGATTTCTTCATGTTTGCCATTCGCTCCTGCATCTGTTGAGGAGAGACATCCTCGACGTGCGTCGCGACGGTCCAGACATGTCCGAAAGGATCGACAAGAGTGCCGCTGCGGTCTCCGTAAAACTGGTCTACTACCGGGCGGCTCTCCTTTGCACCCAGCGACACGGCGTTCTTAAACGTCTTGTCCACTTCAGGCACATAGATCATAAGACCGATGGGGCTTCCACCGAGAGCTTGCGGGTCACGGAACTCGCCTCCGACCGGCGAGTCCGACAGCATCACGACGGAATCGCCTATCTTGATTTCGGCATGAACGATTGTGTTGTTCGGCCCGGGGAAACGCATGATCTCCGTTGCACCGAATGCCTGTTTATAGAAATCAATTGCGCGGACCGCGCCTTTCACGATGAGGTATGGAGTGACTGAGCGATAGCCTTCAGGAATAGGTTTTACTGCCATAACTGCCTCCTGTTTTAGATTCGTGTTCCTGCAGGTTATCAGATTTCGCGAGCCCGGTTCAGGGCTGGCAAGCTCGTAATCCACAGTTGGCTGATAGCATCCAGCAGCTACTGAGAACAGCTCTGCTCTCTTGCCAGCAAGCAGCTACGTGCAAAGCCGCTCGGATTTGTGCACAATAGTTAGTTGCCGCGAGTCAGAACTGCCGAACTGGCAGGCCCACTGAAAGGCATCTGAATCTTTCCAGGTTAGTAATCATCTTTCAAATTCGGAGGAAGAACCATGGCGCACGAACTGCCCGCTCTGCCGTATGACTACTCTGCCCTCGATCCCACAATTGACGCTCAAACCATGAAGCTGCATCACGACATGCACCACGGCGCGTATGTCAAAAACCTGAATGC
>Ga0070717_10001745_pt1 | contig 15154 bp, 12 predicted proteins | sample LARL113metaG_FD_71366 | JGI IMG/M metagenome (GOLD analysis project Ga0070717, IMG submission 71366) | Corn, switchgrass and miscanthus rhizosphere microbial communities from Kellogg Biological Station, Michigan, USA - LAR L11-3 metaG | ecosystem: Host-associated > Plants > Roots > Rhizosphere ... | reverse complement strand
AAGGCGAGGGCGCGGTGGTGATGGAGGATTACCATGACCGCGCCTTCCGAGATCTCATCTGCCGGGTCGCCGAGCGCAGCGGGGCGCACCTGCGCCGCGGACTGCGCTCTCGCACCTCGACCGACGCCGTCATCCCCAGCCGCGCCGGCTACCCCACGGCGACGCTGTGCTCGATGAACCGCCACAAGCAGCTGTCCAACTACCACCTCATGAGCGACACGCCCGAGAACGTCAACTACCGCACGGTGCGCCAGGCCGTCGTGGTCACGGAGGCCGTCGCCCGCGAACTGGCCGCCAACCCCTGGCTCTGAGAGAGAGCGCACGTGCCCCTCGCCGCTGAGCTCCAGCTCCAGGTTTTCGACCACACCGACGTGACCCTGCGCGGCGAGCCTTATCGCGACGCGATGGCGGGGATCGAGGCGCACGACGGCTGGCTGGCGGCCTGCCCCTTCGGTTTCCTCGTGCTTAAGCGCGAGTCGGCGGAGTTCTTCCTGCGCACGCGCGACGCGGAGTTCCCGGGGATGACGATCGCCCAGCTGTTCGGAATCACCGACGGCCCGCTGTACGAGGAGATCGTCAAGAACATCATCAACGTCAACGGCGAGGACCACCGCCGCCTGCGCAACCTCGTCAACCCGGCGCTGGCGCCACGCGCCGTCGCCCGTTACCGCCCGGCGATGCGTGACTACCTGGGTGAGCTGCTCGACGCGGTGTCCCCCGGCATCGAGTGCGAGTTCATCGCTGCCATCGCCAAGGCGTATCCGTCGCTGGTGATCGCGCATGTCATGGGCGCGCCGCGCCGCTACGCGCCCAGGCTGCACGAGTGGTCCAACCTCATCCAGCGCCAGTTCGACGCCACCAGCCTCATCGAGGACCGCCCCCGCATCGAGGCCGCGGTGGCGGAGTTCTACGCGTTCGCTGACGAGCTCATCTCCGACCGGCGCGGCGACCCCGGCAACGACCTCATCACCGACCTCATCACCGCCGAGTCAGAGGGGGAACGCCTCAACCACGACGAGCTGCGCAACCTCGTCCTCAACATCCTGGTCGGCGGCGTGGACACGACCCAGAGCCAGCTCGCCCACGCCGTGCGCCTGTTGGCGCTGCACCCCGAGCAGTGGGAGGCGCTCCGCGCCGATCCCGACGGGCGGGCGCTGGCCGCGGTGGACGAGGCCCTGCGCTACGAGCCGATCACGCCCTTCACCGCCCGGATCACCACCGCTGAGATCGAGCACCGCGGCGTCACCTTCCCCGCCGGCTCGGTCATCCTCGTCTCGGCCTGGCACGCCAACCGCGAGGGCCTTGACCCCGATGCGTTCGACATCACCGCCGACCGCGGCGGAGCGCGGGTGCTGACGTTCGGGGCCGGGATCCACTACTGCGTGGGCGCCAACCTGGCCCGGGCCGAGATGCAGGAGGGGCTGGCGGCGCTGGCCCGCCGGGCGCAGCGGATCGAGCTCGCCGCCGAGCCGGAGTTCGGGACCCCGTCGGGGATCTACGGCCTGGAGACGCTGCCGCTGCGCATCGCCTGGGCCGACTGACGCCGACTCGGCCGACGAGGCCGGCTCGGCTGCGGCTTACGCAGCGACCCAGAGGGCGTCATCGCCCAGCGACCGGCGGGTCGCCTTGCCGTCGGCCACCAGCTCGATGAGCCCGGCCTCGGCCGCGCGGCGATCGGGCGCGTCGTTGCCGTGGGTCATGAGCGCCGCGACCTCCTGGGTCGTGAGCCCGCCGGGGAACGCCTCCAGGAGCGCCTCGGGCGTCTCGGGCGGGGCCTTGCGCTCGAGCGTCGGGTCGAGGTTGGTCACGAGGATGTCGTAGGCCTCAACGGGCTGAAAGCCGCCGGCCACCAGGGACGTGCCGTTGGACTGGAAGACGATCGACGGCGCGGTGAAGCGGACCGGACCATCGGTCGTGGCGGTCTTGCCCTGCAGCTCGGCCGCGGACCCGGCGGCCTTGCGGGTCTCGGCCTTATCAGCCTGGTAGGCCTCGGTGACCGCGGGCGAGTCCAGCGCAGCGACGATCGCGTCGGCGTCGACACCCGGCACCTCGCGCAGGACGTCGCGCAGCATGTCGTCGTCCTCGAGCACGAGCGGGCCGGTGAAGTTGGCAAGCTGGATGGCGCGAAACACCGCCCACTCGGTGCCCGGGTGAGACAGGCGCGCCGCTACCACCGCCCGGCAGGCGCGCGCGGTGGCGCTCAGCCGCGCCTTGGGCTCCGGCGAGAACGGCATGCCGTAGCGGCCGCGGAAGTGGAGCTGGCCGAGCGCGCCGCGCACCGGGGTGTACCCCCGCTTGGCGTACTGCTCAGAGCTCTCGGTGAGCCCCACCAAAACGAGCTTCCAGTCAAGCTGATCGCCGTAGCGCCACTCGATGACTCTGAGGGCGGGACTTTCGGAGTAGGCCCACGGGCAGGCGGGGTCGGAGTACAGCGTGGCGGTGATCATCAATCGGCGCTCCGAGTCAGTTGGTTGATGCCTCAAGTATATGCGCCGCCGACCTCTGCTGGGCGCGCGGTAGCCCCACCATGTCCCCGGCCCGGCGCACCGCGGCCGACCTGAACCCGGCGTCGAGCAGCGCGGCCTCGGCCTCGTCGGCGCTGTGGAAGTGCAGATACACGCGCCCGCGCACGAAGGCGCCGAGCAGGCGCCGGAAGAGACGCACCGCGGGCGTCTGGACATTGCCCAGGTGCACATCGGAGATGTAGCGCCCGACGGGGAACGCGGCGAGCACCTGCGCGAATCGGGCCCACAGCGCCAGCACGGCGTCGCTGGGCAGGTAGCCGAGCAGGCCCTCGGTGACGATCGCCACCCCGGCGTCGGGCTCGAGCTCGACCGCCAGCTCGGCGAGGCTGCCGGGACCGTCGGTGCGCAACGCGTCGATCTCCAGGACCCGGTGCGAGTCAGACAGCGATCCGATCCGCTCGAGCGCCTGGCGCTTGCGCGCCGCCATGGCCGGGAGGTCGGCCTCGAGGTAGGTGAGCCGGCCGCCGTAGCGGTTGGCAAAGCGCCATCCCCGCGCCGACATCCCGGCCGCGACCTCGATGACCTGAGTGATGCCGTCACGCTCCACCGCCTCCTCCAGGAGCGCGTCGATGGCACGGTGGCGGGCCAGCAGGTAGGTCTCCAGCGAGGGGCCGCCGAGCGCACCGCTGGTCGCCATGAGGGGATGGAGCGCCTCCACCATGACCCGCCCCTCCCGCGTGCCCAGCCACGGGTGCGAGAGCCCGGCCCGCCGCCACACCTCGCCGGTGTAGTGGGCCGTGGGGCTGATGTTGTCGCCCGGGCTCACGCGGCCGCGATCTCCGGGTTGTCGCCCGGGCTCACGTCCGCACCGCTTCGCTCAGGCGATCCAGCAGCGCCGCCTGCGCCGGGTTGATCCGCTCGCGGGCCTCCTCCAGGCCGAACCACTGGGCCCGGTCGACCTCCGGAAACTCGCGGGTCCGGCCGGACCTCGGCGGCCATTCCATGGTGAACGTGTTGCTCGTGATCGCCTCGGGATCGAGATCGCCGGCGATCGCCCAGGCGCTCACGACCTTGCCCGCCTTCTGGCGGACCTCGCCGAGCTCGAGCGCCTCGCTGCCGGGTGCCGGGTGTCCGAGCTCCTCGGCGAACTCGCGTCGCGCTGCTGCCAGGGGATCCTCGTCATCGGGGTACTCGCCCTTGGGGATCGACCATGCGCCGAGGTCGCGCCTGGCCCAGAAGGGGCCACCCGGGTGCACGAGCAGCACCTCGAGGTCCCCGCCGGTCTCGCGGAAGAGGAGCAGGCCGGAGCTCCGGGCGCCTCGTTGGGGGCTCACGTCACCTCCCGTTCACAACCTGTCAGCCAAATGTCAGCCAGGATCTGTTCAATGGAACGCCGCGGGCGGACGCGCTGGACCGGCGACGTGACAATTGTCATGGGTGATTTCGGCCTTGGGCCACTTACGCCGGAGACCACGGGCGCCTAGCCTAAGGCGCTCAACAGATTTCGGAGGTTGACAGTCGTATGAGAAAAGTAGCTTCCTGGTGCTTCCGACACCGATGGCTGGCCCTCGCGGGCTGGGTCGTGGCACTGGTGGCGCTCCTCGCGATCCACTCGGCGGCGGGGAGTGCCTACACCGATAACTTCAAGCTTCCCCATACGGGCAGCTTTGACGCGATTCGGCTTCTGCAGAAGGCCAGCCCGCGCCAGTCGGGCGAGACCGACCAGCTGGTGATCGGCGTCGACCACGGGAAGGTCACCGACCCGGCCGTGGTCGCACGCGCCAAGGAGGTCTTCGCCAAGGTCGAGCAGAACCCGAACGTGGCCAGCGTGGTCTCCCCCTTCACCCCGGAGACGAGCCACCAGATCGCTCCCAACGGGCAGGTGGCGTTTGCCAACGTGACGTTCACCAACGCCGCCAACCAGAACAAGATCACGGCGCCCGAGGCGCGCGCGTTCGTGCAGTCGATCACGTCGCAGTCGGGAAACGGCGTGCAGTTCCAGGTAGAGGGCAACATCGCCGAGGCCGGCAACACCAACAACTCAGGCAGCGGCCTGTTGTTCGGTTTCATCGCGGCGGCAATCGTGCTGTTCCTCGTGTTCGGCTCCTTCGCGGCGATGATGCTCCCGCTCATCACCGCCGGCGTGTCGCTGGGCGCCGGGACGGCCGTCGTCGGCCTGCTCTCGCACGCGATGAACATCGCGACGTTCTCCACCGAGCTCAGCCTGCTCATCGGGCTCGGGGTCGGTATTGACTACGCGCTGTTCATCGTCACCCGCTACAAGCAGGCGGTCGTGCGCGGCGAGTCGCGCGAGGCCGCGGTGGTGGAGGCGCTCGACACCAGCGGGCGGGCCGTGCTGTTCGCCGGGCTGATCGTCTGCATCGCCATGCTGGGAATGTTCGCGCTCGGGGTGAGCTTCCTCTACGGCGTCGCCATCGCGGCTGCCGTGACGGTGGCGTTCACCGTCATCGCGGCACTGACGCTGCTTCCGGCGCTGCTGGCGATTCTCGGTCGCTGGATTCCGCGCCGTCGCGAGCGGCGGGCGCTGAAGAAGGGCCAGCTGTCTACCCGTGTCGAGTCGCCCGCGTGGGTACGGTGGACCGACGCGATGAGCAAGCGGCCCGCCGTGTTTGCCGCGGTGGCGGCGGCGATCATGATCATCATCGCCATCCCGTTCTTCTCGATGCGGCTCGGCTCGGCCGACGCCGGCACCGACCCGTCCAACACCACCACGCGCAAGGCCTACGACCTGTTGGCCAAGGGCTTCGGCCCCGGCTACAACGGGCCGCTCGAGCTGGTGGCGCAGATCAAGAGCGAACAGGATCTCGCGACGTTCAAGAAGACCGAGCAGTCGGTGGCCTCCACGCCCGGCGTCGTCGGCTCGACCGGCGCCACCGTGATCGGCGGTGGCGACGGACGGCCCAAGGTGGCGATCGCGAACATCTATCCGAAGGGATCGCCCCAGGCGGCATCAACCACGGACCTGCTCAACCACGTCCGCAGCACGGTCATCCCGGCGGCGACGCACGGCACGGGACTGACGGTGCTCGTCGGCGGCACGACGGCCATTTTCGAGGACTTCAGCCACATCCTGTCCGCGAAGATGCCGCTGTTCATCGGCGTCGTGGTGGTGCTCAGCTTCCTGCTGTTGATGGTGGTGTTCCGCAGCCTGGTGATCCCGCTCACCGCCGCGGTCATGAACCTGCTGTCGGCGGGAGCCGCGTTCGGCGTGATCACCGCCATCTTCCAGAAGGGATGGTTGGGAGGCACCGTCGGGCCGATCGAGACGTTCGTCCCGGTCCTCATGTTCCCGATCTTGTTCGGGTTGTCGATGGACTACGAGGTGTTCCTCGTCAGCCGGATCTACGAGGAGTGGCACCGACGGCGCAACAACACCGAGGCGGTGGCGCACGGCCTGGCCGCCACCGGCCGCACGATCACGGCGGCTGCGGCGATCATGGTGCTGGTGTTCGCCTCGTTCATCCTCGGCGGGGAGCGCATCATTGAGCTGTTCGGCGTGGGCCTGGCCACCGCGGTGCTGCTCGATGCCCTGATCGTGCGCTCGGTGCTGGTGCCAGCGTTGATGATCATCATCGGGGACGCCAACTGGAAGCTCCCGCACTGGCTCAACTCGGCCCTGCCGCGCGTCAACGTCGAAGGGCGTGGCGCGCCGCGGTCCGAGGGTCACGGCGGGCTCCCCGAGCCCGAGCCCGCCGCCGGCTGACGGTGACTCTGAGTGGTCGCCCGCGCTCGCCAGCGCGGGCGACCACAGCGAGCTTGGCTGTGTGAGCAGCGCCGTGGCGGCGGTGCGCCCCCTGCCGGCCTGCCCTGTGCCCGGCCTGCCTGGGGCTCAGCCGCGTGGCGGAATCTCCTGCAAGGCCCACCGGTTGCCGTCGGGGTCAGCGAAGAAGACGAACTTGCCCCACGGGAACTCCTGAACGTCTGACACCGCCACGCCGCGTCCCGACAGCTCGGCGTGCGCGTCGGCGGCGCTGGAAACCACCATCTGCATCCCGCCCAGGCTGCCGGGCTCGGTGTCGATGATCCCGGTCCCCAGCGCGATCGAGCACGCCGAGCCGGGCGGCGTGAGCTGGATGAAGCGTATGTTGTCATCGACCTGGATGTCGTGGTCGGCGTTGAACCCGATCTGCTCGGTGTAAAACGCCTTGGCGCGGTCGACGTCGGTCACCGGGACCGCCACCAGTTCCAGCCTCATCTCCATGATGCCCTCCGGACGTGATTTCGAGTTAGACGAGGCGCGATCCTATGTCCGGATCAGGTCAGCTTCGGTCCGCGGGACTGTCAGCGATCAGACCACAATCCGCAATTGCGCTCAAGCCGTCGCCCCGCCGTGCCGAAGACAAGCAGGCCCCGCCGAAAACCCGCGTCGACCAGACGCCGGCTGACGCGCCCGCGGCGGGAGCACCACTGTCTTGGTGAGGGCGCAGGTCCAAGGAAGGGAAACGCACCGCCGGCGGCGCCCGGGCTCTCCGACTCCCGGGCGCCCGCCGACGGATCAGATGCGCGACCGCATCAGGCCGCGACCGCCTGGCGCTCGTCAGCCTCCGCCGGCTCGCGCAGGGCCACCACGTCGGCCCTGTCGTTGGCGGGCCGCAGCGCGTATGCCGCGACCAACGCGCCCACGAGCGCGAAGCCGACCGCGACGATGAACGCGAGGTCAAAGCCGTCGGTCAGCGCCCGCGCGGCGACGATGCCGACCTCGCCGCGCGTCCGGCCGCTGGCGATCGTCGACAAGATCGCCAGCCCCAACGCTCCGCCCATCAGGCGGCTGGTGTTGAGCAGGCCCGAGGCCACGCCGCTCTGCGCGCCGGGCACGCCCTGCATGGCCACGATCGTCGCGGGCACGAGGGTGAAGCCCATTCCCAACGCCGTCAGGAGGGCCCCCGCCAGCACGGCGCCGGCGTAGGTCTCACCCGGCGCGACGCCCGTGAACAGCGCCATGCCGGCCGCCGAGGCCAGCATCGCGGTCACGATCACCGGCCGCGTGCCGAAGCGCGCGACCGCCCGGGGAGCCAGCGTGGACCCGGCGAAGATCGACAGCGTCCACGGGAGGAAGGCCAGACCCGCCTCGATGGCGCTGTAGTGCAGGACCTGCTGGAGGTAGAGGGTGATGAAGAAAAACGACGGGAAGTTGGCGGCGTAGAGCAGCACCACGATGAGGTTGGCGGCCCGTAGCCGGCGGATCCGGAAGATCGAGAGCGGGACGAGCGGCGCCTGGGCCACCCGGGCCTCGACGTAGACGAACGCCGCCAGCAGAGCCAGGCCGAACGCCATCGGCGACAGCACCCCGGGCGACCCCCAGCCGAGCGTGTCGGTCCGGACGATCCCGAAGGTCAGGGCGATGAGTCCGGTCGTCACCAGCGTCGCGCCCAGCGCGTCGAAATGGCGATGCTGGGTCGCCACCGGCTCGATGGCCGGGATCGCCAGCAGCCCCAGCCCGACGACGATCGCGCCGAGCGGGATGTTGACGGCGAAGATCGCCTGCCAGCCGAACGCCTGGGTGAGAAGGCCACCCAGAAGCGCGCCCGACGACGCGCCCAGCGCGCCCATCGCGCCCCACAACGCCAGGCCGCGGTTGCGCTCCCGGCCCTCCGGCAGGGTGCTGGTGATGATGGACAGGGTCGCCGGCGAGGTGATCGCACCGGCCACGCCCTGCACGCCGCGGGCGCCGATGAGCAGGCCCCGCGAGGAGGCCAGCGCGCAGATGAGCGAGCTGAGCGCGAACATCGCGGTGCCGCCGAGGAACACGCGGCGGCGGCCCAGGAGGTCCGCCGAGCGCCCGCCGAGCATCAGCAGCCCGGCGAAGGTGAGGGTGTAGGCATTGACGATCCACTGCAGGCCGGTGGTGGAGAAGTGCAGCCCGTCCCGGATCGAAGGCAGCGCGACGTTGACGATCGAGACGTCGAGGATGATCATGAATTGGGCGAGGCAGACGACCGCTAAAAGAGCGTTCGTCGACGCCAGCCGCCCTCGGAGAAAGTTTCGTGTGGCAAGCATGAGTGGTAGTCTCCGCTCATACTTATCCAGGTACAAGAGAAGGAGTTATCCTGGTAGTAGCGATTCCCCCCAGCATCTCCGAGCCCCCGGCTCTCGAGTCCGCGCAGATTCTCGGCGCCAGCGAGGAGCGCCGCCGCGAGGAGCTCGCCGACTTCCTGCGCAAGCGCCGCGCAATGCTCAAACCCGAGGACGTCGGGCTCCCTGCCGGCGGGCGCCGCCGCACCCCCGGGCTGCGCCGCGAGGAGGTCGCCCACCTCGCCGGAGTTGGCACCACCTGGTACACGTGGCTGGAGCAGGGCCGCGACGTGCGCGCGTCCCTCGACGTGCTGGAGGCCATCTCGCGGGCGCTGCGCCTGACGCCCGCCGAGCGCACCCACGTCGTGCTGCTCGGTCGCGGCGAGGCGCCGCCGCCGTGCAAGTCAGACGAGCGGGTCCACCCCACCGTCCGGCGCCTGATCGAGAACCTCGGCCCCAACCCGGCGTGGGTCATCGGCCGCCGCTGGGACTATCTGGCTTGGAACTCGGCCGCGTGCGCCATCCTCGGCGATCTTAACGACGTCCCCCGCGCGGCCCGCAACCACCTGTGGTTGCACTTCATGGATCCGGCCCGCCGCGAGATGTACGAGGACTGGGCGCGCTCCTCGCGGCTCATGGCCGCCAAGTTCCGCGGCGATCATGCCCACCACATCGGCGATCCCACCTTCGAGCAGCTCGTCGCGTCGCTGCGCAACTCCAGCGCCGAGTTCTGCAAGCTGTGGCGCAAGCACGAGGTGGCGGTGGCCGGCAGCGGCCGCAAGACGATCCACCATCCGGTCGTCGGCACGATGCTCTTCGAGCACGCCGTGTTCCACCCCCAGGAGACCCCGGAGCAGCGGATGGTCCTCTACTCGCCGCTGCCCGACCAGGACACCCCGGCCAAGCTGGCACAGCTTTTGGCCGCGTAGCCGAACCCGCGCGTCGGGGCGCCCGCAGCCCCCGGGGCATTCACTCCCGAGAGGGGGTCGCGGGAGATATTGATTCAGGGGCAAGCAATATCTCCCAGAAACCCCTGCAAATGCAGCGAGCGTGAGATCGGCCACACAAACGGTACAGATGTACCGATCATTGGTACCTTTGTACCGATGGCGACCGGAACGACAAACCCCCGTCCCCGCGGCGCCGCCCGACGCGAGGCGCTGCTCGAGGCCGTGCTGCGGATCGTGGCGGAGGTCGGCCCCGACGCGGTCACCCACCGCCGAGTCGCCCAGGTGGCCCAGCTGCCCCTGGCCTCGACCACGTATTGGTTTGACTCCAAGGAGCACCTGCTCAACGCGGCGCTGGAGCTGGCCGCCGATCGCGACACTGCGCGCCTGCTCGAGTACGGCGCCGAGATGGAACGCTCGAACGTCGACCCGCTGGACGCCGCCGTCGGCGCCATCGGCGATTGCGACGACGGCTCCCAGCCCAACCGCGGCTCGCTGATCGCGACGTTCGCCCTGCTGTTGGAGGCCGCCCGCCGCCCGGCGCTGCAACAGATCGCGCAGCGCTGGACCGAGGCCTATTTGCTCACGCTGAGCCGGCTGCTGGAACGCGCCGGTTCGGGCAGCCCGCGCGCCGACGCCGAGCTGCTGCTCGGGGCGACCGACGGCCTCCTGCTCGAGCAACTGGCCTCGGGCACGCAGGAGGACCTCAACCCGCGGCTGCGGCGGCTCGCGGCCGCGCTGGTGGCACAGCGATGAGCTGGATCATGTGCCTGCTGCGCGAGCGCCTGCACGCGGTGCGCACCAGTCGCCAGGACCCGGCCCACGGCACGATCGTGCTCGTGCGGGTGCTGCTGCTGTTCGAGTCGGCGATGTACTCCGCGCTCACCCCGGTGCTGCCTCACTACGCCCACGTCCTGAGTGCTTCCAAGCCGGCCGTCGGCGTGCTCGCCGGCGCCTACCCGGCCGGGATCATCCCCGGTTCGCTGATCGGCGCCTGGATCGCCACGCGCGGCGGGGTGCGGCGCACCTGCCTGATCGGTCTGCTGCTCTTCGCCGTCTCCATCGCTGGCTTCGGCCTTGCCACCAACATCGTGACCCTCGACGCGCTGCGTTTCCTCCAGGGCGCGGGGTGCGGCTTCATCTGGGGCGGCGGGCTGACCTGGGTCATCGCCGTGGCCCCCCGCGAGCGACGCGGCGCGATGCTGGGATCGGTCATCGGCGCCGCCATCTTCGGCACCCTCCTCGGCCCCATCGTGGGCACGCTCGCCGTTGCCGTCGGCACCGGCCCGGTGTTCGCCGTGGTCGGCGCGATCTCGGTCGGCCTTGCCGTCTGGACCGCCCGCCGTCCCGAGCCGGCCCGCCAGACCCGTGACGCGGAGACGAGCTCACCGGTGCGCACGCTGCTGGGGAGCTCGCAGATCCGGCTGGGCTCGTGGCTCATCCTGCTCGAGGCCGCGACGATCGGCGCCACCAGCGCCCTGCTGCCGCTGCGCCTGGCGCACTTCGGCGCTTCCAGCGCGGTCGTCGGCCTCGTGTTCCTCGTCGCGTCGCTGATCAGCATGACGGTGGCGGGGCCGATCGGTAAAACCGTCGATCGCCGCGGTGCCACGGCGCCGCTGTGCGTCGGACTGATGCTGACGGCGATTCTCTTGGCGGCGCTGCCGCTGCCTCACAGCGCGGCGTTGCTGGCGATCGTCAGCATCATCGCCCTCGGCGGCCCGCTGACCGCCTACACGATTCCCTCGCTGACCGTCATCACCGACGCCGCCGAGCGGCTCGGCGTGCCGCTCGCGGTGGCCACGATGATGCTCAACCTCGCGTGGGCCATCGGCGAGGTCGTCGGCGCGCCCGCGGCCGCCAACGCGTCGCAGGCGACCACCGACGCCGTGCCTCTGCTTGCGCTGTCGGCGATCATGGTGCTCACGTTGCGACCCGTGCTCAAGGTCCGCCTCATCCCGGCACACCATCACCACGGCGTGGACGCCCACGCCGGTGGGGACCAGCCGTGGGCGGTGGCCGACGGGTCGCTGGCCACCGATCAGCTGCCCGCCGCCACGCGGTGAGCGCCGCCGGCGCGTTCCCGGCGCTGATGGCGCCGATCGCGATCGGCCCCGTCGCGGTGCGCAACCGCCTCGTCTCCACCTCGCATCAAACGAGCCTCGTCCACGACCACCTCCCGACTGACGACCTCATCGCCTACCACGAGGCCCGGGCGCGCGGCGGGGTCGGGGCGATCTTCATCGAGGCGACCGCCACCGATCCCTCCGGCCTGCTCACCGCGCACACGATCGGCGGTTTCCTGCCCGAGGTGGTGCCCGCCTACCGGCGCCTCGCCGACGCGGTGCACGCCCACGGCACCAAGCTGCTCGTCCAGTTCAACCACGGCGGGCGCGAGCAGATCTCGGCCTCGCCGCGCGCGCCCACCGCCGCCCCGTCAGCGATCCCCAGCCTCCGCTTCAAGACCGAGCCGCGCGCCCTCACGCTCACCGAGATAACCAAGCTGATCGAGGGCTACGCCGTCTCCACCGCCCACGCCGCCGACGGCGGTCTGGACGGGGTCGAGCTCTCGATCTCGCATGGGTACCTCCCCGCCCAGTTCCTCTCGCGCCAGAGCAACCGCCGCGGCGACGGCTGGGACGGCTCGCGGTCGGGCCGCCTGCGCTTTTCCAAGGAGGTGCTCGCCGCCATGCGCGATGCCGCCGGCGCGCACGGCATGGCGGTGGGCGCGCGCCTGTCGGCGGACGAGCTGACGCCCGGGGGGATGACCGTGGAGGACTGCATCGCCGCCGCCGCCCAGCTGCACCGCGACGGTCTCATCGATTTCGTCTCGCTCGTGCTCGGCCACTCCGCGTTCCCGTCGGCCTCCACGTGGATCGCCCCTCCCCCGCCCACGCCGGCCGCCGCCATCGCGCTGCCCGCCGCCGCGGTGCGCTCCGCCCTTCCGCGTGAGCTGCCGGTCCTGGCCACCACGCGCGTGGCCGACCTCAGCGCCGCCAACGAGCTCGTCCGCGACGGCGTGGCCGACCTCGTGGGCATGACGCGTGCGCTCATCGCCGACCCCGACCTCCTGGCCAAGGCGCAGGCCGGCCGCACGGACGAGGTCATCGAGTGCATCGGCTGCAACCAGGCGTGCATCGGCCACTACCACGCCGGAGTGCCGATCGGTTGTGCCGTCAACCCGCGCACCGGCCGCGAGCGCACCCTCGCCGCCCCCGCCCGGAGGCGGACCCAAGGCGGCGCCCCGCGCCGCCTGCTCGTCATCGGCGCCGGGCCCGCCGGCGCCGCCGCGGCGATCGAGGCCGCGCGGGCCGGTAACGCGGTGACGCTGGTCGAGCGCGAGCCCGAGATCGGCGGCCAGCTGCGGCTCGCCGGGCTGGCCCCGGCCCACGCCGAGCTGTGGGAGCGCTACCTGCGCTCCACCCGAGCCCGCCTGCGCGCGGCCGGCGTGAGGCTCCGGCTTAACACCGAGGCCGACGCCGAGCTCGCCGCCGGCCATGACGCCGTCGTGCTCGCCACCGGTGCGCGACCATACCTCCCCACCGTGCCCGCGACCGACCTGCCCGTCGTGCCCGCCTGGGACGCGATCCGCGACCCGAACGCCGCAGAGGGCCCGGTCCTCGTGGCCGACTGGGGCGGCGGCTGGGACGGCCTCGACGCCGCCGAGCGGCTGGTGGGCGCCGGGCGCGAGGTGACCCTGGCCTGCGCGGGGCTCGTGCCCGGCGAGACCCTGCACCAGTACCAGCGCAACCTGTACCTGGGGCGCCTGGACGAATCGGGCGTCACCATCCTCCACCACCACGAGCTCGCGCTCGACGGCGAGTGGCTGGCGCTGCGTCACGTCTTCTCCGGCGCGCGGAGGGCGCTGCCCGACGTCGCCACGCTGGTCCTCGCCCAGGGGCGCGTGCCCGCCGACGAGCTGTGGGCGCAGCTCGAGTCCCACCCCGCGGCGACACGGGTGGGCGACGTGCTGGGGCCGCGCACGCTCGAGGAGGCCGTGCTCGAGGGGACGCTGGCGACCGCGGTGCGGACGTGAGCCCTGCCCTCCGCGCCGGCAACCGGATCGGCGGCCACCTTGTAGCCGAGAGCCTGAGCGCGCTGGGCGCCGAGGTCGCGTTCGGGGTGCCCGGGGTGCACGCGCTGGCGATGTGGGATGCCCTGCGCGCGACTGAGGTGGCGGTGTACGGCACGCGCACCGAGCTCAGCGCTGCTTTCGCCGCCGACGGCTATGCGCGCAGCTCCGGGCGCCCGGCGCCGCTGCTGCTCTCCACGGGCCCGGGCGCGCTCAACTCGCTCACCGGCCTGATGGAGGCCGCCAGCTCCCACGTGCCCGTGGTGGCGATCTCCAGCCAGATCCCGGCCGATCTGATCGGCCGCGGGCGCGGCTACCTGCACGAGCTCAACGACCAGCTCGCCTCCTTTGCGCCGATCGTCAAACACGCGGCCCGCGCGAACAGCATCGAGTCGATTCCCGGACTGCTGGCCCAGGCGTGGCGGATCGCGCTCACCCCGCCCAGCGGGCCCGTCTACCTGGAGATCCCCGTCGACCTGCTGCGCGCGCCCGCGCAGGGTGGGCCGGTGACGACGCTCGAGGCGATGGTGCAGCGCCAGTGCGCGCCGCCGGAACATGTGCTGGCCGCCGCTACCCGGCTGGCGCACGCCGAGCGCCCGGTCATCTGGGCCGGCGGCGGCGTGCTGCGCTCCGCGGCGGTGCGGGAGCTGCGCGAGCTGGCCGAGCTCATTGCGGCGCCGGTGGCCACCACCTACATGGGCAAGGGGGCAATCGACGCCGACCACCCGCTTGCCGCCGGCTCGGGCTGCGACGAGGCCGCGCTGCAGGAGCTGCTCTCGGGCGCCGATGTGGTCCTGTGCGTCGGTACCGAGCTCGGCGCCGAGACGACCGCTCAATACGAGCTGCGCTTCGGCGGCGAGGTCATCCACCTCGACGCGGCGCCGGAGCGCATCGGCGTCAACTACCGCGCGCTGCCGCTCGTGGGCGACGCCAAGCTCACCCTGCTAGCCCTCGTCGCCGAGCTCTCCCGGGAGCACGAGACGCCCGAGTCAGACGCCCATGCGCGGGTTGCCGCGGTGCACGAGCGCATCCGCTCGGGCCTTCGCTCCCAGGGCCGCGACACCGAGCTCCGGCTGCTTGAGACGGTCGAGCAGACACTCCCGCACGACGCCATCACCGTCTGGGACATGACCATCCTGGCCTACTGGGCGGCGCCGCATCTCCGTCTCACGAAGGACCAGGCGTTCCTGTATCCGATGGGGTCGGGGACGCTCGGCTACGCTTGGCCGGCCGCCATCGGCGCGCGCGTCGCGCACCCCCAGCGGGCCGTCCTGGGCGTGATGGGCGACGGCGGGCTGCAGTACGCGATCGCCGAGCTCGGCACCGCCGCCCAGCACCAGATCGCCGCGAAGCTGCTGGTGGTCGACGACGGCGGTTACGGGATCCTGCGCGAGTACCAACGCGACAGCTTCGGCCAGACCACGTCGACGGAGCTGCCGGGCAAGAACCTCGAGCAGATCGCCGACGCCTATGGCGTGCCGGTGCGCACCGCCGCCCCAGAGACCCTCGGCGCCCAGCTGCGCTGGGCCTTCGATGAGCCCGGACCGGCGGTCGTGGTGCTGCATCAGCTCATCGCGGCGGCGCAACCGACGGCATGAGCGCCACGGCTCTCTTGCGACGCTCGGTCGTGGGCGTCGGGC
>Ga0070717_10001744_pt1 | contig 15172 bp, 18 predicted proteins | sample LARL113metaG_FD_71366 | JGI IMG/M metagenome (GOLD analysis project Ga0070717, IMG submission 71366) | Corn, switchgrass and miscanthus rhizosphere microbial communities from Kellogg Biological Station, Michigan, USA - LAR L11-3 metaG | ecosystem: Host-associated > Plants > Roots > Rhizosphere ... | reverse complement strand
CAGCTCGCCGGCAACGCCGCGGGCAACGTGATCCCCGGCGGGGCCGCGACCTCGGGGGCGTTCGCCTATCGGATGCTCGTGCGCGCCGGCGTGCGGGGAGACGACGTGGCCGGCGGGCTGGCGGCCGTCTCGATCGCGAACACGGCGACGATCCTCGCCTTTCCGGTGCTCGCCCTGCCGGCGATCATCGGCGGCCTCCAGGCGCCGCGCGGGCTTTTGACGACCGCGTACATCGGCGCCGGGGCGTTCGTGCTCGCGACCCTCGCCGGGTTCGCTGCCTTTCGGTGGGACAAGCCGCTCCTCTCGGTCGGCCGGGCCGTGGATTGGGCCCTCCGGCTGTTCCCGAGCAAGCGAGACGCGCACGGCTTCGGCGAGCGGCTGCTCGCCCAGCGCGACGGCCTGCGGTCCGCCTTTGGCGCCCGTTGGCCCTTCGCGCTCTGCGCCGACATCGCGAAGCCCGGCTTCGACTATCTCGGCCTCCTCTGCTGCCTCGCCGCGGTCGGAGCCCGGCCGAACCCGTCGCTCGTGATCCTTGCCTACTCCGGCGCGATGCTCCTGGCCCTGGTTCCGTTCACCCCGGGCGGCCTCGGCTTCGTCGAGGCCGGACTCACGGGACTGCTGACGCTGGCCGGCACGACCGCCCACCAGGCCGTGGTCGCGACGCTCGCGTACCGGCTGCTCGTGTTCTGGCTCCCGATCCCCCTCGGCGGAGTCGCCTATCTCCTGCACCGCCGCCGCTACGGGAGTGCGGACGCGTCGGCGTCCGCGACCTCGCCGTAGGCCGCGAGCGCCTCGCCCACGCCGGCCGCCTCGTCGGCGCCGACGAGCAGGCACAGCAGTGCGCCTTCCGGCTGCAGCGACTCGCCGAGCTCGCGGAGACGGGCGTCGGGAAGGCCGGTGTCCCGGGACGCCCAGGCGCCGCCGCCGAGCATGCCGAGGAGGGCGCCGCCGACGGGCCCGCCGAGCAGCATCCCGGCGACGAACCCCACCGTGCCGCCGGCGACGACGCCTTCCCCGGCCGCGACCTGGTGCGTCTGGCGGAGCTCCACACGGCCCCGCTCGGTGCGGCTCACGATCGCAGCATCCCGAACCCCGCCGAGCCCGCGGGAATCGGCGAGCGCGCGCTCCGCCGCGTCGAGCGAGGAACAGGAGACGACGACGAGCCGCGTCGGATCCGCCACGCCGACAGGTTCCATCGGCGGGTCCGCGTGCACCGAGGTGCCCGCCTCACGGCACCGGACGTGGACGCCTGCTTTAGCTCGCGCCGCGAGCGGCCGACAATTCCCGGCAATGGGAACCCTTTCGCTTCAGTACGCAGTCGGATTCGCCGTCACGTCGTTCGCCGGCGTGCTCATGCTCAAGTACGGCACCGCGTTGCGCATGCTGGAGCGGCGTGCGGCCCGCTGCCGGGTCTGCGGCGGGATCCCTCGCCGCACGTGCACCTGCGATCTGGACTGACGCCAGCCGAAGAGCCCCGGGCGCGACGTCCCGGGGCTCTTGACGACGAGACGGTCAGGCCGTGCCGCGCCTGCCGCCGTACACCGCGAGCGCGTAGATCACGAGGATGTCGCACGCGAAGATGATCAGCGTCCAGAGCTGGAAGCCCTGGGCGGCCGAGAACAGCGCGATCGCGTTGAGCCCCGCGGCGAATATCCCGAACCAGCGCGCCCACTGCGAGCCGGCGAGCACGCCTCCGGCGGCGAGGATGCAGACCACGCCGAGGATGAGCGTGATCCAGCCCCACGTGCGGAGGTCGCTGAACACGTATGTGGCTCCGGCGACGTAGAACCTCGCCTTCGACAGCGCGACGATGCCGTCGATCACGCTGAGGATGCCCACCAGCCCGAGCATGGTCGCCGCGAAGGTCAACCAGCCCGAGCCTTCCACTTCCGCGTAGGCCGCCTCTCGATGGGTGACGCTTGCCACTGCCTTTCCTCCTTGTGTGCAGGTCCGGCCGACCATGGCATTCGCCCGGGCGAGTGCGCAGGAAGCGCGTGCGAGACGGGCGCGGGTGTGCGCACGTCCCGGCCGTCGCCCCGAGCCTGCGAAGCTTCGGCCGTGTCGACCACGCTGTCCGACGAACAGCGCCTGCAGTTCCTGGAGCTGCTCAAGGGGGCCGACAGCGTCGAGCTCAAGCTGACGGTGCCCGAGCCGCACCAGCGCTCCACCGTCTCGGCGCTCGAGCTCGATCCGCTGGAGGCTCAGATCCGCCAGGTCTTCTTCTTCGACACGCCGAAGCTCGCGCTCGACGCCAAGGGCGTCGTCGTCCGCGCGCGGCGAATCCAGGGCAAGCGGGCGGACTCGGTCGTGAAGCTGCGCCCCGTGGTCCCGAGCGAGCTGTCGCCGGAGCTGCGGCGCTCCGGCGCGTTCCGGGTCGAGGTGGACGCGCTGCCCGGCGGGTTCGTCTGCTCCGCGACGCTGAAGGGCTCGCCGGCCCAGGACGACGTGCTGAAGGCGGCCGGAGGGAACGTGCCGCTGCGGAAGCTGTTCTCGAAGGAGCAGCGCCAGTTCTACGCCGCCCACGCGCCGGAGGGGCTCGCGCTCGACAGTCTCAAGGTCCTCGGGCCGATCTTCGTCCTCAAGCTGCGGCTCGACCCGCCGGAGATCGGACGGAGGCTCGTCGCCGAGATGTGGATCTATCCCGACGGCTCGCGCATCCTCGAGCTCTCGACGCGCTGCGAGACGAACGAGGCCTTCCAGGTCGCCGCCGAGGCGCGCGCATTCCTCCTCTCGCGAGGCGTGGACGTCTCGGGCGAGCAGGAGACGAAGACGCGCAAGGCGCTGCGGTACTTCACGCGAGCGCGGGCTTGACCCCCGAGATCGTCCCGCGCTGGGAGTGGCGCACCTTCGGCGAGAGCTTCGGCGCCGCCGAGGAGCTCCTGACGCAGGGTGAGCCGACGCGCGTCGAGGAGAGCGACGAGACGTACCTCCTCTCGGAGGAGAGCGACGCCTCGGTGAAGGTCCGGGACGGCCTGATGGACGTCAAGCGGCTCGAGGCGGTCGACGGCGAAGGGCTCGAGCAGTGGCGACCCGTGCTGAAGGGCTCCTTCCCGCTCGAAGCCGCCGACGTCGTGACGGTGCTCGACGCGCTCGGCGTACCCGTGCGAAGGCCGGAGCGGGACACGTACACGCTCGAGCAGCTCGTCGCCGACCTCGTGCAGCCGGATCCCGACCTCGCGGGCGTCGCCGTGCACAAGCGGCGTGCGCACTACGAGTTCGGCGGCTGCATGGCGGAGCTGTCGGAGGTTTCGGCCGGCGGCCGCACCGCCCGCACGATCGCGGTCGAGTCCGAGGATCCGCGGCTCGTCGGCGCGGCGCTCCGCGAGCTGCAGCTGGCGGACCGGCCGAACGTCTGCCTCGCGCGAGGTCTCAAGAGCCTGATCGGCTTCGAGTCGGTCTCGTTCGCCGTGATCGACGTGGGCACGAACTCCGTCAAGCTCCACGTCGGCGAGCGCCGCGCCGGAGACCAGTGGCGGACGGTGGTCGACCGCGCCGAGGTGACCAGGCTCGGTCAGGGCCTCGCGGAGACTGGCGCGCTGCAGCCGGAGCCTCTCCGGCGGACCGCCGACGCCATCGTCGCCATGGTCGAGGAGTCGCGCGATGCCGGCGCCGCCGAGATCGCCGCGGTGGGGACCGCCGGCATGCGGATCGCCAGGAACTCGTCCGAGCTGGTCGACGCGGTGCGGGAGCGCTGCGGGGTCGGGATCGAGGTGATCGCCGGCGAGGAGGAGGCCCGGCTCGCGTACCTCGCGGCGACGACCGCGCTGAACCTTCCCGACGGCACGCGCGTCGTCTTCGACACGGGCGGCGGCAGCACGGAGTTCACCCTCGGGAGACGGACGATCGTGGACGAGCGCTTCAGCGTCGACGTCGGCGCGGCCTCCTTCACCGAGCGCTTCGGTCTCGACGACGCCGTCTCGGAGGAGCGGGTCGAGGAGGCTGGCACGGCGATCGGGGACGAGCTCGGGCGCCTGGCCGGCTGGCCTCGTCCGAGCGCGCTCGTCGGCCTGGGCGGGGCTCTCACCAACCTCGCCGCCGTGCGCCACAAGCTCGCCGAGTACGACCCTGACGTCGTCCAGGGAACCGCGCTCGACCACGCCGAGATCGACCGCCAGATCGAGCTCTACCGGACGCGCAGCGCCGACGAGCGGCGCGAGATCGTCGGCCTCCAGCCGAAGCGCGCCGAGGTGATCCTCGCCGGCGCCTGCATCGTCCGCGCCGTGCTCGACAGGCTGCACTGCGACGAGCTCACGGTGAGCGACCGGGGCCTGCGCCACGGCCTCATCGTCGAGCGCTTCAGTGCAGGACGGTGACCTTCAGCAGGACCACGAGGAGCCCGAGGCCCACGTTCACGGCGAGTGCGACGAGCGTGCCGACCGGCCGGAGGTGCTCGATCCGCGCGTAGCGGACCCCCTCCACGGCGAGCGTCGCAAGCCCCAGTGCGAGCGCCAGCCGGATCGAGTTGCGCTCGCTGAGGACTCCGACCCCGCCGAGCGTGAGTGCGAGGCATGGCAGGACGGCGGCGAGGAGGATGCCGAGCTCGCGCTGCGCGACGAACCAGAGGCTGCCGGCCCGCAGCGGGCGCTGCTGGTGGATGCTCTCCGAGAGCCCGTGGGCGTAGACGTGGCCGATCCACAGGACGATGGCCGTGGACACCACCAGCTCCTCGACCTTCCACGGGCTGTGCTGGAAGGCGCGGCCGTACGCCGCGACCGTCGCCATTGCGGTGAGCGTCCCGAAGACGGTGCCTGCGATCCGGTCGTCGATGCCGAAGACGAGATGGGCCGCCCTGCGCGCGCGGGTCGGGTCGCTGGGGGCTGCCTCCATCTCCGGCGAGAGCGTCGCTCCCACCCGGGCGAGGAACATCGTCCGGTCGGGGTGATGCCTCTGCACGCCGCTGCGCCGACCATCGGCGGATGGCGCATGAGGGTCGCCCGACCATGCTCGCCGAGAGCACGGTCACCGACGCGATCGTCGACGTGATGCGCGAGGCCGGCGTCGAGGTGCACGCGATCGCCGGCCAGGAGCTCGGCCGTGGGCGCGGCGGCGGCCATGGCATGACCTGCCCCATCACCCGGGACGCGTGAGAGGAGACACGATGGCGACGACGGCAGCACCGCCTCCGGCCGAGACCGTGGACAAGCAATGGTTCGCGCTCGAGGGCGACGCCGTCGCCGCAGAGCTCGCCGTCGACACGAGCACGGGGCTCGCGGCGGACACGGCGGCCGGCCGGCTCGCGCAGTACGGCCCGAACGCCTTCGTGGCCGCCGCGACCGAGCCGCGCTGGCACGCGTTCGTGCGCCAGTACCGCGACCCGATGCAGATCGTCCTGCTCGTCGCCGGCATCGGCAGCATCTGGCCGCTGAAGGAGCTCGGAACCGGGCTCGTCCTGCTCTTCCTGACGCTGTTCAACGCCGTCCTCGGCCTCAACCAGGAGGGGAAGGCGGCCGCCGCCGTCGCGGCGCTGCAGAAGATGATGATCGTCAAGGCGAAGGTGCGGCGCGGCGGCGAACTCGTGGAGATTCCGGCCGAACAGCTCGTCCCTGGCGACGTCGTCTCCATCGAGGCCGGCGACGTCGTGCCGGCCGACGGGCGGCTGCTGAAGGCGGCGACGCTCGAGGTCGACGAGTCGGCGCTGACCGGCGAGAGCATGCCGGTGTCGAAGGGCGTCGAGACCGTTGCCCAGGCCGACGCGCCACTCGGCGACCGGACCGACATGGTCTACATGAACACGAACGTGACGAGAGGGGCCGGCGAGCTCGTCGTCACGACCACGGGGATGTCGACCGAGGTCGGCCACATCTCCCACCTGCTCTCGCAGGAGACGGAGTCGGCCTCGCCGCTGACGAAGCAGCTGAACCGGCTGACGAGCCAGATCCTCGTCATCTCCGGCACCGCGCTCGTGATCTCGATCGCGATCAACGCGTCGCGGCCGGGCAACACCTTCAAGGAGGTCTTTCTCGCGGCGATCGCCTTCGCCATCGCGGCGATCCCGACCGGGCTGCCCGCGGTCGTGACCGCGATCCTCTCCATGGGGACGCAGACGCTCGCGAAGGCGAACGCGATCATGAAGCGGCTGCGCTCGACCGAGACGCTCGGCTCGACGTCCGCGATCAACTCCGACAAGACCGGCACGCTGACGCTGAACCAGATGACGGCGGTCGAGCTCACGATCCCGGGCCGCCGCTACTCGATCGACGGGAACGGCTACTCGACCGAGGGCCTGATCAAGAAGGTCGCCGGCCAGCCGGACGTCGACCTCGAGCCGTTCATGCAGCCCATGATCCTCGCCTGCGACGCGGTCGTCCACGACGGCGAGCTGATCGGCGACCCGACCGAGGGCGCGCTCGTCGTGCTCGGGGAGAAGTCCGGGCTCGACACGACCTCGACCCGCCAGATGTACCCGCGCCTCGCGGAGCTGCCGTTCGACGCGGCGTACAAGCTGATGGCGACCTTCCACCAGATGAGGGACGAGTCCGGCAAGGACGTCGTCCGCTGCTTCGTCAAGGGGGCGCCCGACCAGCTGCTGGCGCGCGCCGCGCAGACCCTCTCGCCGGACGACCTGCACCTGGTCGAGGCCGATGCAGGCTTCAAGGAGCGGTACGAGGCGGAGAACCAGCGGCTCGGCGAGCAGGGCCTCCGCGTCCTGGCGACCGGGCGAAAGGACTTCGACCCGGACTCGTTCGACCCGAACGCCGACCTGCTCCCGTTGCTCGAGGGGCTGACCGTGCTCGCGCTCGTCGGCATCGTCGACCCGCCGCGCCCGGCGGCGAAGGACGCGATCGCAACCGCGCACGCCGCCGGGATCCAGGTGCGGATGATCACGGGCGACCACGCCGTCACCGCGGCCGCGATCGCGTCGAACCTCGGCATCGAGGGCCGGGCCATCACGGGCGCGGAGTTCGGCGCGATGAGCGACGACGAGCTGCTGCAGCAGATCGACGGCATCGGCGTCATCGCGCGCGTGACGCCCGAGCACAAGGTGCGCCTCGTCGACACGCTGCGGCGGAAGGGCCACATCGTCGCGATGACCGGGGACGGGGTGAACGACGCGCCCGCCTTGAAGCGCGCCGACATCGGCATCGCGATGGGGATCACCGGCACCGAGGTCTCGAAGGAGGCCGCGTCGATGATCCTCACCGACGACAACTTCGCCACGATCGTCCGGGCCGTCGAGCTCGGACGCGGCCTCTACGACAACCTGACGAAGTACATCCGCTTCCAGATGGGCGTGCTGTTCGGGCTCGTCTTCACGTTCCTCGGCGCCGCCATCGGCAACATCGTCGGCGGCGTCGCGTTCGTCCCGCTGCAGACGCTGTGGCTGAACTTCACCACGCAGGTCTTCCAGGCGATCGGGCTCGGCTACGGCGAGCCGGCCGAGGGCCTGATGGCGCGAAAGCCGCGCGACCCCGAGGCGCAGATCCTCCCGCGCTCGAAGCTGCTCTGGCTGGCCCTCGTCGGCGCGGTCATGGGCGCGGCGACGCTCGGCGTCCTCGCCTGGGCCGACAGCAACTACACCCGCGCGATCGCGCGCACGATGGGGATGACCTCGTTCTCGATCGCGAACCTCTTCTATTCGTTCTGCGAGCGAGACGAGCGCGAGTCGGTCTTCAGCCTCGACGTCCTCCGCGACCGGAAGTTCCTCATGTTCTCGGGGGCGTCGGTGCTCGCGATCATCCTCGCGCCACAGCTGGACCTGCTCAACCGGATCCTCAAGACGACGCCGCTCACGGTGCACCAGTGGCTGATCTGCATCGTCGCGGCGTTCGCGACCGTGGCGCTGACCGAGATCCGGAAGCTCGTCCTCCGGCGCAGGGAGGCCGAGGCCCTAGCCCTCGACTGAGCGGCGCGCCGCTGCGTGGAGCAGCTGCGAGAGGCTCAAGCCGGCCAGGAAGACGACGCGGAAGACGGCCCACGAGGGGAAGATCAGCACCCGCTCGACCGTCGGCGCCGACCGGTAGCCGTCGGCGAGCCAGGCGACGACGCGGCCCACCATCTTCGTCGGCGCGTAGACGACCCGGAACGGCAGAAAGGCAAGCGTGCTGACCATGCGGGTACAGGGTCTCCCGGGCTTTCCTGGTTCAAACCGCGTTGGATTCACCCGGATGGGACGATGCCGCCGCGAGGCTCTCGGCGGGACACTCGTCCCGTGGCAGCCACGACCGTGAAAGCCGCCGCACCGCTCAGCCGCAAGCGCCGCATCCTCGTCTGGGCGCTCGTCGTCATCGCCTCGATCCTCGCGCTCGTCGCGATCATGACCGCCTGGGTCAAGCGGCAGATGCTGGACGACACGGCCTGGAACAAGGCGACGACGCAGGTCATCCAGGACCCGAAGGTGCAGACGGCGATCGCGAACTACACGATCAACACGCTGTACGACAACATCGACGTCGGCAAGGCCCTCTCCCAGCGGCTGCCGTCGAACCTGCAGCAGCTCGGCCCGCCGCTCGCCGGCGCGCTCGAGCAGCCCGCGACGAACGCAGTGGCCCGGCTGCTCCAGCGGCCGCGCGTGCAGACGCTCTTCGTCAACGCCAGCTCGATCGCCCACGAGAAGCTCGTGAACGTGCTCGAGGACAAGACCGGGCACGGCATCTCGACCGGCAACGGAGTCGTGACGCTCGACATCCGCCAGTTCATCATCGAGATCGGCACCGAGCTGGGGCTACCGCAGGACGCGCTCCAGAGACTGCCCGGGACCGCGGGGCAGGTCACGCTCTTGAAGTCGAATCAGCTCTCGGCCGCCCAGACGGGCGTCCAGGCCGTGCGCCGGCTCAGCGTCTGGCTGCTCATCGGCGTCTTCGGGCTCTACGGGCTGGCGATCTACCTTGCGCGTGGGCGTAGGCGCGAGACGTTGCGCAACTCGGGCATCGGGCTCGCGCTCGTCGGGCTCCTGATCCTCGTCCTCCGGCACCTGCTCGGCAACTACGTCACGGGCGCGCTCGCGTCGCCGAACTACCAGCCGGCCACGCACCGGCTGTGGCTGATCGGCACCTCGATCCTCGGCCAGATCGGCGCGGCAGCGCTTCTCTACGGGCTGGTCGCCACACTGGGTGCAGTCCTCGCCGGGCCCACGGAGGCCGCGACCTGGGTGCGCCGAAAGCTCGCGCCGACGCTGAACCAGCGGCCGGAGATCGTGTGGGGAGCAGTCGGGTTCATCTACCTCCTGCTCATCCTCTGGGGCGGCACCCACGCGCTGCGCCAGTGGTGGGGCATCCTGCTCCTCGGCGGCCTGATCGCCTACGGAGTGGTCGCCCTGCGACGCGAGACCCTGCAGGAGTTCCCACCGGGAGCGGGGGTCGTGCCCGCTGCGGCGGGAGCGGCTCCCTCGGCGACCGACGAGCTCGAGCGCCTGACCGCGCTGCACCACCAGGGCGCGCTCGACGACGCCGAGTTCGAGGCCGCGAAGAAGGCTGCGCTCACCTAGAGAAAAGGGGTCATCGGCATGGAACACGCACCGCTCGCCGGCCCGTACGAGCCGGCCGACGAGAGCATCGGCTCGCTCTGGTGGATCCCGCTCATCTCGGGGTCGCTCTGGGTGATCTTCGCTCTCGTCCTCTTCCGCTTCGACTACACGACCGTCACGGCGCTGTCGATCCTCGTCGGCTGCGTCTGCCTCGCCGGCGCCCTGTTCCAGGCGATCGCCGCGGCGGCCACGCACGGGTGGTGGCGCGTCCTCAACATCGCGCTGGCGATCGTGTTCGCCGTCGTCGGCGTCGTCGCCTTCATCCACCCCGGGGACACGTTCGACGCGCTCGCCTCGATCTTCGCCTTCTACCTCCTCCTGCGCGGGATCTTCGACATCGTCGTCGCGATCGTCCTGCACGGGGTCGAGCTCTGGTGGATCGGGCTCATCTCGGGGACGGTGCAGATCCTGCTCGCCTTCTGGGCCGCCGGCGACTTCGGGCACAAGGCATTCCTGCTCGTCGTCTGGGTCGGCGCCTCGGCTCTGGCCCACGGGATCGTCCAGATCGTGACCGCCTTCCGGCTCCGTCCGCACTAGCGAACCGTCAACGAAAGGAGCTACGAAGTGATCGCCTCCAACTTCACGTTCTGGGACGGGATCTGGACGATCATCGTCTTCTTCGCCTGGATCATGTTCTTCACCTGGGTCGTGATGCTGCTGGTGGACAACTTCCGCCGCACCGATCACGGCGGTGGCGCGAAGGCCGGCTGGGCGCTCCTGATCATCTTCTTCCCGATCGTCGGCGCCATCATCTACACGGTGGCGCGGCCCGACAGCGCGGGCACCTACGAGGGCTACGGATCCGCCGACCCGAGCGGACGCTCTACCGCCGAGGAGCTCACCCGGTTGAACGACCTCCGCTCCCAGGGGGCGATCACGGACGCCGAGTTCGCGGATCTCAAGGCCCGGACGATCGCCGCCTCCTGAACTGCGCTGTGTGGGGGCGCCCCGCCACACGGGGCGCCCCCACTCGTCTGCCCGACCGGCCAGCGCCCTTGGCCGGTAGCTGCGCCCGCAGGAGGCTGGCCGCATGGGTGTGGTGGAACCGCTCACTCGCGCGGTCCCGGCGCCGTCGGACGCGGTCGTCGCGCCACCGGGCGCGGGCCAGGCAGTCGTCCGGACGGCCCTTCTCAACCGACTTCGCGCCGCGGCCGACGACACGATCGTCACGATCGTCGCGCCCGCCGGCTACGGGAAGACGACGCTGCTGGCGCAGTGGGCGGAGCGGACGCGCAGACCGGTGCTCTGGGTCGACCTCGAGCCGGAGGACGACGACGCGGAGGTCGTCGAGTCGCGACTCGGGGCTCTCGCCCATCAGCCCGGCGTCCTCGCGCTCGTGGACGACGTGCACGTCCTTCGCTCGCAGGCCGGGCTCAGAGCGCTCCAGCGCCTGCTCGCCCACAAGGCACCGGGAGCGACCGTCGCGCTTGCAGCGCGCTCCCGCCCGGCCCTCCCGCTCGCGCGCCTCCGCGCACAAGGGCGGCTGCTCGAGGTCGGAGCGGACGAGCTGGCCCTCACGGGCCGCGACGCCGGGACGCTCCTCCGCCGTGCGGGCGTCCTGCTCCCGCCGCAGGAGGCCGAGGCGCTCGCGGATCGGCTCGAGGGATGGCCGGCTGCGCTCTACCTCGCCGCGCTCTCGCTGCGGGCGGGAGCGCAGGCCTCCACCCTCGGTGGAGACGACCGGCTCGTCGCCGACTTCCTGGAGACGGAGCACCTCGGCGGCCTGTCCCGCGAGCAGCGTGAGTTCGCGCTCCGCACGGCCGTCCTCGACGAGCTGACGTCGGAGGCGTGCGACGACCTGCTCGAGCGGTCGGGGTCGAACTCGATGCTCGAGTCGCTGGAGGATGCGGAGATGATCGTCCCGCTCGACCACCGGCGCCGGCGCTACTGCTACCCCCGGCTGGTCCGCGACTTCCTGCGGGCGGAGCTCGAGCGCTCGGAGCCGGACACGGCCCGCGCCTTGCACCGCGCCGTCGCGCTGCGGGCCGTGGAGACCGGCGCGACGGACGAGGCGATCGAGCACGCAGCGGCCGCCGGGGACCCGGCCGGAATCGCCGAGCTCGCGGACGGGCTCGCCGTCACCGCCTGCGGACGCGGCCGCCTGGACACGCTCGAGCGCTGGCTCGATCTGCTCCACGACGACCCCGAGATCGAGTCCCGCCCGGATCTCTGCATCACGGCCTCCTGGCTCTACGCCCTGCAAGGCCGCGCAACCGACGCGCAGCACTGGGCGGACGCCGCGACCCGCGGCCTCGCCGGGCGGGACCCTCGTCTCCACGTCCTGCGAGCGCTTCGCTGTCGCGACGGCGCCGACCAGATGCTCGACGACGCGAACGCCGCCTGCAACAAGCTGGCCGCCGGACACGCCTGGCGGCCCGTGGCCGTGCTCGCCCGCGGTGCCGCGCTGCTGCTGGCCGGAGACACCGAGCGCGCCGAGCGCGAGCTCGTCGAGGCGATCGAGCTCGCGAGCGCGGCCGGAGCGAGCGAGCTGGCAATCGTGGGTCTCTGCCTCCGCGCGGCGCTCGCGAGCGCCGAAAACGAACGCGACGACGCGGAGGCTTTCGCGGCCGAAGCAGTCTCTCTTTCCGAGGACGACCCGCCGGCCGAGTCGCTCGCCGCGCTGCTGCTCGCGGCCGTGAGCGCGCGGGACGCCGCGCGCCGGGGCGACCTCCCCGAGGCGGCGGCGAGGCTCGAGCGCGCCGAGGAGCTGTTGCCGGTCGCGACGCCCGCGGTGCCCTGGCTCGCCGTGGTGGCGCTGCTCGAGCTCACGCCGGTCCGGCTTGCGCTCGGAGACGCGGACGAGGCACGCGGCCTGCTGAGACGCGTCGGCGACATCTTCCGGGTCCGGCCGCGGCTGGGCGTGCTCGTGCAGCGGAACGCCGAGCTCGACCGCCTGACTCGCGCCCTCGCCGAGCCCGAGGGGCGCTGGGCCTCGAGCCTGACGCCGGCCGAGCGGCGGCTGCTGCCCCTGCTCGCGACGCACCTCTCGTTCCGCGAGATCGGCGAGCGCCTCTACGTCTCGCGCAACACGGTCAAGACGCAGGCCATCGCGGTCTATCGCAAGTTCGGGGTCACGAGCCGGAGCGCCGCGATCGAGCGGGCGGTCGCCCTCGGGCTGATCGACGAGGCCGCGACCGTGCCGTCGGAGGGCCTGCGCTGCGCGGACTGATCACCCGCTTCGCATGATGCGACCGGCCGCACGAAGGGTCACGGTCACGGCATGAACACCTTCTGGGCCATCGTCGCGAACGCGATGGTGATCGGAGGCGCGGTGGCCGGCGGCGCGCTCTTCTTCTACTGGTTCGTCGTGTTCCCGAGCACCCTCGATCCGCGAGCTCCCGACAAGTCGTAGACTCCTCGCTTCCCTGGGGTCGCCTGCGGAAGGAGTCGACACGGAAGACGAGAGGCGGATCGTGGGGCTGAGCCCTCCGGAGGCCCTCGACGCCGAGACCAACGGCCTGGTGCTGCTCTGCGAATGCGACTCGGCCGATTGCCGGGAGACCGTCTCCCTCTCGCAGGCGGCACTCGAGGAGTTTCGCCGCACGGAACGCCCCGTGCTCGCCCCCGGACACCGGCTGGGCCGGGCCGAAGAGGCCAGGCGCAGCGCGGCAGAGTCGATCGAGAGCGCGCACGCGCTGAGGGCGCAGTCCCTCCAGCAGCTCAAACGCGCCCGCAAGGCGCGGGCAGCCCGGGTGCTCGCGGTCGACGACAGCGAGATGTTCCTCGGCATCGCCGCGTCCGTCGTCGGGGCGACGACCGGGCTACGCCTGGCGGGAACTGCCGCCTCCGGCGAGGAGGCGGTCCAGCTCCTCACCGACGTACAACCCGACCTCGTCCTGCTCGACATCCACATGCCCGGGATGGACGGGTTCGAGACGGCAGCCGTCATCCGCGACCGGAGCCCGCGGACGGTGATCGTCTTCGTCTCGGCCGAGCCGGACGGTCTCGAGGCGGCCGCCGAAGCTGCAGGTGCGGTCGGGATCGTGGACAAGGTGGAGCTCGACGCGGGCCTGCTCGACGACCTCTGGTCGAAGCACGAACCCGAGCGCTAGGCGCGACCGGCTCGCGGCGGATGCCTGCATCCCGGGCGGGTGTTGGCCGCCTGCTTTGCACCGAGCGGCCGGCGCCGAAGACTGGGGGCATGGCCTCCCTCGCCGCCCGCCGTGCGCGCCGCCCGGGCCCGCGCCTCTTCGAGGGGCCGATGCTCTTCGCGCGAACGCGCCGGGAGGTCGCCGAGCTCCTAGGGCTTCTGTGGCTCGCCGTCGCGGTCGCCCGGCTGTTCCGGTCGAAGCGCATGAAGGTCTCGGGGCCCTGACGCCCTCGGCCGCGGGAGCGGTGACCTGGCTCGGCCACAGCTGCGCCGGGATCCGGCTCGACGGCCTGCTCGTCGTCACCGACCCCGTGCTCCGCGACCGCATCTTCCACCTTCGCCGCAAGGGCGCCGTCGACCCGGCCGCGGTCGACGGGGTGGACGTGATCCTCCTCTCCCACGTCCACTACGACCATCTCGATCTTCCCTCGCTGGACCGGCTCGACCGCGGCGCGCAGGTGCTCGTGCCGACGGGCGCCGGCGGCCTCCTTCGCCGGCGCGGCTTTCGCTTCGTGCGGGAGGTCGCCGAGGGAGACGAGGTGGACGTCGGCGCCCTCCGCATCCGGGTCACTCACGCCGAGCACGCCGCCGGCCGTCGCCCGGGCACCGGCAAGACGCTGCCGGTCGGCTACGTGATCGCGGGCACGCGATCCGTGTACTTCGCCGGCGACACCGACCTCTTCGACGGGATGGACGCCCTTGGAAACGTCCACCTGGCCCTCCTCCCCGTCGCCGGCTGGGGACCCCGTCTGCCGGCGGGCCATCTCGACCCGGTGCGCGCGGTCCAGGCTCTGGAGCTGATTCGCCCTCACGTTGCGATCCCGATTCACTGGGGGACGTATGCGCCGTGGCGGCGCCCACGCGGCGCGGACGCTCCCGCCACGACCTTCGCGGAGATGGCGGCGACGGTCGCCCCCGCCGTCGACGTGCGCGTCCTGCGGCCGGGGCAGTCCTGCCCGCTGAACTGACCCGGACTCAGTAAGCCGCGAGGGCGTGCGGTGCGACGAGGTCGACCGGGACCCGGTACGACTCGAGCGCAAGCAGGATCTCGTCCAGGTCGGCGCGGCGGCGGAAGCCGCTGTGGAGGACGGCCGCGGAGGGGACGAAGAGCTCGATCGGATACGCAAGCTCCGCGCGCCAGCCGCGCTGGCCCTCGACGACGGAGCCCCAGAGAGCGACGCGTCCGATCACCCGCTCGTCGCGGCAGAGCAGGGCCGGGCTCTCGAGGTAGGCGCGCGCGGCCGCAACCGAGCCGACCCCGTAGATCCCGCACCGGCACTCGAGGTCCGGCGCGCCGTGCTCGCTCGGCTCAATCCGCCACGGGCGCCAGCGCGGCCTGTGCCCCTGGGTGCACGTGGCCGAGAGCGCAACGCCGGGCTCCCAGACGGTTCCGGCGAAGAGGCTCAGGAGGACGACGCGCCCCTCGCGCATGCCGATCCGCCAGACGCGCCACGCCTCGACCGGCTCGATGTAGTCGGGGACCGGGCCAGGGTCGACGTCGGCGAGCGCGAGAGCCGTCACGTGAAGAACGGATCGCAGGCGGTCGTCTGCTGGAACGCCTTCTCGAGGTCGCTGCCCGGGTCGAGCGACTTGAGGTCGTTGACCGTCGAGGTGAAGCT
>Ga0070717_10001743_pt1 | contig 15173 bp, 9 predicted proteins | sample LARL113metaG_FD_71366 | JGI IMG/M metagenome (GOLD analysis project Ga0070717, IMG submission 71366) | Corn, switchgrass and miscanthus rhizosphere microbial communities from Kellogg Biological Station, Michigan, USA - LAR L11-3 metaG | ecosystem: Host-associated > Plants > Roots > Rhizosphere ... | reverse complement strand
GGAACGGGCAGCCCGTCGGCGGATCGGCGGCGCTGGGGATCTCGCCCTCCAGGCGGATTCGCAGGCGCTCGGTGTCGTCGAGCGTCGGGACCGCCGACAGCAGGGCCTCGGTGTACGGGTGGTGCGGGCCCTCGAACACGTTGTCAGCCGGTCCAACCTCCATCACCCGGCCGAGGTAGAGCACCACGATGCGGTCGGCCAGGTAGCGGACGACGCCGAGGTCGTGGCTGATGAACAGGTAGGCGACGTCCTCGCGCTCCTGCAGGTCGGTGAGGAGGTTGAGGATCGCGGCCTGCACCGACACGTCGAGCGCGGAGGTCGGCTCGTCGCAGACCACCACCCGAGGGTCGCCGGCGAACGCCCGGGCGATCGCGACGCGCTGCTTGAGCCCCCCCGACAGCTGGGATGGGCGCATCGGCAGGTAGCGCTCGGGGAGCCTGACCGACTTGACCAGTGACAGGAGCCGGTCCTCGAGCTTGGCGCCGGTGTAGCCACCCAGCTTGAAGAGTGAGCGGGAGATGAGCTTGCTCACCGAATGGCGGCGGTTGAGCGCCGAATCGGGATTCTGGAAGACGATCTGCAGCGCCTTCTGATCGGCCGCGGATCGCTTCGAGGCCTCGCCCGCCACCGGGCGGCCGTCAAGTGTCACCTCGCCACCGTCATCCGGTGGGCTCAGCCCGATGAGGACCCGCGCCAGCGTCGTCTTGCCGCTCCCGGACTCGCCGACCAGTCCGACGGTCTCCCCGGCGGCGATATCGAGATCCACCTCGTGCAGCCCCCGGACGGCCTGGCCGCCCATGTGGAAGGTCTTGCTCGCCGAGCGCATCTGCACCACCGTCTCGCCGGCGTGCTCCCGAGGTCCCGTCGCGGGCGTGCGCTCGCTGGTGGTGCCCAGCGGCACCGTCTCGGCGCGCTCGTGGTAGTGGCAGCGAGCCCCGCGCCCGCCGCCGATCTCGTACATGGGCGGCGCCTCGGCGCGGCAGCGTTCGTCGGCCAGGCCGCAGCGGTCGGCGTAGATGCAGCCCTCGACGACCGAGCCCGGCGCGGGCAGCGAGCCGGGGATGGTGGCCAGTGGCGACCGGGCCCCGCCGGCGTCGCCGCCGGGATCGCGGCGCGGGATGGAGCGCAGCAGCCCGACGGTATAGGGGTGGCGGGGGTTCTTGAACACCTCGTCCGCCGGGCCCTCCTCCACCAGCTCCCCGGCGTACAGCACCCCGACCCGGTCGCACATCTTGGCGACGACCGCCAGGTTGTGGCTGATGAACAGCAGCGACGTGTCGAACTCGTCGCGCAGGCCGCGGATCAAGTCCAGCACCTCGGCCTCGACGGTCGCGTCCAGCGCCGTGGTTGGCTCGTCGAGGATCAGCAGGGACGGCTCGGAGGCCAGCGCCATGGCGATCACCACGCGCTGGAGCATGCCGCCCGAGAGCTGGTGCGGATACCGGCCCATCACTCCCTTGGGGTCAGAGATGCGCACCTTGGTCAGGATCTCCTGCGCCCGCTCCAGAGCCGGCTTGCGGTCCAGCCCCGCGATCTCGTAGACCTCCGCGACCTGTCGTCCGACGAGGATCGAGGGGTTCAGCGCCCGGCCCGGCTCCTGGTACACCATCGACACCCTCTCGGCTCGCAACTGTCGCAGCTGCGAGCGGTTCAGCGACAGCACATCGCGCCCGTCGATCTCGATCGTGCCCTCGCTGACGCGTCCATTGCGGGCCAGGTAGCGGACCACGGCGAGCGCGATCGTCGACTTGCCGCAGCCCGACTCGCCGACCAGGCCGAAGGACTCGCCACGGGCGACGTGGAAGCTGACGTCACGCACGACGCGCTGCGAACGGCGGCGCACCGTGTAGCTGACGTCCACGTGGGAGAGCGACAGCGCGTCGCCGGCCTGGGGGGCGGCGGCGTCCAGTTGGGTGTCGGTGCTGGTGGTCATGACTCGTCGAGGGTGGTTTCGATGGAGTTGGCGATCATGTTGACCCCGATCACGAGGGAGGCGATGGCGAGCGCGTCAAACAGCACCTCCCACCAGTAGCCGGCGGTCAACACGCCGTAGTTGGAGAAGATCTCCAGCCCCCAATTGGACGAGGGCGGCGGGATCCCGAAGCCGAGGAACGAGAGCGTGACGAGCGTGAACACGGCGTAGCCGAGGCGGACGGTGAACTCGACCATGATCGGACCGAGCACGTTGGGCAGGATCTCCGCGAACATGATGTAGAGCGAGCCCTCGCCCCGCAGGCGCGCGGCGGCGACATAGTCGAGGTCGCGTTCCTGGAGCACCGCCGCGCGCACCGTGCGGGCGATCAGCGGGGTGAAGACGAGCCCGATGACGACGATGAGGGTGGCGTCTGACGGGCCGAGCGCGATCACGCCGAGCATGCCCGTGACGACCAGCGGCAGGGCCAGGAAGGCCTCGACGATGCGGCTGACGCCGTCGTCGACCGGCCCGCGGAAGTACCCCATGACCAGCCCCAGCACGGTCCCGACGACCGTCCCCAGCAGGGTGCCCAACGGCGCAATGATCAGGATGTCACGCGAGCCGGTGATCACCCGGGAAAACATGTCGCGTCCGAGTTGGTCGGTGCCGAACCAGTGAGCGCTCGATGGCGCCTGGTTGATGTTGAGCAGGTCCTGGGCCAGCGGGTCGTGGGGCACGACCAGGTTGCCGAAGATCGCCGCCAGGATCCAGAACCCGACGATGACCGCGCCGGCGATGAACGTCTTCTGGCGGACCAGCCGGCCGAGCAGATCCCAGCGGAGGTCGGCCTGCCCGGCGCTGATCGCGGCCGCTGACTCGACGGGTACGGTGTCGACGCTCACTGCACGCCCCGGTAGCGGATCCGCGGATTGAGCAGGGTGAACAGGATATCGGCGCCCAGCGTCGCCACCATGTAGAGCGCGCCGATGACCAGCACGCCGACCTCGAGCATCGGGAAGTCTTTGTGGGTGGCCGCGTTGTAGATCAGCGTTCCGATGCCGTTGTAGTGAAACAGCGTCTCGACCAGCACCAGTCCGCCGATCAGGTAGCCGGTCTGGCTGGCGATCACGGTGATCGTCGGCAGCAGCGAGTTGCGCAGCACGTGGCGGCGGATCATCACCCCGCGGGGCAGCCCCTTGAGCGTCGCCGTCCGGGCGTAGTCGGAGGTCAGCGACTCGACGGTCCCGGCGCGGGCCATCTGCTGGATGTAGCCGAACAGGATCAGCACCAGCGGGATCGCCGGCAGGATCAGGTGGTAGAGCTGGGTGCCGAAGCTGGCGCCCGGCGGCGTCGAGGCCTGGATGGGCAGGACGTTCAGCCAGATGCCGAACACCAGGATCAGCACGATCCCGGAGACCACCTCGGGGATCACGGTGCCCGTCAGGCCAAAGACGCTGACCACGCGGTCGACGCGCTTGCCCTGGTTCAGCGCGGACACCACGCCTGCGAGGATCCCCAGCGGGACGACGACCACGAACGCCAGCGCCGCCAGCTTGAGCGAGTTGACCAGCGCCGTTGCCAGCTGTGGCCCGATCGGCGCCTGATACTCGTATGACGTCCCCAGGTTCCCGGTGAGGATATGGCCGATCCACGTCAGGTACTGGGCGATCACGGACTTGTCGGTCCCCAGCTGATGCGACAGTTGCGCCACCGCCGAGGGGGCGGCCAGCGGCCCGAGGATCGCGCGGGCGGGATCGCCGGGGAGCACCTGGGCGGCGAAGAACACGATCACGCTCAGGATCCACAGGGTGATCAGGGCCAGGCCGATGCGCTTGAGGATGAAGATGGCCATCAGGCGATGGTGTGGGCGTTCGCTCGGCCCGCGCCGACGGCTGGCCGTCCCTGACCGGCGGCGACGGATCGGTCGCTGTTCCTTCGTCCCCCTTGCACTAGGTCACGGTTCTTTCACACCAGGCTTCCGCTGTCAAGCGCCAACTCACCGAGCACGGCCGCCATCACTCTGGCCGCCTGGACAACTTCGTCCATGTCTGCTCCTTCCTCTGGGGTGTGACTCTCCCCGCCGTGGAGCGGGACAAACAGAAGCAGAGCGGGCGCGAGCGCCGTGAGATGCTGTGCGTCGTGCCCGGCCCCGGACCACGTCTCGGCGGCGGGGATCCCCAACGCGCGCGCCGCGTCCAGCGCCGCGACGACGAGGCGCCGGTCCATGGCCACGGGTTCGCCCCCCCGCACGAGCGCGACGTCCGCGGACACCTCGCGTCGCCGGGCGATCTCGCTCACCTCGAAGCGGATCGCCGACTCCACGCGGGCGAGGGACTCGGACTCGATCCCGCGCACGTCGATGCCCAGGCGCGCCTGCCCCGGGATGACGCTCACGGCACCGGGCTGCACGCCGAGCGTGCCGACGGTGGCCACGGTCTCGGGCGGCTCGGCTTGCGCCGCGGCCTCCACCGCCAGCACGACCTCGGCGGCCGCCGCCAACGCGTCGTGTCGCTCGGACATCGCCACCTCTCCCGAGTGGCCGGCCTGCCCCTCGATTCGTACCACGAACCTCCGCGGCGAGGCCACCGCGCTGACGACGCCGAGCTCGCGCAGAGCGCGGCGCTGCGCGACGTGGACCTCGGCGTGGGCGCGAAGCCGGTGAAGCGGCGGGGCGATCCGGGGCAGGTCGTTCAGTTCGTCGAGATAGGCGGCGAGAGCGTCGGCGGCGCTCACGCCGTCGGCGTCGCGCAGCGCGCCGAGGTCCTCTGGGGTCAGCGTCCCCACCAGCTGTCGCGACCCCATGGTCCCGGCGCCGAACCGCGGCGCCTCCTCGGCGGCGCAGACGAGCACGCCGGCTCCGGGGGCCAGCTCCTCCGCCGCCTCCAGGCCGAGCACGGTGCCGAGCGCCCCGTCGTAGCGCCCGCCGTCGGGCACCGTGTCCACGTGCGAGCCAGAGGTGACCAAGGGCTCGTTTGGGGCGTCGGGCAGCGCCCACAGGTTGCCGAAGTCGTCGAGCCCGGGGGTCAGGCCCGCCTCCCGCGCCCAGTCGGCGACGAGCCGCATGGCCGCGGCCTCGGCCGCCGAGTACGCCGGACGGTCAGCTCCTCCGCCGGGCCCGTGGGCGATCCCCCACAGCGCGTCCAGGCGTGCGGCGATGCGCGCCGGGTCAGGCAAGGGCGTACTCGGCCAGCGACTTACCGAGCATCGCCTCGACCTCGGGGTAGACGCTGGGCTCGCGCACGCCATCGCCGAGGGGCACGTTGGCCTTGGACACGTGGAGCACGGCCACCTCGTCTCCCTCGCGCAGGTTGGCGATCGAGATGATCCGGCCGGTTTGCAGCGACAGCGTGGCCAGCACGTCGGGGAACGTGGCCAGGCGTTCTCCCCCGGACTCCGCGGTGAGGTACTCGTTGACGAACCCGAGCTCCACGTCCTCCACCTCGACGGCACCGATGTCGAAGGCGTTGTCGGTCCGCAATGATTTGCTGCGCACGGGGCCGGTGGTGAGGATCCGCCCGCCGAGGTGCTCCGCGGTGACCTCGATCATCCGCTGGGGCCCGCTCGGCTCGGCGGCGAGGATGGCCTCGCCGAGGTCCAGCGCGAAGCTGATCGCGCCGACGGCGGCGTGCTCGGCCACGAACGACGCCGGCAGCGGGTTGCGTGCGCAGGAGATGAACCCTCCGGACTGGTCGGCCGCCGTGCGCAGGACGTTGGCGGTGTGTCGGACGGTGCCGCGGGTCACCACCTCCAGATAGCGATTCTCGCTGCGGTTGCCGCCGGCCACGGCCTGGACGGTCGCGTAGTCATCGTCGGCGGCGAGCCCGAACGAGCCCATCTTGCCCGTGGGGTGGGCGCGCCCGTCGCCGGCGGCGTCGACCACCAGGGTGCCGAGCACCGCCGACGCCACCCAGCCGTTGCAGGTGGTCGACGAGCCGTTCTGGGCCGTCACGGTCCCGACGATCGGCTCGTCCACCGCCTCCATGAGCAGCTGAAGGGCCCGCACGTAGTCACCAGGGCGCATCTCCCAGCCGACGGCGGCGGGCGCCCCGATGGCGCTGACCGTGGCCAGCATCGCGTCGGGATTGAGCTCGTCGAGGCTGACGAGCCGCGGGGTCCCGTACTGGACGGCGGTGGTGCCGACCAGCAGGCCGTGGTCCACCCAGCCGCCGCCGCCCGCGGCGAGGACCGAGCCACCGGCCACGGCGGCATGGACAGCGTGCAGATCGAGCTCTCTCATGCGCTGGACCCTACGGATCCGAGACCGAGGTTGTGCTCCCGAGCGGACTGCCGGGCCAGCTCATAGCCCGCGTCGGCGTGGCGCAGCACCCCGAGCGCGGTGTCAACGTGCAGGGCGCCGGCGAGGCGGGCGGCGCCGTCGCCGTTGCCGGTGGCGACCACGGTCATGCCGGCGCTCTGGGAGTACCCGGCGTAGCCTCCGCCGCCGGCGTGCAGCGCCACCAGATCCGCGCCGGAGGCGGTGGTGAGCAGCGCGTTGAGCAGCGGCCAGTCGCTGACCGCGTCCGAGCCGTCGGCCATCGCCTCGCTGATGATGTTGGGGTGGGTCATCGAGCCCGCGTCCATGTGGTCGCGGGTGAAGGCCACCGGCGCGCTCAGGCGGCCATCATCGACGGCGGCGTTGACGGCGAGGGCCAGCCGGGCCCGCTCCCCATGTCCCAGCCAGGCGATCCGCGCGGGCAGGCCCTGGCGGACCACGTGCTCGGAGGCGAGGCGGATCCAGTCGGTGATGCGATCGGTGCCGTCAAACAACTCGAGGCAGAGGGCGTCAATCGTGGCCAAGTCCGCGTCCTCGCCCGACAGGCAGATCCAGCGAAACGGGCCGATGCCCTGGCAGAACAGCGGGCGGATGTAGCGCGCGGTGAAGATGTCGATGGTGAGCGCCTCGGGCAGGCCGCCGGTGGCCGCGTGAGGGCGGATGTTGTTGCCGTAGTCGAACACCACGGCGCCGCGCTCGCGCAGGGCGAGCATGCCCTTGACGTGGCGCACCATCGTGGCCAGCGACATCGCCTCGAGCTTGCCCGGGTCGCCGCGGCGCAGCGCCTCGACCTCCTCGATGCTGACCCCGGCGGGCAGGTAGCCGGTGCGCGGGTCATGGGCGGAGGTGAGGTCGGTGACGACGTCGGGGACCACGTCGCGCGCCAGCAGGCCGTCGAGCAGGTCGGCGGCGTTGCCGATCAGTGCCACCGCGCGGGCCTCGCCCGCGGCCCGGGCGCTGAGCGCCGCGTCCAGGGCCTCGTCGAGGTCCTCGCTGACGAGGTCGACGACACCCGCCTCGCCGCGGCGGCGGACCTTCTCGGCGTCGGGGTCGGCGATCAGGCTGACGCCGTTGAGCATCCGGGTGATCGCCACGGGCTGGGCCGAGCCCATGCCGCCGAGACCGCCGCTGACCACCAGTCGTCCCCGCAGACTGCCCCCGAAGTGCTCGCGCGCCACCTGGGCGAAGGTCTCGTAAGTGCCCTGGAGCACGCCCTGGGAGCCGATGTACTGCCAGCAGCCGGCGGTGAGCCCGCCCCAGGCGATGAGATTCTGACGCTCGAGGTCATAGAACACCTCCGGGGTGGCCCAGCGGCCCACGAGGTTGCCGTTGGCCAACAGCACCGCGGGGGACCGCGGGCCGGTGGGGAGCACCGCGATCGGCTTGCCGCTCTGCACGACCAGCGTCTCGCCGTCGCGCAGGTCCTTCAGCGCGGCGACGATCTGGGCCAGACTCTCGTGGTCGCGCGCCGCCTTGGCATGCGCGGCGTAGACCACGAGGTGCTCGGGGTCCTCGGCGATCGCCAGGTTGTTCTCGAGCAGGCGCAGAATCGCCTCCTGGCGCCAGCCGCGGCAGCGCAGGGTGGGTGGGGACGAGTTAGCCACCGGCGGTCACTGTGGCGCGTGCCGTGGCCGCCGGGATGAAGGCGCCGTCGCCGGGGTCGGCCAGCACGCGCTGGCCGTCCCAGACCAGGCGGCCATGGCTGTAGGCGGCGATGACGCGGCCCCTGACCCGTCGTCCGCTGTACGGGCTCCAGCCCGCCGCGGTGACCAGGCGGGACGGGTTAATCTCCCACTCGGCGCTGGGGTCGAGCACGAGCAGGTCGGCGTCGGCCCCGGGTTGCAGCGACCCCTTGCGCGGCCACAGGCCAAAGCGCCGCGCCGGGCCCTGGCTGACGAGGCGCACCAGCGCGGCGGCCCCGAGTGCGTCGTGGACGAGCGGGACGATGAGTTCCACGCCCGGCGCCCCCGAGGCCAGGGCGAAGATGTCGTCGCCGCGCTTGCGCTCGGGCGGCCAGCCGACGTGGTCAGAGGAGATGAGGTCAAGCCCGTCCGCGGGCAGCGCCGCCTCGCGCAGCGGCGGGTTGATCTTGGCCTCCCCGCCGCGGCGCGTAAGCTCGGTCTCGTCCAGAAGCAGGTAATGCGGGCACGTCTCGGCGCTGACGTCGACCCCGTCGCGCCGGCCCTGCGCCACCAGCTCAACGCCGCGCGGCGTGGACACGTGACAGACGTGGAGACGCACCCCGGTGGCCCGGGCCAGCTCCAGGCAGCGGGCGATCGCCTCGTGCTCGGCCACCGGTGGGCGGGAGCGGGCGTGAGCGAGGGGGTCGCCGCCGTGGCCGGCCGCGCGCTCGGCCGCGATGCCCGCGCGGACGATCTCGTCGTTCTCGGCGTGGACACCGGCCAGGCCGCCCGCCCGTGCGATCGCGGCAAAGGCGCGCAGCAACTGCGCGTCGGGGATACGCGGGAACCGCTGCGGGTGGGTCTCGAAGGTGGAGAGCTTGAACGCGGCCGCACCGGCACTGACGAGGTCCTGTACCTCTTCGATGGGGCCGCGGGGCGGGATGGTCGCCCACAGCGCCATGTCGATGACGGCCTCCCGCCGGACGTCGGCGACCTTGGCCTCGAACGCGGCCACCGAATCCACCGGGCCGGCCGCGTCGTAGGGCATGTCGACGATCGTCGTCACCCCACCGGCGGCCGCCGCACGTGTGCAGCGCTCGATCCCCTCGCCGGCGTAGCTGCGGGTGTGGACGTGGACGTCCACGGCCCCGGGCAGCAGCAGCGCGTCCCCGTAGTCGCGGGCGCCCCGGGAGGGCGCGCTCCACTCGGCGATGCGCCCCTCCGCCACCGTCACGCCGGCGCGGCGCACCGAGCCGTCCGGCAGCAGGATCTGACCCGAGATCTTCTCGCTGACTGGGATGTGATCAGGATACACTTCGCGCCAGCCCGTGAGCGTGTTCTCAACCAGCGAGATGATCGTCCTCTCCGGTGATGGGCTCACCGTAGACGACGTGCTGGCCGTGGCGCGAGGACGGGCGCGGGTGGAGCTCGACGAGGCGGCGCTCCTGCGGGTGCGCGCCGCGCGCGACGTCGTGGACCGGGTGCTGGCCAGCGGGGAGTCCGTCTACGGGCTCAACACCGGCCTGGGGTCGCTGTCGCGCCACCACATCCCCATCGAGGAGATCGGGGCGTTCTCGTTTGCCACCGTCGCCGACCAGGTCGCGTCCTATGGCCGTCCGCTGGCCACCGACGTGGTGCGCGCCGTGGTGGTCTCGCGCGCAAACGGGATGCTCAAGGCGGGGGTCGGCGTGCGCCGCGAGCTCATCGAGGCGCTGGTGGCGCTGCTCAACCTCGGAGTGCACCCCGTGGTGCGCATGGTCGGCTCGGTGGGGCAGGGCGACCTGTCGGAGATGGCCGACATCGGCAAGGTGCTGATCGGGCGCGGCTGGGCCGAGTACGACGGCGAGACGGTGGGCGGCGCCGAGGCCCTCGCCCGCGCCGGGCTGGAGGCGATCACGCTCGGCCCCAAGGAGGCGCTCGGGCTGATCAGCTCCAACGGGGTGACGATGGGCCGCGGCTCGCTGGTCCTCGTCGACGCTGCCGACCTGATCGACAGCATGCAGATCGCCGCCGCGCTCAGCTTCGAGGCCTTTGCCGCCAACCTGTCGGTGATCCACCCGGCCGCCGCCCGGGCGCGACCGCACAGCGGACTCGAGACGGCCATGTCGCGGCTGCGCGACCTGCTGGAGGAGTCCGCGCTGTGGAGGCCGGGCGCGGCCCGCAACCTCCAGGACCCGCTGTCCATCCGCTGCGTGCCCCAGACCCATGGCGCGCTCTACGACGCGCTGTCGGTGGCGCGCGGGCTGATGGAGATCGAGCTCAACTCCGCGGGCGACAACCCGCTCGTGCTGGTGGACGAGGACGCGATCGTGTCAGTGGGCAACTTCGACATCACGTCGCTGGCGATGGCGTTCGACTACGTCCGCCTCGGCATCGCCCACGCCGCCCAGGTGGCCAACGAACGCGTGCAGAAGCTGCTGTGGCAGCACTTTTCGGGCCTGCCCACCGGCCTGGCGCGCCACGACGGGCTCACGGGCGGCCTGCGCCCGCTGGGCCGGTCCTTCGCGGCGCTTGCCTCCGAGGGGCGGTTCCTGGCCAACCCGGTGTCGCTCGACTACCGGGGACAACTGGCCGAGGGCGTCGAGGACCACGCGTCGATGGCGCCGCTGGCGGTCAACACGACGTCGGCGCTGGTCAGCCTCGCCCACCGCCTGGTGGCGCTCGAGCTGATCATCGCCGCGCAGGCCGTGGACCTCCGGGGGGGCCCCGAGCGGCTGGGCGCGGGCACCCGGCGCGCCTACTGGCTCGTGCGCGAGTACGCCGGAACACTGACTGACGAGACCGAGTGGAACGCCGACGTCGAGGGCCTGGCGCGCCTGGTGGGCGACGGGGGGCTGGCCCGGCGTGTGGCGCCGGTGGCGGGCGCGCGGCCGGCGCTGTCCGAGCACGAGCCGCCCGGGATCTGACGCGATGCCGGCCGGGAGTTGACGCCATGCCGTCCGGGGCCCTGGAGCGCGCCGTCGAACTGCTGCACCACATCGGCCGCCAGCCGGCGGGCCCCACGGTGGCCGAGCTGGCCACGGAGGCGGGGATGCCGACGAGCACCGCCTACCGGCTGCTGGCCGAACTCGAGCAGCACGGGCTGGTCTCTCGCGGTCCCGACAGCACGGTCGCGCTGGGAACGCGGTTGGTGGCGTTGGGGCGCACCGCCGAGGCGGGGCTGCACGAGCGGCTGGTGGAGCCGGCAGCGGCGGTGATGAAGGAGCTGTCGGAGGAGGTGGGGGAGACGGTTCTCCTGACCGCGCCATGTGGGCTGGAGGCGATCGTGCTCCACGTCGTTGAGGCGGAGCGCCATTCCGTGCGCCTCTCCTACGCGCAGTTCCGGCGCGGGGCGATGCATCGCGGCGCGTCGGGCAAGATCCTCGCCGCGTTCCTGGAGCCCGGCGAGCGAGCGCGGCTGGTGGCCGCGGTCGGGGCACCGGGCCTGGAGGCCGAGCTTGAGGAGATCCGGCGCGAGGGGATCGCGGTCACCGTGGCCGAGCTTGATGACGGCGCCGCCGGGGTGGCGGCGCCGATCCTCGACCGGCGCGAGCGTCTCGCCGCCGGCCTGTCCGTGGCCGGCCCCATCGAGCGGATCGCCCCGCGCGTGCCCGCCCTGAGGGGGGCGGTGGGCGCCGCGGCGCGCAAGGTGCAGCGCGCCTACGACAGCTGACCGGCCCGCGCGCGTAGCATCCGGGCACCACGGAAGCCGGCGGGGTCGTTTTGCGGCGACGAGGCCTGCGACCGGGTGGGATCCGTTGAGCGAGATGACCACAGACCCCGACGGAACGCCCGCGCCCGCCGCCACTCGGGTGCGCGGGGCCGCGCGCTTCGGCCCGGCCAGCCGGATCGGGCGCAGCCGCCGGGCCGGCAAGCACTCCGACGCCGGCCACGATCTCAACCTCCCGCGGGGCCTGGCCGCGCTCAGCCTCGACGCGCTGTCGAGCGTCGCCTACGGCCCCGAGGCGATCATGCTGGTGCTCGTTGCCGCAGGCACGTCGGCGCTGTCATGGACGCTGCCGATCACGCTGGTCATCACCGGCATGCTCGTGCTGCTGGTGATCTCCTACTCCCAGGTGATCACCGCCCACCCCGACGGCGGCGGCGCCTACGCGGTATCCAAGGCCAACCTGGGGCGTTGGCCGGCGCTGCTGGCCGCGGCCTCGCTCGTGGTGGACTACGTGCTCACGGTGGCGGTCAGCCTGGCCGCCGGGGCGGCCAGCCTCGCCAGCGTGTTCCCTGCGCTGTCGCACCATCTGCTGCTGGTTTCCCTCGTCGGTCTCGCGATCCTGACCGCGATCAACATGTTCGGCATCAACGAGTCGGCCAAGGTGCTGATGCTGCCCGCGGCGGTGTTCCTGGTGAGCATCCTGGCGGTGGTCGTGCTCGGGCTGATCAACCCGGGCCTGAAGGCCACGATCGGCCATCACGAGACGTTCAAGGCCACCGAGGCGCTGGGCCTCGTCCTCGTGCTCAAGGCCTTCGCGTCGGGGTGCTCGGCGGTCACCGGGATCGAGGCGATCGCCAACGGCGTCCCTGCATTCAAGAAGCCGGCGGCTCGGACCGCCCAGCGCACCGAGATCACGCTCGGCGTCCTGCTCGGCGTGATGCTCGTCGGACTGGCGGTGCTCATCCACATCAACCACATCGAGCCGCGGGGCGGGGTCACCGTGCTGGCGCAGCTGACGGCGGGGTCGCTGGGCAAGGGCTGGGCGTTCTATGTGTCCAACCTGGCGGTGACGATCGTGCTGGGCCTGGCGGCCAACACGAGCTTCGGTGGGCTGCCGGTCTTGATGAGCCTGCTGGCCCGCGACCACCGCCTGGCCCACGTCTTCTACCTGCGCGCGGAGAAGCCCGTGTACCGCACGGGGATCGTGGCCCTGGCCGTCCTTGCGCTGCTCCTGCTCCTCGTCTCCGGCGCCGAGGTCTCCCACCTCATCCCGCTGTATGCGATCGGCGTCTTCATCGGGTTCACGTTAAGCCAGGTCGGCCTCGTGCGCCACTGGCGCGGGGAGCGCCCGCCGCGCTGGCAGGCGCGCGCGGCGGTCAACGCCGCCGGAGCGTCGATCACCGCGGTGGCGGTGTGCGTGCTGTTGGGCAGCAAGTTCCTGGAGGGCGCGTGGGGGGTGGTGCTGGCCATCCCGCTGCTCATGCTGTTGTTCCACCGCACCGAGCTCTACTACGCCGAGCTCGGGCGCGAGCTCAAGCTCGGCATGACGCCGCCGCGACCGCACCGCCACGAGAGCGTGGTGATCGTCCCGACGTCGACGGTCAGCCTGCTCACCGAGAAGGCGCTCAGCGCCGCGGTGTCGATGGGCGACACCGTCGTGGCCGTGTCCGTCGCCGCCGATGACGAGGAGCGCGCCCGGATCCAATTGGATTGGAGTCAATGGGCGTGCGGCATCCCTCTCGAAGTCATCGTCGATCGGCACCGCTCGCTCGTGCGCTCCGTGCTGCGCTACGTCGCCTCCATCGAGGACAAGGACGCCGTGGTCACGGTCCTCATCCCGGAGATCGTCCCGCGCAAGCGCTACCACGAGATCCTGCACAACCAGCGGGGGAAGCTGCTGGCCACGGTGCTCCGGGCGCGGGCCGACGTGATCGTGGCGACGCTGCCGTTCAGGTTGCACGAGTGATGGGGGATAGGGGCATCCCGTCACAACACGACACACACATGGTGAGAGGATTCTCACCGTCGAACCGCGGCGGTAACTCCCCGTTCACAACCGCCTCAGAGGCTCCCAATACGGTGCGCGCCGGGCGCACACCCACCAACTGACAGGAGCTTCAATGAAGACGCATTTTGGGGTCGCGGCAGCGGTTGCCTGCGTGCTCGGCGCGAGCGCGCCGGCGGCTTTGGCCCACGGCTGGGGCGGCGGTGACCAGCTGCGTCCCGGGAATCTGCTGGTGAGCGGCAGCACGTATCGCGAGGCCGACATCCAGCCGGGCGTGACACAGCTCCCGCCTGGGTGCACCACGGGCAACTGCGTGACCGCCACCAGCGATGGCGCGTACCCGTATGTGTTCAACAACGACCAGGTCGACGGTTCCTTCGGGGTCACCTCGCCCATCTTCCTGTGGCAGCTGACGCCGGGCGGCGACGTCGTGAGCCGGATCAAGGTGCCCGCCCACGAGCTGGTGACGAGCTTCTCATCGAAGTCAGAGCTGGCCCTCAACCTGTCCACGAGCGGGCGGGCGGTGACGTTCATGGGCTACGTGGCGCGACCGCGGCAGCTCGACGTCTCGAACTCCAACACGCCGGGCGCGCTTGACCCCACCAACCCGGTCCCGGGCATCGACTTCCGCGCGGTGGCTCAGCTGAACCAGTGGGGCCGCTTCTCGTTCACCGAGACCAACGCCTACAGCGGCAACAACGGCCGCGCGGCGATCCTCAACGACCAGCCCGGTGCCGACGTCTACTACACCGCGGGCAACGCCGGCAACGGATCCAATCCGCAGCCGGCGGGCGTGGTCGAGGGCGCGGGCGCGCAGATCTTCAGCCCGTCGTTGGCGCCCGAGGCCGACCAGAACCCGGGCGCGCCGACGCCAGTCGGGAGCTTCAACATCACCCAGCTCGGCGACAAGGCCGACAAGATCGGCAAGGACGACAACTTCCGCGGGATGACCGTGTTCAACAACGTCCTCTACTACACGAAGGGCAGCGGGTCCAACGGCGTTGACACCGTTTACTTCGTCGACACCACGGGCAAGGCGTGCCCCAATGGCGTGGGCGTCCCCGCCGCCGGAGCCAAGCTGCCGACGACGTCGATCCCGTATGACCCCAACACGGTGGCGAGCACCGGGCTCACCAGCAACATGTGCATCCTCAGCGGGTTCAACACCGCGCTGGCCAAGAACGCCACCGATGCCAGCTCGTACCCGTTCGGGATCTGGTTCGCCAACCCCACCACGCTGTACGTGGCCGACGAGGGCGCGGGCGCCAACGCGTTTGACACCACCAGCGGCACGTACAACGCCGCCGCGGCGTCGACCACCGCCGGCCTGCAGAAGTGGGTGCTCACCAGCGCCGCAAGCGGGCCGACCTGGAAGCTCGCCTACACGCTGCAGGGCGGCCTCAACCTCGGGCAGCCGTACAGCGTGGCCGGCTACCCGATCGGGGACAACACCGCGACCAAGCTGCCGTGGGCACCGGCCACTGACGGCCTGCGCAACCTCACCGGGCGCGTCAACCGCGCCGGCTCGGTCACCGTCTGGGCCGTGACCTCCACGGTCAGCGGCTCAGGCGATCAGGGCGCAGATCCCAACCAGCTGGTGGCGATCACCGACGACCCGTCGGCGACCTCGCCGGCCTCCGGCGAGGCGTTCCACACCGTCCTGGCTCCGCGCTGCGGCCGTGTGGTGCGCGGCGTGTCGTTGACGCCGG
>Ga0070717_10001742_pt1 | contig 15176 bp, 10 predicted proteins | sample LARL113metaG_FD_71366 | JGI IMG/M metagenome (GOLD analysis project Ga0070717, IMG submission 71366) | Corn, switchgrass and miscanthus rhizosphere microbial communities from Kellogg Biological Station, Michigan, USA - LAR L11-3 metaG | ecosystem: Host-associated > Plants > Roots > Rhizosphere ... | reverse complement strand
GCGGGGCCATCGCACGCCCTGTGCCACGCCAACCCCCTGACATCACGCGCCCCGTTGTCCGGTCTTGGCCGGCATTCGGACACGCGTCCGGCAGCCGGACAAACCCCGGACAGCCGCTACGGGATCAGCTCGGCCATCGCCTTGGCGAGCACGGCGATCGAGTACGGCTTGGACACGAAGCTGCGGACCCCGAGGTCGAGGATCTCCTGGACCTGCTCGTTGAGGGTGTGGCCGGACATCAGCAAGACGATCACGGACGGATCGATCTCGCGCAGGCCCAGGTAGGTCGCCTTGCCGGTCATGCCGGGCATGACCATGTCGAGGACGACGGCGCGGATCTCGTCGTGGCGCGCGCGGTAGATCTCGATGGCGTCGCTGCCGCCGATCGCCTCGATGGTCTGGTAGCCGAGCACGTTGAGCGAGCTCGACACCACCTTGCGGACCATGTTGTCGTCGTCGATCACGAGCAGCGTGCCGGTGCCCTTGGGCAGATCGGCCATGGTCGGCCGCGAGCGCGCGACCGGCTGCTTGCCGATCGCCGGCAGCACGACGCGCACGGTCGTCCCGCGACCGTCGAGGCCGACGTCGACCTCGACCGAGCCGTTGTGGGCCTCGACGATGGCGAGCGCGGTGGCGAGCCCGGTCCCCTGCTCCGCCGCCGGGGGCGCGGGGTACGGCGTGAACACCCGCTCGCGGACCTCGTCGGGCATGCCCGGGCCGTTGTCCTTGACCTCGAGCAGCACGTAGCGCGCGGCCTGCGGATCGCTCGACGTCAGGTCCGCGGTGCGCACCACCACGCGGCCGGTGCCCTCGACGGCCGCGCGCGCGTTGAGCACCAGGTTCATGATCACCTGCTCGAGCTGCGCGTGATCGCCGTGCACGGTGCCGCGCTCGCTGGCCTCGAGCTCGAAGTCGAGATCGATCCCCGACAGCGTCCGGGTCAACAGCTCGCTCATCGAGGTCACCACGTCGTTCACGCTGACCGGCATCGCGCGCTGCTTGCCGCGCCGCGCGAACCCGAGCAGCGACCGCGTGAGCGTCGCCGATCGCTCGGTGATGTCGTCGATCAGCTCCATCGCGGAGCGCCGCTTGGCGTCGGTCTCGCTGGCGGCGACCTCGGCGGCGATCAGCTTGATGCCGAAGATCAGGTTATTGAAGTCGTGCGCGATCCCGCCGGCCAGCGTGCCGATCGCCTCGAGCCGCTGGGCCCGGCGCAGCCGCTGCTCGCTCTCGGCGCGCGCGCGCTCGGCCTCGACCTCGCGGGTGATGTCGAACAGCGTGACGACCACGTGGCTCACCGGATCGCCGACCGGCCGCGCCACGGCGCGCAGCTCGACCTGCGTGCCGTCGGGCCGGCGGATCGTGATGTCGTCGGCGGTCACCGTGCGGCGCTCGGCCATCGCGCGCACGAACGGCATCTGGTCCTCGGGGTACAGCCCGCCGTCGCGGCGGTGGATGCCGTACGGCCCGGCGTAGCCGCCGACCCGGACGTCGTCGCGGGCCCGCGTGCCCATGATCTCGGCGAACGCGCGGTTCGCGTAGATCAGGGCGCCGCTCGGCGCGCGCGCGATCCAGATCCCGGCGGGGAGGTCCTCGCCGAGCGAAAGCATGATGTCGTGGTCGGAGGGAACTGCCACGGGGACCGCGATGGCCCCGATCGTATCATTTGCTGACGCGCGAAAGCAGCTTTGCCATGTCGTCCGCGTGCTCCTCTTCTTTGGCGAGCAGCTCTTCCATCATCCGGCGCGTCGTGGGGTCATCGGTCCCGAGCCAGCGGATAATGTCCGCGTAGGTCTGGACCGCGATGCGCTCGGCGATCAGGTCCTCCTTGATCATGTCCTCGAGCTTCTTGCCGGTGCCGTACTGCGCGTGGCTGCGCGTCGCGAGGCCCTCCGGGTTCAGGTTCGGCGTCCCGCCGAGCTCGGTGATGCGCTTCGCAACGCGGTCAGCGTGCTCCTGCTCGTCGTTGGCGTGCTCGAGGAACTCGTCCTCCACTCCCGAGGCGTGGATGCCCTGGGCCATGAAGTAGTGGTGCTTGTAGCGCAGCACGCAGACCGTCTCGGTCGCGAGCACCTCGTTCAAGACGTTGCACACCTTCTCGGGATCGCCCTTGTACGCGGAGGTCACCGCGCCTTCGTCGATCTTCTGCATCGCCCGGCGGCGAATCTCCTCGATGTCAGACTTGAACTCGTTCATGGCTGGCAAGCCAGCGCAATTCCGAGGCCAGCGTAAGCGCGCGAAACACCGCGCGCCGCGTGCGCATGGATGCCACATGTGCCCAGGCGCACCGGCTCGTGTGTCACCATGGTTCGCCGTGCTGCGCTGGCCTGGAAACGTCGTGCACTTGCTGTGGCTGGTGATCGTCCTCGTCGCCAGCGGCGTGATGTACGGCGTCGTGCGACTCGGGATCGCGCTGTTCGTGTGGGGCGCGCGACGGACCACCACGCTCGCCGCGCTGCGCGGCTGGATGCTGCGCCAGACCCTGACCGCGCTGGGCGCGACGTTCATCAAGCTCGGCCAGGTCATGAGCACGCGGCCCGATCTGTTCGCGCCGCAGATCATCGCGCAGCTGCGCCGGCTGCAGGATCGCCTGCCGCCGTTTTCGTTTCGCCAGGTCGCCGCCACCGTCGAGCGCGAGCTCGGCCGGCCGCTCGACGCGGTGTTCGTCGAGTTCGCGCCGGCGCCGGTCGCCGCGGCGAGCGTGGCCCAGGTCCATCACGCGCGGCTGCGCGACGGCGGCCGCGAGGTCGCCGTCAAGGTCCTGCGGCCCGGCGTGCGCCGCCAGGTCGAGCGCGACAAGGCGATCCTGCTCGGCCTCGCGCGGCTGATCGCGCTGGTCCCGGCGTGGCGCGCCAACGATCCGGTCGGCCACACCCGGCACTTCGTCGAGGCGATCTACGAGCAGACCGATCTGCGGATCGAGGCCGCGAACTACCAGCGGTTTCGCGACAACTTCGCGGGCCGCCCCGGCGTCTCGTTCCCCGAGGTGCTCGCCGCGCAGTCCGGCGAGCGCGTGCTGACCATGCAGTTCGTGCGCGGCACCAAGATCGACGCCCTGCCCGACGCCATGACCGCCGCGCGCAAGGCCAAGATCGCCGAGACCCTGCGGATGACGATGTTCAAGATGTGCTTCGAGGACGGCTTCGTCCACGCCGACCTCCACCCCGGCAACATGGTCGTGCAGGACGACGACACCCTCGTGATCTTCGATGCCGGCCTCGCCAAGCTGCTCGGTGAGGACATCCTGATCCAGTTCATCGACATGTCGAAGTGCCTCGCGATGGGCACGCCCGACGATCTGGTCGCGCACCTCCAGCGGTTCCACACCTACCTGGGCACGGTCGACTGGGAGGCGCTGCGCGTCGAGGTGTCGGCGTTCGCGTCGAAGTTTCGCGCCAAGGACGTCGCGAAGCTCGAGTACGGCGAGCTGATCGGCGACATGTTCGCGATCGGCCGCAAGTACCACGTCCACCCGGTGACCGACATGATGCTGGTGTTCGTCGCGCTGATCACGGCGCAGGGCATCGGCAAGATGCTCGAGCCGGAGCACAACGTGTTCGCGTCGATCGCGCAGCACCTGATCCCGATCCTCGTGCGGCGCAACGAGCACGTGCCCGACACCGCCGAGGCGAAGGCCGCGCGGGCTTAAGCTGCGAGGCCGCTGCCGACCAGGCCGGCGCGGACGTCCATCGGGTCGACCGAGTCGCGGGTCCACGCCGAGGCCATGAAGCGCGCCGCGTCGGCCAGCGCGAGCAGGTACGGCTCGCTGTAGTGCGGGATGCCTTCGCGCTGACACCACGCCCTGGTGATCTCGGCGGCGCGCGGCAGGTTCTTGTGCGGGATCTTGGGGAACAGGTGGTGCTCGACCTGGTAGTCGAGGCCGATGAAGAAGTACGAGATCACGCGCGGCAGCTCGAGGTTGCGCGTGGTCTCGAGCTGGTGGATCCAGTCGTGCGACTGGCCGTTGGTGACCGGCAGGCCCATGTGCGCGGGCGCGAACACCAGCGCGAGCGCGACGCCGACGCCGGCCCACAGCGCCGCGTACAGCGCGAACGTCGCGAGCGGGCCCCAGATCAGCGACGGGATGACCAGCCAGGCGACGTAGTGCACGGTCAGGCAGGCCAGCTCGATCCACCACGCGGCGTCGCGGCCGCCGTTGCGCTTGGGGTACGCGATCAGGTGGACGATCGACGAGCGCCGCATGCCGAGCGTCATCAGCGTGGCCATCGGCCAGAACAGCGGGCGCTGCAGGGTGCGCTGGAACCAGCGCGACTTGGGCCCGCACTTCTCGTGATCACCGCGCGACGACACGAACGGGAACGGCTTGATGTCGGGGTCGACGCCCTCGACGTTGGGGTGGCCGTGGTGGAGCCGGTCGTGCTTCTCGCGCCAGTACAGCGTGCTGAGCCCGCCGAACAGCGGGAACGCGAAGTACGCGACGATCGCGTTGCGCACCGGCGACGACGAGAAGCTGCGATGGCTGCCCTCGTGACCGAGCATCGCGGTCGCGGTCGCGAACACCGAGAGCACCGGCACCACGAAGAACGCGAGCCACCAGCCGGTCAGCGCGATCGCCGTGAGCCCGGCCGCGATGGTCGAGACCAGCACGGCGAGCTTGCCCCAGCTCCGTAGCTCGCGATGTTCGAACACGCCGGCCGCCGCCAGCTCCATACGAAGCGTCCCCAGCTTGGGGGATCCAGCCTGCATCTCCGCACCATCGCCCGCTCCCCCCGGGACACGAAGGGTTTTCAGGTCATGAATTGGTCACACGCCCTCCGGCGCCCCGCGACGCGTGCGACCGCCTGCCGCACCGTGCGGCAGCTCATGCTCAAAAGCGCCGGCGCTCAGGCGGCCGTCTTGCCCGGACGCTTCTTGCGTCGCCGGATGACGAGCACGCCGGCGATCAGCCCGGGCGCCGTGTTGCCCACCACCGAGAGCAGGCCGCAGCGACGCTGGGCGCCGCCCCCGCAGGCGCAGCCACCCGCGCACGGCCAGCTGGCGTTCTGCGGCGTGAGCTCGTTGGTCGACTCGATCGCCTGGGCGCGCACCTGGATCCGGCGCGCGAAGCCGACCGGAAGCTGCAGGTGATACATGTTCTCGCCGACCTTGGTCGCGCCGTCGATCAGCCAGGTCATGCCGGTCATCGCGCCCTCGTGGCTGAGGAACACCGTGAACGCGGTCATCGGCAGGTAGCCGTGGCCCTCGCCGAGCGGCTGATAGAACGGATAGATCTCGAGCGTCGGCACGATGCCGGCGGCCTCGACGGGGCCGACCGCGGCGACGACCGCCTTGCTCAGGTCCTCGGCGTTCTTGTTCGCGAGCACCAGCTGCAGGAGCGCGGTGACCCGCTTGGCGTCCGGCTCCGGCATGATCTGCAGCGCGCGGGCGACCCGCTGGACGCGCTCGCGGAAGCGCTTGGCGTCCTCGTTCGTCGACGCGGCCGCGGCGATCCGGGTCGCGTGCTCGAGCGTGATGTGGGTCGCGGACTGCCGGAGCTTCGCGGCGATCTCGGCGATCTGGCCGGGCGGCCGCTGGTCGAGATCCTGGAGGTACGGCGCCGCGATCGTCTCGGCCCGCGCCAGGGTCTGCTCGCGCACGTACGTGGCGCCGCTGGTCGCGCCGCCCGGGATCACGGCCGGCATGTTGCGCGCCATCGCGATCAAGTAGATGTCCTGTTGCTGTTGCCCGGGCTTGGTAGGCAGCGCGCGGGCGTCGATCAGCGCCTCGCGCGCCAGCACCGACATCTGGCCAAAGTTCATGTTGTTCCACGCGCTCTGCTGCTCGAAGTTCACGTTGCCGGCCGTGGGGCCGCCCGGCGCGGTGAGCTCGACGAGCATGCACTGGTGGTCGCGATAGGCCGAGACGCAGGGCCAGAAGCTCGTCGTGCTCGAGCCCCTCGACGATCGCGTCCCGGTATCGGTCGACAGATCGCACTGCGCGCCGGCGCCGGTGCACGAGCACGCGCCGCAGGTGCCGACCGCGGCCGGCGGGCTCAGCCCGAACTTGCAGTACTCGCTCGCGCCGATGCCGCCGGTCGCCGTCGCGTCGCCGATCGTCCAGTGGAACGTGAAGGCCGCCTTGCCCCCGGGCGCGAGTGACACCGAGGGATTGCACGTGTCCGCGGCGTTCGGATCGCTGTTGCCGAGGCAGATGCCGGGCTGCTGGCCCGCTGTCGTCGGAATCGTCGAGCGCATGTCGAGCCACTTGCTGTCGGTCCACGAGGTCGAGCCCCACAGCGCGAGCCGGAACCGCGCCATCAGCGGCTGGTTGATGATCGCCGACGACGTGTTCTGGATCTGCGCGATCACCGTGTTGACCACGGGCGTGACGCCGTCGGGCCGGACCGCCTTGAAGAACACGTCGCCCGACAGGCTCTCGGCGGCCGCGGCGGCCGCGTCCCCGGTGTAGTCGGCGAGCGCGCCGATGCCGGCGGTCTCGATCCGGATGCCGCCGTCGCAGCCGGACCGGTCGGCCGGGTCGGTCGTGAGCAGCTTCATCCGGCTGTAGTGGTCGGGATCCGCCAGCGCTTGCTGATCGATCACGCCGCCGCCGGCCGTGCTGTAGCACAGCGACGGCGAGCTCTCGCGCGGCCACCAGCCGACGTTGCTGAAGTTGCCCGCGGTGGTCTGCGCGGTGGCCTGGTACCAGAACGTCGACGTGCGGTCGATGCCCTCGGTGATCGGGCGGCCCGCGTTCACCAGGGGCAAGCGCAGCTGGATCGCCCAGCGGTTGGCCGTCGAGATCTTCCAGTACCGCACGGCCTGCTGATCCGACATCCAGGTCAACGGCGCGCTCAGACCAGCGCCGTGCATCGGCGTGAACTCGCGCGCGGCGCCCGCGCAGGTCCCGGGCTGGTTGTTGTCGACGAACAGCGCCCAGTAGTCCTTCGGTGTGCTCGCCGCTTCCGAGCAGCCGTCGTGGGTCGTCCCGGGGACGCTGTCCACGGGGCGCGCGCAGTGCACCGGCTCGACCAGCGCGGCGCTATCGCCGGTCTTCAGGTGGAACTGGAAGATGTAGCCGTACTCGTCATCTTCGGGAACGGCCGGCGTGCCCGGGTCGTACGCGGCAGCGCGATGGAAGCCGAGAAACAGATCGCGCGGCGCCTCGGTGCCCGCGGTGGCGAGGCCTTCGAGGTCCATGATGAAGGACATGTACAGGTAGTCGCCGCCGCGATCGGACCACAGCGCGCGCATCTGCAGCGGCGCCTTCGCCGCGCCGAGCCCGAACGAATGTCCGACCGCGCCTTGCCAGCGCGGATCGTCGAGCCCGGTGTCGACATCCCCCGACGAGCCGGCCCAGGCCACCCACTTGGGCGGCTGGTTGCGCGTCGGGACGCCCAGGGCGTAGGGCACGCACACGTTGTGCGCGGGCGTGGCACCGGCGAGCGCGCTGCCGGCGCTGACCGCGGCGAACGCCACCACTCGAGAGAAGGCCAACCTGTTCATGATCAACAATCCTTACACGCGTGCAGGTTACTGATGGAATGTCGTGATCCAGAGATTGAACACGTTATCGTCGGTGCAGCTCGCGCCGCCATAGTTCACCGGCCATGGCTGATCGAGTGGCACGTTGACGATCCGCCGGCACTGCTTGCCGATCGTCGCTGGCTGTCCGGCCTGGGCCGCGCCATAGCCGATCGTGTTCATCTGGGAGAATCGGATCGCCAGCCAGTACGTCGGCGCGGTGAGCTGGGGTGTGACGGCGAGCGGATCGCTGGTGTTGACGCCGTTGACGACCGCCTTGTCGCCCTGCATGAAGCCATTGCTGACCAGCGATCCCGGAACGCCGCCGAGGTCGGTGTACAGCGCCATCGAGTACGTCCCGGCCGCCGCCTGGATGAACGTGTGGAACACGCTGAGGTTGCCGACCGCTCCGACGCTGATCGGGTACGCGTAGACGAAGCTGGTCGGGACCTGGAACGAGCCCTGGAACGCCATCGGCCAGCCCCAGTCCTGGATCACCGTGCCCTCGACCACGCTCGCGACCAGGCTGGCCGCCGTTGAGGCGCCGGCGCCGCTCGCCGTGATCGTCGCCGACTCCGCCGTCGCGTTGCTGTCGACCGGCGGGCTGACGGTGACGTGCACCGGGGTCGCGAAGTTGGCCGAGGTGAACGAGATCGTCGTCTTGTCGATCGGCAGCGCGCTCGCGTTGGAGTCCGCCAGGCTGACCGTCGCGGTCGCGCCGGGGTCGTACATCAGCGAGACATCGAACGTGCGCGACATGCCCTCGGGCACCGTGAGCGCGGCCGTGCTCAGCACGATGATCTGGTGATCGACGTCGGCGACGCTGACCGCGACGTCGGTGGTGAGCGCGCCTTGCGACAGCCGGACCGTGCAGCTGCTGGCGACGAGGTTGTTGTCGTGCACGCCGGTGACCGTGACGGTGTGCGGCTGGTCGTAGTCGGCGGGCGTGAAGGTCAGCGTGCCGGGCGACGCGGTGGCCACGGCGCTGTCGAGCGAGACGACGTTGACCACGACGGTGCTGGTCGGCTTGAACGCCAGGGTGGCGGCGAACGTCGCGCTGGTGGTCTCGCTGACCGCGAGCGGCGACGGCGCGGTCTCGAGGATCTTCTGGGTGTCGTTGTCCTTGATCGTGATCGCCACGGTGCGATCGAGCGCCGCGTTGCCGTGGTCCGGATCGGTCGCGTGCAGCTTGATCGTATCGCTGCCATCGGCGGTGTCGACGTCGGCGACCGCGCTGACCGTGACGGTCTGCTTGACCGCGTAGTTCTGCGCGTTGAATGTCAGCTGCGCGACGTCGACGTGCGCCGCGCCGCTCGCGGTGGTGATCGCCACCGTGACGGTCGAGCTCGACCCCGGCATCTGGCTGAGCGAGACATCGAGCGTCGCGGTGGTGGTCTCTTCCGTAATCGTGGCGTTGCCCGGGGTCACCAGGATGTTCTGCGCGTTGATATCGATGTCGTGGATCGACAGCACCTTGTCGGGCACGCTCGCGGCGCGGAACGTCAGCGATTGATCCGATGCGAGGGTGTCGGCGTCGAGCGGCGCGCTGAACGTGAACACCTGGTCGACATCGTAGTTGGTCGCGGTGAACACCCGCATCGACGGCGAGACGGTGACCGGGCCAGTGCCGAGCAGCGCGGTCACGACGACATCGCCGGTCGGCTGCGCGGACAGGTGGACATTGACCGTCGCCGTGCTGCCCTCCTGGATCATCAGCGGGCTGTCGCCGCTGGCGATGATCTGCAGCTGATCGAGATCGTGGACCGTCGCGGCGACCGTCACGGGATCGACGCCCTCGGCGGTCAGCGTGACCTCGGCGTGGTCGTCGACGGTGTCGACGTCGGCCAGGCCGCTGAGCGTGACGGTCTGCGGCTCGTTGAAGCTGGTCGGCGTGAACGCGAGCGTCGGGACGGAGATCCCGAGCTTCGCGGTCGCCGCGGTCGCGAGCGCCACGGTCAACGGCCCGCTCGGCGCCCGGCTGAGCGTCACGGTGACGTCCTTGGTCGCGCCCTCGTCGACCGTGACCGCGGCGGCCGAGGCGACGATCGCGAGCACGCCGGGCTCGGGCTGGCTGCCGGCATCGTTGCCGCCGGTGTCGCTCCCGACGATGATCCCGCCGTCGATCGAAGCGTGGAAGTCGCTGGTGGGGATCGAGCACGCGGTCAGCGCGAGGACCGCGAGGACGTGGGGGGTGCGCAACATCAGAAGCTCCCCACGACGGCGAGGCCCGTGGTGTCGCCGACCTGCGGCGCGATCGCGAGGCGCGGCGACTCGGGCGCGCCGGTGAGCCACAGGACGACGCCGGTGGCGATCGCGAGCCCGGCGACGCCGAACCCGACATTGGCGATCATCGCGCGGCTGCGGGCCTGGTCGTTCTTGTCGCGCGCCGCGATCGCGTTTTCGGGCGAGCACGCCGAGGGCGGACAGGCCGCGACCGCCTCGTCGCGCAGGCTCTGCGCGCCGGCGCCGAGCACCACGGACGCAATCCCGATCGCCGCGCCGCCGGCGGCGACGCCGAGGCCGATCTTGCGCCGCCGCGTGAACGGGCTCGGCTCGGGCGGCCGCGCGCTGCGCTCGGCGGGCGCCGCGGCGCGCACCTTGTTGACGATCTGCGGCAGCGCCTTGAACTTCGGGACCTCGACGGCCTGCTTGTCGGCCTCGGGCCTCAGCGTCACCGTGGTCGACCACGACTCGTGGCCCGGCGCCTTGCCGGCGACGACGTGATCGCCGCCGTCGGCGGGGATCGAGCGGTTCCACTCCGCGGGATCGACCGGCGCGCCGTCGCGCAGCACGACGAGCTCGGGGACCCGGCTCTCGTCGGGCACGTTGATCGTCAGGTACGACAGCCTGGGCTCGAGCGCCTGGGCGCGGCGCTTCGCCGTCGTGTTGAGCATCGCCTTGGACGCGTCGCCGCGGGTCTGGCTATCGGCCTGTAGAAACAGCGCCCAGGCCGCGGCGTACTGATGATTCTTCTCGCGGCAATCCGCGAGGCTCAGCACGGTCGCGACGTTGTGCTCGGCGCGCTCGCTGCCCTCGAGCGCACCGCAGGCCTCGGCGAGCTTGCCCTCCTTCATCAGGCGCTTGCCGTCGCGAAATAGCGCCTCGGCCTGCGGACTGGCCTGTCCCCAGGCGAGCGCAGGCAGGGCAATACCGATCACCACCGCGAGCTCTGCGAGCCGCGACCTTCTCTGTGTCATGGATGGTCCTCTTATCGAACGTCGGGAATGCCGTCGCAGTCGGTGTCGACCGATCGGTCGCACCCGGGCGGGGTTGGGGTGTTGCTCGATCCGGTGTGCGGCGTGGCGTGGGGGCGGTGCCGCTTGGCGGCGGGCGCGTCGGGCGGCGGCGCATCGGGCGGCGGCGCGTCGGGCAGCGCGGCGTCGGGCGTGGTCGCGGCGAGCACGCCAGCGTCGACCGCGATCGCCGGTGGCGGCGCGGCGTCGAGCGGCACGGCGGGCGGTTGTGCGGCGACGGCGGGCGCGCTGTTGCCGCGGGTCGCCACGAGGCCAATGCCACCGCCGGCGACGGCGACGACCGCCACGGTGGCGAGCAGCCAGCCTCGCGTGCGCGGCCGGGTCTGCAGCGTCGACTGCGGCGTCGCGATCTGCCCGGCGCTGGTGCCCAGCGTGGTCGGCTTGGTGCCCGCGGGCACCGGCGTGACGTGCGACGGATACGGCGGCTGCGATGGATACGGCGGTGGCGCCGGCGTCGGCGCGCCCTGGTACACCTGGAAGTACTGGGTCGGCGACTCCGGCGACGTCAGGTACGGCAGCATCTGGCCGATCGCCGCCGCGAGCTCGAGCATCGTCTGATAGCGATCCGCCGGCGCCTTGGCCAGGCAGCGCAGCACCAGCGCGTCGACGTTCGGCGCGACCTCGGGCGCGACCGACGACGGCGCCGGCGCCGGCTCGCGGATATGCGCGGCGATGATGTCGCCCATGCCCTCGCCTTCGAACGGCGGCCGGCCGGTGAGCAGGTGAAACAGCACGCAGCCCAGCGCATAGATGTCCGAGCGGTGATCGAGCTCGGCGAGCCCGCGGCACTGCTCGGGCGACATGTAGATCGGCGTGCCCATCAGCGCGCCCGTGGTGGTCTTGACCTTGCCCGGATGCTCGTCGGACAGCTTGGCGATCCCGAAGTCGAGGATCTTCGAGCGCTCGCCCGAGGCGACCTCGCCATCGCGGACCAGGAAGATGTTCTCGGGCTTCAGATCGCGGTGGATGATGTGCTGCGCGTGCGCGGCGGCCAGCGAGCTCGCGATCTGGCGGCACAGCCGCAGCGCCTCGACCGACGGCAGCTTGCCGAGCCGCGCGAGCCGGCGATCGAGCGGCTCGCCCTCGAGGAACTCCATCACGATGAACGCGCTGCCGTCGGTGTGGTAGCCGAAGTCGAAGACCTGGACGATGCCCGGATCGCTGATCGTGGTGACCGCGCGGGCCTCGTTGAAGAACCGATTGACGATGTCCGGCCGCGCGCTCAGCGTCGGCAACAGGACCTTGATCGCCGCGCGCCGCCCGAGCAGCGTGTGCTGCCCGAGGTACACCACGCCCATCCCACCCTCGCCCAGCTTGCGGACGATCTGGTAATTGCCGATCACAGCGCCAATCAACGCGGGTCCTCTCTGCGGCGCCTGGCCCCACGCCAAGCTGACCTCATGCAGTACGGCGCCGGCCGCGTTTCTTCCGGACGTCGCAGCACGACTTGCCGCATAGCAACGTCGGGACCACGTTGCCGCGGGCGATCACCGCAGCATGTCAACAGGTTGCGCGACGAGCGATCGTCCGTCAGGGCGCAGGGCGAGCATTGCCCGCGTCGAGCAAGTAGCGCCAGCTGCCGTCGGCCTGGTGGATCCACACCGTGAGGTACTTGGTGTAGGACCTGTCGGTCGACACGCCGCTGAACAGGCTGAACGTCGCCTCGCCGACGGTGAACGCCAGGTCGCCGGACGCGGCGGCGCGGCCGAGCCGCGGTGTCCACGCGAGCTGTTCGACGGGCGTCCAGCCGGCCCACGCGCGCGCGACCCCGGCGGCGTTCCAGAACAGATCGCCGCTGCCGGCGATCACCGCGTCGGCCGCACCGTACGTGGTGAACGCGACGGTGTAGCCGCGCGCGACGCTGAGCGCCGAGAACGCGGCGTCGGCTGCGAGCGCCTGATCGCGCAGCGCGTCCGGCGCGCCGGGCTGGACGTGGCCGTGCTCGCCGGCGAGGATCTGGGCGTCGGCCGGCGGCGGGCTCGGCGGCCGCGCTCCCGGATTGCGAACCAACGCGGCGAGCCGCCAGCGCGCGCCGATCCGCCGCCAGGTCGCGAGGTACTTGCCGAACCGCTGGGTCGTCGCGCCGGCCGCGCGGACGTCCTCGTCGAACCAGCCGAACGTGTAGCCGAGCTGCGCGTCGCCCGAGACGTCGCCGGTCACGACGTGCAGCCGCTGGCTCTGCGGGCCGCGCACCGGCGACGCCTGGCGCAGGAAGTCGCGCACCGCGGCCGCGCCGATGAGCAACGGCGCATCGGGGTGGAGATAGACCGCGTCGTCGGTGAGCCATGGCCACAGGCCATCGGCGTCGCCCAGCGCGGTCAACGTCGCGCTGAGCAGCGCGTCGTCGGCGAGCAGGCCGCGGCGCGCGGCGGCGTGGGCGCTCGCGTCCGAGGCGGCCGCGTCGGCGCGGCAAGCCAGCACCGCGCACGCGAGCACGACCAGGGTCCGCATCGCCCAGCGGTAGCAGACCGCGCCGCGCCGCGGGGCCCCCGCGCACCGAGCGGTGCGCCGGCTGCATCGAACGGTCGTCGCGTGCAGCGAGCGGTCACCTGTCGCGCAGCAGGCGCTCGACCTCGGTGCGCCGGCTGCGGCTGACCGGCAGGCGCGCGCCGTCGTCGAGCACGATGGTCACCGCGCTGGCGCCGGTGCGCTCGACCCGCCGGATCCGGTCGACGTTGACGATCGCCGAGCGGTGGATCCGCACGAAGCGCGCCGGATCGAGCCGGGCCTCGAGATCCTGCAGCGGCTCGCGCAGCAACACCGTGCGATCGGCGAGCACGAGCTCGGCGTAGTAGCCCTCGGCGCGGATGCAGTGGATCGCGGCGACGTCGATCAGCTCGGTGGTCGCGCCGTCCTTGACCGCGAGCTTGGCCGCCGGCCGGTCGGGCTCGCTCGGCGGCGCGCCGGTCAGGTGGCTGGCGAGCGCGATCAGGCGGCGGCGCTGGACCTCCTGGCGCGCGCGGACCACGGCGCGGCCGAACCGCTCGTCGTCGAATGGCTTGAGCACGTAGTCCGCCGCATCGACGTCGAACGCGCGCACCGCGTGACGCTCGTGCGCGGTCACGAAGACGATCACCGGCGGCGTCCCGGCGCGCAGCACCGCGCCGAAGCCGTCGAGCCCGGGCATCTGGATATCGAGGAACACCAGGTCGGGCGCGTGCTGCGCGATCGCCCGCGCGGTCTCGAGTCCATCGCGGCACTCGGCGACCACGCTGAGATCGGCGACGCCGGCGACCAGCGCGCGGATCGTCCGGCGCGCGAGCACCTCGTCGTCGGCGATCACCGTGCGGATCGGATCGCTCACGGCGCCTCGGCGCGGTACGGCAGCGCGATCCGCGCGTGACTGCCGATCTGGGTCGACTCGAGCTCGAGCGAGTACGCAGTGCCGAACAGATGCTCGAGCCGCTCGCGGGTCGCGCGCAGCCCGAGGCCCGTGCCGGTGGTGTCGATCGTCGCGGCGCTGCCGTCGGCGCTGGCGTCCTCGACGTCGAGCCGCAGCTGATCGCCGTCGCGCCACGCGGCGATCACGACCCGGCCGTTGCCGGTGCGCGCGCCGACCCCGTGGCGGATCGCGTTCTCGACCAGCGGCTGGAGCAGCAGCGCCGGGACCAGCGCGCCGTCGATGTCGCCGGTGACCGAGAGCTCGACGACCAGGCGATCCTGGAACCGGATCTGCTCGATGTCGAGGTAGTTGCGGATCCAGTCGAGCTCGCGGGCCAGCGGGACCTGGGCCTCGCCGTCGCTCTCGAGCGCGGCGCGCAGCAGCGCCGACAGCGCGACCACCGCGCGGACGGCAGCGTTGGGCTCGCCGGTGCGGATCAGCGCGGTCACCGAGTGCAGCGCGTTGAACAGGAAGTGCGGGTGGAGGCGTGCGGCGACCGCGTCGAGCCGCGCCCGCAGCAGCTCGGCCTCGAGCACCGCGTCGCGCGCCCGCTGGTCGGCGAGCTGCCGGCCGTAGGCCAGCGCGTAGCAGATGCCGGCGGTCGCCGCGTAGCTGAAGATGTTGATGAACGCCTCCTGGATGAAGCGCGGCGCGATCGCGCGGTCGGCCGGGGCCAGCCACGCGACGAACGGCGTGTCGATCACGACGTCGGCCGCGGCGATCGCGACCGCCGCGACGGCGTGCCACGCCAGGCTCCGCACCCGGTGGCTGCGCTCGAGCGACAGGTGCAGGCACAGCGCGAGGATCACGGGCGTGATGACCGCCCACAACCACATGGTCTCCAGCGTGAGCAGCGCGCCGCGCAGCGGCAGCGCCTCGCGCCCGTGCATCACCCGCGACGCCGCGGTCTGCACCAGCACGAACGCGGCCAGCCCGGTCCACACCAGCCAGCTGACGAGCCACACCCGGCCGCGGCGCAACGAGTCGAGAGGGCTGGTCACCGCGACCACGGTAGCACCGATGGCCGGACGCTGCAGGCGCCGCGACCCCGGCGACCACGACGACTCCCGATCACGG
>Ga0070717_10001741_pt1 | contig 15177 bp, 16 predicted proteins | sample LARL113metaG_FD_71366 | JGI IMG/M metagenome (GOLD analysis project Ga0070717, IMG submission 71366) | Corn, switchgrass and miscanthus rhizosphere microbial communities from Kellogg Biological Station, Michigan, USA - LAR L11-3 metaG | ecosystem: Host-associated > Plants > Roots > Rhizosphere ... | reverse complement strand
TACGAGGCCAACTGCCCGTTGCAGTACGGTCACCAGTCGCCTCGATAGAAGACGAGGATGAGCGGCCCCTGCGCGAGGTGGTCCTGGAGGCTCCATTCGCTGCCGTCCTGGTCGGGAAGGGTGAACGGGACGGCGCGGCCGGTCACGCCCGCGAGGTCTTGTCCCACCTGGGGTCTTTGCGGAACAGCCCGCCCCAGCCCAGGTGGTACCACCGCTCCTCGCGGTAGGGCGCGAGCGCAGCGACGTCGTCGCTCACCAGGTCGGTGAGCACACCCTTGTCCGTGATCTTCTTGATCCGGACCGCCGGAATCTCGACGACCGGCCCGCCGGAGTTCTTCTTCAGTGCGATGCCGTGAAAGATGTCCTCCTCCTCATCGCCCAGCAGAGACTCGGCGGTGCCCACCTCCGAGCCGTCGGCCCCGTAAACCTTGGACCGGTACGGCATCGCCTGCCAGGCCAGCGCGGGCTCGGACTCGAACATGCCCCTCAAGCGTACGAGCCGGCGAATGTTGGATGCTTTCGTCCGACCTCGATGAACGCGCTTCTGACCGACCTCTACGAGCTGAACATGGTCGCCAGCTACCTGCGGCGGGACATGAACGGCCAGGCCACGTTCAGCCTGTTCGTCCGCAGGCTGCCCGAGACGCGCGGCTTTCTGGTCGCGGCCGGGATCGAGGGCTGCCTCGATTACCTCGAGCAGCTTCGCTTCGAGGAGGACGACCTCCGCTATCTCGGGGAGGTGCTCAAGTTCCAGCCGAGCGACCTCGAGGCGTTCAAGGCCTTTCGGTTCACGGGCGACGTATGGGCGGTCCCCGAAGGCCGCATCGTCTTTGCGGGCGAGCCGCTGGTCGAGGTCATCGCGCCGCTGCCCGAGGCGCAGCTGATCGAGACCTTCCTCCTCAACCGGATCACGTACGAGACCACGATCGCCAGCAAAGCCGCTCGGTGCATCATCGCCGCCGCCGGCCGCGATCTGGTCGATTTCTCGTTCCGCCGCACCCAGGGGATCGAAGCGGGCCTCGACGTCGCGCGGCTGTCGGCCCTCGTGGGATTTGCCGGCACCAGCAACGTCGAGGCCGCGCGGCGCTACGGGCTCACGGCGTCCGGCACCATGGCCCACTCCTACATCGAGGCCTTCCCCAACGAGGTGCAGGCGTTTCATGCGTTCGCCGAAGACTTCCCCGGGCGCACCACCTTCCTGGTCGACACCTACGACACCCCCAACGGCATCAAGAACGCGATCGCGGTGATCGAGGAGCTTGGGCTGCAGGGCCGAATGGGCGTCCGCATCGACAGCGGCGACCTGCTCGCGCTTTCGACGCGAGCGCGGCGGATGCTCGACCGCGCGGGCCTTCAGGCCGTGCGCGTGTTCGTAAGCGGAGGGCTGGACGAGTTCCAGATCGATGAGCTGATGACCGCCGGCGCCCCGATCGCCGCCTTCGGCGTCGGCACCCGCATGGGCGTGTCCGCCGACTACCCCTACCTCGACACCGCGTACAAGCTGGTCGACTACGCGGGCAGGCCGGTGATGAAGCTCTCGCGAGACAAGGTCACCGAGCCCGGGCGCAAGCAGGTCTTCCGCAGGCACGAACCCTTCGGCGACGTGGTCGGGCTTTTCGACGAGCCTGCTCCCTCCGGCCTGGAGCCGCTGCTCGAACCGCTGATGACGAAGGGCCGCCGGACGCGCCCGCGCCCGGAGCTCTCCGAGTCGCGGCGCTGTTTCGAGGAGGACCTCGCGGTGCTGCCGGAGCCGGCGCGCCGCATCAACTCTCCGGAGGCGCCGCCGGTGCAAACGACGGGACGCCTGCGCCAGATCACGACCGAGACGAAAAGAGGCCTCGCCGCGCGCGCCCGGGCCTGAGCCGAGCACCTCGCCCACAACCGCGAGTGAATGCGCTCGCGGGTTATTTGGGCGGAGATTCGACGCGAGTGAATGTGCTCGCGGAATAACTGCGCTCTAGCTCGTGTCGCCCCTGATTCGCTCGAGTACGCGCTCGAAGGTCTCGTACGGCTGCGCGCCCACCACCAGGTACCGGCCGCCGAACACGTGCGCGGGGATCGCGTTGATGCCGACCGACTCTGCCTCCCGCCGGCTGTCGTCGATGAGCGGCTCGTAGCGGCCGTCCTCGATCGCCTCCCTCAGACCGTCCCGGTCCAGGCCGATGCCGGCTCCCACCTCGACCAGGTCGTCCACATTCTCCAGCCGCGCGGTCCGCTCCCAATGCGCCTTGAAAAGCGCGTGGTGCATCTCGTCGAACTTGCCTTTCTCTCGGGCATATTCGGCCGCGCCCAGCGCCCGCCTCGAGTTAATGATGACGTCGCGGGACTCCATGGTCAGCCCGACGTCAGCCGCCACCGACTGCAGGTGGTTGTGCATCTGCTCGGACCGCGCCCGCCCGAAGTAAGCCTCGCGCGGGATGCCTTCGACCGGCGCTTCCGGGTGCAGCTCAAAAGGCACCCACGCGACGCGGACAAGTCCCTCCCGCTCCAGCTTTTCGACCCGGACCGAGTCGATGTAGCACCAGGGTCAGACGTAATCGGAGAAGACGATCAGCTCGACCGGTGCGGTCTGCGCCATCTTCGGAATCGTCGCACGTCCCTCGGCGTTCATGATTTCAACATGGATTTCATCAGGGTCCTGGAGCTCGTCACGGGTGTGGTGCTGATCGCGGCCGCGACCTACGACGTGTTCAAGTCGGTGGTCCTACCCCGCCCGGCGATCAACAAGTTCATCTTGGTGCGCCAGGTCTTCTTCTTCACGTGGCGGATATGGAAGTGGGTTGGCGACCGGATGTCGCAGACCGGCCCCCGCGAGGGCTGGCTGGCTACTTTCGCGCCGATCGGGGTCGTGATCATGTTCGGCGCGTGGGCCGGGGCCTACATCGTCGGCTACGCGCTGGCCATCGACGGCCTGCGCGACCAGATGCGTCCGGTGCCGAGCGACCTCTGGGAATCGATGTACTTCTCGGCGACGACGCTGGTCCCGCTCAGCTACGGCGACTACGTGCCGGAAGGCGTCGCCGCCCGCATCTTCACGATCGGCGAGAGCGCCACGGGCGTCGGCGTGGCCGCGCTCGCGATCACCCTGCTCTTCTCGCTGTACTCGTCCTTTCAGCGTCGCGAGGAGCTGGTCGTGACGCTGGACGCGCTGGCCGGCGCCCCACCTTCGGGCGTGCAGATACTGGAGACGGCGGCGGAGCTGAAAATGCGCGATCGCCTGGGCACGACCTTCGACGAATGGCGGGCCTGGGCGGCCGCGGTACTCGAGAGCCACCTCGCCTACCCGATCCTCTTCTACTTCCGCTCGAGCCACGACAACGAGGCCTGGCTCAACTCGTTCGGCGCGGTCATGGACGCGGCCAACCTGGTGGTGAGCACGGTCGACGGCGAAGCTGCCGGCTCGGCCCGATTGACGCTGACCATCGGCAACCACCTCGTCGAGGACATGGCCTGGAACTTCCGCTACAGCGGTGAGCACGTGGTCGGCATCGACAGGTCCGAGTTCGATGAGGCGGTCACCCGGTTGAGGAAGGCCGGCTACACGTGCAAGGACGACAACGCCGCCTGGGAGCACTTCTCGAAGATCCGCATCAAGTACGCCTACGCTCTGAACGAGATCGCGAAGAGGTTCGCGATCATCCCCGCGCAGTGGATCGGCGATCGGTCCTACCTGCCGCACCGGTCGGGGCGCGGCGGCCGCCGGGGCGTGCCCGGCCGCAAGGCCGGGGCGGCTTCGCCGACGGCGCGATGAGATCAGTAAGTCCCATCCTGCCCGCGCTTGCGCGCAGGGGGAATCGGAAGGCTCCCTCTCATAAGTTCCGGATTGTGTCTTTGCTGCCCAGCGCCACCGAGACCCTCTTCGCGCTCGGAGTGGGCGACCAGGTCGTCGCCGTGACGCACGAGTGCGACTACCCACCCGAGGCCGCCCGACTGCCGGTCGTGACTCGCTCGGTCTTCGACTTCGCGCATGCGCACAGCGGTGAGATCGAGCGGCAGGTGTCGCTGGCGGCTGAACGGGGCGAGTCGCTCTACGAGGTGGACACGACGGCGATCCGCGAGCTCGAGCCTGACCTCGTGGTGGCGCAGGACGTCTGCCGCGTCTGCGCCGTCACGGCGAGCCAGGTGGTCGACGAGCTGGCCCCGATCCCGGTCCTCCGCCAGCACCCGCACACTCTCGACGACGTGCTGGGGGACATCGTCGAGCTGGCCCGCGCATGCGGCGCAGACTCCGATCCGCTCATGACCTCGCTGCGAGGTCGGATCGACGCTGCCGCTTCGCTCGCGGCGGCTCGGGGCAGGGTGCGGGGTGTCTTCCTGGAGTGGCTGGACCCGCCTTACCCGGCCGGCCACTGGACGCCAAACCTCCTCGTCCTGGCCGGCATCGACGATCCACTGGCTCGACCGGGCCGGCCGTCGCGTGCCGGGACCTGGGATGAGGTTAGGGCAGCCGCGCCGGACCTCCTGGTGATCGCCCCCTGCGGCTGGGGCCTGGTCCGGGCCCGGCAGGAGGCGGCCGCCGTGCAGGGTGAGATCGACTCGGTGGGCGCCGGTCAGGTGGCGGTGCTCGACGGCTCGGCCTACTTCAACCGGCCCGGGCCCCGGCTCGTGGACTCGCTCGAGGCGCTGATCAGCCTGCGGTAACCGACGACAAAGCCGCGACAAAGTGCTGACTTTAGTGCGACCACGGGGGCACCATTTCCTGCGGGGTGAGCAGGCAGGGAGGGCCGGGCACTGGTGGCGGCTTGTCTGCGGGCCGTCACCGTGCCTTTACCATGGCGCCGGCGACGGTTCCTCGCGCCGCCCTGGGATGCATCTCGTGCGGCCGGCCGGTGACCACCACCCTCGTGGTGCAGTCGGGCCGCGTGTACTGCAGCTTGGATTGCGCCGGTTCGCTCGAACCCATCGTTCCCGGCCGGTACCTGGGCTAGCCGAAACCCCTACTCGATCAGGTCTCGGATCAGCGTCGCCTGCTGCATGAGGTAACGCGGCGCCAGGAAGTGGCGCGCGATCCGCAGCCTCGCCGCGGTGCCCAGGCTGGCCGCCTGGCGTTCGTCCCCGAGCAGCCGCACGACTGCGCGCCCGAATGAGACCAGGTCTTTCGCGTCGTCGATCAGCAGGCCGCTCTTGCCGTTCTCGATCTGGTCCTCGATTCCGCCCACGCGGCTGGCGACCAGCGGCCGCCCCTTCCACATCGCCTCGGCCACTGTCAGGCCGAAGCCTTCCGCGAGGCTCTTCTGCACGACCACGTCGGCCCGCCTCTGCAGCGCGTTGACGAGGACCGCGTTCTCGTCCTCATCCTCCATCGGCAGCTGGGCGAGGTGGACCCGCTCGCGAACCTCGGCCTGAAGCGACCCGTGCCGCTCCCCCAGCTCGCGCAGCACCTCCGGCTGCTCGGGGTCGTCGGCCACCGAGGTCGGGGCCGGGCCGGCAAGAACCAGGTGTGCGTCAGTGTGGGGCGCGACGTGCTCGACGAAACCGTCCATGACTCCTAGCGGATCCTTGAGCCGATCCCAGCGCGAGACCTGGAGGACGATCCTGACGTCCGCCGGCAGTCCGCCGTCAGGCAGGCCCTGGGCCTGACTGCGGATGCGCGCCGATGTCCCGTCGCTCCGGAGAAAGGTCGCCTCGCCGTCCGCGCCCTGAACGACTCCACCCGCGTGCAGGATGGCGGCCACGGCGTGGGCGTCCAGCTCGAGGTTCTTGGTCGCGAACGCGTCGATCGACGGCGGGATGATGTGCACGCGCGCGGGCTCGAGGCCTTCCCACGCATACCGCCGCCGCGAAAAGACCAGCGCGTGCGCGGCGGTGACATATGGGCGAAGGAAGTTCCACGCCGAACGCACCATGTCGCTCGGCTCGTCGACGCCGATGTGGGAACGCCAGATGACCCTGCACCCGGTCGCGACAAGCGCCGGCGCCAGGCCGGCCGTCTGCGGGTCGTGCAGGAGTACGACATCGGCCGGTTTGACGAACTCGAGCAGCTCATCAGCGTTGGCGGCAAGGGTCCGCTCGTACTCCGTGCGCTCGTCGGCGGAGATCGCCGATCCATCGGCGGCCACGCCATGCAGCAGCGTGTGCAGCTTCTTGGTGACCTCGAAGAACGCCGGCTCGCCCTGGATGGCGACCCAACGCGAATCGATTCCCGCTCCGCGGTCGTACGGGATCAACGACGACAGCAGCTCGGCGACTCCGCCTCCGCGCGCCGTCGAGTTCACGTTCCAGACGACGTGCCCCCGCAGCTGCTTGGCCGCCTGCGTCATCGTCCGCTCGAACTCGAACCACAGGCCGTCCTCGAGCAGCGATTGGTATCGGTCGAGCGGCGCCGATCCGATCTCGACGCCGATCAAATGGGATTCATCCACGAGTACTAAACGCGGGTGACGGGTTCGCGCCCCGTTCGGTCAGGAAGACTGATCTCGAAAGTACTTGTCTCGCGCGCTCTCGTCGCCAAGCGCGCACCTCGGATAAAGGCGCCACGGGGCCGCCGTGCCGACCCTCAGGTGACTGCACGAGATGCGAGGTCCGGCCCCATTCCGGATCGAGGTGTTGAGGGGGAGGAAGACCGCGCAGCCGTCAAACCGGTCCGACGCCGAGTATGGACAGGCATCCGCTCGCCCGACGCCGCGCGTCAGCTCCATGACGTCCGCCTCGGGAAGGTCACGCGGGAGCCGGTGCTTGAGGACGTAGCCCGAGGCGCCGAGGTCCAGACCACGCTGAATGATGTGCGCGGGCTCGCCCTCGCCCTTGAGCAGGACGACCGGCGGCGCCGCCGCGCCTTTCCGCTCCCGCAGCTCGTGAAGAAGGGCCATGCCGTCGACCTCGGCCAGGTCGAGGTCGAGGAAGATGACCTCGTAGGCGTTGGACGACGCGGCCAGGACGTCCTCGGTTGTCGTCGCCCCCTCGACCTTGTATCCGGCGTTCTCGAGGGCCGTTTTGAAGGAGCCGGCGAAGTCGCTCGAATCCGATGCCAGGAGCACCTTCAGGGAGACTTCGACGGCCCTCATGGCTATCCCCTCAGCGCAGCCCGTGCTCCAGGTCCAGCCGCCGCCGGCGCCAGAACGCGAGGCGGTACTTGAACGTTTGCAGGTGCTCGACGATCATCGGGACGTTGGTCAGCTCGGCCTCATGCCTGGCAGCCTCCGAGAGCAGGGGCATTCTCTTCTGAACGCGGTTGAGGAGCTTCTCCTCGAAGTCAACCAGCTCGGCGTAGGCGTTCTCCCACATGGTGGCGATCTCCACCGAGGTCGTGTTGGGATTCTCGCGTTGGAGGTGGGCGGCGGTCCGGTCGACAGGCTCGTTTCTGCCCGCTGCCCGTTTTCGTGTCGCGCCCACCCGCCGTTGCGGGCTCATGCATTTATCAGACCCTCGCGTCCGCATAAAAGTCAGCACAAGGTTTAGGCTGTTCGTCCCAAGCCTCGATTTCCGGGTCACCAAGGGGGGATCCCAGTTGCCAGAGGATCGTCTCTTAGAGGGGGAGGACCCAAAAACACTCTTCGCCCGCGACGCGCGCCACTGGATCGCCGTCTATCGGGAGATGATCGGCTTCAAGGACCAGCTGCTGGACCGCGTGCGGGACCAGCTCAGCCGCCTTCCCCGGGCCGCGCGGTCTGACGTCGCCGACAACGACATCGGGCTGATCCAGAACCAGCTGGATCGCTACACGCGGCGGCTGGAATTCTGGTACAGCCGCCAGTGGGAGCTGGAGGGCCTCGAGGTCGATCCCGACTCGCGCACCATCACGTTCCGGGATCGCTCGGTCCGGCTGACCAAGCGCGAGTTCGAGCTGCTGGTCATGCTGGTCAGCCACTCGCCGGGCTACATCACGCCGCGGCAGCTGCTGGTTCAGGCGTGGCACGATTCACAGCTGCCGGAGGAAACCCTGAGGACGTACATCGTGCGCCTGCGCGCCAAGATCGCGCAGCTGGAGATGAGGGCCGAGATCATCAACAAGCCCCGCCGGGGTTACGCGATCGTCTTCGAGGAGCGGCCGGCACATCGTGGGAGGACCTTCTCACCCGACTGACTCCGGTGCAGTTTTTAGTGCGGCTGGACGGCGAGAATTTCCGCCGCAGTGGCACGCCAGGCGCTGGCCTCCGACGCGCTTCTCGAGGGTGAGGATCCGGACACCCAGTTCGCCCAGGATGCGCGTCACTGGGTCGCCATCTATCGGGAGCTGATCGCCTTTCGGAACGGTGTCCTGGCCCGCGTGCACGCTCAGGTCCGAAAGCTTCCGACTTCGGCACGCACGGAGGCGAGCGGGTCGGACGTCTCCCTGATCGAGGAGCAGATCGAGCGCTACCGGCGACGCCTCGAGTTCTGGTACGAGAAGCAGTGGCGGCTGGAAGGCCTGGTCGTCGACACGGACTCGCGCACCATCACCCATCGCGACCGCTTCGTAATGCTGACCAACCGTGAATTCCAGCTATTCATGACGCTGGCCAGCCGTCCGTCCGGCTACACGCGGTCGAGCCAACTGCTGGTCGAGGCGTGGCATGACTCGGGGCTGCCCGAGGAGACGCTGCGCACGTACATCGTCCGGCTGAGGACAAAGCTCGCGGAGCTCGAGCTTCCACTGCACATCGACAATCGCCCGCGCCAGGGCTACGCGATCGTCTTCGACGATCCGGCCTCGAGGCGGATCACGCGGCGGACCCGGGAGTAGAGCCCCGCCCCGATGGCAGCCGGGTGGTCAGCAGCGCCGCCAGGATAGAGACGGCGGCGGCCGTCCAGAGCACAGAGTTGAGCCCGGTGCTGACCACGATCGCGCCGACCACGCCGCCGGTGATCGACGACAGGTAGATCGGCAGCAGGACCAGGTTGAGGGTGGTCGCACGCCTGTCCTCGGGCACCGAGGTTGCGAGCAGCGCGAACACCATCGAGATCTCCGTCGCCGCCGCCGCGCCAAGACCGACCGCCCCGACGGTCAGCCAGAACAGGTCGGGCGCGATGGACAGCGCGACCAGGCTGGCCGCCGACAGAACGCACGCGCCGGCGAGCATGGGCTTGAAACCGACCCGGTCTCCGGCCGCGCCGGCGGCGGGGGACAGGAGCGCGCCCACGATCGCCGAGGCGCCGAAGACGACGCCGATATCGCCCGCCGTGCCGTGCATGCGCAGCACGATCAGCGGCAGGAACGGGTTGGCGATCTGCAGCGCGAAGTAGGCCAGCCCGAAGACGCCGAACACGATGAGCGTAAAGCGCATGGTCAGGGTCAGGCGGAGAGCGTTGAGGGCGAGGCTGACGGCGGAGCCGGCAGGCGCGGGCGGTCGGGCTGCCTCCCGGGCGAGGGCGAGCAGGACGATCCCGGAGACCAGCGACATGACCGCGTCCACGGCGAACAGCGTGTGCAGGTCGAGCACCCGGCGGTCGACGAGCCACCCGCCGACCGCAGGCCCCAGCGCGAAGCCGAGGGACGGCGAGATGCCAAAAAGAGAGATCGCAAAGCCGACCCTGCCTGCCGGCGTCGCTGCGCGCAGCGCCGTCAACATGACTCCAGTGTTGCCCAGCTGGAAGCCGACGAGCAGCAGCGCGAGCCCGGCCTCCCATCGGTTCTGCGCTAGCCACAGTCCCGCGAAAACGATCATCTCCACGAAGGCGCTGCGGGCGATGATCAGGATCCGCCCGTAGCGCTCGGACCACACGCCCCAGAACGGAACCAGGGGCAGCCCGAACACGAAGAACGTCGCGTTCAGGTAACCGGTCCAGGCCGGCACCTCGGACGGGGCGACGCGCACGGTGGGTAGGTAAAGCGGCAGGAACCGGAATACATGCGAGACGCCCAAGGCTTCGATGGTCGAGGCGAGCCCGAACAGCAGGAGCAGGGTCATCCATCCCGACGCCTTGCGCGGCGGCGCACCCTCCGTTATCCCCACCGCCATTGCCTTCGGAATATAGGTTGGCCCGACCTGAGTTTGAAAGCGCATGGGCGATGGCAAGACTGGTCAGATGAGACTCGAAGGCATTCACCATGTCAGCTCGATCACCGGCGACGCCCAGGCCAACGTCGACTTCTACGCGGGCGTGCTCGGCCTGCGCCTGGTCAAGAAGACCGTCAACCAGGACGACCCGACCGTCTACCACCTCTTCTATGGGGACGACGCGGGCAGCCCGGGCCTCGACCTGACCTTCTTCGAGTACCCCGGCGCGCGGCCAGGCCGGGCCGGGCGGGGCATGATCCACCGGATCGTCCTGCGCGTGGCGTCGGAGGCCGCCCTCGACTTCTGGCAGCAGCGCCTGAATGGCCAGCGGGAGTCGCCGAATGCGCTGGTGTTCTCAGACCCCGAAGGTCTTGGCCTGGAGCTTCGCGTGGTGGAAGTTCCGGACGCGCCGCTGGTCGCCCACCACCCCGACATCCCGCGCGATTTCGCCATTCAGGGCTTCGAGGAGGTTCGCGCCTATACCTCCGACCCGGAGCGCAGCCGTGAGCTGTTCGAGGGCGCGCTCGGGTTCGAGCGCGACGGCGGCATGTCGTGGTCGGCCCGCGGTGAGAAGCGAGGCGGCCGCTACGTGTTCGACCATGCGCCCGCCGAGCGCGGCATTCCCGGGGCGGGCACGGTCCACCACGTCGCCTGGGCCTCGCTGGACGACGAGCAGGTCGCGTGGCGGGAACGGGTGATCCGGGGAGGGGCTCAGCCGACGCCGGTCATCGACCGCTACTGGTTCAGATCGGTGTACTTCCGCGAGCCCAGCGGGGTTCTCTTCGAGATCGCGACCATGGGGCCGGGATTTGCGGTGGACGAGGATCCAGCGCACCTGGGCGAGAAGCTGGTGCTGCCGCCGAAGTTCGAGGGGCTGCGCGACCAGCTCGAGGCTACGCTGACCCCGATCCACTCACCGGCGACGGCGGCCCGAAGTTAGGCGGCGCCGCCGGCGCGGCCTGCATCCTGTCGAACCACGCGGCCACTCCGGCGTTGATGGCCGCGGCGTAGACGATCGTGAAGAAGACGCCGATGCAGCAGGCGACGAGTCCGAGCGCGGCGATGATCCCGGCGATGAAGATGACGAGCCCGCCGATGATGCTGTTGCTCATGTTTCCGGTCGCCATCGCCCAGACGCGACCGATGTCGAAGCCGCCGCCGAAGCCGTTGCGGGCCACGAGCACGATCAGCGAAGGCAGCAGGAAGTCCAGGAACAGCGAGGCGAGGAGGCCCCAGAGGGAGCCCAGGGCGCGGAAGGGCGAGCCGTAATAGCTGTTGAATCCGTTGGCCTGGTTGACCTGGACGGACGCCGCGCCCATCCCATTGAGGATGTACATCGGGATGTTGAGGACGATCGAGTAGATGATGCTCACAGCAAAGATGCCGATTCCACGTGCCAGGTGGAAGCCAGCCGGAGCCAGCTCCTGCCGCCCGGCTTTCAGGTTGTCGAACGTGAGCATCAGCCAGCCGGCAGTGGCGATCCAGCCGACGATCGGGATGATCGTGATCAGGCCTTGCACCGCGATCTTGCCGACCCAACCCGAGTCGCGGAACGGATAGCCAAACGCTTCGCCGACGCTGTTCATGGCGCGGAGTGTAGCCCCGGCGCGCCCGCTTGGCGAGACCAGATTTCGAGGCTTTCCCGTCGCCCAACCCACCGTTAACCAGGATCGTGCTTTGATGGGCCGAGCACCGTCAGGCTCGGCATCACAAGGGGGTTGCACATGCTGCGGCGACTAGGCGCGCTGCTGGCCGGGACGACGCTGGCCGCCTGGCCTTTCGCCTCGAACGCGGCGGGTGGCACCGACGCATTCGCGGACGTCCAGCACATCGTCGTGATCTATGAGGAGAACCACAGCTTCGACAACCTCTATGGCGGCTGGGAGGGTGTAAACGGGCTCACCTCGGCGCCCGCCGCCCGGACGTTCCAGATCAGCGAGGGCGGCGTGGCCTACACGTGCCTGCTCCAGAACGACGTCAACCTGGCGTCCCCGCCGCAGCCGGTGTCGTGCACCGACTCCACCTCCACCAGCAAGACCATCAACAGCAACTTCAGCAACGCGCCCTTCACCATCGACAGCTTCATTCCGTCGACCGCGACGACGTGTCCGGCTCCCGGCGTCTTCGCCGCGCATGGCGTGCTCAACGGCGCGGGCAAGCCGGGAGGCTGCACCGAGGACATCGTCCACCGCTTCTACCAGGAGCAGTACCAGCTGAACGGCGGCGCCCAGAACCGGTACGTGACCGGCAGCGACGCGGTCGGCCTGACGATGGGCGTGTACGACACCCGTTCGCTTCCGATCTATGCCTACCTGCATCAGGACGGGCACCCGCACTACGCGATCGCGGACAACTTCTTCCAGGCGGCGTTCGGCGGATCGTTCCTGAACCACCAGTGGCTGGTCGCGGCGCGCACGCCGGTGTGGCCGAACGCGCTGAACGACGGCAGCTCGTTGGACCTGCACTCGGTCGTCGACGCCAACGGCATGCCCAACAACTACCCTCTCTACACGTCGCTGTCGGCGGTCAAAGACCAGGCGCTCACCGCCTCCTGCAGCCCTGGTCCGGGCCGTGGCCCGACGCCGCCCGGAGTCGTGTGCGGCGACTACGCGGTCAACACCATCCAGCCGGCCTTCCAGCCGTACGCCCCCGGCACGGTCCTCGCCAAGCGGCTGCCGCCGCAGATGGCGCCGACGATCGGCGACCGGCTCTCGGGCGCCGGCATCGACTGGGCCTGGTACTCGGGCGGCTGGTCGAACGCCAACGGCGACGTCGGGGCGCCTGGCTGGACGAACGGCTCTACGGTTGGGACCTGCACCGACCCCAACACCCTTGCCACCGCCACATATCCGAACTGCCCCGACAAGCTCTTCCAGTTCCACCACCAGGCGCTCAACTACTTCGCGTCCTTCGCCCCCGGCACGGCGGCGCGCGCGGCGCACCTGCGCGACGAGGCGGAGTTCCTCTCCGTGGCCAAGGGCTTGGGCACGCAGTGCAACCTGAAGCCGGTCAGCTTCGTCAAGCCCATCGGGGAGGAGAACGAGCACCCGGGCTACACCAGCGAGACCAACGGCAGCAACCATCTGGTCAGCCTGCTCTCGGCTATCGAGAGCGGCGCCTGCGCCAAGAACACCATGGTCGTCGTCACCTATGACGAGTTCGGCGGCCAGTGGGACCACGTCACGCCTCCAGGGCAGGGCGGCAAGGCAGGCGTCCACGACGGGTTCGGGCCGGGCACCCGGATTCCGGCGCTCGTCATCACCACTCACCTGCACGGCGACTTCGTCGTCGACGACACCGCCTACGACACGACCTCGATCCTCGCGACCATCGAGCGCCGCTTCGCGCTCGAGCCGCTGAGCTCGCGCGACGCTTCGGTGAACGACCTGACGGGCGTTTACTCGGCCTTCGCGCCCCGACTTGATTAGCTAGACACCGCGGACCGGCCGGGTTTCATGCGAAAACCCGGCCGGTATCGTGGTCTGGGTGGAGAGCCGTTCGAACGCGCTCTGGACCCGCCGCTTTTTCGGTGGTTTGCTGGCGATCATCGGCAGTCTCGACATCGTCGAGTCGCTGATCGCCCAGCACCCCCTGCGCAGCCAGGTGCTGGACTCGCTGCTGCCGGCCGAGGTCAGTTTTGGCGGCCGCACGGGCACGGTGATCGCCGGCCTCGCGCTCCTTCTGCTCGCACTTGGCGTCGGCCGAGGCAAGCGCGTCGCGTGGCAGCTGACCATGGTGGCCCTGATGGCGTCGGTCGTGCTTCACCTGGTGAAGGATCTCGACGTCGAGGAGGCCGTGCTGGCGGCCTGGGTCGCGGCCGGCCTGTGGTGGATGCGCGACCACTTCCGGGCCGCCTCCGACCCGGCAAGCGTCAGGCGAGGCGCGGTCATGCTGACGGCCGGGGTTGTCCTGGCGGTCGGTTACGGCGTGCTCGGCGTCTGGCTCTTGCGCACGGAGCTCCGGCCCGGTTTCGAGCTGCCGCGCGCGCTCGACAACCTGGCCCGCACCCTGGTCCAGGAGTCGAGCCGGTACGACGCGCTGACCGACCGATCAGCGTGGTTCCTGGGTTCCCTCCCGTGGATTGCCTACGGCCTGGTGCTGCTTGGGCTCGCGCTATTGCTGAGGCCAGTGGTCGCGCCGCCGGCCGGCAGCGCCGAACGCGAGCGCCTGCGCGAGATGACCTCGCGCTGGGGCCACAACCCCGTGTGTTACCTCGCCCTTTACGGGCCGACCAGCCATTTCTGGCTGGACGGGAGGATCTGCGTCGCCTACACCGTGCGCGCCACCACAGCCCTGGCACTTGGCGATCCAATCGCTCCACCCGAGGAGCGCGGCCGGGCGGCGAGGGAGTTCCTGCGCTTCTGCGACGCGCAGGGTTGGACCTGCGCCTTCTACCAGGTCGAGGATCCGAGGCCGTATCGCGAGATCGGGTTCACGCTCGTGCCGATCGGCGCGGACGCGATCATCAAGACGTCGTCCTTCAGCCTGGGCGGCAGCCGCCGCTCGTCGGTGAGGCACGCCGTTCGTCATTGCGAGAAGCTCGGGGTCACGTACAGGTTCGTGCCCGCCCCGATCGCCCTGGAGGAGGCCGCCCACGAGATCTCGCGAGTTTCCGGCGCGTGGCTGCGGGGCGGCAGGGGGCCGGAGCTGGGTTTCAGCCTCGGAGGCCTCTCTACGCTGCACGACCCGCACATCACCGTCGGCCTGGCGTTCGATGCCGAGGGCGACCTCCAGGCCTTCGTGAGCTGGCTGCCGGTGCCTGCCCGCAACGGTTGGACTCTCGACCTGATGCGCCGCCGCCCGGACGGCGTGTCCGGGGTGATGGAGGCGTTGATCGCACGCTCGGCGGCGGAAGCCGCGGGTCGAGGCATCGAGGAGCTCAGCCTCGGCCTGGCGCCGCTGACAGTGGGGGCGGACGGCGAGCACCGCACGCTGCGGGACCTATACCGGCGGCTGGCCCGGTTCCGACGAAGCCGGAGCCTGCGGCGGTTCAAAGAGCAGTTCGACCCCGTGTGGGAAGACCGCTACCTGGCGGTTTCGAGCACCGCGTCGGTGCCGCAAGCGCTGATCGCTCTGCTCCGGGCGCACCTGCCGCCGCTGTCGCGCGTTTCGCTTCGGCTCCGGGCGATGCGGCCGGGATGGGAGCGGCGCCGGCGCTGGTCGGGCACCTGAAAGCGTCGCGGAGGACTTACCTTTAACACCTCAGATGAAGGCGTACATGTTCATCAACGCCATGCGGGGGCAGTCGCTCGCCCTGACC
>Ga0070717_10001739_pt1 | contig 15183 bp, 13 predicted proteins | sample LARL113metaG_FD_71366 | JGI IMG/M metagenome (GOLD analysis project Ga0070717, IMG submission 71366) | Corn, switchgrass and miscanthus rhizosphere microbial communities from Kellogg Biological Station, Michigan, USA - LAR L11-3 metaG | ecosystem: Host-associated > Plants > Roots > Rhizosphere ... | reverse complement strand
CGCGCCCGCAGTTCCTTCAGCAGCAGGTTGAAATTCTCCTTGTCCTCGGCGCGAAACGGATGCCCTGCCCCCGGCATTCCGGGATACTCCCAGTCGATATCCAGCCCGTCGAGCTTGTAGGTTGCAAGAAACTTCATCACGCTCTGGATAAATGTCGCCCGGCTCTTTGAGGTGAGCGCCACGTCAGAGAAGTTGGTCGACCACAGCCAGCCGCCCACCGACACCAGCACCGTCAGCTCGGGATTCTCTTTTTTGAGAGACTCCAGAAAAGCAATATTCTCTGAATCGTGCGCAAACCCAGTCACCATGCGCCCATTCTCGATATTGGCGAATGCATAATTGATGCGCGTGAGCAGGCGCGCGTCGATCTGGCCGGGCTGAAGAACCGTGTTCTGCGGAAACACGTACGCGACCACTAATTTGTTCGCACCAGTCGCCCCAACGCAAATTGGTAATGCCACGAACAGGCCGATCGTGACAGCGGCCAGCAAAATTCGAATTCGCCGCACGCGGTTGGTTCCTGACATGAGTAACTTCTGGCTCCTGATGGTGGCGAGGACGGTCTCACGTTCCCGGATACAGCCTGATGATCAGCCTGGCTTTGCCGAAAAGGCTGATCGTCACAATGTGGTGATCAAAATCGTAATTCGGACATCGCACGTTTAGATTTTGCTTCGACCCGTACTTTACATTCGAAAACGAAAATGTCCCGCGTGCGTCTGTCGTGACGGACCTCAGGACGTGTTTGAATATCTGAATCACAATCTTCGACGACTACACCTGGGATCGTTTCGCCGGTTGCATAGGTAACAACCCCAGCCAGGTGGCGAACTTTCTCTGGTTGATACTCAATGGTCTCGTTGCCTTGAGGGCATGCAGTAACTGAGAACCCGATCAGGAAGAAAGCGCAGCTGAGCCTGGCTGCATAGCGCCGCATGAATCAAACCCCGCCGTCAAATATCTTCTTTGATAAATACCGCTCAGCCGAATCAGGAATCACGGTGGCAATGCGCTTGCCCGTACCCAGTTCGCGTGCCAGTTCCAGTGCCGCATGCACCGCCGCGCCGGCGCTCGAGCCGCCCACCACGCCCTCTTCCGCCGCAAGCCGCTTCACCATCGCAAACGCATCGTTGTCGCTCACCATGACCACGCGGTCGCACACATCGCGATGAAACGTCTCCGGAATGAAGCTCACCCCGATACCTTCCACGCGGTGCTTGCCCGGCGGCCCACCCTGCAGAATCGACCCTTGCGTCTCCACCGCCACGTTCACCACCGCCGGGTTTCGCTCCTTTAGAAACCGCGCCACGCCCGAAAACGTTCCGCCCGTCCCGACGCCGGCCACGAAGGCGTCGACTCGCCCCTCCATCTGCTCCCATATTTCGGCCGCAGTCGTGTCGTGATGAAACGCTGGATTGGCCTGATTCGAAAACTGCCCCGCCATAAACGCGCCCGGAATGCCGGCCGCCATCTCCTCCGCCTGCCGGATCGCGCCCCGCATCCCTTCTTCTTCCGGCGTACGGTACACCTCGGCCCCGAACCCCCGCATCAGGATGCATTTCTCCTCGGCGAACCCTTCGGGCACGAACAGCTTCACCGCGTATCCCCGATTGACGCCCATGAGCGCCAGCCCCACGCCCGTATTCCCGGCCGTGGCTTCCAGAATCGTCCCGCCCGGCCGAAGCAGGCCGCGCTTCTCGGCATCCAGAATCATGCCCAGAGCGGCCCGGTCCTTCACGCTCCCGCCGGGGTTCAGGAATTCGAGCTTGGCAAAAACCGCCGCCGCGTCTGCGGGCACAATGCGCCCCAAGCGGAGCATAGGCGTGTGCCCCACCAGTTGCGTTATGTCGTTGGCAATGCGAAGAGAAACTGAGGTGGAACTGGCGGCCATGCGCTCCAGTCTAAACCCAAGTTCGCCGGTTCGGCTAAACCCTGCGTCAGGACATGCAGACGCGGGTAGCGATTACTGCGCGGACGCCGTCCTGGACTTCTTCGCTCCCCGCGGCACCGGGAAGTATCCCGTCCGGGTGCGCACGTTCAGCTTGGCGCCCTTTTCCTCGGCGGTCACCTGCACGCGCCGGAAATTCGTATCCGTGGAGGGCTTGGTGGAGTGGTACCCCAGCGTGTACTGGCTGCGGATGTCCCGCGCCACTTCCGCGGCAATCTGGTCCACCTGCTCCAGGTTTTTGGGGAAATAAGCGATCCCGCCCGTTTCCGTCGAGAGCATCTCCAGCGCCCGCCGCGCATGACGCACTTCGGAATGGCTCATCTCATCGCCAAACAGCAGCCCAACGGAATAGATCACCGGGCCGGAAAGCTGCTGCACGCGGCGGATGGTCTGCTCAAGATTCAGCGTCGAGGCATTGTCTTCGCCGTCCGTGATCAGCACCAGCACCTGCTTGGGGCGCTTGGAATCCGCCGCCAATTTGTCGGCCGACGCGACAACTGCGTCATACAGCGCCGTGCCGCCGCGCGATTCAATGTGCGCCAGCCCATCACGGAGCCGCTTCACGTCCGAAGTAAATTCCTGATCGATAAAAGCCTCGTCGGAGAAATTCACCACGAACGCCTCGTCCTGCGGGTTCGACGCCTGGATCAGGTCCAGCGTGCTCTGGTTCACCGCCGGACGCTTCTTCGACATCGACCCGGAGTTGTCCACCACCAGCGCAATCGAAACCGGCAAGTCGGTGTGCTGGAAGCTGATGATGTTCTGCTTCACGCCGTCCTCAAAGACGGTGAAGTTATCCTTCGTCAGATCCTGGACTAGGCGGTTGCCATCGAGCACGGTGGCATTCAGGATCACTTCTTCGACGTCCTGGCGTAAAACAAAGCCGCCGCTCTCTTTGCGAACTTCGCCCGCCGGATAATTCGTCCCGCCTCCGGGGCCGCCGTCCGGCGAGCGCACCGGGTCGCGATCCACCGTCAGTGGCGGAGCCTGGGGCGGCGCCGGCTGGTTGGGCGTTTTCTGCGCTGTCAGCGTGAGGGCGGCTCCGGCGAGAAGCACCGTGACGATCGCGCTATTGCAATGGTGCATAGTACCCAGTACGCGCATGAATGGTAAGCGGAGGCAGTCCTTGCGGTGGATTCAGCTTTACTTTAACTTTACGCCACTTGCCATCCCGGCGCAGGTCTTTGGGCGTGTAGCCGATCACATATTGATTGCGCAGTTCGGTCGAGATCTTTTCCGCGATATCGCTCATTTCCGACAGATCGTCCACCCGGAACATGCGCCCGCCGGTCTCCTCGCACAGTTCATTCAGAAGCAGCGGCCCGGAGCGCTCCTCCGGCGTCGCCGCATAGGGATCGAAAATCCCGATCGAATAAATCTCCACGTCGGATTCCCGCACCTGCGATCGCACTTCACCCTCGGTGTACCGGGAGCGGTTGTCGCCCCCGTCGGAAACGACCAGCAGCGCCTTGCGCTCGTGGCGCGCGTCCTTCATTTTGGCCACGCCGTAGTAGATGGCATCCAGCAGCGCCGTGCGATGCCCGCTGCGGACCGTGGCCAGTCGCGCCTGGATGTCCTCAACCGAATTCGTGAAATCTTCAATCAATTCCGGCCGATCATTGAATCCAATGACGAAAAACTCGTCTTCGGGGTTGGCGGTTTTGATGAACTGCAGAATCGATTCGCGCGCGCGCAGAAGCTTGGAGTTCATTGACCCGGAAAGATCAAAGACGATGCCGATCGAAACCGGCGCGTCCTCGCTCGCGAAAGACCGGATCGCCTGCGCGCCGTTGTTCTCGAAGACTTGAAAGTCTTCCTTTTCAAGACCGGTGACCAGCCGGTTCATGGGATCGGTCACCGTGACCGGCACCAGCACCATGTCCACATTCATGCGGATCATCGCGCCGGGACGGGCCTTGTTGGCCGCCGGACCGGTCACCGCCGGCGCTTCCGCTCCGGCCGGCGCTCCCGTCCCTGGCGTGGCCGGCGTCCCCGGGGTGGTGGGCGACGGCGGAGGCACGTGCACCTTGTTCAGCGGATCGTCCTGCGCTCCGGCCCGGCACGCCAGGCAGACCGCCGCCACGACGCAAATGAACACTCGGCCGATAGAAACCCATGATCGCGGTAGCCGCAGAAGGCTGCACCCGGTTTGGTCCGAATACAGAATGTTTTGAAGTGTCCTCATGCCGCACCGATTGGAGTAGAAACGTGATCTTAGCACGGCCAACCAACTTCTGTTATGCGCGGCCGGTTCCGCGGTTTCAGCACGTGGTAATGGGCACCCCTGGCATGCCCCGCTGCGCGCGATACAATCGAGCCTGGAACCTGGCGCGATTCTTTGTCTCGCAAACCCAATCCCGGGGTGCAAGCCCCGTTTTTTCAGTCTGGAGCACGACCTGCCGCATGGCCAACATTTATCCATTCCGCGCGTGGCGCTACAATCCGGCCTCTGTTCGCTTAGACGATGTGGTCACGCAACCGTATGACAAAATCTCGCCCGCCATGCAACAGGCCTATTATCAGCGCAGCCCATACAACCTGGTGCGCATCATCCTGGGACTGCCTGAACTGTTCGATGCGGAGCGAAACGAAAGTGTCTACACTCGCGCCGCCCGCGACTTCCGCGCCTGGCGCGAACAGGGAGTCCTGATCCAGGAGAAGTCTCCCTGCATCTTTGCCTATTCCCAGCGCTTCCAGGTGCCCGGCACCAATCAGGTTAAAGAGCGCCGCGGATTCATAGCTCTGGGCAAGCTCCACGACTACGCCGACCAGGTGGTCTTCCGCCACGAACAAACCCTCTCCAAGCCCAAAAGCGATCGGCTGAATCTGCTCAAGGCCACTCGCGCTCACTTCGGCCAGATCTTCATGCTCTACTCCGATCCGGCCGCCAGCGTGGAGCAGATTCTGTTTGACGGATCCGGACCAGCCGACGCCGAAATCAGCGACGAATACGGCGTGCTCCACCGGGTGTGGCGGGTCAACGATCCGGCTGTAATACGGCTTCTGGTCACCGAATTGGCCGACAAGAAACTCATCATCGCCGACGGCCACCACCGTTACGAAACGGCTCTGGCCTACGCTCGCGAGCACGCACCCGCAAGCGAACCTCGCACCGAATCGAACTCCGCCCACCTGCCGCACCCTTCCTACCCTGAAGCCGCCGTCATGATGACCTTCGTCAACATGGATTCGGACGGGCTCGTCATCCTGCCCACGCATCGCGTGGTTCATGGCCTCGCCGGATTCGACCCCGCCCCCTTTTTCCAGGCCGCCGGCGCATTCTTCTGCGTTGAACCATTGCCGGAATGGGACGCGACAGGCTATATCGACCGGCTAAAGAAAGAAACAGGCACAGCCTTCGTGGCCGTCACCGCCGCCGGCGCCTTCCTGCTGAAATCGAAACCCCAACCCGCGGCCGAAGCGCTCGCGCAGTTGCCGGAGCGCCAGCGCCAGCTCGATCTCAGCATTCTTCATACCATCGTCCTGGAACGCCTCCTCGGCCTCGATCCGGACAAAATCCGCGAACAGACCAATCTCCGCTATTTGCGCGATGCCGGAGAAGCTGTCGAGCAGGTCCGCCGCGGGCAGGCCGACGTCTCCTTCCTCACCAACCCGGTCACCATGGAACAACTCAAGGAAGTCGCCTTCGCCGGCGAAGTGATGCCGCAGAAGTCGACCGACTTCTTTCCCAAGCTTTTGAGTGGTCTCGCCATCTATGCCCTGGAGTAGGTGCGGACTCGCTGCACTCCTGCTCATCGCCGGATTTGCCGCCGCAACCGAAGCGGACCCGAAAGCCGCCACTGCCGACGTGACACGGGAACCGTCGGCGGCCCCGCAGACATCCACTTCCGCTCCCAGCCCACCTGTCTCCGAACCCCGGCCGCAAGTGCCTGCCGCGCAGCCAGCTCAATCTCCCCCAGCCCCGCCCGCGCCGCAAGGCCCAACCCCTCCGCCCCGCTTCCTCGTCGTGATTGACGCTGCCCACGGCGGCGACGATCTGGGCGGCCATCTCTCCAGTGGCCAATTGGAGAAAAACGCCAACCTCGCTTTGAGCGTCCGGCTTCGATCTCTCCTGGGTGCGCGCGGCTTTCAGGTCATCACCACCCGCGAATCCGACCAGTCCGTTGACCTGAACCGGCGCGCTGAAATCGCCAATCATGCTGACGCCCGCGCCTGCATCAGCCTCCATACCGCCGACACAGGATCCGGCGTACACCTCTTTGTATCTTCGCTGGCTCCTGCCGCGCCCACACGCTTCGTTCCGTGGCGAACCGCGCAGGCCGGATGGATCACGCGCAGCCTGGCGCTGGCCGGAGTCCTTAATTCCGCGCTCCTGCACGCCGGGACCATCGTTACGCTGGGCCGGACGCCCTTGCCCGGCATCGAAAGCATGACCTGCCCCGCGGTTGCCGTGGAACTCGCACCGGAACGCGATTCCGACCACAAAGTCACCGCCGAGCCCGATGATGCGGACTATCAGGCCCGAATGGCGGCCACGCTCGCCACCGCGCTGCTTGAGTGGCGTACCGACGCATCGCATATGGAGGGAAGGCAGCCATGATCCCGCGCTACCAGATCGTGATCTTCTCCATCCTGCTGCTGGCGTCGCTCGCCATGGGAGGCATGTTGTGGCACCTCCGCCAGCGCGCCCATGAGCGCCTCGTGGCCGGTGTCGATTCGGCGCCCACCAAGGCCCCCGAAGTCGCGCCTGCCGAGAAGGCCACCCTCATGGTCGCCAACGACGACGACAATTCCCTGCTCCCCCAGGTGCACTCACTTCCCTTGCCCACCGACCCTGGATCCCGCGCCCGTGCCGTTCTGGGCCGGCTGCTGGAGATCTATGCGGCCCCCAACGCCACCCATCCCGTGCCGGGAGGCGCCACTTCCGTCTCCCAGGTGTTTCTTCTTCCCGCTGCCGCCGGCCCGGCCCGATCCGCGCCCCACAAAATCAGCGCTACGATTACGGTGGACGAAAACGAGGCTTCCACGCGCGCCACCTCATCGGCAGGGCCTGAGGTGGCGGTCGTCAACCTGACCACCAATTTCGTCGCCAGCCACCCCTCCGGCCTCGAAACCGAAACCCTCACCGTGCTCTCCATCTGCGGCACCATTCACGCCAACCTGCCCCGCGTCACTGAGGTCCGTTTTCTCGTCGATGGCCAGCAGCGCCCCAGCCTCGCCGGCCACGCCGACCTGACCCGCACGTACCTGGTTTCCGATGCTGCTGGGGTAGGCGCTCTGCCAACTGAGGTCGTTCATCCGTGAGTTCCCCATCCACAACCGCCGCGCCCACCATCGGCGTGTTCGATTCCGGCTTTGGCGGGCTAACCGTGCTGCGCGCACTCATTCGCCGTTTTCCCGGCGCCCGTTTTGCCTTCATCGGCGATACCGCCCGCCTGCCCTACGGATCCAAGTCGCGCCGCACCGTCGCCCGTTACGCGGTCGAAAGCGCCCAATTCCTGGTCCGCGAGCAGCGCGCCGAATTCCTTGTGATCGCCTGCAACACGGCCAGTGCTCTGGCCCTCGACGCCATTCAGGCAGCGGTTCCCGTCCCGGTGCTCGGCGTCATCGAGCCCGGCGCCCTGGCCGCCGGTGCCGCTTCAAAGAGCCGTGACGTACTGGTCATCGCCACTGATGCCACCGTACGCAGTCATGCCTACGCCGCGGCTTGCCAGGCGCAGGGCCTGCGCGCCCTCGAGAAGGCCTGCCCCTTGCTCGTGCCTCTGGTCGAAGAGGGGTGGACGAACCACCCCGTCACCGCCCAGGTCATCCGCATTTATCTCGACGAATCGCTGGCCGCCGCCGCCGCCCAAAACCTGAACCCTGACACCCTGGTGCTCGGCTGCACCCATTACCCGCTGCTGCGCCCCCTCATCGAACAGGCCGTTCCCGTCGGCATGCGCGTGATCGACTCCGCGGAATCCGCCGCCGACGCTGCCGTCCGCCTCATCAACGGCCGCGTCGCGTCTTCTCCGGCAGCCGGGCATCCCAACCCACTCATCCGCTGTTTCGCCACCGACTCGGTCGACAAATTTCAGCGTCTCGGCTCGCGCTTTCTCGACCGTCCCGTAGGCGACGTCGAACTCGTCGACCTTGGCGGCTGACGTCCCAAATCCGGCTGCTATCCTGAAAAATGATTGGCCCGCCACTTCTCTGCACATGCCCATGAAATTCGGAGGACGAAAACAAAAATGATCGATCTGGCAGGTAAAACGGCCGTGGTCTTCGGGCTGGCCAACAAGCGTTCCATCGCCTGGGGCATTGCCCAGAAGCTGCACGCGGCCGGAGCCACCCTCGCCATCTGCTACCAGAACGAACGCATGAAACTCGAAGCCGAAGGCCTCATCGCCGACCTGCCCGGAGCTTCAGGCTTCCAGTGTGACGTTTCCAACGATCAGGAAATCGATGCCCTCTTCGCTGCTCTCAAGGAGAAATACGGCAAGCTCGACATCCTCGTGCACGCGGTAGCCTACGCGCCGGCCGCCGATCTCAAAGGTGAATTCATCAACACCAGCCGCGACGGGTTTCGCGTGGCCATGGACGTCAGCGTCTATTCATTGGTCGCGGTCAGCCATGGCGCCGCTCCGCTCATGACCGACGGCGGCAGCATCATGACGCTCACCTACTTCGCCGCCGAAAAAGTGGTGCCCAACTACAATGTCATGGCGCTCGCCAAGGCGGCTCTCGAGTGCGCCACCCGCTACCTGGCCGCCAATCTCGGCCCCAAGAACATCCGCGTCAACGCCATCTCCGCCGGCCCCATCAAGACGCTGGCGGCGCGCGGCATCGGCGACCTAAGCGAGATGATGCGGGCCCACATGGAACGCGCTCCCCTGCACCGCAACGTCGACCAGCTCGAAGTGGGCGGCCTCGCGTTGTTCCTGGCCAGCGACCTCTCGACCGCCATTACCGGCGAAACCATCTACGTGGATTGCGGCTACAACATCATGGGATTCTGATCTGGACAAGCCCAGGCGGAAGTGTTTCGCTGTTGCTGGCACGGACCTCGCTAAGTTGCTGACTCGCTCGTCGCGAAGCGACGCTGACTCGCTGACCACCACCCATCCGCCCCAAGTCCGGGTTCACCCCAAGCATTGTCAAGTCCCGCTCGGGATAAAAATCTCGTAATCCATTCATTCCACTAGACATTATCTCTAAAATAGTTTGCATTATAATTACCTGCCTGTAGCGCAAAATAGATACAAGGATCAAGGTAGCCGATGACAGCGGAAAGCAACCTCGAACTGTGGGCGATCGCCGGTTTTGCCGATGGTCAATCAGGTGCCATGAGACCGAGCTCAGTTTTCCCTCGCGGATCACAAATGGCACCCCCCTCCCACTGTGCCACTGTGCGGACCAGGATAAGTACAATCAAAATCAATAACTTCCAACCCAGAACAGTCTCGAATTCACAGGCAATTGGCTGGTCAGTCCCTGAATCTAAGTGAATGACATTACTCCACTTAGCAAAAATACGGCGACGCCAGAACTTCTCGCGATCGGGCGCGAAACTCAACTAGCATGTGAAAATTCCGGTTAGGGGGCCGAAACAAAAGATGCCGAAGTCACAATCCGTGAAAGTTGGTCCTCTCAAGGAAGCTGAATTGAAGGAAGCGGACCGGATCTTCCGCGTCGCCTTTGGAACGTTTATGGGTCTGCCCAATCCGGCGGAGTTCATGGGGGATCGCGACACGCTGATCTCCCGTTGGCATGCGCGGCACGTCAAAACGCTGGCGGCGCGCGACAACGGCCGCCTGGTCGGCTCCAACCAGCTTACCCGCTGGGGCTCATTCGGATTCTTCGGGCCGCTCACCGTGCTGCCCGAGTACTGGGACCGCGGCATCGCGCAACTGCTGCTGGAAGCCACGGTCAAAGAGTTCGACAAGCAGGGGCTCAAGCGCACCGCTCTGTTCACGTTCGCGCACAGCACCAAGCACGTGGGGCTCTACCAGAAGTTCGGCTACTGGCCCGGGTACCTGACCGCGCTGATGTCTCACACGCCCAAAGCCGACACCCCGCGGACAGTCTCCGCCGGACTGACCACGGCCCATCTGACCACCTTGCCGAAGAGTGCGCGCGAAGAGGCGATCGCCGCATGCGCCAGGATCACTAACAAGATCGACAAGGGCCTCGATCTGAGCGAGGAGATCCGCAGCGTGGTGAGACAGAAGACTGGCGGGGTCGTTCTTACCTATACACGCAACGCCCTGGACGGATTCGCGATCTGCATGCACGGACCAGGCTCAGAGGGCGGAACCAAAACCTGCTACATCAAGTTCGCGGCCGCGCGCAGCGGACCGGGAGCGGGGGAACGGTTCGATCGCCTGCTCGATGCGTGCGATGCGTTTGCCTTGTCGCGCGGAGCGTCGATCGAGGCGGGGATGAACCTGGCGCGCGAGGATGCCTATCGCCGCATGCGCGCGCACGGGTTCAAGGCATTTGCGCAAGGGGTTGCGATGGAGCGGCCGCATCAGCCCGGCCATAATCGCGGTGACGTTTATGTGATCGACGATTGGCGCTGACAGCCGGCGACAGATTCGTCAGGCCGAAATCGGCGTATCCCGCGATACCCACCACAGGACCTGCCCAAAGATCTTCCATTTGGACGCGTTGCTGATATCGATGGGCACGTACTTGTGGTTCGACGAGACCAGAAGGTGAGAATTGGCCAGGTGCTGCAGACGCGCAACCTTAAATCCAAGGTCGCGATGCGAAACCACCGTGATCTTCTGGTTCAGGCTTTCGCGGTCGGTTGACGCCGTATCGACAAACAGGATGGACCCCGGGGAGATGGTGGGAACCATCGAATCCCCCGACACCCGCATCGAAATCATGTTCTCCGGATGCGGGCACCAGGACAACGGGGCCAGGAGGACCTCCTCCACCGTCACCTCGGAAAGGCTGACGTTCTCGTGGGGAGGGATGGGATCGCCGTACGCCGCGACGTTCAAAAGCGGAATGGCAACGGCGCCTGATTTTCCCGGCAGCAGCTTAGAAGCCTTGCGGCCGGCGATGAGGGGGAAATCGTGGAGGCTGATTTTGAGAGAGGATTGCGCGCGGCGGAAGCTGGCTTCAGGGAACGCCGAAGTATCGATACCTGCCCGCTCCCAGAAGTACATTCCTTCGGCTCGCTGGGCCAGGTTCCCCAAGGCCACGTAGCCCTCGGCGGTGGGTTCGTATTTTCCCTGAATCCAGCGCGATACTGTAGCCGGCGAGACGCCGAGGCGTTCCGCAAGACCGGCCTGGGTCAACCCCAGTTCCGAGGCCAGCCTCAAGATCCGTTCGGACCACTCGTACGGGGCAGCTTTGGGGTCGAGCATGGGGAAGACTCGCTTTCCTTGCGAAGGGGGTCCGCTGCTTTTAGATCCGCAATGTAGAGGATGAAAGCAGTATTTTAACACCTTCGGAGGAATACTATCAGGAGTTTTGCGCATCGAACCATCAAGTTGCGGGGTCTTCGCGGCTAGGACGGGGTAACCTGAAACTCAGGCCGGCAATTGCGGACGGCTAGCGGGCATCACAGCAAGCGGGCGCACCACCGCCGATCGGCTCGGTTTCGGGCACTGCTTCTATTAACGAGCTTCGTAGACCGGATCGGGTGAATGCGCATGTCGGATGATCTTGTGAAAACATCGCTGCGCGCGCTCAGCGAGCGTCTCATCCGCGATAAAGTGAGTTTTGGGGGGCCTATGGCGGGCATGGCTGGAGCTCGCAAAATACTGATCATCGATGACGAGCCGACAATTGCCGACACGCTGTCTGTCATCTTTTCCTCCAGTGGCTACGAGTCGCGGGCCGTGTATTCGGCTGAGCAGGCGCTGGAGATGCTGGAGGAGTGGCGTCCCGACCTGGCGGTCATCGATGTCGTGCTTCCGGGAATGAACGGGATTGAATTCGCGATTTTCCTGAAGGCCAGCTATCCTGGGTGCCAATTCCTTCTCTTCTCGGGCCAGCCGGGCACCAGCGGACTGCTGGAAGAAGCCCGGAAGAAAGGGCACCTGTTCGAGATTCTAGCCAAGCCGCTACACCCGACGTTCATGCTTTCGACGGTGGCGGACATGCTCACCCCCTGCCAGGATCCGCCCAATCAAAACCGGATGCATTAATTGCAAATTCAGTGGAGGAGAAGACCCTCCCGGGGATTCGCCTAGACACCCGCGCCGGCTTTGCGCTCGTCGCGTCTCGCCTGCTTCGGGGAGCCGTTGCTATCAGCTGCCTTCACCCGGCTGAATTGATCGATCAGCACATCGCCATCCGGGAAGACGGCGCGAATCTCGAGATCGCCCCCGATTGCACGTACATAATTGCGCAGCGTACTCACGAACATGTCGGTGCGCCGCTCCACCTTCGACACCGCTCCCTGCGAGATCTTCAGAAGCTGGGCCATCTGCACCTGGGTCAGTTGCTTCGCGTCTCTGAGGGCATCAAGCGGCATGGCCGTGCGGCTTTCGTGGACGCGCTGTTCGTCCCTGGTATCCGACTGTAACGATGCAGGCAGCTCCTTGAGGATCATGGTCGTCGCCTTTCATGACATTCGATGAGACAACATCGAAGGACACGTTGTGAGACATCCATGGAATTCGGCCCTGAAAACGCGACACGAACACACATCCATGGGGCTAAGTCGGGGGTGCGCCTTTTGTATTGTCGTCTAACTCTTGGTATGTCAGCAGATGACTTACAAGGCAGCCGCGTTCCGAGCATTAGAACGCCGGGGGAATGAAACGTACTTAGTATGCAAGAGCAAGCCATGTTATGCAAGCCAGTAATTAGCGGCTGCCGGCAATCATCTGCGCAGCGTGCTGCAGGCTGGTTTCCGTGACCGTAGCCCCGCTGAGCATACGCGCCACTTCGTGAGTACTGGCGCGCTGATCCAAAAGACGGATATTCGTTTTGGTGCGTCCGCCAGACTCGCGCTTGTCGATGAGGAAATGCTGATCGGCAAATGCTGCGATCTGGGGCAGATGAGTAACGCAGAGAATCTGTTGTCCGCGCGACAACGTCTTGAGTTTCTGACCGACGGCTTCGGCGGCGCGCCCTCCAATGCCGATATCGATTTCGTCAAATACCAACGTGCGCGGCGTCGGATTTTTTTTCCTGGTTTTGGACGAGGTCTCTTCAACTGCGACCTTCAGCGCCAGCATCACCCGGCTCATCTCGCCGCCCGATGCGATTTCATGCAGAGCCTTCAGCGGCTCGCCCACGTTGGTCGCAATACGACATTCCACTTGGTCCCAGCCCGAGGACGTCCAGTGGGATGAATCTTCGTTTGCCGTCACCGCGATCTCGAACCGGGCTTTCATCGCCAGCGAATTGACCTGCGTTTCCGTGAGCTTTGCGAGTTTACCGGCTGCCGCTTTGCGTTCCGAAGTCAATGTCGCGGCGGCGCTCCGGTAGGCGCCCGATGCCTGGTCGAGTTCCGCGCGCAAGGTCTTGAGAATTTCATCCCGGTCTTCGACTTCCGCAAGTTTGCTCGCCACGTCTTCACCGAATGCAATCACTTCGGCGATCGTCTTGCCATATTTGCGCTTGAGTCGATCGAACTGCGCCAGTCGATCTTCGATTTCGGCCAGGCGCTCGGGCGAGGCATTGATGCCTTCGGCATAGTCGCGCAGGCTCGCCGCGATGTCGCCTACCGCCGCACGCGCCGATTGCACCTGCTGCGAGGCTTCAGTGAAGCGGCTATCGTAGCGGGCTAATTCTTCGATATTGCGCAACGCGCCACGAAGTGCTGCCTCGGCTGACGCGCTGCCTTCGTAAAGCTGATCGAATGCGCTCATTGCCGCTGAGTAGAGCTTCTCTGCGTTGGCCAGAACGCGCTTTTCCGTTTCGAGGTTCTCGTCTTCGCCGGCCTGCAGATGGGCGGACTCGATCTCCTTGCGCTGATAGGTCCACAAATCGAGCATCCGCAGCCGATCCTGTTCGCCCTCGAGCAGTTCATTCAGCTTGTCCGAGGCTTCCCGCCAGCGTGCGTAGGCTTTAGCTACGGCATCGTTCGACAGCGACCCGAACCGGTCGAGCAGAATACGTTGCTGTGCCTGGTCGAAGCTGGACAGCGTTTCGGTTTGCGCATGGACGAGAGCCAGTTCGGGGGCGAGCTGCTTCAGAACGGCGACGGTCGCGGGCTGGTTGTTAACGAACACGCGTCCCTTCCCGTTCGATAGAATTTCGCGCCGCAGGATAATCTCCGTCCCCTCAGCGTCAATGCCGTTCTCTTCCAGAAGGTTCTCGGCGCCAGGCGTGGACTCGAAGACGCACGACACAGTGGCCTTGTCGGCCCCGTGGCGAACCACCTCGGCCGAGGCCTTCCCGCCCATCAGCAGCGCCAGCGCATCCACCAGGATCGACTTGCCCGCGCCGGTTTCGCCCGTAAGCAAATTCAGCCCCGGCCCGAAATTGGCGATGGCGTGGTCGATGACGGCGTAGTTCTCGGCGCGCAGCTCGATAAGCATGGGTGTTCCGAGCGCAGCATAGCACGGCTTTCTGCTGAAGTGGCCGGTCCTGAGATAACGCGCACCACAAAGCTAAATCTCGGTACCCTGGCGATGATCAGCCGTCCAATAGGATGGGACTCCACCGTTATGGAGGGGAAAATGCGACTGGCGCTGTGTGCTGCTGTGTTCTTGGCTGGCTCCGGGTTCTGCTTTGGTCAAGCCTCCAGTTCGATAGGGGTCACGGTTCTCGACGAAAACCAGTCCCCAGTCAACGGAGCCTGGGTAACAGCGCATCACGCAGGCGAGTTCGAAGACATGTGGCCTGGGTCGTGCACCACTGGAATCGATGGCACCTGCACGATGCGCATTCAAGGGCCAGGCCGTTTCGCGCTGGAGGCTGCGAAGACGGTCGACAAATACCCTCCCAAGTTACCGTTTTATTTTGGAAAGAACTTCAAGGAGGACTTGGTGGAATTGCGCGAGGCGAACTCGAGTGCCTTCGCGGTGCTGCACGTGGGACCGAAAGCCGGCGCGATCCAAGGCAACGTGTTCGATGCGGTGACGGGCAAGGCAATCGTCGGATCTGCCGAATTCCACTTGGTCTCGGACCAGAAGATTTGGATCCAGACCGGGATGTCGACGATGGGAGGGCCAGTGCTTGTCCCGGCCAATGTGCCGGTCAACCTGGTGGTTTCGCGAGAGGGATACGAGGACTGGAAATATTCGTGGCCGGACGGCGCCCTCAAGCCCATCGTTCTGCGCTCGGGCGAAGAAGAGATCCTCAACATCGGCCTGAAACCC
>Ga0070717_10001738_pt1 | contig 15184 bp, 13 predicted proteins | sample LARL113metaG_FD_71366 | JGI IMG/M metagenome (GOLD analysis project Ga0070717, IMG submission 71366) | Corn, switchgrass and miscanthus rhizosphere microbial communities from Kellogg Biological Station, Michigan, USA - LAR L11-3 metaG | ecosystem: Host-associated > Plants > Roots > Rhizosphere ... | reverse complement strand
CTTGTAGCCGGTCTTTCGACTTATCCCAAACTGCTCACACAACTCAGTCAATGTGTAGCGGTCCGTTTTCAATAAACTCACAAATCTTAGCTTCTCTTCCATGTCGGTTACTTCTTTCCATGGCATCCACCCAGAAATGTAACCCATCAACCCGGTTCAAGTGTTACCTATCAGCCCGGTTCGTACCCCGGTACAACTCGATATACTCCGGAACGATCGTCGCAGCGGAGAAGCGGGTGCGGGCTTTTTCTTGGGCGGCTTGGCCGAGGGTCTCGCGGCGGGGGCGATCGGCGATGAGGGATTCGGTGGCGCGGGCGAGGGTGTCGACGTCTCCCATCGGGGCGAGGAAGCCATTTTTATTATGGTCGATCACTTCGGGGATGCCTCCGACCGCGGTGGATACACTGGGGGTCGAAAAGGCCATCGATTCCAATATACTGAGGCAGAAACTTTCCGATTCGGAAGTATATAATCCGAGGTCCGCGGCTTGGAGATAGTCTTCCACGTCAAAAATATTATTTTTTATGATTATTCGTTCCTCGAGGCCGAGTCGCACGACTTGGGCTTGGTAGGGGGTAAAGTCTCCGCCGGCTAATATAATCAGTTTATACGATTCTCTCGGCCGGATGCGGGCCGCGGTCTCTAGTAATAAATCAATCCGCTTGGTCGGGCGCAGGTTCGAGAGATGGAGGATCATCACTTCGTCGCGTAGGCCGAGTTCGGCGCGCACTTGCGCGCGGGTGCGGGTGGGCTCGCGGGGCTCGAAGAAATTGTGGATCACGTCGATCGGGCGGGTCACGCCAAGCAGGCGCTGGGTTTCGCCGCGGAGGTAATGCGAGACGGTCGTCACGGCGTCGGCATGGTCCAGGGCGTGGCGGATCGCCGGAGCGTAACCGGGATCGCGGCCGAGGAGGGTCGTATCCGTCCCGTGGAGCGTCGCGACGACTTTGGGGCGCTTGCCAGTGGTCACCATGTCTCGGGCGAGAATCGCCGCGGTCGCATGGGGTACAGCGTAGTGGACGTGCAATACATCCAGGCCGTGCGCGCGGCTGACTTCGGCCATCTTGACCGAGAGAGGCAGGGTGTAGTCGGGGTATTTAAACAGTTCGTAGTCGTTGATCTCGACCGGATGAAAAAAGATCCTCGGCGCATCGGCCGGCAGTCGGAAGGGGCGTTCGTAACTGATAAAGTGGACCTCGTGCCCACGCGCCGCGAGTTCCGCGCCCAGCGCAGATGCGAGGATGCCGCTGCCCCCGACAGAGGGGTAACAGGTGATTCCGATCTTCAGCGGTGGAGTGTCTGGCATGATTGGTTTTAGAGACCGCGATTGGGTAAACCGCTAGTAGACGCTGATCGTCGCTGAGGTGGACAAATGAAGGAACGTCCGGGGACGGTGGTTCCGGTGCTTACTTTTGATTCTAATGCACCGGGGTCGCCGCCCCCGGCTACAACACAATCCGCAGAGAGCTTAGATAGATAGAGGCTTTGGAGAATAATTCGATATATACAGCGGGCCGGTGTCTCACTCACAAATATATTGTACGAATGCATCCTTGGAACCGCTGTATATATTATTCAAAAACGCCGGGCGGCGCGACCGAGTTGGATAAGGGAGCCCACGACGAAAGGATCATTTGGGTATAATGCGATCGCGTGTTCCACCCCGCAGCGCAGTCCATTGAGGCGTGCGCGGGTGAGCTGAAGCTCGACGTAGTTGCGGGTCTGCGACTGCGACCCATGCGCTTCCATCGCGCGCGTCCAGCTTGCCAACGTCTCCGGGCCGGACAGGGCGACGAACACCGGCGTCGTTTCCTTCGGCTCGCCTTCCACCGTGATGGCATAAGCGAGCACCTGCTCGACCGCGTGGGGGGGCGTCCCTCGGAGCTCCTCAACTCCTCCGTAGCGGGCAAGCCGCGCCGCATCTCGGACCAGCCGGCCTAGGATAGCGTGGTCGGGGTGCTGATTCTCGACCAGCGTAGGGCTCAACAGGATACGCGGGCGCAGGCGCCGGATAATCGCGGCTAAGGTCAACACGTGCTCGAGCCGAAATTCAAAATGGGCATCTCCGCCAAGGTCGATAAATTCGAGGCTGGCGCCGAGCAGAGCCGCCCCTTTTTCGGCCTCGCTGGTTCGCTGCGCGGGCGTGCCGTTGGTCGCAGCCTCACCGCGCGAACAGATCACAAAATGAGCGGGCGCCCCAGACCGAGTCTCTTGCGCGATCACCCCTCCGCAGCCGAATTCGATGTCGTCGGGATGCGCGCCGAAAACCAGCAAGAGAGCGGGCTCAGGCGGTGGCATCGGGAACGTAGGCTTCATCAGAGCGATCGATCGGGTCGCGGTTCACGAAGATGATTTCAGGGGCGTCTTCTTTGCGCAAGTACGCTTGCTCCCCTGCCCCTGCGATGTAGTGGGTGCAATGAATGACCGATTGCATCCAGGGCAACCGGCTATCGCGCGTCGGGCTGATCTGGATTTTTTCAAACGGCGTCGCAGGCAAGGTCAGATACGAGTCGCCACCTTCATGGAGCTGAAGCTGGCCGTCAATCTGCCGGGCCCGAACCACTTCGCCTTGATAGGGCAAATCGACAAAAAATTCGCTGATCTCGCAGGCGGCGCGGCGGACCTCGGGCGAACTCGACCGCACCACCTCCACCCCTTCCAACAGCCCCAGCCCGCGGTACATCGCGAGGCAGAAGTCCGACACGTTTGTCGCGGTGATTTGCTTAAACGTATCCACCCATCGTTTGTCGATGAAGGCGGGCAGTTGTCGCGCCGTCTTGTCCCGCCAGTCCAGCGGCACGCGTTTCAAATAGAGCGGAGAATACTTTCGCTGGAGCTTATTTTCGAAGGCGAAATTGAGGGTCTGCGGTTCACCGGTTTTGGCGTGGCGGAGGCAGGTCTGAGTTTCGCGCGGATCGTGGTCGCTGTCGTGGAAAAAGAAGACAATCCGGCCTCCGATCTCCTGCTGTAGTTTCCGCGCGGTGACAAACTTCGCATAGAGAAAACGGCGGGGGAAAAACCCGCAGGGCTGTTGGCCAAAACAAATCACCGGTTCGTCGCTCATGAAGTCGCTCTCGATCCGCCGCCTCCGCGAGGAAGCAGCTGTTGAAACAATAAACTGAATACCGCACACACCCCGCAACCGATCAAATTATACCAGAGGTAGGAAATGTTGAGACTGAGATAAAGCACGATGACGAGAAGTTGAGCTGCCACCGCGCCCCAGAAAACCGCCGTGCCGCCCACCCGTTTTATGAAAAACGCGACTAGGAAAATGCCCAGGACCACTCCGTAGAAAATCGACCCAAGGATGTTGATCGCTTCGATCAAATTTTCCGAGAACGTGGCAAAGAGCGCGAAGGCGATGGCGACGAGGCCCCAGATCGCGGTGAACCATTTTGCTACGCGCACATTTCGCGCCTCGTCGGCCGCGGCCAGCGGACGGAAGTGCCGCCAGAGGTCAATCGTGGTGGTGGTGCTGAGCGCGTTGAGCTCACCGGCTTTCGACGAAAGCGCCGCGGCGATCATCACAGCAATGAGCAAACCAATCGCTCCGTGCGGCAGTTCTTCGAGAATAAACGAAATAAAAACGTAGTCCGAATCCTTCGTCTTCGCATGTGGGTCGGTCGCGAGCAGAGCCGTTTTTGCCTCCGCCCTGATCTGGTCGACCTCGGCTTGGGCGGCGAGCATGGCGGTGCGCGCAGTCGATTCCGCGACCGGATTGCCCTGCGAGCGGGCTTCAATCCAGGCGTGAATTTTTTCTTCGCGCCGAGCGTGCGCCGCCTCGTGTTTGGCTTCGATCGCGCGAAACGTGTCAGCATTTTTTCCTGCCGCGTGATGGCGCCATTCCGTCTGGTTGAAGAAGACGGGCGCTTTCTCGAATTGATAAAAAACAAAGACCAACGCGCCCAAAAGCAGGATGAAAAACTGCATGGGAATTTTCAGCAGCGCATTGAACATCAACCCGAGCCGCCCCTCGCGCAGAGCGGAGCCGCCGATGTAGCGTTGGACTTGAGACTGATCCGTCCCGAAGTAGGACAGGGAAAGAAAAAGTCCTCCGAAAAGCCCGGTCCAGAGGGTGTAGCGCTTATCCGGGTCGAAGGAAAAATCCACTGCCTGCAGTTTTCCCATCGCCCCCGCGATGTGCGAGGCTCCGGAAAAACCTAGTCCCGCCGGTAGTTTGGCCAACAATACAAAAAAGGCCGTGACCATTCCGCCAAAGATCACCGCCATTTGCCATTTTTGGGTCAGGCTGACCGCTTCGCTGCCGCCGGTCACAGTGTAAACGATGACGAGTAATCCTGTGCTGATGATGGTTAGGTCCAATCGCCAGCCCAACACAGTGGAGAGGATGATGGCGGGAGCATAAATCGTGACGCCGGCTGCAAGCCCACGTTGAAGAAGAAAAAGTCCGGCGCCGAGAAGACGGGTTTTCCCATCGAAGCGCTGGCCCAGGTATTCATAGGCCGTATACACCCCGAGCTTCCGGTAGATCGGAAGGAAGACGACGCTGATGATGATCAACGCCAGGGGCAGACCGAAGTAGTTTTGAACAAAGCCCACGCCGCTCTCGAAGCCTTGTCCGGGAATGGAGAGGAAGGTGATCGCACTCGCCTGCGTGGCCATGACGGACAAGCCGATCGTGCCCCACCCCGCCGTCTGACTACCTTTGAGGTAGTTGGTGAGATTATGGACGTTCCGGGTGCGCCACACGCCGTAGCCGGCGATGCCGATCATGGTTCCGAGGAGGACGATCCAGTCGAGGGCGTTCATCTCAAACCCTCAAACGTGGGAAAGTATGAAGGTGCGAAAGTGCGACGGTGCGACGGCGCGCGCTTCGCGCGAAAGTTGTAGGCGTAGCGCGCCACGGAAGGTAAGAGAGTTTGGCGTATCGATCTTTCTCCTACTTCGTTCTCTTGATCTTTCTCTAATCCGAGAACTTTCTGTTGTAGCCGGGGGCGCTGACCCCGGGGTTTGAAATGCTCGCGAATTCGATCCCCGGGGTCGGCGCCCCCGGCTACAACGGGAATGGCGACGACCGCGGCTCGGCGGGGACGCACTCGCCCTACCCTCGAGCCGATCGGAAAGAGAAAATCTGGATCGACCTCACTCATGCGAAGATCCGTGAGAAAACGGTGAGCGCGACCACGCTCAGTACGAAAAAAACGAATACGAAAAAATAAACGCCTCGCCAGGTGTGGAAGCCAGGCACACCCGGACGGTCGTCCGTTTGGGGTGAATCGGACCGCGGTGGCTTCATTTACCGAGGGAAATCAGATTGGCAAAGAGGCGATAGGCTCCGGGGACACCGGCAGGCAGCTGACGGAAGAAGGCCAAACCGGTGTACACAAAGTAGCCGCGGCCGTGCTGCGCGACGAGCAGCCCGCCCTTGAGGGGCGACTCGCCAGCATCGTTGCAGGCCAGGATGGGAGTGAAGTGTTCATCCCACTGGCTCGGGAAATAGAGGCCGCGCTCCTGAACCCAACCTTCAAAATCGGCCGCGGTGATTTTGTTTGGCGAGTTCAGGGCCGGATGATCGGGCGCGAGAAAAGTCATGGCCGCCTTCTCATCCGTCACCCGCTCCCCTCCGATCTTCAAGTCGAAGGGCGCGACCTTATCGACCTTCAGGCCGTTCGGGTTGTTGTACTGCATGATGACCGTGCCGCCCCCTTCCACATAGTCGAACAACGCGGGCATTTTCCCGGCCAGATCGGCTCGCGTATTCAAAGCGCGGACACCGATGACCACCGCATCCAAGCCTTTCAACCCGTCCGGGGTGAGTTCTTGGGGGGTCAAAGGCGTCACTTCATAGCCCATTTGTCGCAAGCTGTCCGCCACACTGTCGCCTGCGCCCGGAAGATAACCGACGCGCTGGCCTCGTTTGGCCAGATCCAGGCTCACCCCTTTGAGGCGAGCGGCGGGTTGGAGGAGCTGGAGGGGAATGTGCTCGTAGTGCACCTCGACCCGTTGCGTGGTGTAGCGGTTGCCATCGATCTCTGCACTGGCGCTCAACCGAGCCATCGCGGCGTGAGGCGGGGGCGTAAGGGTGAAAGCAATACGCGCCTTCTCGCCCACCGAGGCCAAATGGAATTTCTGCCGGGCCGGGGCCACGGTCCATTCCGGCGGGGCCTCGAGTTGAATCGCGCCCCCGGAATCCGGGCGCTGGGCCGCAATTTCCACTGCGACTTCCCGGGCCGCACCGGGCGCGAAAAGCTCCACCTCCGAGGTGAAGCGCAGCGTCACGGGCGGGATCACATCTAAGCGGCGGCGCGCCTCGATCTTCGCCGAGCTCGTGTCCGCTTCGATCGGTTCGTCAGCGACGACGAGCTGCTGTCCTGCGATCTCGAATACAAATTCAACGGGAAAAGCCGGAAGATTTTCCGGCCGACCGATCAAGGCAGGATCGTCGACTCGAAAGGTGCCGGTCTCCCCCTCCGCCCGCAACCAGTACGGCTGGGTCAACGGGGTGTTCTCCGGGAGTTTCTCGCTCAGGTCGCGCGTCGCCGACGTTCCGGGTTTCAATGCGATCGCTTCCTTGGCCTCGCGTTGTGTCACAGGATAACGAATACCAACCCAGCTGATCGGATCGGCGGCTTGGACAGTGACGGTGTGATGGAGCGCGAGGGTTTCGCCCGGGACCGCTTCCGCTTGCGGCACGGTGGTCTGAACGACTAGGCCGAGGCAGGTCTGCAAGAGATGGTCGAGCTCATGACGTTTCACTTGCACCAGGGGCTCGTCATTCATCTTCGCCAAGCGGCTGCGAACCTTGAGCAAAATCGGCACGACGGTCGTAGGATCTTTGGCCAACGCGGCGATGGCCTCGTCGGTCAGTTGGCCAATTTCCGCGCCGCCCGGCAGACGGGCCCAGGTTGTATCCACATTGTCGAGCAGGTCCTGCTTGGCCGGCTCCCCCGCCAGCAGTTGAAATGATTCCAGCCGCGGTCCACTCCCGCTGGGTCCAGCGAAGTTTCCAAAACCCTGGGTCTTGTGCATGGCGCGGCTCCTGGCCGCCAACTCGGCAAACGAGGCCCCGAGCACAGGATCGGTCCCGCTCACGTCGAGCTTGAGCGCGTCGGACGAGACGATCGCACCCCGCGGTCCGCCGGAATTCCAGAGCAGACGCTTGGGCTGCCAGGGCGCGAGGTCGCGGAGCTGTTCGGGAAACGCTTTCGGGTCGCCGGCGAGTTTAAAGGCTTCGAGCGCGAGCACGGCAGAGGCGGTGTGGTGGCCGTGCGTGCCGCTGGGTTGAGGCGAGAAACGGGTGATGACCACGTCGGGACGGAAGGTGCGAATGACGCGGACCACATCGGAGAGCACCTCCTGGCGATTCCAAACCTGAAGCGTTTCCTGAAAGTCTTTAGAAAACCCGAAATCGATCGCGCGAGTGAAAAACTGCTGCCCACCATCGAGGCGGCGTGCGGCGAGCAATTCTTGGGTGCGAGCCACACCCAACTTCTCGCCGAACTCGGAGCCGAGGACGTTTTGGCCGCCGTCTCCCCGCGTGAGGGACAAGTAGGCCGTGCGGTAGCCGCGGCCGCGCGCCAAGTACGTGATGAGCTGCGTATTCTCGTCGTCCGGGTGGGCCGCGACATAGAGCACGCTGCCCAGCTCCTTAAAATGGCGGAGCTCCGCTTCGATCGCCGCAGGTGGCGTATCCGATGCCGCATGACAAAGGTTGAAGCCATTCAAGAATAAAAGGCCGGCGCATCCCCAAGCGAAGAGCGAACGAGCGAGGGAAGCGCGGCAGGACGAGGAGAGAAAAAATTTCATGCAGAGAGAAGCGGAGCGGCGCGCGACGTGGGTTCAGGTGAACTCAGGCCGCGCGCGCGGAGACGAGCAGGAGGGTTATTTGCCCACCGTGAATGAGGCGGAGTATTGAGTGAGTTCCCAGAGTAGTTTGATCTCACCGCCGCCGGCAGGATTCTGGTCGATCACCATGGTGAACTGATCCACCGGCTTCTCGATCGCGCTCTTCTTCATCGGCACCTTGGCAAAGTCCTGAGTGGCGTCGTACTTCGTGCCCCACTGGCCGGTCTGTTTGTTGAAAATAAGTTTAGCCGACCCGTCGGCTTCGGGCACGGTCCACAAGGTGTAGGAGCCGGCGGGGATGGTCGTGCCGTCAAAAATCAGCGGCTTTTCGGTCGACAGCACGGTGGCCTCATTCGCGCCGGTGCGCCACACTTCACCATAGGGGACCAGGCCGCCCCAGATTTTTCGTACTTCGCCGGTCTTCGGGTTTTTGGTGTAGGGCCTGCCGTAGGACAGGCTGAGGTGATCGCCATCGATCTCGGCCGTAATGGTTTCGTGGGGACTGATGGGTTTCTTGGGCTGAGCGGATGCAGGCAGGGCCGCGACCATCGCGGCGGCCAGAATCACAAGGAAGGATCGGACTGCTTTCATGGGTTTTTGTCGTTACTGGTTGGATACGGGGTTGTGATCACTATCGGGGTAAAATCGGAGGAAGACGCCGCCTCGGTCGGTTTTCTCGGCGGCCCGAAACGGCCGAGCCCTAGTTAGAACGATCTCGGAAGAGACGCAAAACCGACGAGCAAATAGATCGGCGAAAGGGCTCACTGCAGACTGGAAATCAGGTCGATGTTCAATTTCGCCATGCCCGAATCCTTTTCGTCGATCGCGAGCTCGGCGGACTGTTTTGCCGCAGCGATCGCCTCGGCTTTCCGTCCGAGTTTCGCCAGGATCTTGGCTTTCAAATTCAACGTGATGTAGGCGTTGGGGTTCATCGCGAGAGCCTCATCCACCCAGCCCAGGGCCCTGTTGAGATCCTGGCCATGGTCGAAATAAAATTGGGCCGAACTGAAATACACGCTGGGGGCTTTCTTTCCTTTTGATTTCATCAGCGCGTCGATCTGCGGGAGCACCTTGCTTGCCACCTCAACCTCGAGCGGGACAGGCACGCGGGTTTTTTCCCAGGAAAGCACAAACGTCGCCGATTCGTCACGCAGGTCGTCGAAGTCGATGGTCAACGTCTCCACCACATACGGCAGCGCCACCGGTTTCACTTTCACTCTCACCACGTCCTTAGTCTTGTCGTAGAGAAAGGCGCCCCACTGCGTCCAGTCCCGGTTGAGAATCACGGTCCACTCGTCTTTGTCCGGAATGGTGAAAAGGCCATAGCTGCCTGCCGGAACCTCCACGCCCCCGAATTTCACCGGCGTGCTGAACGTGAGCTTGGTCGCAGCGTTCGCTCCCGTGCGCCAGACTTCCCCGTAGGTGTGCATGTTGCCGAAAATCTGGCGGCCCTTCAGTCCAGGACGTGAATACACCACCTCGACGTCGGTCAGCCCGACGCGCTGCTTAAGCGTACTCAGTGGACTCGGGGTAGGAAACTCAACCATGGGCGGAGTGGCCTCGCCGATCAGGCCCGAGACGGAGCCAACCAAGAGAGCAACCATCAACACCCGGCGAACGATCAAAAGGCGCATAGAAGAGTGAAACGGAAGATGGAGAGAAACCCGGGGAAGAGACGAATCTAGAAATGCCCAGAGCGCTTTCCCGCAAGCGGAGCGTCCGGCAGCGCCAGAATCTCGCCGGTTGAGACCGCTGTCACGGTGAGCAGCAGTACTCTCTCCCTCTACCCACGCGCGAAAGGTCCGCGACGCATTCAATAGAGCACGATAGACGACGGCTCGGGAAGAACGTTGGGAGTCGCTGAGCACCGGCTCATTTCCGTCCAAAGACGGTTATTTATCATAATTATTATGCAAACTAGGGTTTCGTAAGGTATTGACCCTAGGGTGTCTGCGCAAGTTTAGCTTGCTGGTTTCCCCGGCTCCTGTAGGGCTTCTGTCATTACAGCTGCGGTGGGATTCTTTCCATCGGCGAGAGACCAAAAGGGGTCCGGCACGAGGCTTTCTCACTTTTAGAATGTCATCATCAAACAGAGTTGCACCGCTTGCGCGCGCGCATGGGGGGACCTCGTCTTTATGACGGCGAAGCTCCCGCCCTATTCTTCGGTCAGCGCGGGCACGCCCCCTGGCGACACGGTTGATCCGGTGGAAAACACCAAGCAACGTGAGGAGGCGTTTTCCGCTTTTCGCCAAAAAGTGGTGACGCTTCCCGGCGTTTTAGCAGAGCTCCAACGAGCGCCCGACCCGGAGGGATTTATCGCTCTGGCCCTGCAGCACGGCGCGGCCCACGGCTTGGAATTTTCTCCTGCCGAGATCCAGGCGGCACTTCGAACCGAACGTCAACGCTGGTTGGAACGAAACCTTTCGTGACCTCGTTACCCTCAGGGGAGCTGGAAGGATGGACGCCCATCCACGTCGAAACCAGACGCGGCAGCCCGGTGGTCGATTGGGGCCATCTCGGCCAAACTGATTTTACCGATCCGTTTTTCGAGCAGACCCTCGCGCGGGCCCTGCGCAATCCGGCGTGTCTGCTCTTCCGGCAGAAGACCTCGATTGAGGCACTGGAAAAAATCGCGGAGACGTGGAGCGATTTACGCCCTTCCGGCCTGATCTTTCACACCTCGAGATGCGGCTCGACCTTGCTCGCGCAGATGTTGGCCGCACTCCCCCACTCGCTCGTCCTATCCGAGGCGCCTCCGATCGACCAGGTATTGAGCGCTTCACTACACCACCCCGGGGCAACTCGCGAAAAACGCCTCACCTGGTTGCGAGGGCTGGTCGGCGCGTTCATCCAAGCCCGACCGGGAGTTGGGCAGCGCTGCTTCATCAAATTCGACAGCTGGCACATTCTCGAGCTGCCGATCATTCGGGCCGCGTTTCCCGACGTCCCTTGGGTCTTTCTCTATCGCGACCCGGTCGAGGTCATGGTCTCCCAGCTCAAGCTCCGCGGCACTCAGATGTTTCCCGGGATGATCGATCCCAGGATTTTCGGCTTGGATTGGGCGAGTGCGATGCAGCTGCCGCTCGACCTTTACGGCGCGCGCGTGCTGGCCCGAATTTATGCCGCGGGCTTGGACTACGCGGCGGAGTTGGGTGGACGCTTGATCAATTTCACGCAGCTGCCGAACGCTCTCTGGGAAACGCCTGGCCGTTTTTTCGACCTCGATCTGAGCGAGACCGAGATCCAGCAGCTCCGCCAAGCCGCCAAGGCCAACGCCAAAAATCCCGTCCTGCCTTATCAAGACGACGTCGCGGCCAAACAGCGTGAAGCCAGCGACGAGCTTCGCCACTGGGTCGACGAGTTCTTATCCGCGCCCTACGCCGGGCTCGAAACGCTCCGGGCGACCCAGGAGAAACCGCTCGACCGCGGCGGCGTGGGTCACGCGTCCCGCGACTCAGCGAAGGTTCAAACCAACGCGGCGCTTCGCTCATCCGCGAGCAGCCTTTCGCGTAACCAGTCGTTCACTACACAATCGATCACCAGGTGAACCCGATCGGTCGCGCCACGATTCTCGACGCTATGTACGAGGTTGAAGTCATTGTACCAGCACTCGCCTTCGTTCATCGCGACCCGCTTGCCGTCGAGGAGGAAGATCACGTCGGGATGGGTCCGCACGGGAATGTGCAAACGGACCTCGCCGTCGGCGAAACCCAACTCGTAGTCGCGATGCGGTTTCACGATCGAACCGGCTTTGAGGCGGAGAAAGCGCACGGCCTGCTGGGGACAGGTGAAAAAGGCCAGAACCTCGCGAATGTAGGAGCAGCGTTCCAAGAGCGGCGTGTCGGCAAAGGCCTGTTTCGCGGTCGGGTCCGGATAAATGTGGTCGGCTCGTCCGCCCACCGAGCGGAGCGGCACCGCGCTCCAGTCGCCCTCATAGGTACGCGTGTTGAAATGAGGCACGTAGTCGCTCCCCACAATCTTGTCCAAGTCCGCGTGAAGTCGCGTTGGGTCAAACCTCACCGACAGCTGGAAGCTCGCTTGCATGGGGAGAGGTGCTGCCAGACAAGTCGCGCCTCGGCGAGGCAAAGTTCAATTTCGCGCCTCCTCTCGTGTAGTGGGCCAACAAATACTCAGGATGGTCGAAATCATTTGGATCGTTCTGCCGCCGGCGGCGCGGCCGACCCGAGTGAAGCCCCGGCCCACAGCATCGGTCGCCCCAGCTCCGCACCTCACGCGCCTCGCCGACTATCCCGCGGCCGGTCGCCACTCCAGGTGCAGATAAAGGCCCTCGTCGGCGATCACGGCGAACCCGACTCGTTCATAGAGTCGCTGAGCCGGATTGTCTTTCATCACCCGCAACCGGAGCGGGCGACCGCTGGCCTGCGCCTCTTCCTTCAACCGTTCGAGCAGCTGGCGCCCCCACCCCCGTCCCTGCTCTTCCGGCACAACCGCAATATCGACCAAGCGAATTTCCGCAGGGGTCGAATCGACCATCAGGCTTCCGATCGGTCGCTCACCCAACCACACGAGCGAGCGTACGGCCGTCGGAAACGTGCTTTCGTAACCGCGTTCCTGCGCGGTGAACTGCATTCGCAAAAAAACCTCCCGTTGTTCGGGAGACCACGGAACGTGCGCGAGCTCCGCGGCCCGCGTGCTGGCATAGAGCGCGAAGCGAAAATCGCGATCCGCAGTCACGGCCGGTCGCAACTCCAGCAATACCATTTGGTTTTTCATGGCGAGAGAGAGGCGAAGCGTAGCGACGTTTTTCCTCTAGTTGCAATCGCCGCGGCCGATGAAAGTTAAAAAGCCGATGACTCACGTCCTCCGCGAGGAGGATCCACAAAAACAATACACGCATAGCTATTATGTCAGAACCCTTCATCGGTGAAATTCGTATGTTCGGCGGCAACTTTGCCCCGCGCGGTTGGGCGCTCTGTAACGGGCAGACCCTGCCGATCTCGCAAAACGCCGCCCTCTTCAGCATCCTCGGAACGACCTACGGAGGGAATGGCCAGACCACCTTCATGCTGCCCAATCTGCAGGGTCGGGTCGCGATCCACGCCGGGCAGTCGCCCGGCACGTCACAATACACCCTCGGCCAAGTCGGCGGCACGGAGAATGTCACTCTGCTCCAGACGCAGATGCCGATCCACACGCACATGGCGACGTTTAATCCCACGGGCGGCACGCCACTGGCCGTCAGTATAGCATCAGCGGATACAGCCGCGACGGCTCCCACCCCAAGCGGAAATATCCTAGCGCAAGGCAAAGATGCCCGTGGCGCCGTGGTCAGTGACTACGCCGCACCGAGTGCCGCGACCGGCACGCTCGGCGGAGGTACTCTGTCCGGCACCGGAGCCGTCACGGTGACACCAGCCGGCGGGAGCCAGCCTTTCCCGGTGGTGCAACCGTATCAAGTTGTTAATTACATCATCGCCCTGGTGGGCGTGTTTCCATCGAGAAATTAATCTTACTTCAAGCGCTCACAGAGGCGGTATATCCGACCCCGATCTGAGCGTGTAATTAACCTCCATTCAATCGGAGCAGCGAGATTGCGTCTTCGCTGCTCTCTTTTTCCTCCTTCGCCCTTTTAGGCGGTGTGTGCCGCAGCTCCTTCCATGATTCCTCTGTACCATCGTTTGTCTTGCCTTGCTCTGCTCCTCGGGGGGCTAATTCCCCATCTTGCCACCGCAGCGAGCAATCAAAATTTCGATGCGGCGACTTTGACGGCAGATTCCGGCAGTACTTCCTATATTGCCGGATCTTTCACGTTCACGAAAAATGGATCTGGAAATATTGGTATCTATAACAACTCAGGGCCCAGCAATTTCTTATCTACTGCGGCCGGGGATCACTACCTCGTCTATGACGGCACGGGTTCGTTCGGCGTCACTCAGAATGAATTCGCGACCACCGATGGCACGGAATTTCAGTTGGTGGGATTGTCCATCGATACGGGCGGAGGTGTGACTGCGTATACTATCCGCGGATACCGCAATGGCTCCCAAGTTAACACTGCGACGCTCGATCTGCAGAGCAGCACCAGCAATGGTGGCGTCACCTACACTCAGATAGGTGGCTTTCCTGGACAGGGAACTCTTTCGTTTAGCGGTTGGGATAATATCGACCGAGTCGTCTTCATTGGGGCAGACCTCGATACTATGCTCGACGACATCGTGGTTGGCACGGCAATTGTCCCCAATGCTGCCCCAGTCGTCACCGCAAGCGGTGGCACGACTGCTTTCACCGAGGGCAACAACGTCACCTCGACTCCAGTGGTCGTCGACAGCTTGATAACAGTGTCGGACACAGACAACACAACCCTCGCGAGCGGGACTGTCTCCATCACGGGCAATTTTCACTCCAGTGAGGACGTCCTCGCCTTCACCAACAACCCGGCGACGATGGGGAACATTTCTGGTTTGTACACCGCCGGTACGGGTGTCTTGGCCCTCACTTCCGCGGGCGCGACCGCCACCCTCGCCCAATGGCAGGCGGCCCTCCGGAGTGTGACCTATACGAACTCTTCCGATACGCCCAACACCTCGAATCGCACCATCAGCTTCGTGGTCAACGACGGCAGTATCGATAGTTCAGCGACGACCAAGACCGTCAGCGTTGCCTCGGTCAACGACACCCCCATTGCTACGGCCAGCGGCGGCACCACCGCCTTCACCGAGGGCAACAACGTCACGTCAACACCCGTCGCGGTCGACAGCGGTATCACCGTTTCGGATGCGGACAATACCACCCTCGCGAGCGCGACGGTCTCTATCACCGGCAATCTCCAAACCGGCGAAGACGTCCTCGGCTTCACCAATAACCCCGCCACGATGGGGAATATCTCCGGGTCTTACACCGCTGGTACAGGTGTCTTGGCGCTCAGCTCCGCGGGCGCGACCGCCACTCTCGCGCAGTGGCGGGCCGCCTTGCGCGCAGTGACCTATACGAACAGTTCGGATACGCCCAACACCTCAAACCGCACCATCAGTTTCGTGGTCAACGACGGCAGTACCGACAGTTCCGCCACGACCAAGACCGTCAGTGTCGCGGCGGTCAACGACACGCCGATTGTGACGGCCAGCGGCGGCACGACCGCCTTCACCGAGGGCAATAACGTCACGTCGACGCCCGTCACGGTCGACAGCGGTATCACGGTCTCGGATACGGACAATACCACTTTCGCGAGCGCGACGGTCTCGATCACCGGCAATTTCCATAGCAGCGAAGACGTCCTCGCCTTCACCAATAACCCCGCAACAATGGGGAATATCTCCGGGTCTTACACCGCCGGCACCGGCGTCCTGGCGCTCTCTTCCGCCGGCGCGACCGCCACCCTCGCCCAGTGGCAGGCCGCCTTGCGCGCAGTGACCTA
>Ga0070717_10001737_pt1 | contig 15186 bp, 13 predicted proteins | sample LARL113metaG_FD_71366 | JGI IMG/M metagenome (GOLD analysis project Ga0070717, IMG submission 71366) | Corn, switchgrass and miscanthus rhizosphere microbial communities from Kellogg Biological Station, Michigan, USA - LAR L11-3 metaG | ecosystem: Host-associated > Plants > Roots > Rhizosphere ... | reverse complement strand
CGACCATCCAGCCCGTCACGCCCGGGCGGTCCCGCCTCTGGCCGCGCTCTGCGCAACAGCGGCCGGTCCCAGGCGGACGCACCCGTCAGCACAGCACCGGCACCGCCAGCGCCAGTGTCAGCGCCAGCGCCAGCCGATGAACATTCTCCCGGTTCCCTCCGTGTTGCCAGATATGAGCATCCATGGCCAGAACGGCAAGCACGGCGCACCTGCCGGGGATGACCACGTGACGGATACCCCCGGCCAACGCCGCCGCTGCTGGCGGCCACGTCGCCGCAGGAACCGCGGGCCCGCCCGACGCATACCAGAGGTGGGCACGGATCGCGTCCCGACGGCGGCCGGCGCCATGCAGCTCGCGATCGGGCTTCTCACCGCGAGTCTCGACTCACCCGAATTGGAGGCGTGGGCCGCGTGGACACTGATCCCAGAGGACCCGGCGGCCCTGGGTGACTTCATCGCAGGCTTGCACGTCGTCTCCCAGCTGCTGCTTCATGAGCTGCAAGAGGCAACGGGACAGTCGCCGGCCTCCACACTGCAAAGGCTGGCCATCCTGGCCGAAACCGGCCGAGGAACACCCTCCCCGGGGTAGACGGGCGCCTGTGCCCCGGGCGGCTAGTCGCACCGCCGCCGTCCAAGGATCCGGCAGCAGGCCGATCCGGTCGCGCGGTGACATGATGACAGCAGCCGGCGCCGAAGATGAACTCGACCAACCCGCCGCCCATGAACAGGATCCCGCCGTGTCTGCTGACGCCACAATCCATGGCGCCGTCGGCAAATTGCGCGCTCACGACCTGGTGCTGCTGCACGGGCAGCCAGGCTCTGGCGCCGACTGGGAGCAGGTGACCGGTCTGCTGCCGGCCACACTGCACGCCGTCGCTGCTGACCGGCCCGGATACGGCTCCAGCCTGCTCCCAGCCGGCGGGTTCGCCGCCAACGCGCGCGCCGTGCTCGATGAGCTGGACTCCCGGGGCATCCAGCGCGCGGTGCTGGTGGGGCATTCTTACGGCGGGGGTGTGGCATTGTCGGCCGCGAGCCTCGCGCCGCACCGGGTGGAGGCAGTGGTCCTGCTGGCGAGCGTGGGCCCAGGGTGCGTGAGCGGCTGGGACAGGCTGCTGGCCGCGCCAGGCGCGGGACCGCTCTGCGCGCTGGTCGCCTGGCGGCTGACACCATGGATCGCCCGGGCCGGCTCGCCCGGGCCGCCCGGCGGCTGGGCCGCCCGCTTGGCCCGGACGAGCACGTCAACGTGCACATCTGGGGACACGCGAGCCGCGAGCACGGCCCGCTATGGCGCACGTTCCTGACCGAGCAACGCGCCCTGGTGCGCGAGCTGGACGCACTGGTGTGCTCCGTCCCTTCGGTGCAGGCACCCGTGCTCCTGCTCGCCGACCCGAAGGACACCGTGGTTCCGATCTGCACCGCCCGCCAGCTGGCGCAGGCCCTGCCGAACGCCCGCCTGCAGCTAGTCAGCGGAGTTGGTCACCACCTGCCCAGGCGGGCCCCGGATGTCGTCGCCCATGCGATCACGTCGTTCATGGCAGCAGTGGAATCCGCCTGCACTCCTGGATAAGGCACCTCTACGCCTTCGTCGACGCCCCAGCATCGGCGGGATGACCTAAGCACCGGTTGTGGTCCGTGGATCGAGTCCGTTCCCTTCGGCGTGTGGATCCAGAATCATTCTGTTAGGCGGGCCGCCCGGGCGTGGAGGTAGCGCTGTTGCGGCAGGCTGGTTGTTCGCCGCGCCGCCGCTTCGTAGCAGTCGTGCGCAGCCACGCGATCACCGGTCATCTCCAGCAGGTGTGCGCGGACCGCGTGGAGCCGGTGGTCCTCAGCGATCCGCTCGTCGGCCTCGAGCTCTGCGAGCAGGTCGAGCCCCGCGCGCGCACCCCGGACCATGGCTACCGCGACAGCCTGGTTCAGGGCCACCATGGGGTTGTCGGAGATTCGCATCAGCAGCCCGTACAAAGCCATGATCTGCGGCCAGTCGGTAGCCTCGGCGGTGGGCGCTTCGCCGTGGACCGCAGCAATCGCCGCCTGAAGCTGGTATGGGCCGGTGGCCCCACGGGGAAGGGCGTCAGTGATGAGCGCCACGCCTTCAGCGATATAGGCCGCGTTCCACAGGTTTCGGTCCTGCTCGGCCATCGGGATCAAATCGCCATCGGGCCCGGTCCGCGCGGGCCGACGCGCGTCGGTGAGCAACATGAGCGCGAGCAGCCCGGCCACCTCGCCATCGTCGGGCAGCAGGCGGTGGACCATGCGGGCCAGCCGGACCGCTTCGGCCGACAGCTCAGTGCGCTGCAGGGTCGGCCCTGATGTGCTGGCGTAGCCTTCATTGAAGATCAGGTAGAGCACGTGCAGCACCGCGCCGAGCCGTTCGGCGCGCTCCGGGCCTGGGGGGATGCGGAAGGGGATACCGCTGTCTTTGATGCGCTGCTTGGCCCGGCTGATGCGCCGGGTCATGGTCGCCTCTGGCACGAGAAATGCGCGGGCGATCTCCGCGGTGGTCAAGCCGCCGACCGCCCGCAGGGTGAGCGCGATCTGCGAGGCTGGCGACAGCGAGGGGTGGCAGCACATGAACAGCAAGATGAGCGTGTCGTCTGACTCCGCTGGCGTCCTGTCGGCGGCGGGCGCCAGCAATTGGCCCGGGAGTGTCCACCGGGCGACGGTGTCTTCGCGGCGCTGCCGGGCTTGCTCGCTGCGCAGCAGGTCGGTCAGCCTGCGCGAGGCGACCGTGATCAGCCAGCCTCGCGGGTTGTCCGGGATGCCATCCTTCGGCCACTGCGTAGCGGCCGCGAGGAGCGCCTCCTGCACCGCGTCCTCGGCGGTGTCGAAATGCCCGTAATGCCGGACGACCGCGCCGAGGACCTGCGGCGCCAGCCCGCGCAGCAGGTCCTCAAGCTCGATGTCAGGCACGAAAGCGATCAGAGCTCCGTATCAGCCTGGAATTCGGCGATCGGCCGGACGTCCGCGAAGGCGCGCGCGGCGACATGCTCCGGACCCGGAGCCTTCCCCAATCCGGCGGCGATCTCAGTCGCCCGGTCGAAGCTCTCACACTCCACCACCCAGTAGCCAGCGAGGACCTCCTGGGTTTCGGCATACGGCCCGTCCGTCACGACCGGAACACCCTTGTGCAACCCGCCGCCCACTCGCCTGGTGTGAACCGGCGCGGCCAGACCTCGCGTTTCAACGAGCTCGCCGGACTCCTCCAGATCCTTGTTGAACTTATCCATGAACGCGCGCAGCGCCGCGAAGTCCTGTGCGGACCAGGCCGACTTGCCGCTGGCCTTCCCGGCCAGGCCGTCGTAGTCCTGCTGCGAGGCGTAGGTCAAGATGATGTACTTCACGATTTCTCTCCTTCTCCGCTGGCACCACTGCAGTGCCTTATCACCAGAGACGTCGAGGCCAACGGCCCCGCCCGGACACCAACCCCGCCACCGAGCCACGAACTCTTTGCTACCCGCCGCCATGAGCTCCGGCTCTCTGAGCGTCCGGTATGGCGGACCGGCCCGGCGCGCCGGGCCGCCGCAGGGCATGCTGGCTGGTGCTCGGCTCGTGGTTCGTGCTCCAGCGGGTCTACTCGGCGGGCTACGCGGCCGTCCGTTCGGGCACCGCGGGCCCGGCACGCCCACGCTCACCCTGACTCTTAGCGACGCGGGCGGATCATGTCGGTCGATCGGGACTGATATCGGGGGAGCCACCTGGTGCGGTGGATGATCTGGTCGATCTGGTCTTCGGTGAGCGCGGGCGCGACGGCATCAGCGACCGCAGCCCGGGCGACTGCGCCCGCCACGACGGTTGCGGTGTCGGCGAGGCGGGCCCGGTCGGGCAGCAGCATCCCGTGCGGGTCGTGGTGGATGGGGGCGGAGTCAGCGACGGCAGCGGCGGCAGCGGTCATCATGGCGTCGGTCACCCGGGTCGCATGCACGGCAGTTGCGTCGATCACGTCTGTGAGGTCGGGTTGCAGCCCCGGTTGCCTGCCAGGCACGGCGGTGCGCGGCTGGGCGACACCGCGCTGCGCCGCGTCGAGGTCAGTGCGGTCGGTGGTAAGCAGGCCGTTGATATCGACCACGTAAATCCTGGCCCGAGCGCCCTGCTCGGACAGGCCGTCAGCCACCATCGACCGCACGACCTGCTCGCAGACGCCGATGCTGGCCGAGCCAGCGCCGAGCATGACGACCTTCTGGTCGCGCAGCCGCGACCCGGTGGCTGCCGCCGCGGCGGAGAGAGCGGCCAAGACGACGGCCGCAGTGCCCTGGATGTCATCGTTGAAGGTCGGCAACTGGTCGCGGTAGCGCTCCAGAATAGGCAGGGCGTGCTGGGTGGCGAAATCCTCCCACTGGAGCAGCACGTCAGGTAGTTCAGCCCGCACCGCCCGGACAAACTGATCGATGAAGGCGTCGTAGCCGGCACCGCCGACACGGCGGTGCCGCCAGCCCAGGTACATGGGATCGTCGAGCAGCTCGGGGTTGTCGGTGCCGACGTCGAGAAACACCGGCAAGGTGCGGGCAGGGTCGATTCCACCCAGTGCCGTGTATAGCGACAGCTTGCCGATCGGGATGCCCATGCCACCGATGCCCTGGTCACCCAGGCCGAGAACGCGCTGCCCGTCGGTCACGACGATGGCGTCGACCTCCCGGCGGGGCCGGTTGCGCAGGATCTCCGTGATGCTGCCGCGGTCAGGGTAGGCGACGAACAGCCCGCGTGGACGGCGGTAGATCTCGCTGAAGCGCTGGCAGGCCAACCCGACCACGGGGGTATAGATGATGGGCAGCATCTCCTCGATGTGGTCGGACACCAGCCGGTAGAACAGCAGCTCGTTGGTGTCCTGCAGCGCGCGCAGGTTGATGTGCCGGGCGATGTCGGTGGGCTGCTCGCGGTAGGCCTCGTATCTGCGGTGTACCTGCTGCTCCAGCGTCTCCACCACCGTCGGCAGCAGGCCGCGCAAGCCGAGCTCGGAGCGTTCCTCATCGGTGAAGGCGGTGCCCTTGTTGGTGAGCGGGTCCTCCAGAATCCGCACACCGGAACCTTGATCGACGCTCATGACCGCTCCCGCTCTCTTGGCCGTCTCCCTCAGCCTCGCACTGGGCCTCGCGCAGACACCAGGCCCGACCTTTGGCGATCCGATCAGGACCTATGGCGCTTATCGCGCGCGTCATGGAAGCCCAAGCTTCTTCCATCTGGATCGGGATATGTCAGGAGGATGGCATGGCTGTGATCGATCAGAACCTCGAGCCCGCGGCGGCCAGGCCGCCGGCAAGCACGGTTCCTGCTACAGCGACCGGGGTGGCGTGGGGGAACTCAGCGCCGCTGGCCCTGGCCGGCTTCGCGGTAACCACCTTCATGCTCAGCATGATCAACGCCAGCCTGGTCCCAGTCGGGACCACAGCGGTAGTCTTCGGCGTCGCACTGATGTTCGGCGGACTGGTCCAGCTGAAGTAAGTACCGGAAGCCGACGATAGTAAAAGGAGGGCGGACAGCCATGGGCCGTTACGCTGAAGCGTTCCAGCAGAGCCTGACCAGCCCGGAGAAGTTCTGGGGCGAGGCTGCTCAGGGAATCGACTGGTACCGCCAGCCGACGGTTGTGCTGGACAGAGCCAGTCCACCGTTCTACCGCTGGTTCACTGACGGCGTGTTGAATACCTGCTTCAACGCCGTAGACCGGCATGTGCGGGACGGCCGCGGGGACCAGGCCGCGCTGATCTACGACAGCCCGGTGACCGGCGTGTGCCGTACCCTGACCTACCGGCAGTTGCTAGATCAGGTCGCGCGGTTTGCTGGAGTGTTGCGCGGCCTCGGAACGGGTGCTGGCGACCGTGTCGTCATCTACATGCCTATGATCCCCGAGGCGGTGGTCGCTATGCTCGCCTGTGCGCGCATCGGGGCCGTGCATTCGGTGGTGTTCGGTGGCTTCGCCGCGCCCGAACTTGCCGCCCGCATCGAGGACGCCGCCCCCAAGGTCGTGGTGTCAGCATCGTGCGGGATCGAAGTCACCCGGGTCTTGGAGTACATGCCGATGCTGGACCGGGCGATTGCACTGTCGAGTCACAAACCACACAGGTGCGTCATCCTGCAGCGCCCGCAGGCACCGGCCACCTTGGTCGCCGGCCGTGACCTGGACTGGGAGCAGGCGATGGCGGCGGCCGAGCCGGCCGACTGCGTTCCTGTCGCGGCCACCGACCCGCTGTACATCCTGTACACCTCTGGAACCACCGGCAGGCCCAAGGGTGTCGTCCGTGACAACGGAGGCCACGCCGTCGCGCTGCACTGGAGCATGCAGCACATCTACGACACCGGGCCCGGTGAGGTGTTCTGGGCTGCCTCCGACATTGGCTGGGTGGTGGGACATTCCTACATCGTCTACGCCCCGCTGCTGGCCGGCTGCACCACGGTGCTGTATGAGGGCAAGCCGGTCGGCACCCCGGACGCCGGTGCGTTCTGGCGGGTGGTCGCAGAACACAAGGTCAAAGCGCTGTTCACCGCGCCCACCGCGTTCCGTGCGATCAAGAAGGAAGACCCGGCCGGCGACATGACCCGCAAATACGATCTCTCCGGGTTCGAGTACCTGTTCCTGGCCGGTGAGCGGCTCGATCCGGAGACCTACCGGTGGGCCGGGGAGCTGCTCGGCATCCCGGTGATCGACCACTGGTGGCAGACCGAGACTGGCTGGGCGATCGCGGCCGACCTGATGGGACTTGACCCCCTGGCCACCAGACCCGGATCGCCTACCATGCCGGTACCCGGTTACGACTTGCACGTCGTGGACCTCACCGGCGCCGATGTCCCACCAGGCACCACTGGGGAGATCGTGCTGCGACTCCCGCTGCCCCCCGGATGCCTGACCACCCTATGGAAAGACGACCAGCGGTACGTCGATTCCTATTTGTCGCGTTACCCCGGCGCGTACCTCACAGGAGACGGAGGACACCGCGACAACGACGGATACCTCTATGTCATGGGCCGAACGGACGACGTCATCAATGTCGCAGGCCACCGGCTGTCCACCGGGGAAATCGAGGAAGTCCTCGCCAGCCATGCCGCCGTGGCCGAATGTGCCGTCTTTGGCGTGCATGACCAGCTCAAAGGCCAGATCCCCCGCGCCTTCGTCGTGCTCAAAGCGGGCAACAACACCGACCCCGACGTGCTGCGCGCTCAGCTCATCGAACTGATCCGCGCCCAGATCGGCCCCTTCGCAGCCTTGCACAGGGTGGACATCGTCGCCGGACTGCCCAAAACCCGCTCTGGCAAGATACTCCGCAAGACCATGCGGGGCATCGCCGACGGCAACGACGAACCCGTGCCGTCCACCATCGACGACGTTTCGACCCTCGAAGCAATTCGCGCCCTCCTGGCGCGCGGCTGACCAAGGCGGGCACCAGCCGTCCGTGTCATGGCGGCGAACGCCTGATCACGACGGGGGTACCGGGGCTGAGCAGATGTGGCTCGCCCCGGATGGTGACCTTCAGCGGAGCGCCCTCCTCGACGAGGTAGCGCTCTTCGGCATGAGTGAGCTGCACCCGGATCTGCCTGTCACAAAATCGCAATGCGAATGCGAGTTCCGTCCAGACGCGCGGCAGCGTAGGCGCGAAGGACAGTTCGCCGTCGAAGTCGCGCACGCCACCGAATCCGAAGACGAGCGACGACCATACTCCGGCGGCTGATGCGATGTGGACTCCGTCAGAAGCGTTGCCGGCGACGTCAGCCAGGTCCATGAGCAGCGCGTACTCGAAGTATTCGAGAGCTTGGCGCTCGTTGCCTATCTCCGCGGCGATGATGCTCTGCACGCACGCGGCCAAGGACGAGTCGCCGGTGGTCAGCGGGTCGTAGTACTCGAAGTTGCGGCGCTTCTGCTCCGGGGAAAACTCGTTGCCGAGCAGGAACATGGCGAGCACGATGTCGGCCTGTTTGAGCACCTGGTGCCGGTAGATCACGAGCGGGTGGTAGTGCAATAGCAGCGGGAACTTATCGCGCGGCGTGCTGTCCAGGTCCCACCGCTCTCGCTCGAGGAACGTGTCGTCCTGGGGGTGAATACCGCGCTTCTCATCGAAAGGCACGTGCATTGCTGCCGCCGCGCGTTCCCACGAGTCGGCCTCGCCTGGCTGAAGCCTTACTTCGCGGACGAGTGCCGTATAATCCTCCGGCCGCTCCTCACGCAGCCGGCGTACGGTAGCGGCAGCGAAATTGAGGTTCAGCCGTGCCATGAGGTTGGTGTAGGCGTTGTCATTGACCACGGTGGTGTACTCGTCGGGCCCGGTCACGCCGTGGATATGGAACCTATCGTCAGTGCCGTAAAACCCGAGATCCTCCCACAGCCGGGCGGTCTCGACGAGGATCTCAGCACCGATCTCGCCGAGCATGCGTATGTCGCCCTGGATATTGGCATAGCGCATGATCGCGTAAGCAATGTCGGCGTTGATGTGATACTGCGCCGTGCCCGCCTGGAAATTGGACGAGGCATCTTCACCGTTGATGGTCCGCCATGGGAAGAGCGCGCCCCGCTGGCTCACCTCACGCGCCCGTTCCCGCGCGCGAGCGAGCATGCTGTGGCGGAAGTGCAGCAGGTTACGGGCGATCCTCGGCTGAGTGTAGGACAGGAACGGCAGCACGTAGATCTCGGTGTCCCAGAAGAAATGCCCTTCGTAGGCCTGCCCGGTCAGCCCTTTTGCGGGGACGCCTGCCCCTTCGGCCCGCCACGACGCCTGCGCGACCTGGTAGAGGTTCCACCGGATCGCCTGCTGGTGGCGCACCGGATTGCGCCGGGTCTGCACGCGGACGTCGGCGCGGTCCCAGAACCGGTCGAGATTCTCGCGCTGGCTAGTGATGAGCATGTCGAATCCGTCTCGGACCGCGCGGTCCAGGCTCCGGCGGCACCGATCGACGAGCTCCGGAACAGGAACGCTCCGGGAAGCCTGGTAGGTGGCGTACTTCGTGATCCTGATCGGCACGCCAGGCAACGCGTCCGCCGTGACGATAACCTCGCCCATGTCGTCGCTGATTGTCCCGGCTGCGTGGTACGGGCACGCCGCATCGATCACGTGGTCGACACCCATGCCAAGCGTCATCCTGCTGTTGGTCGTCTGGTAGCCAAGCAGGATGCGCTGGCCGGCCAGTTCGGTGACCCGCGCGTTGAGCACCTTGTGCGGGAGCACGGTCGCGAGGCGGGGGTCGCCTTGCCCGTACTCGGGGAGGTCATCCGAGCGTCGGGTGTCCTGGCGATTGAGCACCAAGGAGGAGATCGCCACGGGCGCCGGGTCGTCGAGCAGTGTCACCTCGTACGTCATCGCGATCACGTGACGGTGCTCGAGCGAGACAAGCCGGCACGAGCGGACCCGAACCTGCTTCCCGGCCGCGGTGGACCACACCAACTCACGTGTCAGCGTCCCGGCCCGCATGTCGAGGACCCGCGCATAATCGTGGATGCGCGCAGTTGGCATGAACAACGGCTCATCGTCCACGTAAAGCTTGAGGATCGTCGCGTCGGGCACGTTCACGATCGTCTGGCCTTTCCGTGCCAGCGCGGCTGCTCCCTCCGCATGCACGATCGGCCACGTCTCGTGGAAACCGTTGACGAAAGTTCCAGGGGACAACGCTGGGCGCCCCTCGTCGAAACTGCCGCGGACGCCGACAAAACCGTTGCCAAGCGAGAAGACGGTCTCAGCGCGCTCGACAAACTCATCCGAATACCGGGCCTCCGTGAGCCGCCACTCATCGGGTGGGTAGAAAAGCTCCGGAGGCAAGACGATCTCACGCTTGAGCATGACTCGAAGGTAATCCCGCGCGCGCGATAGGGACAGATGGCGCACCGATCGCGCTAGCATCATCCGGCTCGGTCCGGCCGGCCGCCAGGTGACGATCCGGCCGGCCGCCAGGTGACGATCCGGGCGGCTGCCGCAGGCGCCGGGAAGGGCACGGTGTTCCACCGCTTCGGCATCTGCACCGCCCCCGCGGACCCGCCAGACCCTGGACGTCGAGCGGGTACTGGCCCTACTGTGATGCCCGCTAGAGTTGTCGCCGCTGGCAAAGGTGGCAGGGGGCCGGACCGCGGCTCCTGGCCCTTGCTCGCGGACTCTCAGGTTAGGCAAGCAAACGCAATGAAGCGCGTGACGGCGGGGTTGGCGAGCGGGCTGCTCCTCTTCGCCGCCGCATGTTCAGTCGCCGCATGTTCACATGCTGAGTCGGGAGTCGCGTCGTCCCATTCACCGTCACCGGCCGACGCTGTCTCGCTGCCACCCTCGGCTTCAGCACCAAGCAGCCCCGTGGCAGCTTCCACGGCCGTGGTCTGGCATGGGCAGTTCGTCGGCTTTGACGGCTCTGCCTGGCAGAACTCATGGGGGTATGCGGCGCAGGGCAGCTTCGGGGAGCGCCAGCTCAGCAAGATCAGTGACCCTACCGCGCCGGGGGGCGGTCCAGCTCTGCGGGTCGTCTACGGCCAGGGCTCATCCGCCAACTCCTGCGGAAACTGCCCCAATCCTGGCGGCGCGCAGTTTTATACCTCGTTCGCCAATATGGGCCATTCTGGCTTCGCCAGTGCCAAGGTGCTCTACCTGCGCTACTACGTCAAGTTCCAGGCGGGTTTCGATTTCGGCCGCGGCGGAAAGCTGCCCGGCCTGTATGGCGGGCCAATAAGCCAGGAGAGCGGCGGCCGTCACGGGCAGGCCTTCAGCACCAGGTACATGTGGCGGGACCATATCGTCGCGGGCAGCCTGGACAGGTGCTCCTCGGCCGTCGCGTGCTCCGAGGTCTACCTGTACTCCCCGCAGGCCGCAGCAGGTTACGGTCTTGACATCGGCGGTGCCTGGCACTGGCAAGGCGACGGGAACTGGCACATGGTCGAACAGAGGGTAGACCGCGCCACAGGAAACATAACAGTCTGGTACGACGGGCATCAGGTGATGTCCAGGCCCGGCGTCCTCGATGGTGTGACGAGTATCCCGTTCTCGGGCATCCTCTTCTCCACGTTCTTCGGCGGGCACGACACTTCCTGGGGCCCATCGAAGACCGAGTACGCCTATTTTGCCGATTTCGCGGTGAGCACCCGTTACGTCGGGGGGAAGTAATGTTTCAGCGCCCGGCGCAGTGATCGTCTGGTGGGCGCGCCCGAAGTAGCTGATGCTGGTGGGCGTTGAGCGGCCACAAAGCGCGCCAGCGTGCCCGTGCGACGGTACTGGCGCAGACCACGCCGCAGTGACGGCCCTTGGTGACCTTCTCACCGAGGGCCGTCACCAGCCCCGACCAGGCGTCAGCCAGGGGGGCGAACTCCAGGTCGACCGACGGTCTTGTCAGTCGTCAGTGACCGACGGTCTCTTTCCGATGCGGGAGCTTCCAGTTCGGCCGGACGAAATGGCAGGTGTAGCCGGCCGGGTAGCGCTCGAGGTAGTCCTGATGCTCGGGTTCCGCTTCCCAGAACGGCCCGGCCGGCTCCACCTCGGTGACCACCTTCCCCGGCCACAGGCCAGAGGCGTCGACGTCGGCGATGGTGTCGTACGCGACCCGCTTCTGCTGGTCGTTCGTGTAGAAGATCGCCGACCGGTAGCTGAGACCGATGTCGTTGCCCTGGCGGTTCTTCGTTGTCGGGTCGTGTACCTGGAAGAAGAACTCCAGAAGGTCGCGGTAGGAGATCTGCTCGGGGTCGAAGACGATCTCGATCGCCTCGGCGTGGGACCCGTGATTCCGGTACGTCGCGTTAGGTACGTCCCCGCCCGTGTAACCGACCCTCGTGGTCAGCACGCCGGGGCGGCGGCGGATGAGGTCCTGCATTCCCCAGAAACATCCGCCGGCCAGAATTGCCTTTTCAGTCGTCTCGCTCATCGTTGCACCTGGCCGTCTGCATCCTCGAACAGGCGGCGGTAGGGCCCGTAGCCTTCAGTTTCGAGGTCGTCGAGTGGGATGAACCGGAGGGCGGCTGAGTTCAGGCAGTACCGCAGTCCCCCGGCTGCAGCGGGCCCATCGTTGAACACGTGGCCGAGGTGGCTGTCCGCGTGTGCCGAGCGGACCTCGGTACGGCGCATGCCGTGGCTCGAGTCGACCTTCTCGATCACGTTGCCCGGCTCGATAGGCACGGTGAAACTCGGCCATCCGGTGCCGCTGTCGTACTTGTTGACAGAGGCGAACAGGGGCTCGCCGGAGACGATGTCCACGTAGATGCCGGGCTCTTTGTTGCCGCAGTACGCGTTGTTGAACGCCTGCTCGGTCCCGTTTTCTTGGGTCACCCGGTACTGCTCGGGCGTGAGCCGGGAGATGGCTTGCGGATCTTTCCTGTAGGTGTCTGGCATCGCGTCTCCTTAACGGTTACGACATGTTCAACGCGTGCCGTCGCTCCGATCATCCAGCGGGCGTCGCTCAGGAGCAGCCGCACCGTCATGCGGCCAGCGTTGGGGAAGAGAGTGTCCCCGAGGCAGGTCACGAAAAGGCGATACGCACGTTTCAGCTCGCGGCCTCGGCGGCAGGCAGATCGCCCGCTGCGACGTCGGCGGTTGTGGCGGCGGCAGGCAGATCGCCCGCTGCGCTGTCGGCGGTTGTGGCGGCGGCAGGCAGGTCTCCGGGGGCGAGCACCGGCCGCCGGGCGCGGCGCGGGCGGCGCGGGCGGCCCCCGCTGGACTTGCGGACCACGAGATCCGGCTCGAAGACGACCTGCCGATGCCGATGCGTGCTGCTGCCGAGGGCCTCTTCGATGAGCAGCTGGGCAGCGGCGCGGCCGAGCTGATGGCGCGGCTGCCGTACCGAGGAAAGCGGCACCGCCGCGGCCGCCGCGAAGTCGACGTCGTCGTAACCCACGATGGCAATGCTCTCAGGCACCCGGATCCGGTGCTTGGTCATCTCCTGCAGGACACCTAGCGCGAGCAGGTCATTCGCACAGAAGACGGCGGTGGGCCGGGCGTCCGCCGCGAGGTCCGCGATGGCCGCGCCAGCCCCCTGGCCGGCCGAGACATTCAGCGCGGGCGTCTCGATCATGTGCAAGTCGGCCGCGGTCCGGCCTGCCCGTTCCAAGGCGCGGACCGCCCCATCCCGGCGATCGGCCACCTGCCGGATGTTCAGCGGCCCTCCTACGAAGGCGATCTGCTCGTGGCCCGCTTCCAGCAGATGCGACACGGCCAGGTCACCGCCGAGCACGTCATCAACCGATACCGAGCACTGGCCGCGAGACGGTGACCGGCTGTCCACGAGGACCACCGGGGTGCCCCGCCGCTGCAATCTGGCCAGGCGCTCATCGGCACCGGACACCGGCGTGATCAGGATGCCCTGCACCCGGTGCTCCTCCAGCAGCTCGAGATAGCGCGATTCCTTCGCCCGCTGGTCATCGCTGTTGCACAAGATGACGGCCAGCCCCGCCTCGCTCGCTTCGTCCTCGACACCGCGGGCGACGTCGGTGAAGAACGGGTTCGCCACATCAAGGACCACCAGGCCGATGGTGCGGCTGCGGCCGGCCCGGAGCTGGCGCGCCGACTCGTTCCTGATAAAGCCCAGCTTCTTGATCGCATCCTGGACCCGGCTGCGAGTCGGCTCCGCCACGACGTCCGGCCGGTTGAGCACATTGGAGACAGTGCCAAGCGAGACGCCGGCAAGCGCGGCGACCTCCCTGATGCTGACCGGCGTGTCCGCCACGGCGCCCTCCTGTGCGAAAAGTGTCCTGCGGTGCGCTGGAACGCGTCAAACAGGCGGGGCCAGCGTGGCGGAAGTTTCCGCCCCAGGCCGGCCCAGGCCCCGGCCCCGGCGTCCTGCACCGTGACCAGCGCCGCTGCGGCAGTGCCACCAGAATCAACTCCCCCGGCTGGTCACGCAACCTGCTCGTAACGATTCGATCATCGTGGCGGAACCCTATTGACACGGCCGCTGCTTGGTTCGACACTGCTTCAAACGCTTGAAACGTTATAGTACATCAACCTCCATCAGACGAGCCCCGCTTCATTCAGACGAGCCCGGACGCCACCAGATCGAGGGGAGATCGAGCCGTGCAAGCCAGCGGCAATGCCTCCGCGGGTGACTTCCGCTCGGCCGCCGGCACGGGCCCGGTCCCGACCGGGGCGTCCGGCACCGGCCCGGCGCCGGACGCTGCCCCGGTGCTGTCGCTGCGAGATGCCTCGAAGGCGTTCGGGGCGGTACAGGCGGTCGTGCACGGGTCGATCGATCTGTACGCCGGCGAAGTCCACGCGCTCGTGGGCGAGAACGGCGCGGGCAAGTCAACCCTGGTGAAGATGCTGGCCGGCGTGCACCAGCCGGATTCGGGCTCGCTGCTCATCGATGGCCGCCCGGTGTTGCTGTATGGCCCCGCGGACGCCAGGGACGCCAGGATCGCGGTTATCTACCAGGAGCCGACGCTCTTCCCCGACCTCACCGTGGCGGAAAACATCTTCATGGGCCGCCAGCCGCTGAGCACGGCCCGGCGCATCGACCGCCGGCTCATGCGGGCCGAGGCGCTAGCGCTGTTCAGCCGGCTGGCTGTCCCGCTCGACCCGGGCCGGATCTGCCGCGGGCTTTCCATCGCCGACCAGCAGATCGTCGAGATCGCCAAGGCACTCTCGCTGGATGCCAGGGTCATCGTGATGGACGAGCCCACGGCGGCCCTGTCCGCGACCGAGGTGGCCCGGCTGTTCGACGTAGTCCGGGCGCTGCGCGGGGCCAGGGCAGCGGTGTTGTTCATCTCACACCGGCTGGAGGAGGTCTTCGAGATCTGCCAGCGGGTGACGGTGATGCGCGACGGCCATCATGTGTTCACCAGGGAACTGGCCGGGCTCACTGCGGATGATCTCGTGCGGGCGATGGTGGGCCGGGAGATGGTCAAGCGCGCCGCTGGGGAACGCGGCACACCAGGCGAGCCCGTGCTGCGGGTTGAGCGCCTGACCCGGGAGGGGGTGTTCACGGACATCTCCCTAGAGGTACGGGCGGGCGAGATCGTCGCCCTGGCCGGGCTGGTCGGGTCCGGAAGGAGTGAGGTCGCGAGGGCGATCTTTGGCATCGACCGGTACGACGCCGGGACCGTTCTGATGCGGGGGAAGGGACTGCACCGCGCCTCGCCCACCGCCGCGATGGCGGCCGGAATCGGCTTCGTCCCCGAGGACCGGCGCCAGCAGGGCCTGGTCATGGACATGTCCGTGCAGCAGAACGTCGCGCTCGCGTCGCTGGGCAGGCTCAGGCGAGCGGGGCTCATCAGGGCGGCGGCCGAGCGCGCCTTCGCCGACGACTGGGCGGTGCGGC
>Ga0070717_10001736_pt1 | contig 15186 bp, 15 predicted proteins | sample LARL113metaG_FD_71366 | JGI IMG/M metagenome (GOLD analysis project Ga0070717, IMG submission 71366) | Corn, switchgrass and miscanthus rhizosphere microbial communities from Kellogg Biological Station, Michigan, USA - LAR L11-3 metaG | ecosystem: Host-associated > Plants > Roots > Rhizosphere ... | reverse complement strand
CCGTCATGAGATTGATGAACGGTTTCGACGAGGAACAGATCGGACGGCTGCTACGGCTCCTTCCGCCTGCACCTGAGGGGTGGGTGCGAGCGGCACAGGAGTTGCCGGCTGCGCGGGCGATGCTCGATGAGCTCGTCGCGCGGGCGGAACAGGACGCCGAATTCAGGCTCCAGCTCCGGGCCGACCTCGAGCGTGCGGTTGCCGCCGCCGGTTATGACCCGTCGCCGTTCGTCGTTTCCCGGCTGCGCCGGCTCCTCGAGGAGGTCTGACTCACGCGGGTCCGCGCCGGTTGAGACACTTCCTAGGTGCTCACCGGTCTTCCTCTTCCCGCGCTGCTCGAGGAGCTGGCAGCGCCGAGCGAGGTTCCGGGCGCCGGCTCGGCGCTCGCGGCGGCGCTCGCGACAGCCGCGGCCATCGTGCAGATGGCGGCCCGGCTTTCTCCCGGGAGCTGGGCCGATGCGGGCGGCGTAGCGGCCCAGGCCGCGTCCTTGCGCGAGCGCGCGGTGCAGCTCGTAGACGAGGACGCCGAGGCCTATCGGTCTGCGCTCGAGGCGCGCGCGGCAGCTGACGAGAAAGCCCGGCCGGAGCAGCGGGATTGGGCGCTCGGGCAGGTCACTGCGGCGGCCGCCGAGCCGCCGCTCGCGCTCGTCCGTCTTGCCGCCGACCTCACGGCACTCTGCGCCGCGGCGGCCGAGCGGGTCGAGCCGCGCGTCCATGCCGACGTCGCGGCGGCGGCCGCGCTCGCGGCAGCTGTCGCTCGGGGGGCGCGGGCGCTCGTGGCGGCGAATCTCACCGCGCTGCCCGGCGACGAGCGGGTCGAAGAGGCCGATCGCCTCGTCGCCGCCGCCGAGGCGGCTGCAAGATCGCTGTAGAGGTGCTTCGAAGCGCGAAGCCCGGCCGGAGCCGGGCTTCTGCAGGCGGGTCAGGACACGTTCGGTGGTGCTACTCCATCCGGACGTTCGAGATCCGGATATGAGCGTCCACGTCGCCCTCGTCGTCGTCCTCTGCCGGCTCCTGGGTGACGCTCACCTCGGAGATATGGCCCTCGACCTCGATCTCATCGTCCTTGCGCTGCTCGTCCGACATTTCGCTCCTCCTTGGGCCCCGCGTCGACTGGTCTGACTCACTAGACGTGCGGTGAGCACGGGATCTTCCTCTCACACCGACAGATCCAAGAAAAAAGGGCCCGGTGTGAATACCGGGCCCTTCAAACTCGTGCGGCAGGTCTCAGGACATCGGCTGGGGCTTGCTGAATGTCTGGCCTGGCGTCTTGCCATGGGCCTCGACCTCGTCATCGGGCTCATCGTTCGCGCTGTATGGACGCGGGCCGCTGTATGGACGCGGGCCGTGGGCCTCGACCTCGGTCTCGGTCTCGGTCTCCTCGTTGTGCTGCTCCTCCGACATTGCTCCTCCTTTGGAAGCTCGTTGCGCCTCGTTATCGGCGCTGTCAATTCTCTAGACGCGCCGCGAAGGACAAATCTTCCCACCGCCCCTTCAAATTCGCAACTGCGCCTGCGATCCTGCGCGACGTGAAGAGCTACGCAGCTTCCCTGCGCGCGTTCGCTGAGGTCTTTGCGAACCCGCGTGTGCGTAACGTCATGCTGGCCGACGTCGGCTCGACGCTCGGGACGTGGGCGTATGGCGTCGCCTTGCCCATCTACGCGTATCACGCAGGCGGTCCGCGCGCTGTCGGCCTGCTCTTCTTCGCGCGCTTCTTGCTCGCCGCTCTCGCGGCGCCGTGGCTCGGCCTCCTCGCCGACCGCCGGTCGCGGCGGCAATTGATGCTCATAGCCGACATCGTGCGCGTCGTGATCTTCGCCGGTATCACGGCGGTGGCCGTCGCGGGCGGAAGCGCTTATCTCGTCTACGTGCTCGCCATCACGTCGACGATCATCTCCGGTTCGTATGGGCCGGCGCAGGCTGCGCTCATGCCGACGCTCGTGGACTCGCCGGAAGAGCTGACGGCTGCGAACGTCGTGGGCAACACGATCAACAGCGTGGGGATGTTCGCAGGACCGGCCGTCGCCGGCATCTTGCTCGGTCTCAGCGGACCGGCTGCTGCGTTCGCGCTCAACGGCGCGCTCTTCGTCTGGTCGGCGCTCTTCATCGCCCAGGTGCCTCGCGACAAGCCGCCGCCGCGGCCCGAGCGACCGCGCTTCCTTCCCGAACTCATGGCGGGCTTCACCACGGTGTTGAGCCGCCCTGCTCTCCGCGTAGTGGTCGGGCTTACGGGAGCGCTGACAATCGTGGATGGAATGTTCGATGTATTGCTCGTCGTGCTCGCGCTGAGGATCCTGCATAGCGGTAACGCCAGCCTGGGCTGGTTGTATACCGCCATCGGCGTCGGTTGCATCGCCGGCGCCTTCCTCGTGGCAGCGTTGGTGACGCGCCGCCGGTTGGCGGGCGGCCTCGCGCTGGGAGTTCTGGTCTCGTCCATCCCGCTCGCTCTCGCCGGAACGGTGTCCACCCTCGCCCCGGCGATCGTGCTCATAGGAGCTCTGGGCTTTGGAGGGATCATCGTCGAGGTCTACAGCGTCACGCTGATGCAGCGGTCGGCCGACAACGAGGTACTCGGCCGTGTCTTCGCCTGTCTCCAGACCCTCACCCTCGGGGCACTCGCACTCGGCTCTCTCGTCGCGCCCTCGATCGTCAGCTGGCTCGGGCCGCGCGGTTCGCTCATCGCGGCGGGCGCAGTCGGTCCTGTCTTGCTCCTGCCACTCTGGCCGAAACTCCGCCGAATCGACGACGGATCAGTGATCGCGGAGGAGCCGCTCGAGGTGCTGCGGAGGATCGAAATCTTCGCCGAGCTGCCGGAACCGGTGCTCGAGCGCCTCGCAGGCGGAGTTACAGCCGTCTCGGTCGCGGCCGACCAGATCGTGGTATCCCGCGGCGAGGTTGGCAACCACTTCTACGCGATCGCCAGTGGGAAGGCCGCTGTAGATCGCGACGACGGTACGACACGGGAGCTCGGGCCAGGCGACTTCTTCGGCGAGATCGCGCTGCTGCGCGACGTACCGCGGACCGCGACCGTGCGTGCGCTGGAGCCGCTCCGACTCTTCGCCGTGGAGAGGGACGAGTTCCTCCTCGCCGTAACCGGGCATTCGCCGACACTCGCGAACGCCGAGAACATCGTGACGACCCGCCTACCGGCGGGAGCGCTGGCCGGCTAGGACGTCTCGGCGAGCAGCCGATCGAGCGCCTCGAGCAGCTCGAAGGCACTGTCGCGCTCGCCGTCCTCGAGCCGGGCGGCGACTCTGGCCAGCGGTGCGAGGCGGCCCTCGCCAGCGAGCGCCGCGCGCGCCCGCCGCGCCCGCTGCAGCAGGTCGAGTGCAATCGCCGCCTGGTTCGCAAACAGGCCGAGCATGTCGATCTCCGAAAGCCTCAGCCTCGACTCGGTTGGCCGGTCGAGCACCGAGAGAACGCCGAGCGCGCGCTCGTCCACCAACAGCGGAACGGCCATCATGCTCTTCGGCACGTAGCCGGTCGACTCGGCTGCCGACCGCGACCAGCGCGTGTCCGAGCTCAGATCATCGACCACCAGCGGCTCGCCCGTCGTGAGCACCCAGCCCGCGATCCCGGTGCCGGCCGGGAACCGCATCCCAATGAGCTCACCCTCTCCCTCGCCCGCAACAGCCTCGAAGACGAGCTCGTCCGCTTCCTCGTCGAGCAGGAAGACGGATGCCGCCTTGGCACCGAAGATCGCACGCGCGACCTCCACGGTCGCCTGCAGGAGCGCGCGGTGCGCCTCGTCTGCTCCGAGCACGCCTGCGGCGACGGCCGCTTCGAGATCGCTCATGCTGGCTCCTTCGCGTTCGAGGCTGTCTGGTAGAGGACGCTCTTGAGCTGGAAGGGCGTCAGGTCGGGGTGCTTGCCAAGGATCAGCGCGCAGATGCCGGCGATGTGCGGCGTGGCGAAGCTGTTGCCGGTGGCGCGGATCTGGCCTCCGTCGAGCCACGCGAGGTCGAGGTCGAGGCCGCGCCCGAAGAACTCGACCGGCGGCGAAGGGTTGTAGTAGAAGGTCAGCCCGTCGGTCTCCTCATGGCTCCCGACCGAGATGACGCTCGCGAAGCGCCACGGGAAGCTCTCCACGGGCATGTTGTGGGCGGAGGCGACGAGGAGAACGCGCTTGAAGTAGGCGTGGTCCGCGAGCTCGTGGAGCCGCTCCACATACTTCGTCCGCGTCGTCGAGAGGCTCATGTTCACGACCTGGAACCCCTCCTCGATCGCCCAGGCCAGCCCGCGGAGCAGCATCTCACCGCCGCCCTTGAAGCCCGCACCGAGCACACGGACGCTCGTAAGCTCGGCGTCGGGAGCGAGCGAGCGGACGACACCCGCGCAGGCCGTTCCGTGTCCGCAGAGGTCGCCTTCCGTGTCGTCGACCACTTGCAGCTCGCCCTCGTCGTCGCGCAGGACCGCCACCGAGCGGTCGACGCGTCCGACGAGCGGATGCTCGAGCTCGATGCCGCTGTCGAGGATGCACACGCGGACGCCGACGCCGGTCGAGCCGCCCCAGGCCCACTCCCGCGTCACCTGGTCGGGCAGGGTGACGGGCACGCCGATCCGGTCGACCGCCTCCGCCGGCAAGCTCCAGGCTGGGAGGTCCTCTTCTTCCTCGTGCTCGTGAAGTTCGATCGCCGCGCTCACCAGGCGATCATCGCAAGATCTGCACCGGAGTCCCGAGGGGAACGGTCCGCATCAGGTAGCGGACGTCGGCCTCGGTGGCGTGCAGGCAGCCGGCGGACACCGCCGATCCCTGTCCGGAGCCGGCGTGGATCGCGACGTAGTACGTGATGCGCGTGTTCCAGCCCGGCGGGAGATGCGGCTGGCGCGCGGTCAGCGCGAGGATGCAGCAACCGTAGGCTGGGCCGAAGGCGCCGGTCACCTTTTCGGCGATGGCGAAGCGGCCCGTCGGGGTCGGCGAGTCGGGTGCGCCGATCCCTACGGGGATCGTTCGCACCAGCCGGCCGTCTCTCCGCACGTAGATCTCGCGCCGGGACAGCGAGGCGCTGATTGTCCACCGGACGGGTTGGACGGAGACGTCGCGACCGAGCCGGGCCCAGCCGGGAACGCCGTTCGGCAGCGCCTCGGACGTCACCTCGACCCAGCGGCCGCGGACGCCCACGACGCCGAACACGAGCGGGCCGCCGAGAACACCGCGCGGGCCGACCTTGACGAGACGCGGTCCATTCGGCCGGGCGTGGAGGACGACGCTGCTGTGCAGAGGCCTGGCGGCAAGCGCGGCCGTCGTGCCGCTCGGCGACGCCGCCGTATGAGAGGCGGCGGCCACGGCTGCGGCGAGGTACGCGATCAACGCATTGCCCATCCCTCAATTGTGCCGTGAGCGGAGCCGAAGCTCCACTCGGTCAGCCCGTGTGCCGTTTGAGCCAGGACACGAGGTTCTGGGCTTGCTGAGAGACGTTCGTCCCCGCGGCCGGCGGAGCGACCCCGCTATGCGCCGCCGGCGGAGGCGACGAGTTCCAGCCGCCCGTCAAGGCGAGCGCCAGCACGAGCCCGGCGATCGCCGCGACCGCGAGAGCGGCACCCGCAGCCAGCCGACGCGCCGGCCACGGCTTCTCCCGCCGCGCAGGCCGCGCGAGGATCTCGGTCGCGCGTTGCGCCGAATCGGGCGGGAGCGCCAGCGTCTCGGCCTCGGAGGCAACGGGGGCGAGCAGTCGTGCGAGCGCCGCGGCGCTGGGAGGCCTGTCCTCGGGCCGGAGCGACCGGCACGCCGCCACGGCCGCGACGAGCTCCGGCGGCGCAGTCGGAACGCGGGCGGCCAGGTCGGGAGGCTCGAAGCCGTCCTCCGATCCGAGCTCGGCCAGCGAGCCCGCTGTCCGCGACGGCTCACCCGTCAGCAGCTCGTAGAGCACGGCGCCGACGGCGTAGATGTCCGCAGCGGCAGTGACCTGCTCGCCGCGGGCCTGTTCGGGCGCGAGATACCCGGCGGTGCCGAGCACCGTGCCGGCGAGCGTCAGTCGTGTTCCCTCGTGCCCGACGGCGATCCCGAAGTCGCCGAGCTTGAGGGCGCCGTCCGTCCCGAGCAAGAGGTTCTGCGGCTTCACATCGCGGTGGACGAGACCCGCGGCATGAGCGGCGGCAAGCCCGGCGCACATCTGCAGCCCGAGCGTTGCCGCCTCATCGGCCGGCAGCCTACCGCGCCGGGCAATCAGCTCGGCGAGCGTCTCCCCTTCGACGTACTCCATCGCGATGAACGGACGCCCGTCGTCCTCGCCCACGTCGAAGACGCGCACGACATTCGGGTGCGACAGCCGCGCCGCCAGGCGTGCCTCGCGGACGAAGCGCCGCCAGAGCTCCTCGTCGCGCGCGAGGTTCTCGGCCAGCCGCTTCAGGGCCACGGGCCGGTCGAGTTCCACGTCGTGAGCGAGGTCCACCGTGGCCATCGCTCCGTGCCCGAGCGGCCGAACGAGCTCGTAGCGGCCGGCCACGCGTGTCACGGCACTCACTTGTCGTGTCCCTTGCCGTGGCCATGCCGCTCGTGCGGCTTCGGCGGCTTCGGTCCCGGCGGCGGGTGTGCCCCCGGCGGCGTCTGCACCGTCACCACCCGAGTGCAGCTGGTGCGGTCGGCGAGGGAGTTCACGCCGGTGAGGAGCGCCGAGCGAAGGCGGCGCGGCACCCTGCTCTGCGACGTGGCGACGTCGTCACGCAGGGCGGCGGCAAGCTGCTGCGCCTCGCAGCTGTTGCCGGCCGCCGCGGCCCTCGCGATCGCCGACGCGCGGCTCTCCCACTCGTGCGCGAGTGACCGTGGGACTCCGTGTGCAACGGAGTCCTGCGGCGCGCCGCCGCCGCACCCGGCCACCGCGACAACGAGGAGCGCCGCTCCCGAGAGGATCCTCAGCACCTTCGCCATCTACCCGCCATCCGGCCCAAACTAGCCTCGCAAAGAGGACCACGAACCATTAACATCTTGTTAATGCCGATGCTTCATGGCTGTGCTTTTCCGGGGTGCTCGACCTTCACGCTGAGTACGTACTGCGTAGAGCACGAGCTACTCGTGCGCGCCGTGAAGGAGTCCGAACGGGCTCACGCGACGGACGTCTCGCTCGCCGCCGACACCGCTCTTGCCGCTGACACCGCGCTGACCCGAGCGGCGCCCGAAGCGGCTGCTTCGTAAGTACCTCTAGAGCTTCGCAGTAGGTGCGTCTTCGGGGAGAGCCTCTGCGACGTCGAGTGGCTTGACGACCTCGGCGAAGTGGCACGCGGTCGGATGGCCGGTGCCGCGATCGACCAGTTCGGGCTCTTCCTCAGCGCAGATCGCCTGCGCCTTCCAGCAGCGCGTGCGGAAGCGGCAGCCCGACGGCGGGTTGGCCGGGCTCGGCACGTCGCCCTCCAGCACGATCCGCGCGCGCTTCCCGCGCTGACCCGGCTCCTCGATCGGCACGGCCGACAGCAGCGCCTGCGTGTACGGATGCGACGGGCGCTCGTAGATGTCGTGCTTCGAGCCGATCTCGACCACTTTGCCGAGATACATCACCGCGACGCGGTCGGACACATGCCGCACGACCGAAAGGTCGTGCGCGACGAAGATGTACGTGAGCCCGAAGTCGCGCTGCAGCGACTCGAGCAGGTTGACCACCTGCGCGCGGATCGAGACGTCGAGGGCCGATACGGGCTCATCGAGGATGATCAGCTGCGGATTGAGCGCGAGCGCGCGTGCGACTCCGATCCGCTGGCGCTGACCGCCTGAGAACTCGTGGGGGAAGCGATTCGCGTGCTCGGGGGAAAGGCCGACGACGCGGAGCAGCTCGTCGACGCGCGCACGCCCGCCCTTTCCGCGACCGCGATGGTGGATCACGAGGGGCTCGCTGACGATGTCACGGACGGTCATGCGCGGGTTGAGCGACGCGTACGGGTCCTGGAAGACGATCTGCATCTCGCTGCGGATCTCGCGCAGCTCCCGCCGCCGCAGGTGCGTGATGTCACGGCCGTTGAACTCGATCTTGCCCGCCGTGGGATCCGTCAGCCTGATCAGCGTGCGCGAGAGGGTCGTCTTGCCACAGCCGGACTCGCCGACGAGCCCGAGCGTCTCCCCGGCTTGGATCGACAGATCGACGCCGTCGACGGCATGGATGTGCCCGACCGTGCGCTTCATGATCCCGGCGCGAATCGGAAAGTGCTTGTACAGGTTCTCGACGCGGAGGATCTCTTGGCCGCTCTCGGCCCGCTGGTGGATGGTCGAGGCTGCCTCGGCGCTCACGCGACGGCCTCCGAGAACTTGGACTTACGGCCGATCAGCTCTTCCGAGAAATGGCACGCGCTCTCGTGCCCGGCGCCCTCGACCGGCTTCAGCGGCGGGACTTCCTGCTTGCAGCGCTCGCGAGCAAGGAAGCAGCGAGGATGGAACGGGCAACCCGACGGGAGGTTGATGAGCGAGGGCGGCGCGCCGGTGATCGGCTCGAGCCACTCCTCGTCCCCGGTCAGCTTCGGCAGGCTGTTCATGAGCCCGATCGTGTAGGGATGCCGCGGCGCCCGGAAGATGTCCTCGACGGTGCCCGACTCGACGATGTGTCCTGCGTACATCACGAGCACGCGGTCGCACATCTCCGCCACGATCCCCAGGTCGTGCGTGATCAGGATGGTCGCTGCCTCGGTCTCCTGCTGCACGCGCTTCAGCACCTCGAGGACCTGTGCCTGAATCGTGACGTCGAGCGCCGTGGTCGGCTCGTCGGCGATGAGGAGAGAAGGCGAGTTGGCGATGCCCATGGCAATCATCGCGCGCTGGCGCATTCCGCCGGAGAACTCGTGCGGGTACTGCGTGTAGCGCGTCTCCGGATTCGGGACGCCGACCATCCGCAGCAGGTCGATCACCTTCTGCTTCACGACGTCGTGCTTCTCGTCCGGGAAGTGCGTCGTGATCGCCTCGCCGAGCTGGCGGCCGACGGTGAGGACCGGGTTGAGCGAGGTCATCGGGTCCTGGAAGACCATCGCGACCTCGTTGCCGCGCACCTTGCGCAGTTCCCTCTTCTTCAGCCGGAGCAGGTCGCGGCCCTTGAACATCGCCGTTCCGCTGACGATCCGCCCGGGCGGCATGGGAATTAGGCCGAGCAGCGCGAGCGTCGAGACGCTCTTGCCGGAACCGGACTCGCCCACGATCCCGAGGGTCTCGCCGGGATAGAGCTCGTACGACACGCCGTCCACCGCGTGGACGACCCCGTCCTCGGTCCTGAAGTCCACGACGAGATCCTGGATCGCGAGAACAGGATCAGGCACGCACCCTCCTCTGCTGCGGGTCGAGCGCGTCGCGAAGGCCGTCGCCGACGAAGTTCACGCAGAGCACGATCAGAACGATCAACAGACCCGGGAAGATCGTCAGCCACCACTGGTTGGGATAGTTCTGTCCGTTCGCGACGAGCTGGCCGAGCGACGGGGTGGGCGGCACGATGCCGAAGCCGAGGAACGAGAGCGCAGCCTCCGTCAGGATCGCCGCGCCCACGGCCAGGGTGCCGTTGACGATGACCGGTCCCAGGGTGTTCGGGAGGATGTGCCGGAACATGATCCGAGCGTCGCCGGCTCCCGACGCCTTCGCAGCCTCGACGTACTCCTTCTCGCGCAGGGAGAGGAAGACTCCCCGCACGACGCGGGCGATGCCCGTCCAGAAGAAAGCGGCGAGGATGATCGAGATGCTCCACTGGCTCGTGCTGTGGGTCAGGGCCGAGGCGGTAAGCAGGATCGCGAGGATCGGCAGCGTCAGCACGAGATCGGTGATGCGCATGAGCAGGTTGTCGAGGATCCCGCCGAAATAGCCGGCGACCGCGCCGACGATCAAGCCGAAGATCGAGCCGACGACCGCGACGAAGACGCCGACCTCGAGCGAGGTGCGGATCCCGAAGATCACGCGGCTGAACTCGTCGCTGCCGACGCCGTCCGTGCCGAAGTAGTGATGGTCGATCGTCGTCGGCGGGTGGAGGATGTTCTGCAGGTCGATCGCGAAGTATGAGTACGGAGCGACCACGTTCGCGAAGATCCCGGCGCCGAAGATGATGACCAGCCCGACCAGTCCGGCCACCGCGAGGCGGTGCCGGAAGAAGCGCATGCGCGCGTACGACCACTGGCTACGTACCTTGAGGTCGAGGCCGGCCGCCTCCGTACTCTCGACGGCGGTCTCGACGGCCGCGTCCATTCCGACGCCTTCGTCGATCCCCCCCTCGGGTGCGAGCGGTTGACCGCCTACCACCGTCGGGGCGGTTGGCATCCAGCCAGTCGAGCCGTCGGGCCGCGTGAATTCCTCAGTCATAGCGAATGCGCGGGTCGAGGAAACCGTACGTGATGTCGGCGATCAGGTTGAACACGATGATGATGACCGCGGTGACGAGCAGGTAGGCCATGATCTCGTACGTATCGCCCTGCCCGAGCGCCAGGACGAAGTAGTGACCCATGCCGTCGAGCGTGAAGATCGTCTCGGTCACGATCGCGCCGCCGAGCAGTCCGCCGACGTTGAGGGCTGCGACCGTCGTGATCGGGATCAGCGCGTTACGGAAGACGTGACCCATGACCACCTTCCGCTCCGCCACGCCCTTGGCGCGCGCCGTACGCACGTAATCGCTGTTGATGACGTCGAGCATCGATGCGCGCATGTAGCGGCTGTAGAGCGCGAAGCTCACGACCAGGAGCGTGATCACCGGTAAGGCGAGATGCTGCATACGGTCGATCGACCAGGCCGGCCCGCCGGGGATGGTGTTCAGCCCCGACGTGTAGACGATCCGGACGTGCCACTTGTTGTAGACGTCGACAAAGAGAAGCTGCAGCACGAGCGCGAGCCAGAAGACCGGCATCGCGAAGCCGAGGAAGCTGATGGTCGTGAACGAGTAGTCGAAGAACGAGTACTGCCTGATCGCCGAGTAGATGCCCACGGCGATGCCGAGGATGATGGCGAGCGACTCGGAGATGATGATCAGCTGCGCCGTGTGGCCCATCGTGCGCGTGATGTCCGGCCAGATCGGCTTCAGCGTGATGAGGGACTTGCCCAGCTTCTGCGTGAAGATGGCCTCGAGCCAGTAGAAGTAGCGCACGATCACCGGCTTGTCGAGGTGGTTCTGATGAATCGCGAGGTTGAGCGCCGTCTGGGTGAGCCGCGGATTCGACCGGATCGCGACGAGCGGGTTCGTGCCTAAGGAGACGAAGATGAAGCTGAAGAACGTAGAGAAAAACAGCACCGGGATGCTGTAGAGAACTCGTCTGGCGATGTAGGTGAGCATCGAATTCTCCCGCCGGGTGACAAAGCCCGGATCCGCGCCCGCCTGACGGCGGGCGCGGATCCGGTTACAGCGTCGTAATTTACTGCTTAGAGGCTAACTGTCTAGCTGCTCCACTTCCAGGCCTGAGCGTCCCAGAGCGGACCCTCACTGGTCGGATTGTTCCCGTTGGCCATGCCCTTGATCTTGCTGTTGTAGAAGAGGAACGACGGGCGAGCGTAGAGCGGGATGATCGCCACGTTGGTCGAGACGAGCTTCGCAGCGGCCTCGTAGTCCGCCGTCCGCTTCGTCGGGTTGAGCTCGCTGTCGCCCTTCTTCATCAGCGAGTCGACCTTCTTGTTGCAGTACTTCTTGTAGTTCTGGCCACCCGTCGTGGGACCGACGCACTGATAGATGGCGTCCCAACCGGACGGATCAGGCGTACCCGAGAACGCGTACTCGGCCAGGTCGAAGTTCCCGGTCGGCAGCAGGTTCGTGAAGAAGTCCGGCTGCGCGTTGTAGCAGTGGGTGTTGAGCTGGATCCCGATCGCCTTCTCCTGCTGGATCCACGCCGGCATGCTGATGTTGCAGCGGGCCGGAGCGGTCGTCGTGTAGAAGTTGATCGAGGCCTGATGCCCACCGCACGTCCAGTAACTGTTGTTGCTGGCGGACGGCTTGCTGGGCCCACCCGTGCAACCGTGCTTCTTCAGCAGCTTGATCGCGGCTGCCGGCTTGTGGTTGAACTGGTGGAAGTAGGCGTACTTGCCCTTCGACAGCGGGCCGATCGTGTAGAACGGGTTGTCCAGCGGCTTGACGGTGCCCGCGGGGAGAACGCCGTTGTACACAGCGTTGATGACGGGCTGGCGGTTCATGCCCATCGCCAGCGCCTGGTTGAACCAGCTCTTCTTCAGCAGGAAGGCACCATCGGCCGAGTGAGTCCCGCCGGCACCGCTGCCGGCCGGTCCGAACTCGACGTCCATGTGCTCCTGCGTGAAGCCCGGCACGATGCTGTGCTTGACGCCGTGCTGACTGAGCAGGTCCTGCATCGACGTGATCGGCTGACCCGGCGCGATCGCGTCGACCTCGCCGGCCTTCATGGCGTTGATCTCAGAAGCCTCGTCGGTGTAGAGCTTGCCGATGATCGTCGTGACGGCCGGCTTCTTGCCGTACCACTTGTTGTTGGACTTGAGGATCAGACCTGCACCCGGCGTCCACTTCGAGAGATAGTAGGGGCCGTCGGAGATCGGCTTCTTGTCGGGATAGCCGCAGACGCAGTCGGACCAGAACGTGTTGAACGACTGGCCCTTGAGCGCCCTCTGCGGGTAGATGTAGCCGAACATGTCCTTGTAGTCCGCGAACGGCTTCTTCCAGAAGAAGGTGACGATCTTGCCGTGGCCCGCCACCTTGGCCCTGGTGATCTGGTCGTAGCCGACCGTCGAAGCGACGTTGTTGCCCGGCTTGACGATCTGCTTCCAGGTGTAGATGTAGTCGGCGGCCGTCACCGGGAACGGCTTGTGGCCGATCCAGTTCCAGTTCGCGTTCTTGCGAATCCAGATCTTGAGGCTGTGCTTGGTGGCCACGACCTTGGACGCGAGGTCGAGCACGTAGCCGCCGTTGTTGTTGATCATGTAGTCGCCGCGGATGATCGGCGTTTCGCCGAAGTACGCGGCCCAGGCACCGGTGAAGTCCTGGTTCGCGAGGTTGAATCCGCCGGCGTCCTGCTCCATGGCGAAGTTGACGGTCTTCTTCGCAGCGCGAGCAGCAGGCGTCCGCGGAATGGCGGCAAATGCCCTCGCGAAGGAGGACTTTGCGACCACCGCGTGCGAGCCCGTGGTCGTCCTCATAGCGGCAGCGGAGCTCGCGAGCGCGAGCACAGCCACGAGAGCAGCTGCCGCGAGGAACCAGACCCTTCTGTGCATTGCTTTCCCTCCGTTCGGTGTGCGCCGGGAGCACTCGACGGCGGCGCCAGCTCGCTCCGACACTCGATGAGCGTCCGTCACGCGCTAAGACGATGGTTGCGCAGCTTAGTTAGCGCTTAAGCAAAAAGTCCGGCGATCCAGGGGAAATCTGACCCGAACGGGTCAAGTGCCGCCTCGCGCTAGACGGCGCGGAAGCGGCCCTGCACGACGCTCGTGGACGACCGTGCCGGCAAGCTAGCGAGACCCAGCCGCTGCATCTCGAGGCCTGTGACTGCCGGCGCGCTTCCCTGCAGCAAGACGCCGCTCGAGCGGCCGGGCTCGCTGGAGCCGAGCGTGAGGGAGTGGAATGAGCCGAGCACGGCGACGACGCTGGCCGCAGCAGCGGCCACGAGCGCGGCTGAGGCCGTTCCCTTTGTGCGCCTGACCCTCGGCCGCGCGAAGCCGATCGCGGGAGTCTCCCACGGCGCTTCCCTCAGCCATTCCGTCGCGCTCTCCACATCATCCGCCCACGCCGAGCAGTCGGCGCAGATCCGAAGGTGCCCACGCTGCCACTCGAGCTCCAGCTCGGGCAGCTCACCGTCGAGCTGGGCGGATATCGACTCGCGCGCGCGAGCGCAATCTTTGTCTGGAAAAGACACCTTCTCCTCTAAGGGTCTGACGGGACGTTGTTAAGAAAGTTAGCTCTGCTCGGGTGGCAGGCTCGCGAACCAGTCGAGCGCCTCGGGATTCGCGAGCGAGTCGCGGCTCGCGACCTCGTCGACCGGCGCCCCCATCAGGAGACGCTTCACCGGCACCTCGAGGATCTTCCCGGACAGCGTGCGCGGGATCTCGGGGGCGGCGAGCACCGCGTCCGGAACGTGGCGAGGCGAGCAGTCCTCGCGGATCCGGCGGCGGATCTGCGCTTCGAGGCCGTCGGTGAGCGCCGCGCCCTCGCGCAGGACGACGAAGAGCGTCATGCGGCTTCCCTCCCCGTGAGGGATGTCGACCACGAGCGCGTCGAGAACCTCTGCGAACGAGAGGACGCTGCGATAAAGCTCGCTCGTCCCCATCCGCACGCCACCCCGGTTGATCGTGGCATCGGAGCGGCCGGTGATGATCGCGGTGCCGCGCTCGGTGATCTCGATCCAGTCGCCGTGGCGCCAGACTCCAGGGAAGGTGGAGAAGTAGCTCTCGCGGAAGCGCGACCCGTCCTCGTCGCCCCAGAGGTAGAGAGGCATCGACGGCATCGGCTCGGTGATGACGAGCTCGCCGACCTCGCCCACGAGCGGGCGCCCGTGCTCGCTCCAGGCCTCGACCTTCGCGCCGAGCGCCCGTGCCTGCAGCTCGCCGCGGTAGACGGGGAGGGTGGGGACGCCGCCTACGAACGCCGTGCAGACGTCGGTGCCGCCCGAGGTGGAGAAGAGCCAGATGTCCTCGCCGAGCCGGTCGCGCACCCAGTCGAAGCCCTCGGGCGCGAGCGGCGAGCCGGTCGAGCCGACGCTGTCGAGACGAGAGAGGTCCCGGCCGGCGCGGGGCTGCGCGTCCTCCTTCTGGCAGGCGGCGATGTAGCCGGCGCTCGTGCCGAACGACGTGATGCCCGCCGCGTCGGCGAGATCCCACAGCGTCCCGAGGTCCGGATAGGCCGGGTTCCCGTCGAAGAGGACGACCGACGCTTCCGAGAGCAGGCCGCCGAGGAGGAAGTTCCACATCATCCAGCCAGTGGTCGTGAACCAGAACAGACGGTCTCCTGCCCGCGCGTCGAGGTGCAGGCGGAGCTTCTTCAGGTGCTCGAGCAGGATCCCGCCCTGGCCGTGGACGATCGCCTTCGGCAGGCCGGTGGTACCGGAGCTGTAGAGCACCCAGAGCGGGTGGTCGAACGGCAGTTGGGCGAACTCGAGCTCGGCGGCGGGCAGCTCCCAGTCGCCGCCTGCCAGGTAAGGGAGCGCGAGTGTCCGACGGACCGTCGGCAGCTCGCGCTCGAGTGCCTTGATCGTCTCGCTCCGGTCGAAGTCCCTGCCGCCGTAGCGGTAGCCGTCGACCGTGAGCAGCACCTTCGGCTCGATCTGGGCGAAGCGGTCGACCACGCTGCGGACGCCGAA
>Ga0070717_10001734_pt1 | contig 15205 bp, 14 predicted proteins | sample LARL113metaG_FD_71366 | JGI IMG/M metagenome (GOLD analysis project Ga0070717, IMG submission 71366) | Corn, switchgrass and miscanthus rhizosphere microbial communities from Kellogg Biological Station, Michigan, USA - LAR L11-3 metaG | ecosystem: Host-associated > Plants > Roots > Rhizosphere ... | reverse complement strand
CTGCCCCGGATCGAGGACTTCTGCTTCATGGCGACGCAGGAGCCCAACGTCTACGCCGGCCTCAGCGTCGTCATCGGCGGCCTGATGCACGCCCGGCCGCGGTTCTTCGCCAAGGTGATGGGCGAGCTGCTGTTCTGGGTCGGAGAGGACAAGATGCTGTTCGGCTCTGACTACGGCATCTGGGAGCCCAAGTGGCAGATCGACGGATTCATCGACTGGGACTACCCCCAGCCCGATCACGAGGAGTTCTCGGACTACCCGCGCCTCAACGACGCCGGCAAGCGCAAGATCCTCGGGCTCAACGCCGCCAAGCTGTACGGCATCGAGGTCCCTGCCGGGATGGGCGACTCGAAGGCAGCGGCCAAGGACGACGCCCAGCTGGTCGAAGCCGGATGAGCACCGCGGCCTCCCTGCCACCGGAGGCCGACTTGCGCTCCACCCGCGCCCCCGCCGCCGTCCCCACGGCGGTGGGCGCGGGGCTGCGCGACCGGGTGCTGGACGCGCTGGGCGCCGTCTATGACCCCGAGCTCGACGAGCCGATCACGTCTCTGCGGTTCGTCACCGTCTGCGAGGTGACGCCCGAGGGCGACGTCGATGTCCTGCTGCGGCTCCCGACGCCGCAGTGCGCCCCCAACTTCGCGTTCCTGATGGCGGCCGATGCCCGGCGCGCCGTGCGCGCGGTTCCCGGGGTGCGCGGCGTCGCCGTGGCGCTGGAGGACCATTACACCGGCGACGAGATCAACGGTGCGCTCACCCGCGGCGAGGGCTTCACCGGGGCGTTTCCCGGCGAGACCGACGACGACGATCTCGAGGCCCTGCGTGAGCTGTTCACGCGCAAGGCGCTGATCGCGCGCCAGGCGCGGGTGTGTGAGCGGATGCTCGGTGGCGGTGTCGCCCCCGAGGCGGTGGTGTCGGCGACGGTCGCCGAGCTCCCCGTGGCTGACCCCGATGCCACCCGTGCGCTGGAGCTGCGCGAGCAGCTCGGCTTCCCGGCAGCACCGGACGCGCCGGCGTTCGTGATGCCGAACGGCGAGCCGGTGGCGCTTGATCAGCTCACGCGCTGGCTGCGCGCCGCGCGCCTGGTGCGCACCGGCCTGGAGGCCAACGGCGGCATCTGCCGGTCGCTGCTGGCCTTCCGCCACAACCTTGAGTCAGACGAACAGGAGGTAGCGAGATGAAGGCCGCGAGGCTGCACGCGTATCACGAGGCGTTGGCGCTTGACTCGGTCGACGAGCCCAGGGCCGACGGTCCGTTTGACGTGATCGTGCGGATCGGGGCCGCCGGCCTGTGCCGCACCGACCTGCACATCCAGGAGGGCCAGTGGGCTGAGAAGTCGGGGGTGGCGCTGCCCTACACGCCCGGCCACGAGAACGCCGGTTGGGTGCACGAGATCGGCTCCGCCGTCAGCAACGTCGAGGTGGGCGACACCGTCATCGTCCATCCCTACATCTCCTGCGGGCTGTGCCTGCCCTGCCGGGTGGGCGACGACATGCACTGTCTCAACGGATCGTTCCCGGGGATCGACCGCGACGGGGGCTTTGCCGACCTGCTCAAGACCTCGGCGCGCTCGGTGGTCAAGCTCGGTCCGGGGCTCGAGCCCAAGGACATCGCCGCGCTGGCCGATGCCGGGCTCACCGCCATCCACGCCGTCAAGAAGGCGATCCCGGTGCTGGGCGCCGGCACGCGCGTGGTGGTGATCGGCGCGGGCGGCCTCGGGCACATCGGGATCCAGTGCCTGAAGGCCTACACCACGGCCGAGGTCATCGTCATCGATCCGTCGGAGAAGGCGCTGGCGCTGGCCGGCGAGATGGGCGCCGATCAGACGGTGAAGGTCGACGGGAAGCAGGTCGACACTGTCAAGGAGATGACCGACGGCTTCGGCGCCGAGGCCATCATCGACTTCGTGGGCGAGAAGGGCGCGATCGAGGACGGCATTGCGATGGTCCGCGACGGCGGCTTCTACTACGTGATCGGCTACGGGGAGAACATCAATATCCCGACGATCGACGTGATCAGCCGGGAGATCTCCTTCATCGGCAACCTCGTGGGCACGTATGCCGACCTGCAGGAGCTGATGACCCTGACCGCGCAGGGCAAGGTCACGCTGCACACCAGCACCTATCCGCTGGACGCGATCAACGACGCCATGGCCGACCTGGACGCCGGGCGTCTGCAGGGCCGCGGCATCCTCATTCCCGCCAGCGCCTGAAGGGGGCTCCCACCATGGGCAAGATCCTCTACTTCAATCACGAGGCCCGCCAACTGCTGGCGGCCGGCGTGGACGAACTGGCCAACACCGTGCGCGTGACGCTGGGGCCCAAGGGCCGCAACGTCGTGCTCGAGCGGCTGACCGGGCCGCCGACGATCACCAACGACGGCGTCTCCATCGCACGCGAGATCGAGCTCTCCAACCCGCTCAAGAACATGGGAGCGCAGTTGGTCAGAGAAGTTGCCAACAAGACATCGGATCTCACCGGTGACGGGACCACAACCGCTACTCTGCTCGCCCAGGCCATCGTTCGCGAGGGCATGAAGGCGCTCGAGGAGGGAGCAAACCCGATGCTGCTGCGCCGCGGCATCGAGGATGCGACGGAGGTGGTCGTGTCCGAGCTGCGGCGCGGCGCGCGGGACGTGTCCGGGCACGCCGACCTCACGCACGTCGCCACGATCGCGGCCAAGGAGGACGAGCGCATCGGCGAGGCGGTGTCCAAGGCGCTGCACCGTGTCGGGCCGGAGGGCGTGGTCACCATCGAGGAGGCCGATCTCCCCGGAATCCAGGTGGAGTTCGTCGAGGGCATGCACGTAGAGAACGGCCACTTCTCGCCCTACCTCATCCACGACACGCAGCGGATGGAGACGGTCTTCGAGGACCCCTACATCCTGCTCACCAACAAGCCGATCGTGCACGTCCAGGACCTGATGCCGACGCTAGACGCGCTCATGAAGAGCCCACGGCCCCTGGTGATCTTCGCCGAGAAGGTGGAGGGCGCCGCACTCGGGCTCATGGTCCAGAACAACCAGCACGGCACCCTGAAGGCGGTGGCCGTCCGGGCTCCCGGCTTCGGCCATCGCCGGATCGCGCATCTGCACGACCTGGCGGCTTTCACCGGCGGCGAGGTGATCGCCGGGGAGGCCGGTCTCACCCTGCAGCATGTCAAGCCTGAGACATTCGGCTCCGCTCGGCGGGTGGTCATCACCCAGGACTCGACGGTGCTGGTGGAGGGCTCGGGCACGTCCGACGAGGTCGAGGCCCGGTTGTCTCAGATCCGTGCCGAGCTCGAACGCGCCACCCAGGACACGGACGTCGAGGTTCTGCGCGAGCGGCTGGCCAAGCTGTCCAGCAGCCTGGCGGTCATCCACGTCGGCGCCGCGACGGGTCCCGAGCTGATCGAGAAGAAGCGCCGCTGTGAGGGCGCGCTGGCCGCTACCCGCGCCGCCGTGAGCGAGGGGATCGTCGCCGGTGGCGGGACCGCGCTGCTGCGCGCGGAGACCGCGCTCGACGACACCGGCCTGACCGGCGACTACCTGCGCGGCGCGGAGGTCATCCGCGCCGTCCTGTCCGAGCCCCTGTACTGGGTCGCGGCCAACGCCGGCTACGACGGGCAGGCCGTGGTTGACCAGGTCCGCACGATGCCGCCCGGCCACGGGCTCAACGCGCTGAGCGGCGAGTTCGTGGATCTGTTCGAGGACGGCGTGATCGACCCGCTGCGCGTCACGCGGCTCACGATCCAGCATGCCGCGTCGGTGGCGGCGCTCATGCTCACCACCGAGGCGCTGGTGGCCGAGGAGCTCGTCGCCCAGCCGGGTGCGGTGATCGCACCCGGGTTCGGGGACCTCGCCGAGGGGCTCGCGCGTCCGTCGTCGCCGGTCTAGAGAGCTCACCCCGCTCAGGTGAGCGCGGGCGCCTCGGGTAGGGCCGCCAACGCGGCGTCCCTGTCGGACTCGGAGAACTCGGGATCCTCCAGGTCCCCGGCCAGGTAGGCGTCGTAGGCACTGAGGTCGAAGTGACCGTGGCCGCAGAGCCCGAACAGGATCACGCGTTCCTCGCCGGCCTCCCGGGCCGCCTCGGCCTCCTCGATGACCGCGCGGATCGCATGCGCGGGTTCGGGGGCGGGGATGATCCCCTCGGTGCGAGCGAAGCGCACCGCGGACTCGAACGTCTCGTTCTGGCGGTAGGCGCGTGGCTGCACCATTCCGGCCTTGACCAGCGCGCACACCAGCGGCGAGTCGCCGTGGTAGCGCAGTCCCCCGGCGTGGACAGGCGGCGGCACGAAGTCGTGGCCGAGCGTGTACATCGGCATCAGCGGGGTCAGCCCGGCGGTGTCGCCGAAGTCGTAGGCGTAGACGCCGCGGGTGAGCGTCGGGCACGCCGCGGGCTCGGCCGCGATGAACTGCGTGGTGGCCCCGTCCCGGATGTTGCGGCGCAGGAATGGGACGGCGATGCCGCCGAAGTTCGAGCCTCCGCCGACGCAGCCGACCACCATGTCGGGGTACTCGCCCGCCATCTCCATCTGGGCCAGCGCCTCCTGCCCGATCACCGTCTGGTGCAGCAGCACGTGGTTGAGCACCGAGCCCAGCGAGTAGTTGGTGTCCGGACTCTGGGCGGCGACCTCGACCGCCTCGGAGATCGCGATGCCGAGCGAGCCGGTGGGGTGCTGAGCGTTGGCCCGTCCCGACTGGGTCAGCTCAGACGGGGAGCGATGCACGGTCGCGCCCCAGGTCTGCATCATCGAGCGGCGATAGGGCTTCTGGTCGTAGCTGGACCCGACCATCCACACCTCGCACTCCAGGCCGAACAGCCGACATGCGAAGGCCAGCGACGAGCCCCACTGGCCCGCGCCCGTCTCGGTGGTGAGCTTCTTGACGCCGGCTGCCGCGTTCTCATATGCCTGGGCCACCGCGGTGTTGGGCTTGTGTGAGCCCGCGGGCGAGACGCCCTCGTACTTGTAGTAGATGTGGGCCGGGGTATCGAGGTCGCGCTCGAGTCGGCGGGCCCGGAACAGCGGGGTGGGGCGCCATAGCTTGTAGGCGTCGCGGACCGGCTCGGGAATCTCCACCTGGGGTTCGGGCGAGACCTCCTGGAGAATGAGCGCCATCGGGAAGATCGGCGAGAGGTCGTCGGGACCGGCTGGCTCCTTGGTCCCCGGATGCAGTGGGGGCGGGGCGTCACCGGGCAAGTCGGCCATCAGGTTGACCCAATGCGTCGGGATGTCCCGCTCGGCAAGCGTGAACTTGACCTGTGCGTCGCCCATCTCCCTCTCCTTTGGCTGGCTCGCGTGCGCCGCGATTCTATGGGAGGGTGTGAAAGCATCCTGCTCGAGGTCAAGGCCCAGGCCTACCTCATCGAGGGCGCCAACGCCCGCCACGAGCACGAGTGGGCGGTGTGGCGCCACCGACTGCGGCTTTGGCGGCCGGTCGCACCCGCAGATCGCCTGGGCCAAGCTCCGGGCGCTGGCCGAGGGTGCCCGGCTGGCCTCGCGCACGCTGGGGATGCCGGGCGAGGCGTCTGCGTAATCCGACCCTCGTCAGAAGGTGCGGGCCGCGCCCACCGTTGCTTATCCGTCAAGGGGAAACGCGAAAAGGGGCATTGACTCAGGCATTCGCCGTACGGGTCGATAGACGTTGGGATGAGAAGGGACGTTCAACCAACCCAATCCGACGCTCGGCGCGGGGCACGCGGGCGTCCTTCACGCGCGACGCTGCTCGCGGACCTTTGCGCGGCCGCGTGGGTGATCGCGATCGGCGGGCTTGTCCTGCTCTTTGACGGCCAGGAGCTCTCCTGGCTGGCCGGTCTGGTCGCCGGAGCCGCCGCCGCCACGTGGGTCGCGGTCCGCCGTAGTCCCGGCACCGGTTGGCCCCGCCCGGCCGTTCCGGTGCCGTCCCAGCGCCAGCCCGATGCGGCCGCGCGCCAGACCGATGCGGCCGCGCGCCAGACCGCGGCGACGATCGGCGTGCTCGAGCACTCCGGCTGGCGATTCCTCCATGACGTTACCGGCCTGAACACGACTTATGACCACGTCGCCATCGGCCCCGGCGGCGTCATCCTGATGCAGAGCATGGATCCTGACGGCGTCGTGGCGATGCAGTCCGGCGAGCCCGTGCTGGAGTGCCGCTCGGGCACCGACGCGCCGCCGCGGCTCGAGCGGCTCCGTCCCCGGGCGCTGGCCGACGCCGCCGCCTTCCGCGACGCGGTCCAGCGCCTGAGCGGCCGCCGGTTGTGGGTGCAGGCGGTGGTCGTGTTCTGGTCGGAGTTCCCCGCCGGCTGCGTTGCTGACGGCCGCTGCGTGTTCATCCACGGGCCGCGATTGGCCGAGTGGATGGCCCGCCGCCCGCACCAGCTCGACCCCCGCGACGCCGACGCCGTCTACGCCGCCGTCAACAGCCTCGCGCAGCCTGGCGAGCACCCACTGCAGCTCGCGGTCTGATTCACCGCGTCAAGTAAGAGACGGCCGGAACGTGTTGTCGCACCGGCCGCCATACGGTTTCCGTACCCCCTGAGGGAAGCCGCACACTTTAGTCGCCGAGCAGCCCTTTGCCACGCAGTTCTTCCCGCGCTGCGGCGGATTTCTCCAGGCTGTCCAGGCCCATCCCGCGCAGCACCGCGTCTGCCTTGGAGAACTGGATGTCGCGGTAATCCACGATCTCCAGGACGTTGCCGCTGGGATCGCGCACCCGCAGCGAGCCCGACCGGCTGACCTCCACGCCGGCCTCGCGCAGCTGGGCGCGCAACGCCTCCTTGTCATCCACCACGAGCCCGACATGCCGTGAGCGGTCGCCCGCCCCAGCTTCGTCTCGGACCTCGCTGAGCGCCACGAACTGGTCGCCGAGATCGATCCAGGCCATCGTCGGGCGCCGTCCGCGCAGCTCGAAGGAGAACAGGCGCTCCCACCATGCCAGCGCCTCGTCAAGGTCGCGGACCTCGAAGGCGACGTGGTTGATCCCAATGGCGCGGACGCTCATGGCAGGCCTTCACACGATAATCGACTGTCGGCCCCCGCCCTTCCCGGCCCGCCGCCTACGCACAAAGGAGTGCCGACCCGTGGATCTGTCCATCCCCGCCGACGTGACCGAGCTGCTGGCCTCGATCGACGCGTTCATCGATCGGGAGCTCATCCCCCTCCAAGAGGCCAACCCGGACCTGTTCGATCACCGCCGGGAGTTCGCGCGCACCGACGTCGAGCGGGGCGGGATTCCCACGCGGCGGTGGCGCGACATGCTGGCCCAGGCGCGCCGGCTGGCGATCGATGCCGGCTTCTACCAATACCCGTTTCCGGCCGCGCTGGGCGGCAGCGACGGCTCCAACCTGGCGATGGCGCTCATCCGCGAGCATCTCGCCGGCCGGGGTCCCGGGCTCCACGCCGAGCTCACCCACGAGGCCTCGGTGGTCGCCAACGAGCCGCTCGTCCTCGTCCTGCACGAGTACGGGACGGCCGAGCAGAAGCAGCGCTATCTCGAGCCGCTGGTGGACGGGCGGATCGCCATCGCCTTCGCCCTCACCGAGCCCGGGCACGGCAGCGACGCCACCTGGCTCCAGACCCGGGCGCAGCGCACCGATGACGGTGACGGCTGGGTGCTGGACGGGGTCAAGCGCTTCATCACCGGGATCGACGTCGCCGACGCCGTGCTCGTCTTCGCCCGCACCTCCGGGCAGGACGGCAAGGCGCGGGGGATCAGCGCGTTCCTGGTCCCCACCGACGCGCCGGGCCTCGACGTGCCCTACTACCACTGGTCGTTCAACATGCCCACCGATCACGGCGAGGTGGTGCTCAACGGCGTGCGGGTGAGTGACGACGCGGTGGTGGGCGAGATCGATCGCGGTCTGGACTGCGCGCAGCTGTTCGTGCACGAGAACCGCATCCGCCAAGCCGCCTCGTCGCTGGGCGCCGCCCAGTTCTGTATCGATCGCAGCATCGCGTACACGCGTCGGCGGGTGATCTTCGGCAAGCCGCTGGCTGATTACCAGGGCGTGCAGTGGCAGCTCGTCGAGCTCCAGACCGAGGCCGAACTGGTCCGCAACACCCTGTACAAGACCGCCTGGGAGATGGACCAGGCCGGCGACGGTGCCTCCACCAGCGCGAAGATGAGCGTCTCGGACAAGGTCTCCATGGTCAACTACCGCGCCAACCGGCTCGCCTGTGATGCCGCGGACCGCGCCATCCAGGTCCACGGCGGCCTCGGCTACACCCGCGCCCTGCCGTTCGAGTTCATCTACCGCCACCACCGGCGCTACCGCATCACCGAGGGCTCGGACGAGCTCCAGCTGCGGCGGATCGCCGGCCGGCTGTTCGGCTTCACCGGCCCGGCGGCCCGGTGACCGGGGATGCCGCCGCCCGGCGCATCGAGCGCCGGCGCGGTGTGCCCAGGCTGCCCGCGCACCTCAGCGCCACGTACGGGATCGAGGCGACGGAGATCTCTCAACTCGATCTGGGCGTGTACCGCGTCGACCGTGCCGACGGCGACAGCTGGGTGGCACGCCTGTTCCCGGCGGTCCGGCCACGTGAGCACGTCGACGGTGATGCCGACGCCTTGCGGTGGCTCGCCGGCCACGACTATCCCGCGGAGCGCCTCGCCGCCGACGAACCCGTCACCGAGCTCGAGGGTCAGCCGGTGCTCGTCACCGATGGCATCACCTCGCTGACGGCGACCCCCGGGCCGAACTCGGCGCGCTGCAGGGCCTGGTGGTCGGCGCGGCATCCTTGGTGCCGACGCGCGGCGCTCGCCACTACGACGCACTGCGCGACGCCGTGGACCGGCTCGACGCCGGCGACGGGCTCCCGACCGCCTTCAGCCATCCCGACTTCGTCATGGCCAACGCGGTGGCGCCGGGGGACCCCGCATGGTGATGGTCGACTGGTCGGGCGCGGCTGGCGCCATCGCCGCCCGCGCCCGCATCGCGTTCAGCTGAGGAGCTCAAGCCCGAGAGCCAGCATCGGCGGCAGCGTCTGCGCCGCCAGCTCCAGGCCCGGATCGGGTTCGGGCAGCCGGCGGTTGCGCTTGCACAGCACCGACATGGCCGCCCCGAGCTTGTAGTAGCTGAAGGCCAGGAACCAGTCGAGATCACGGGGTGGCTCGGCGAGGCCGGCCGCGTCCATGTACTCGGCCAGCAGATCCGCCGCGGAGGGCATCGCGTCGGCGGCGGCCTGGTTGAGGGCGTCGCGGTGCGCGACGCGCTGCTGCACCGGGTCGGCGAAGGCCAGCAGCCAGGCCACGTCCAGGCGCGGGTCGCCCACTGCCCAGATCTCCCAATCGATGATCGCCGCGGGCGAGTCGCCGGCGAACTGGATGTTGCCCAGGCGGTAGTCGCCGTGCAGGATCCGCGCCGGCCAAGGGGCGGGCGGCCGGGACGCCAGCGCGTCGCGCAGCTCGGTCTCGTTGGCGCGCAGGTCGTCGCCGGCGGTGGCAAACAGCGCCGCCCAGCGCCCGACCTCCTCGGCCAGGGTGAGCGCGGCGTCCTCGATCCCCACGGCGCCCGGCTCGACCGCCTGTAGCCGCGCGAGCATGCGCGCCGCCGCGCGCGCCCGCGCGGCGACGACCTCGGGCGACGGGGGGCCGCTGCTCACGTCCCATTTGGGCTCGTAGGCCTCGCCGGGCACGAACTCCATGACGAAGAAGGGGGGAGACCCGTCATCGGTGACCAGCACCTCGGGGACGAGCACGCCCGGCGTGCCGTGGACCGCGGCGATCACCCGGGCCTGGCGCAGGACGTCGCGGTTGTGCACCGGCTCGAGCCCGGGCGGCGCCACCTTGACGACCACGCGCCGGTCCCCCTCGCCGGTGGCGCCGAGCGTCGCGGCATAGGTGAGACTCGAGATCCCGCCCGGCAGCGGTTCGAGCGGGCCCGGCTCGGCCTGCGCCCAGCGCCGCCGGACCGCCGCGCGGACCCGGGACGGCAGCGCGTCGAGCGCCGGATCGGTCACGAGGCCGGCGCGTCGCGGCCCCGGAGGACGCTGCTGGTGACCGACATCAGGTTGAGCGTCATGCCTCCGTCGATAAGCAGCTCCTGTCCGGTGACGCTGCCGGCCGTCGGCGACGCGAAATATGCGGCGGCGGCCGCGATCTCCTCGGTATGCACCATGCGCCCCGTCGGGATCTGCTCCAGCCAGGCGTCGAGGATTCCCTGTGGCATCGCCTGCACGCCGGCGCTGGCAACCAGCCCCGGCAGGATCGCGTTGGCGGTGATCCCGAGCCTCACGTTCTCCGCGGCCACGGTCTTGACCATGCCGATCAGCCCGGCCTTGCTGGCGCTGTAGGCGACCTGCGCGGGCATCCCGAACCGGGCGGCGAAGCTCGAGATGACCACGATCCGACCGAAGTGCCGCTCGCGCATGCCGCGCAGACACGCCTGCACGACGCGAAAGCTTCCGGTGAGGTTGACCGCGAGGTCGCGCTCCCAGCGCTCCAGGTCCATTGAATGCGCGCCGCCCACGATCGTGGGCACACCGGCATTGGACACCAGCACGTCGATGTCGTGCAGCGGCGGCAGGGCGTCGGACACCAGGTCGACCTCGTACGTACACCCGGGCCGGCGGTCGAGCGTCTCCACCTCCAGCCCGTCGGCGGCCAGCCGCTGCGCGATCGCCGCACCGATGCCGCCGGGATTCGCGGCGCCGGTGACCAGCGCCTTCAGCGGACGGTCCGACACGTTCGGGAGCCTACTCAGGCCATCGTCAGGCCGCCGCTGACCGACAGCGTCTGGCCTGTGATGTACCCGGCGCCCTCCGAGGCGAAGAAGCGCACGGCGTGGGCAACGTCCTCGGGCTGGCCGAGCCGCTTCATGGGCACGGCCCGGGCCAGGCGCTCCAGCACCTTGTCGGCGTCGGGGTGGGCCTGGGCGACGTCGCGCAGCATCTCGGTGTCGGTGGGGCCGGGGCAGACGATGTTGGCCGTCACGCCCAGCCGGGCCGTCTCCCGGGCCACCGTCTTGGTGAACGAGATGATCGCGCCCTTGGCCCCCGCGTACACCGACTCCAGCGAGGAGCCGACGCGGCCGGCGTCGGAGCTGATGTTGACGATCCGGCCCCAGCGGCGCTCGATCATCGCCGGCAGCAGCGCCCGCGTGAAGCGCAGCCCGCCCTTGAAGTTGACCTCCAGCACCTCCTGCCAGAACTCCTCGTCTGACTCGACGAACGGCTTGAGCTCGTCCCAGCCGGCGACGTTGACGAGCACGTCCACCTGTCCGTACTCCCGCAGCGCCTCGTCGATCCCCGCCGCGACGCTCTCGGGGCGGCGGACGTCCACTTCCAGCGCCAGCGCGCGGCCGCCGGCGTCCGTGATCCGTTGTGCGTTGGCCTGGGCCTGTTCGCTACGAATGTCGGCGATCACGACCGCCAGTCCGTCCTCGGCCAGACCGCGGGCGATCGCCGCCCCGATCCCGCGTGCGCCGCCAGTGACCAGCGCAACGCGTCCTGAAGGGCTCGTTGACATGGCGCGGCACGCTACCCGCTGGGGGGCGGGGACGGAAACCAAACCCCCCGTTCCGGGGGTCCGCAGGCCTGCCAGAAGCTCGGTCACCGGCGTAACTCAGGGCACCGGCCAACGTCAACTGCGGCTTGGTGCGGGCGCGCACGTGAGACTCCAGCGGAGCCCGAAACCACGTCTGTGCGCGGCCGTGCCTCTCACAGGCCATGCCGCGCGGGGCCTCTATCGGCGCAGGCCGGGGGGCATGGGCGGGCCCACGCCACCCGGCCGAAATAGTTGGACGTCCAACTATCTCGCGGCTACCATCAACCGGGTGACCGTCATGGACAACGTTCCCGTCTCCTACCAGGAGTGGCGGGAGGCCTACGGTCTGACGCCGGAGCGCGACTCGTCGTTCACCACGCTCTCGGGAGACGAGATCAGCCCGCTCTACACCGAGCGCGACCTCCCGGCCGGGGTAGGAGGGCCCGATGACCCCATCGGGCTTCCTGGCCGGTATCCGTTCACCCGCGGGGTCTACGCCTCCATGTATCGCGGCCGGCTGTGGACGATGCGCCAGTTCGCCGGCTTCGGCACCGCGGAGGAGACCAACCGTCGCTTCCGCTACCTGCTCGATCACGGTCAGACCGGGCTGTCGACTGCGTTCGACATGCCGTCGCTCATGGGGCACGACTCCGACCATCCCCGCTCGCTGGGCGAGGTCGGCCGCGAGGGTGTGGCCGTGGACACCGTGCTCGACATGGAGACGCTGTTCGCGGGCATCCCGCTGGACGAGGTCACGGTGTCGATGACGATCAACGCCCCCGCGGCGATCATGCTCGCCTTCTACGTCGTGGCGGCGGAGCGCCAGGGCATCGGGCCCGAGCGGCTGGGCGGCACCATTCAGACCGACATCCTCAAGGAGTACATCGCCCAGAAGGAGTGGTGCTTCCCGGTTGACCCGGCGATGCGGCTCGTGGGAGACATGATCGAGTGGTGCAGCGGGCACATGCCGCGCTGGCATCCGATCAGCATCTCGGGCTACCACATCCGCGAGGCCGGCTCCACCGCGGCCCAGGAGCTCGCCTTCACCCTGAAGGACGGGCTCACCTACGTCGAGCAGGCGGTCGCGCGCGGCCTGGACGTCGATGACTTCGCCCCGCGGCTGAGCTTCTTCTTCAACGCCCAGATCGACTTCTTCGAGGAGATCGCCAAGTACCGCGCGGCCCGGCGCATCTGGGCCCGGGAGCTGCGCCACACGTTCGGCGCGTGCAAGCCGGAGTCGTGGCGGATGCGCTTCCACACCCAGACGGCGGGCGTGTCCCTGACCGCCCAGCAGCCGCTCAACAACATCGTGCGCACGGCCATCGAGGCCCTGGCCGGCGTGCTCGGCGGCACCCAGTCGCTGCACACCAACTCCTATGACGAGGCGCTGGCCCTCCCCACCGAGGAGGCGGTCCGCATCGCGCTGCGCACCCAGCAGATCATCGCCGACGAGACTGGGGTGGCCAACACTATCGATCCGCTCGGGGGCGCCTATTTCGTCGAGGCGCTCACCGACCGCCTCGAGGAGCAGGCCTACGCCTACTTCCGCAAGATCGACGAGCTGGGCGGGATGGTCGACGCGGTCAACCGCGGGTTTCCCCAGCGCGAGATCGCCGACGCGGCCTTCGAGCTGCAGACCGAGATCGACGCGGGCCGGCGCACCGTGGTGGGCGTCAACCGCTACACCGAGGGCGACGAGCAGGCCACCGAGATCCTCCGCATCGACCCGGCGCTCGAGCGCAAGCAGATCGACCGCGTGCGCGCCGTCCGCGCCGACCGCGACGAGGCCACGGTCGCGGCCTCGCTGGCCGCCATCGAGAACGCGGCGGCGGACAACACAAACCTCATGCCGCTGCTGCTCGACGCCGCCCGCGCGCACGTGTCCGAGGGTGAGATCGTGGAGGCGCTCCAGCGGGTGTGGGGCGACTACCGCGAGCAGCCCGTCTTCTGACCCAAGGACGGTTGCGCGTTTCTCCGCGCGGTGGGATGCTGAACCGCGGTGTTCGACCGGTACAGCGAAGAAGCCCGCGAGGTCGTGGTCCTGGCTCACGAGGAGGCGCGGGCGCTGCGCCACAACTACATCGGCACCGAGCATCTGCTCCTGGGCCTACTGCGTCTGCCGCAGGAGAGCGTGGTGGGACAGGTGTTCGCCGGGCTCGGGCTCAGCGCCGACGGCGCCCGCGCGCGGCTCGGGGACCTGGTCCCGGTGGGTGAAACCGTCGCATCCGGACAACTGCCGTTCACCCCGCGGGCCAAGAAGACGCTCGAGCTATCGCTGCGCGAGGCGCTCAGCCGCGGCGAGAACGACGTCTGTCCAGAGCACATCGTGCTCGGGATCGTCCGTCTCGATGAGGACAGCGTGGCGGTGGGGCTTCTGCGGATGCTCGACGTCACCTCGGACCAGCTCCGCGAGGCGATGGTGGAGGCGCTGCCGACGCCCTCGTCGCGCCCGGTCTCGAGGTCGATCCTGCGCCGGGCCCGACGGACCGTCGTGCACCAGCTTCCCATCGAGATCGACCTCTCCGACGAGGCCCGTCGGCTGCTCATGTCCGCGGGCGCACGGGCCCTCGATGATGGCCGCACCCTCATCACCATCGCCGACATCGAGAAGGCCCTCCGGCGCCGCGGGGACGCCGAGGACCCCCCGCCCGAGTCGGCCACCGGCTGACCCCGCGCCCCTGCTTGAATCACGGCATGCCGATCACGCCCCGCCTGTTCGGCGAGCGCGGACGCAACCGCGCGCGCTCGCTCGGGATCGATCCTGAGCGCCTGCCGCCGGGCCAGTCGCCGACCGTCAAGTGGCCGGTGCTCACGGTCGGCGAGACGCCCCGGGTGAGCACCGACGAGTGGCTGCTCTCGGTCAACGGCGCCGTCGAGGAGCCCTACGTGCTCGACTGGGACGCCTTCACCGGACTGGCCCAGACCGACTGGGATGGCGACATCCATTGTGTGACGCGGTGGTCGAAGTTCGGCATGTCCTGGCGCGGCGCCGACGCGCGCGCCCTCGTTGAGAGGGCCAAGCCCAAGTCCGACGCGACCCACCTGGTGGCGCACTGCTACGGCGGCTACACCACCAACATGCCGCTGTCCGACGTCACCGAGCACCCCGCCCTGGTGGCCCACATGGCCGCGGGAGCGCCGCTCGAGCCTGACCACGGCGGCCCGGCGCGGCTGCTCGTACCCCACCTGTACCTGTGGAAGTCGGCAAAGTGGATCCAGCGGCTCGAGCTGCTTGACCACGATCAGCTCGGCTTCTGGGAGCGCAACGGCTACCACCATCGCGGCGACCCGTGGCGCGAGGAGCGCTACAGCGTCGATGACTACGTGGCCCGCACCCAGCGGCGCCGGGTTCGCGCCGACGCGCGCGAGCGCGGGTCCTAAGCCGACAGGCTGACTCAGGCCAGGTCGACGGCGCCGCGTGGCTTGGGCCCCCACGGGAAGTCGCGCAGCGTCTCCAGGAAGGCTCGCGTCAGCGGGGTCCAATCGCCGCGGGTGTAGGCGCATACCGTGCGGATGAGCCGTGGCGCCGCCGGGCGCGCGAGGTGCACGAGGGCGTCCGGCACGATGTGCTCGGGGACGAGCGCCGGTCCCAGGCCGGTGGCGGCGAACCGCGGCGCGGCCGCCACCTGGCTGGTGCGCACCGCCACCCGGGGGCTGAAGCCGGCCTGCGCGCAGCATAGGTCCACCACCTCAGCGAGCCCGTGCGCGGGCGCGAAGTGCACCCAGCGCCGCTCGTTGAGCTGAGCCAGGTCCACGCTCTCGC
>Ga0070717_10001733_pt1 | contig 15209 bp, 15 predicted proteins | sample LARL113metaG_FD_71366 | JGI IMG/M metagenome (GOLD analysis project Ga0070717, IMG submission 71366) | Corn, switchgrass and miscanthus rhizosphere microbial communities from Kellogg Biological Station, Michigan, USA - LAR L11-3 metaG | ecosystem: Host-associated > Plants > Roots > Rhizosphere ... | reverse complement strand
CGCGCATGCGCGGAAGCAAGCGCGGCGAGCAGATTGAAGATGTTCACTTCTCCGGCCAGAGGTGAATTGAGACTTGCGCGGCCGGCTGGAGTGACAAGCTCGATCGCCGCGCCGCCGGGCGTAAGTGAGTAGCTGTCCACGCGCCAGTCGCCCTGGCCGATCCCGTAGGTGCGGACTTCCGATCCGGCTCGGCGCGAAGCCGCGGCCAATTGTTTCGCGCGGTCATCGTGCGCATTGATGATGGCGACGCGCGGCGCAGGATACACGGTGCCATCGAACAACAGCCGCTTGGCCGCGAAGTACTTTTCCATCGTACCGTGGTAGTCCAGGTGATCGCGGGTGAGATTGGTAAATACCGCCACATCGAAGTTGATGCCGGCGGAGCGGCCCTGGTCGAGGCCGTGGCTCGATACTTCGGTCACCAGTTCGGTGGCTCCCCGCGCAGCGCCTTCCGCCATTAACTCAAAAAGGTCGCGTGACTCGGGCGTGGTGTGAACGGAGCGGCGAACCTCTCCCGCAACGTGATATTCGATGGTGCCTACCAGCACGGTCGTGCGGTTCGCGGCGTTCATTAGCGCTTCGGTCAAAAATGCGGTGGTTGTCTTGCCATTGGTGCCCGTGATCCCCGTAACCGCGAGCTTCTTCTCCGGATGGCCGAGGAAAGCCGCGGATGCCTGCGCCAACGCGCGGCGCCCGTGTTCGACTTCCAGTAAAGGTGTGCCGGCACGATACACGAGCAGATGATCGAAGGTCTGCGCCGAGTCGGTAATGACGCCGAGAGCGCCGTTGTTGAGGGCCTTTTCGATGTAGCGATTGCCGTCGGTGGTGCCTCCCTTCATGGCCACGAACACCGCTCCCGGCTTGACGCGCCTCGAGTCATATTCGACGCCGGTCACCGGCTGCACGGAGTCCCCTGAAGCGTCCTCGGCCGTGATTTCGGCGACCAACTCTTTCCAAAGCATGTTGGGATCGATTGTAGTTTGCGTGAGAGCTTCATGCGGAGCCCCGCCAACGGAGAACGTCAGAGAGGAATTGATTTCGTTCATCAGGACCGCTGAATGACCCTGATTTGGGTTGTCACTCTAGGTCGCCAATTGATTCGAGGAACTTGGAATCAATGGCGGGGACGACGGGGCTCGAACCCGCGACCTCTGCCGTGACAGGGCAGCGCTCTAACCAACTGAGCTACGTCCCCAACTGAATTGGCCCGTTTCCTTCGCTCAATCGCTCCACATTGACGAAAGCGATTTGATTCGTCGGAGCAGCCGATCCAGGGGTAACTCCCGCACCCGGGCGGGCGCGACGCAACATCCTTGAGTGTATCAGATTGAGCGCGCCTCGCAACGGCACTCACCGGAGATTGAAGGCCACTGAATGATCACTTCGACGAACGAAGCGGTTCTCAGGCGCGCCCGTGTGCTACGCCTGAGAATCCAACCGCGCTGATCGGGCAGAACTGGATTCTGAAGCAGCCCGGGCCAACGATTCTCAGGCCGACCAGGCCACGCGAGCCGCGCGATTGGGCGAGATGAATCCCATGTCCAGCGAGATGCCGCGCACGCATTGCAGCAGATGATTAGCAATCGAGGGCAGCTTTTGCGCCGTAACGCGGAATGAGGGCCCCGATACGCTGACCGCGGCCACCGGCGAGCGCTGAGCATCGAGCACCGGCACGGCGATGCAGCGCAGGCCTTCTTCAAACTCCTCGTCATCCACGGCGTAGCCGCGACGGCGGGTCTTCTCGATTTCCGTGCGCAGTGCTTCTGCCGTGGAGATAGTGCGATGCGTGAAGCGCTCAAACCGCAGCCGGCGGATGATCTCGTTGATGCGCTCCTCGGGAAGGAAGGCCAGAATCGCCTTGCCCACCGAGGTGCAGTGCACAGGGTTGCTGGCGCCGACGCGGGTAATCATGCGCACGGAACGCGCGGGTTCGATTTTGTCGATATAGATGACGCGTGCCTGCTCCAGAATGCAGAGGTGCGCGGTCTCCTCAGTCTCCGCAACCAGGCGGCGAAGGTGCGGCTGGGCGCGTTCGCGCAGGTCATACTGCTCGATGGCGCGATTGCCAAAGTCGAACAGCCGCAGGCCCAGGCGGAACTTGCCGCCGGTGGTCCGCTCCACCATGTGGTGCCGTTCCAGAACCATGAGGAAGCGGTGCGCGGTGCTTTTATGAAGCTGCAGAGAAGAGGCAACCTGGGCCAGGCCCAGCGGAGTCTCACTTTCACCGAGTAAATCCAGGACCGCAAAAGCACGGTCCAGAGCTTGAACTTTATAAGTGCCTTGGGGGGAAGCGTCTCGCATAGTGGTCCTTTGTTTCGCTAATTGAGTACATTATGAGTCTCTCAATATATGAGATTGACGTCAAGGCGGCCGCCGGCGTCCCAGGCAAGGTGTTCGTTGGTCCGGGAACGGTCCCCTGATTGAGAAGGGGGTTCTGGTTACTGAAGCGACACAAACAAAAGCAGGTCCTTCCGCTTCACTGGGTTCAGCGTCAGGATGACAAGCTCTTTATGAGCATGGGGTTCAAATGGCGGATTCGGGGACTTCGTCGCCTTCGCCGGGTGCCAGGAACAGGTTGGCTTCCAAACCGTGCTGGCGGGTATAGAGATCGTAGTAACGGCCGCCGAGGGCGAACAGTTCCGCGTGATTGCCCCGTTCGACGACCTTTCCCTGCTCGATCACCAGGATCTGGTCGGCGCGGCGAATGGTCGACAGGCGATGGGCGATCACGAAGGTGGTGCGGCCCTGCATCAACTGGTTCAAACCGGCCTGGATCATGGCCTCGGACTCGGAGTCCAGCGAGCTGGTGGCCTCGTCGAGGATGAGGATGCGCGGCTCAGCCAGCAGTGCACGGGCAATCGAGAGGCGCTGGCGCTGACCTCCGGAGAGCTTGACCCCGCGTTCGCCCACGATGGTGTCGTAGGTGTCGGGAAAGCGCTCGGCAAATTCGTCCACGCGCGCGACTCGGCATGCGGCCAGAAACTGCTCCTCCGTGGCGTCAGGACGCGAAAACATGATGTTCTCGCGGATGGTGCCATCGAAGAGGAATGAGTCCTGCAGCACGACGCCCAGTTGCGAACGAAATGTGTTGAGGTCCACATGGGCGAGATCGATGTCGTCCACCAGCACGCGGCCGGTAGAGGGTGTGTGGAAGGCGCAGAGCAGGCTGATGATGGTGGATTTGCCCGATCCGGAAGACCCGACCAGTGCGGTGACGGTGCCCGGCTGGGCCACAAAGCTGATGCCGTGCAAGACCGGTTTTTCGGGTTCGTAGGCGAATTCCACGTTCTCAAATTTCACCGTGCCGCGGATCGGCGGTATCTGGATGGTGCGCCCTGCGACCTGGTTCTCTTCGAGCTCGGCCATGATCTCGCCGGTGCGGTCGAGGCCGGCGAAGGCTTCGGTGAGTTGCGTGCCGATGTTCACGATCTGAAAGACCGGCGCGATCATGAAGGCAAGAAACATGTTGTAGCTGAAGTAGTCGCCGACCGTCCAGGTGTGGTTCAGTACGCTCTGGCCGCCCAGCCACATGACGAGCGCCGAAACCAGTCCCAGCACCGTGGTGGAGGCTGACCCCAGCACGCTGGTCAGGGTGAGGGACTTCATCACGTTCTGCAGGAGTCGATCGACGCCCTCGGAAAACACGGAAGCTTCCCTTCCCTCGGCGTGATAGCCCTTGATGACGCGCACGCCGCCCAGCGACTCGGTAAGCCGGCCGGTGACCTCGGCGTTGATCTTGCCGCGTTCCCGGAAGATGGGGCGAATCTTCTTAAAAGCGTATTGCAAGACGAATACGAATGCACCAATGACCGAAAACACGGTGACAGTCACGATGACGCTGCGATGGAGGAGGTAGCCAAAGGCGAGGATCGCCGTAACGATGCCCCCAACGAATTCCACCAGCCCGGTCCCGACCAGGTTGCGCACGCCTTCCACGTCGGTCATGATGCGCGAAACCAGGGTGCCGGTGCGGTTCTCGTCGTAATAGGAGACGGAAAGCAGGCCGACGTGGCGTTGCACCTGGCGGCGCATGTCGGCGATGAGCCGCTGGCCGGCCTTGGACAACAACTGGGTGAGCGAAAACGAGGTGATGGCCTGGACGATCATGGCGGAAAACACCAGCGCAATGATGCCCGGCAACAGCTTTGGATCGCCGTGGGGCGAGAGTACCTTATCGAGCAGCGGCTTCGACGTGTAGGGCAGGACAAGACCGGCCATGCGGTTGATGCCCATGAGGAGAAGTCCCGCCACCAGGAGGCCCATCCTCGGCGCGACCAGTGTCTTTATCTGCGGCCAGAGCTTTTTGAGATTTGGTTTCCGCTTGGGGAGGTCAGCCTGGCCGGCACGCGCACCGCGTGCGTGCGGGGTGCGCTCGGCGCGCATGCCGCCCATTCCAGGTCCCCGCATCGTTGACATGGTTTAGACCAGCCTCGCGCGGCGCGCCGCGATGAACGAGCGCACGCAGAGAATGACGTAGATGAGCAGGAGCCCGGCCATCAAGAGCTGAGCCAAAACTGCAATCTGGTCGGGTGTGTGGCCGGACGACAGGGCGTAGATGGCTCTGCCGGCCGCGCCCAGAAATCCCAACAGGCCGATGGTCACGTTGATGTGCATGAACAGCTTGCGGCGGCCCTCGCTGGGGCTCATGGCCAGAACCCCGAACAAACCGAGCGCGAGGCCGAACCAGGTGGGAATCAACGCCGTGGGGGCCTTGCTGCCGGTGCCCAGATAGAAGCCGAGGCCTAAAACGATCAGTAGAACCGCAAATACCAGGGTGACTTTCGCCATTGAAAACTCTCTCCGTACAAGTGCAAGAATATCAGTTACTTTGATGCGATCCTTGCTGGCGCGATGCAAAAGTCTGGACACCGCCGAAACCCATCATTGCGCGCACCGTTAGCGTTGAATTCGCGCAGAGCCGCCTTTGGCGAATGCGCGGACCTGGTCCAGGGTCGCCATGGTGGTGTCGCCGGGGAAAGTGGTCAGTAGTGCGCCGTGGGCCCAGCCCAACTTGATTGCCTCTTCAGGGGGCTCGCCGCTCAGGAGCCCGTAGAAGAATCCCGCGGCAAAACCGTCGCCGCCACCTACCCGGTCAAACACCTCGAGCTCGGCGGTGGGAGCGTTGTAGGTTTTGCCGTCGATCCAGGCCACCGCGCTCCAGGAGTGGCGGTTCGTGGAGTGGACCTCGCGGAGGGTAGTGGCGACGATCTTCACATGCGGAAGTTTCTTGACCACGTTGTCCATCATGGAGAAGAAAACGCTGGCATCGAGCTTGGATTTGCCCGCCACCTGGGGGCCCGGGATCCCGAGGCCCTTCTGCAGGTCTTCTTCGTTGCCTACCAGCACATCGACGTTCTCGACGATGCGGGCGATGGTTTCGACGGCACGGGTCTCGCCGCCATGAATCTTCCACAGCTTCTCGCGGAAGTTGAGGTCGAAGGACGTGACGGCGCCGGCTTCGCGAGCGGCCTTCATCATTTCGGCGGCCAGCTCGGCGGTAGTGGGCGAGAGCGCCGCAAAAATTCCTCCGCTGTGCACCCAGCGAACCCCGCCGGCGAAAATGGATTTCCAGTCGAAGTCGCCGGGCTTGAGCCGGCCGGCGGCTTCGTTGCAGCGGTTGTAGAACACCACCGGGGCGCGTCCTCCGTAGCCGCGGTCGCTGTACACGGTGGCCATGTTCGGGCCGGTGACGCCGTCGTGCTGGAAATGCTTGTAGATGGAGCGCACGCCCATGGCGCGGACGCGTTCGGCGATGAGATCGCCGATGGGGTAGTCGACCATGGCGCTGGCGAGCGCGGTGTTCATGCCGAAGCAGTCGGCGAGATTGGCGGCCACGTTGAACTCGCCGCCGCTGACGTGGATGTCGCAGTGGCTGGCTTTGCGGAACGGGACGATGCCGGGATCGAGGCGGTGGACAAGGGCGCCGAGGGAGAGGAAGTCGAGGGCTGCGTTGGTGCGAATGTTCAAGCCGGTCATGGCGGGGTGAGTCCTCCTCAAAACGACGAGAAAACGTTCGTTGTTTTGAAAGGGCACGACTTCAGTCGTGCCGCAAATAACTTGTTAATACTGGTCGTGTCCTGCGGGTATAGTCCCTGATCCCTGTTCCCTGTCTTTACGCGCCGGCGGTGTGCTCGATGTCGGCGACAACCTGGTCGACGCTCCATTCATTTCCCGGATAGAACTTTACTACTTTGCCGTCTGCCCCGATGAGGGTGGTGGAGAGGGTGTGGGTAATAGAGTTGTCGGCCGCGTGGGTGATGCCAACATCGAAGTATTGCGCCATTTTGGTGAGCACCGGTTTCTCGGGGATGGCGAAATCCCAATGGGCAAAGGCATCTTTCGCATCGCTGCCGATGTAGCTCGCGCCATAAGCACGCAGGCGCTGGGGCGTGTCGTTGTCGGGGTCGAAGGTCACGCAAAGCAGATGGGTCTTGCCGAACACAGCAGGGTTCGATGCAAGCTGGCGGTGAATGTCGGCAAAGTTGTGCGTGACCCGCGGGCAGAAGTTGGGCAACGGGCAACGCGTGTAGATAAACGTAATGAGCACTTCCTGGCCGCGAAACTGTTCGAGATGAATGATGCGCCCATCCTGGTTGCGCAGTTTGAAATCGGGCACCGTGTCGCCCGGCGCAGGCACGTGGTAGGAGACTTGCGGCTTGTAATCCGGCTTGGCCTCACCCACCACCACGATGTGGTCCAGCAGAGCATCGCCATCCGACACCTGCAGGTCTGCGGTGATGAGGTCGCCGGGATGGAGTTCGCTGAGGATGTTGGTGTCCTTCAGCTTGTAGGGCATGGTCATGGCGTCCATGAAACCGGGGATTGCTTCGTGGTCGAGGGTGATTTCGCCGTTGGCGCGGTTGGTGGAAACCACCTTGCCGCGCAGCCTATAGGTTTTGAATGAGGAGGTAGTGGAAGATTGCGAGTCGGGCTTTGAAGGGCTGTGGCAACCAGCGAGTGCGAGCAATGCAAGGAAGCAGTAAGCGAGCAGTAAGCGAATCACACCCCAGTTTACAACCCGGGTCTCTCCCCGGGGAACGCGGTCTCGGACTTGGCCGGGCGGCGTTTGGGGTCTCCCACCCTGACGGCAGAAGCGCCGTCAGGATGGGGCACCAGGTTTGCGATCACGGAAGCCGGATGCGGAGCTTACTTGCTTCCTTCGGCCGCGGAAGCCAGGTAGAGATCGACGTTGTTCTTGTCCACCAGCGAGGTGCCGGTGTCGACGAACAGCGGGTAGGGCGAGAAGGAATCGACGCTGTAGTCTTTCGCCAGTTGCTTGGGCGGATTGTGGAACACCTCATCGAGAGCCTTCAAGCCGACGTAGCCCATCGTGTATGGCTTCTGCGCAATGGTGGAGTCGATCGTGCCGCCCTTGATGCCGTCGAGAGTGTCCGGATTGACGTCGAACGCGACCAGGACACGGTCGGTGGCATTGGCTCGCTTGATGGCGTCAGACACCATCTTCCCCGAAGCCGATTCCAGGCAAATGAACGCATCAATCCGCTTGGGCCCGGTCTGCGGCAGCACTTCCTGCGCCTTGTCGAACGCGGAGCGCGGATCGCCCTTGACATCGATGACGTCGACAATCTTGATGTCGGGCTTGGCTGACAGCGCGTCCTTCACGCCCCTCATCCGGTCCTCGATGTTGGGCTGGCCGGAGATGGTGAAGACCAGCACATTGCCCTTGCCGTTCAGCTTCTCGATCAGACGCTTGCCGCCCAGCACGCCGGCCTGCTGATTATTGGTGCCGATGAAATAGAGGCGGCGACTGCCGGCCGCATCCGAGTCGACGGTAATGACCGGAATGCCGGCGTTGATGGCGGCGTCGATCTCCGGCTGCAACACGCCTGCATCGGCCACGGAGATGAGAATTCCGGCGGGCTTAGCGGCTACCACTCTTTGCAGTTCGGCCAATTCGGCCTGCGCGTCATAGCCGTCAGGTCCGACCACCTTGGCGGTGACCTTGTACTCTGCCGCGGCGTGATTGAAGCCGCTGGCCGCAGTCTGCCAGTAGGGCAAGGCCGCATTGGTCGTGACCAGGTAAAACACCTCTTTGTTGGAGTGCCGTTCGCACCCGGAAATCAACCCGACTCCCAACGCCAGTAGCGCAATTCCCAATTGCTTCATTGCTTTCATCCTTGCCTCCGGTCCAGACGCGAAATGGGTTTAAGGCATGTTCGCAATGATCGTCGCTCCAGCGGACCGCGAGAAGTGCGGTCATTGCGGAATATGCGGGATGCGGATCCAAAATACCGTGAAACAGGCCCGCTGATTCTGGCGGGATGGCAGGCTCGCACAACGAGATTCTCCACTCCGCCGTTGCATGAAGAATCTTATAGCACCGAGGCGCGGGAGCGATGGTGATGGCGGGCACGTTTTGGCATTGGCCCTGATTTGCGACTGGCGCAAGAAGCGCGTTCAGACGGCCAGACTGCGATATAACCAGACTGGAACCGGATCGGGGCCGCATCAGAATCACACGAGAAAGGGCTGGACCGTAGTAGGGTGATGGACGTGGATCGCAACTCTGCAAACGCGCTGCCGCCGGAGATTGCGGTGAGCGGAAGTCCCGGGGACGAGCTGACGCAGCGCGTGCATCCCGAGCGCCCGCATGCGTACCGCAATCCGTTTGCGCGTGATGGCGCACGCGTGCTGCATGCTCGCGCCTTCCGGCGGCTCGCCGGCAAGACGCAGGTGTTCACGCGGCTGACGGGCGCTGCACCCGGGGACCACTTCCGTAGCCGCCTCACCCATACGCTGGAGGTGACGCAGATCGCGCGCACGCTGGCCACGGCCCTGGGGCTGAATACGGAGCTTGCCGAAGCCCTGGCTCTGGTTCACGACATTGGGCATCCTCCCTTTGGACACGCCGGCGAAAAGGCGCTCGATCAGGCTCTGCATGCGTACGGGCTGGGATTCGATCACAATCTCCACGCGCTGCGCATCGTGTCGTGGTTCGAGGAGCGCTACGCGGCTTTTCGCGGACTGAACCTGACCCTCGGCGTGCGCGAAGGCATTGTGAAGCACTCACGCGATTACCATGCCTCGGAGCACCCCGAGCTGGCGGAGTACTTCCTCGACCGGCGTCCGCCGCTGGAAGCGCAATTGATCGATCTTGCGGATGAGATCGCGTATCTGACCGCCGATTTCGATGATGGATTGGATTCCGGCCTGCTCACGCTGGACCAGGTTCGCGGGGGCGCGGCCTTGTTTCGAGGCTTCCACGATACAGTGCTGCGTGAGCATCCGCATGCGGCTCTTCGACTGACCGCGAGCGAGGCGCTGAAGCGGGTGCTGAATGCGCTGGTCACCGACCTGATGGACGAAGTGCGACGGCGGGTGGAGGCGGCTGGAATCACGACTCTCCAGGAAGTGCGGAAGGCGCCGCAGCGGATCGTGGCCCTCAGTCCGGGCATGGAAGCGGAGCGCGCGGCCGCCAAGGCGTTCCTCTATGCGAACCTGTACAACTCACCCGGAATGGAAGAGAGCCACCGGCGCTCAGCCGAAGTCGTGGAAGGTTTGTTCGCGGCGCTGATGGCGGATCCAGGCTTGCTGCCGCCTGATCACCGCGCGCAGATTTCCAGCGAGGGACTGGCGCGCACGGTGACGGACTACATCGCGGGCATGACGGATAACTTTATCGAGCAGGTGTGGGGGCGGGTGAAGGCAGGGTGAGCGGTGTCCTTGCTATTTGACGGGAAGGAATTCAATCGTGGTCAGGTCGGCGACTCTCTTGAAGTCGTAATCGGCGGTAATCAACACTGAATGCGGAGAGCTGATCGCAAGCTCAAGCGCAAATGCGTCGGCGTAGGGAAATTTCCTGTCTTCCTTGATTTCCGCTGCCCGGACTGCTCGTTCCGCGCTGGCAGGTTCGATTCTCAATTTGAAACGTCCCAGGTCCTGCAGTGCCTGCGTTTGAGCAGTTTCCCCTCGCTTCTTCCGGACCAGACCGGCAACCTCACCCCACTGCACCGCAGAAATCGCAACTTCGGCTGCCTGAGCGGCGTTGTCCAACAGAATTTCTTCCACCCGATCGGCTCCGGCCTCTGAATCCAGCAGGCGCAGAATGGCAGAGGAATCCAGCACGAACACTTTCACCGGTACACCTTACCAACCAGCTTTGAGGTCATCTGCGCGGCGCTCTGCAATCAAATCGTCCGTCATGGACGGGCCACCGGCTGTGATTCCGCGTAGCCTCGATATGATCAGGCGCGCTGCTTCCTTGGTCAGCGGGCTGAGGATGAGATCTTGTCCATCGCGTCGAATCGCAACGCGGGTTCCGGGCTCGATCCCAAGCTCCTCCCGCATCTCAGCGGGAATCACGAGCTGGCCTTTGCTGCTGACAGTGGTGTAGACAGTCTCCATGGCTTACATTTTAGCACAAGTAAGACGGCAAATTTAACAACAGCGTCTTACTGGACTTTACCTTGAGGCCGCAGCTTGCGCAGCTCCAGCGCGCACTCGACGGCGTTCTGGGCGAAGAGGCGGAGGTTGTCGGACGCGGCCCAGAGCCAGAGGCGCGAGGCCTGGGTGGGATTACGCGTGTCCTGCACGGGGCGCATGCGGACCAGGACACCGTTTTGTCCCGTGGCTGCCAGGTTCGAGGGCGAGTCGGTATCTTCGAGCACCAGTTCGACGTGTTCGCCGCTGAGGGCGTCTTCGAGGAGCGAGATGTCCTGCGGCCGATCGAATTCCACCGCAATTGAAAATGTGTGGCCGTGAAACACGGGCGCGGCAATGGCCTGCAGCGCCAGCATTGGCCAGCGCCCGCCGCCCAGCGCATCGTAATGCCGGCGGATGCGTGCCTCCAGCCCGGTGAGACTCACGCGGGCGCTTTCGCCGAACCCGGAGAGCAGGTTATAGGCGGCTTGGGCGTCGTAGATGGCGCGCGGAATGGACTGGAAGCTGAGCAGGCTCACGGTCTGCTGATGGAGTTCGTCCATGGCGCCGCGGCCGAATTCGCTGGCCGGCGCGAGCAGAGTGGCGAACGAGAGGCGCAAGGGCGCGGCCTGCTGCAGGCGCTCCAGCAACAAGCCGAGGGCGATGGCCGCGGGATGCGCGGGAACTACCGCGGGCGTGAACAGGTCCGGCGTCTCGATGCCGTTATCCAGCCAGGGAGCCCGTACCAGGACGCCCGGCTCCTCGCTGAGAGCTCCGGAGAGGTCGATGACGGTGGAACCGGCGCGGAGGGCTTCCCGCCAATGGCGGAGGGTCATGGCTTCAGCGCCGCAGAAGAAAGTGAAATCAACGTGCTCGAACGAATCCGGACTGATGGGCTGAACATAGGTGATCTCGTCGCCGACCTGGTCAAGCTGGCCGAGGGACTCGTCCTCATCAAGGAGCGTAAACGTGGCGGCGGCCAGGGTGGACTCCGAAATCGCGTCCTTCAACTCCTTGCCCAAAAGGGTGGAGGCTCCTGCAATGGCAATCTTGTACACAGACTCCCCTTCGAATGGATACAGCTAGGAATGACGAAAGGCATCGGGGTCGGCGTGGGGCGCTTCGGGGGCCGATTGGGGCCGCCGCCGGCGCCGCCGCGACCAGGAATAGGCCGCTCGCGCCCAGATACCCGAGAACATATAGAGAAGCGCGCCCCCGAATAGGACTCCCTGCGAAAACCTGATAATCACAAACAGAATGGTGGCCAGGAGGAGCAGGATCTGGAACGGGTGGCTGCGCGAAAAGTTGATTTCCTTGCCTGACCAGAAGCGCCAGGTGCTGACCATCAGGAAGGCGCACAGGCCCACGATGACGAGCCAGATAATGGCCACCCACCATGCCTGGTTGGGATAGGCGCTAAAGAAGTGCACGGTCGCCGCGACCAGTCCGGCGGCGGCGGGAATGGGCATGCCCACGAAGTATTTTCGCCCCGGCCGGCCGGGGTTGCGGGGCTGAGCGTCGTGGCTGATGTTGAACCGCGCCAGGCGCGATGCGCCGCCGATCAGGAACAGAAAGCAGATAAAAGCGCCCGCATGGAGCAGGTCCTGGTGAAGCTGCGTGTTCACTGAATCGGGCAGGAATTTGAATCCCCAGATGTACGCCAGCAGGCTGGGCGCGACTCCGAACGTGATCACGTCGGCCAGCGAATCCAGCTCTTTGCCGAAATCACTGGTGGTGTTGGTCATGCGGGCGATGCGGCCATCGAGCGCGTCGAAGGGGATGGCAAAGAGGATGGCGATGGCGGCCCAGTCGAGGTGACGCTGCGCCTCGCCAATGGAGGCGATCGCGGCGATGGTCTGGGTGATCGAAAAGTATCCGGCGGCGATGTTGCCGACCGTGAACAGCGAGGGCAGCAGGTACATGCCGCGATGGAAGCGCGCCCGTGCCCGGGCCCGCGCCACCGCCGGATCGTGGGCCGCCATCAGAGCCCTCCTTGGGGGCCGCGGACGGGACCCGCAGTGGCGCTCGATACCGGCATGGCGGCCAGCACGCTTTCACCACCCTTGACCCGCTGTCCTGTCTTGACGCGAAGCACTGCTTCGGCCGGGAAGATCACGTCAGTACGGGACCCGAATTTGATCATGCCCACACGCTGCCCGCGTTCCAGGCGGTCGCCTTCGCGGGGCTTGAACACGATGCGCCGCGCCAGCAGGCCTGCAATCTGCTTGAACGTCACTTCGATCCCCTCGCCGCGTACGCCCACGATGTTCTGCTCGTTGCATTCAGCACAGGCCGGGTTCATGGCGTTGACGTATTGGCCTTTCTGGTAGTGCACGTCGGTCAACACACCCCCGATCGGGGAACGGTTCACATGCACGTCGAAGACGCTAAGGAAGATAGAGATGCGCTGGCGGGGTCCTTCGGGAGTGGAGATTTGCACGATTTCGGTGACCAGGCCGTCGGCGGGAGACACGATCAATCCGGGACCGGTGGGGATGGTCCGCTGGGGATCGCGGAAGAACCAGAGAAAAAAGACTGCCAGCAGAACGGGCGCAATGCCCCACGCCCAGTGGCCCGTAGCCCACGCCAGCACCACTGCCACCGCCAGAAGGCTGAAACCGTAAATGTAACCGTCACGAACCATCGTCCCTAACGATTATACGGTTTGGGCGGCAGGCCTGCTGCTCCAGGCGCGTCAAGGGCGCACACCCTCCACAGGAGGTGAAACGCACCCGCCGTTCCGTCCTTTTGCTACGCCTGAATGGCCCTTTTAGACCGCTACAGCGCAGCGGCGCTCGAGAGCGTAAATCAGGTCCTTGGCGTGGAGTTTCAGCTTCTTCAACCGCACTTCCTCGAGCTCTTCGTCGACGGAAAGATACGGCTTCTGAATCAACTCTTCCAACCGCTGAGCGTAGCGACGGTGTTCGGCGTGAAGACGGTTAATCTCTTCGCTCAGCGTAGCGTCCTGAATTTCATCCATAGGCGCCTCCTTTGGTTTCATCGAACATTTACATATAGCTCCGCGCGATAGGAAAGTGCAAGAGGGAAACGAAAGGCTGTGAGCCGGGGCTGTGGAATTCGCCCTTCCGACCAAACATGTGTGACGGAGATCACCCGGATTAGAGGGTCCGCCCACCCTCTGCAGGCGCGGTCCTGGGAGACACCACCGATCGTTGAAGCAGAATGGCATCTTCTTTGGGATCAGAGTAGTAGCCGGGACGCCGGCCGGTTTCGAAGAATCCCACTGAGCGGTAGAACGAGCGCGCGGCATCATTCGTCTGCCGGACTTCGAGCATGACGTCTGAGATTTGGCGGCGAGACAGAATGGCGAGCATTTCGGTGAACAGCCGGGTCGCAATTCCCTGTTTCTGGGCTTCTTTCGCGACGGCGATGGTCTCCAACTCGGCCTGGGGCGGGATCAGAACTGCCACCAGAAAGCCGACAAGCTGGAACTCGGAATTCTCGGCAGCCAGGGCGATGCGCTCCGGAACCGCACCGGGAAAGAGTGCACGGACGTAGAGGTCACGCGGCCAGCCCGGCGCTTCGTCGAGGGTCTGGGCAATTTCGAAGACCCGGTCGATGTCTTCCAGCCGCATGGGCCGGATCCGGAACGGCGGCTCAGTCACGACTTGATCACCGTATTGCCAAAAATCTCCGCATCGGACCGGCGCAGGTAATGGCCATCGAGCAGCGCGAGATCCGCGAAGTTGCGCGCGGCTACAAGGGGCGCGGCGAGTTTGAGAGCATCCGCTGCGGTGGGCGCCTGGACGCGGACCAGTTCGGCGGCCGGCCAGATTCGACTCAGGAAACCGACAGCGGCCTCATCGCACACTGCGATCCTAGAACCCGGAGCTACGGCGGCAAAGTCAGCGGCTCCGGCCAGGAGTTCTGTGACCTGCCCATGTTCATCGGTAATGCGCAGAAAGACCTCATGGCGATGGGCGTCAAGGGCTGCCGACGGGACTGCGGCGATGCTGGCCAGAACCTCCAGCCGGGAGACAGCCACGAGCGGAATGGCGGCGCCTTCGGCCAGGCCCTTGGCTGCGCTGAGCCCGACACGTATGCCCGTAAAGCTTCCGGGGCCGTTGACTACGACAATGCAGCCAATCTCCGGGAGCGCAATTCCCTGCCCTGTGAGCAGTTCCTCGACGGCTGCCACGAGCGTGGCGGAGTAGGTGCGGCCCTCAAGGTCTTTTTGGGCGATAGTCTCCTGGACGGCCGCCCCTGAGAGCCGGCCAAGTGCCACCGAACCAGACGGTCCACAAGTATCGATCCCGAGAAGAAACAACGACAATCCCCTTTTACGAGACTACAACCGCCTCACCCACGAACCTTCCTTCCCACAAATAAAACTTGCCCGCCTTGCGCAGGATCCCTGCCGCTTCTTCGCCGGAGAGAAAAACGAATCCAATTCTTTTTGACTCGCCCGGACAAAATGGCTCCTTCATGAGCGGCCATCCGTCCCATCCGTCTGACAGGTCCTTCGAAATAATGCAGACACATCCCCATCCCGGCTCGGCGGGAACCTTCTTCCCTCCTCCTTCCGTCGGGTACAGTGACAAGTCCGCTACAAGCTGCGGAACCGCATCCTGCAGCAATTCTCGACTGGGCATGGGTCGATGATAGTGGACCTGCACAGGAATCCCACCTTGGCGCAAAAACCAAGATGCGCCGAAGGTGGGGCATCCAGATTGTCTATTCGAACCAAAAATTAAGTAATCTGGTATCAGCATTCTTCCCGGATCCGCACGATCCACTCGCAGAAACACAGGAGCAGCCTTGGCCGCCGCGGCAGTAGCGACACCCACGTTCCATGATCTCTGGCGCCC
>Ga0070717_10001732_pt1 | contig 15222 bp, 17 predicted proteins | sample LARL113metaG_FD_71366 | JGI IMG/M metagenome (GOLD analysis project Ga0070717, IMG submission 71366) | Corn, switchgrass and miscanthus rhizosphere microbial communities from Kellogg Biological Station, Michigan, USA - LAR L11-3 metaG | ecosystem: Host-associated > Plants > Roots > Rhizosphere ... | reverse complement strand
CGGCAAGCAGGTCACCGTCGCCGGCGAATTCCGCATCGCGCAAGGCTCCAGCCGCCTGCCCGTCGTCGTGATGATGCACGGCTCTAGCGGCGTCGGAGCTAATATCGAGCCCTGGGTGCACACGTTCAACCAGATGGGGATTTCGACCTTCGTGATCGATGGCATGACCGGCCGGGGCCTGACATCGGTCAGCACCAACCAGGCGCAGCTTGGACGGCTCAATCTCATCCTCGACATCTATCGCTCGCTCGAGATTCTCGCTCACCATCCGCGCGTCGATCCCCAGCGCATCGTGCTGATGGGATTTTCGCGCGGCGGACAAGCGGCGCTCTATGCGAGCCTCGATCGCTTCCAGAAACTCTGGAATAAATCCGGCGTACAGTTCGCGGGCTACATCCCGTTCTACCCGGACTGCGCGACGACCTATTTGACCGACAGCGAGGTCGCCGATCGGCCGATCCGGATTTTTCACGGCGCGCTCGACGATTACGACCCGGTCGAAAGCTGCAAGGCCTTTGTCGCGCGGCTGCACGAGCAAAAGCATGACGTGGTACTGACGGAATATCCGGACGCCCAGCACGGCTTTGACGCGGGACTATTGGGCAATAATTCCGTCGTCGAGGCGGCGACCTCGCAGACCGTGCGGCATTGCCATATCCGCGAGGGCGACGGCGGCCTGCTCATGAACGCCGATACCGGAGCGACGTTTAGCTACAAGGATGCCTGCGTCGAGCTCGGTCCGCATGTCGGCGGCAACCCGGTCGCCGCGGAGCAAGCCCGCAAGGCGGTGAGCGACTTCTTGCAAGAGCTGTTCGTGCTGGGGTGAGCGGCGGGGCTTCTCGACGTTTTGATTCCATGTCGCGGCATCGGCGGTGAGCTCCCTCTCCCCTTGTGGGAGAGGTGAACAGTGCCGTTGGGGCGAGATCGCAGATCGTGATTATTTCTCCCCGACCTTGAACGGCTCTTCCTTGCCGGGCGGCACGGTTTCCTCCGCCATCGCCAGGATCATGGCGACCATCACGTAGTTGCCCGAGACAGCCGTCAGGTCGACGATCTGCTGGTCGTTGAAAATCTTCTTGGCCCGCGCAAAGGTCTCGTCGGAAACTTTTTGCGTGGTCGAAAGCTCGGTGACGAAGTCGTAGGTCAGCGCCTCGTCCTCGGCCATCTTCGAGGGCCGCTTGCCCTCTTTCAGCTCGGCGATGATGTCGGGGGAAAGGCCCGCCTTTGCCGCCAGCGGCGCGTGCGCGAACCATTCGACCTGCGAGCGCCACTGCCGCCCGATGATCAGGATCGCAAACTCGTTGAGTTTTGTCGGTACCGATGTCTGCCAGCGCAGATAATAGAACAAATCAAACAGCCGCTGGCCGAGCACCGGGCTGCGCATCAGGGGATTATAGGGTCCGCCGAGGCCGACGCTCGACACCTTCATCACCTGCTCGCCGAGCGGCTTCTGCTTCTCGTCGAGTTGATCCATGGTGAGCTGAGCGAAGCGCGGCTCCTTGCTGGTCGCGGGCGCTGCAAAGATCGTGGCGGCGAACCAGCCGCCGGCCGCGGCGAGCGTAAGCGACGAAATCCAGACTGAGGCTGAATGCATGAAATTCTCCCGGATTCTTATTGGTTGTGATGCGACCTTAGAGCCTCTGGAATCCGATTGAAACCGTTTCAACGTTCCCGCGTTAGAACGCGATATACCCCTTGAGATGGAGGTCTCAAATGTCCGGATCCAATATCGCGCGAGCGGGGTTGGTGCTGCTGGCATCGCTCTGCCTGCCCGGCAGCGCCACTCACGCCGCCGTCGCTTCTCCCTTCGCCGCCCTGGCAGGTTCGTGGTCGGGGGGTGGTGTGCTGAACACAAGTGATGGTCAGCAGGAGCGGTTGCGTTGCCGGGCGTCCTACGACGTCATGGGAACCGGTGCCGAGCTTCGCCTCAACCTGAAATGCGCCAGCGCGAGTTATAATTTCGATCTGGCGAGCGAGGCCCAATACCAGGGTGGCGCAATTTCCGGCTCCTGGACGGAAGCCAGCCGCAACGCTTCCGGCACCCTTTCGGGACGTGCCGCCGGCGATCGCATCGAGGCCTCGGCGCGAGGCGATAACTTTTCCGCCAGCCTGTCGCTGACGACGCGCGGAGGCAGGCAGAGCGTGTCGATCCGGCCGCAAGGAACCAACGTCACGTCGGTTTCACTGTCGCTGGACCGCCACTAACACCCGCCAGGTCGCGCCGGTAGCTAGATCGCGCCGATATCGCGCAGGCAGGCCTGCGTCAAATTCATGCGGTCGGCGATGTGGTGCGGTTCGCGGACATCGAGATTGAGCGCGAACACGGTCTGCGCGCTGCCGTTCTCGGCCCAGCCCACCATCCAGCCGAGCGAGGGCTTTCCGACTTCGGCACCCAGCAGCCCGGACTTCACATGGATGACGGCCTCGCCGGCCTTGGTCACGGGGAGGATATCGCGCACCAGATCCTGGCTGCGCTTGGAAATCGGCAGCACGCCGCGGCGCAGCCGATCGACGAAATCGACCTGCTGCACCGGATCGATGCGCAAATCTCCGGTCAGCCAGAACTGGTCAATGCCGCCGCCGATATTGCGATTGCCGTATTCAAACAGATCGACATATTTCTGCATCCGCCCCTCGCCGACCCGGCGGGCGATCTCCTGATAGACCGGCACCACGGAGGCCGCGATCGCCGTGCGCATCGTGTGATCCTTGTTCCAGGCCTCGATCGAGCGCTTGACCCCGTCCCATTTGAAGACGTCCTTGTCGGGGTCCTCGACCACGCCGGTCTCGAGCGCGATCAGCGAATTCGGAATCTTGAAGGTCGAGGCCGGCAGCTTCGCTTCGCCGGAGCGTTGGGCGTCGCTGGCGATCACAAGATATTCGTCGACCTTGTAGCCGACAAAGGTGCCGTCGGTGCCGGCATCGGCAAAATGCTTGGCGAGGGCTTCGCGTATCTCGCTGCGCTGGGGCGCGACATCGGCAAATCCGCGTGACGGCAAAAGGCTGGCGGCGGCCAAAACACCGAGGGCATGACGGCGGGTAATCACGGGCTGCATCCGAAGACAGGTTAAGAGGGCGCGGCGAAGATGCCGGTGACATCGTGGTAAAACGATGGCACTGGTAGAAAGCTTTGTTTGAAATGGATTCAGCGCGCCGGCTTGGACAGCCGCAGCACGAAGACCAGGACTTCGGCGACCGCCTTGTAAAGCTCGGTCGGGATCTCGTCGCCGAGCTCGACATTGGAGAGTGCGCCGGCCAAAACCTCGTTTTCCTCGATCGGGATGTCGTGAGCCCTGGCAAGCTCGATGATCTTTTGGCCGATCGTGCCCTTGCCCTTGGCGACGACCCGCGGCGCGCCGGTCCGGTCGTAATGTAGCGCGACCGCGAGCTGGTTCTTGGTATCGGCGCTCATGTCGCACGATCCAGGAAGTGGCCGGCGCGCGCCGGCCTTACTTGCGGCGGCGTGCCGTCGCGGATCACGATATCGCCGGGCTGGAGCTCGGCCTGGCTCAGCGCCTGGCTGAGCTCGGAAGCGCCGGCGCGCAATTGCGCCGCGGTCGCCGGCCGTTCCGCCCACATCCGCACTGAAGTGCGGTCACCGTTGAGCGAGATCAGCGCATGGACTGGCCCCGCGGGCTCGACGTCGAGCGAGAACCGCGCCCGCCAGACGCGTTTTGTCGCTTCGACCTCGTTGCCGCCGCCGTCGCGCGAAATTTCGAATTGCGCCATCGCGGTGCCCTGCGGCGTCGCAAACGGAATTTCGAAATTCCAGCCGGGCGCGGAAGGATCGAGCCGGGTATCGGTGGCGCCGGCGCGATCGGGCAGCGACGCCACCTGCAACAGGGTCTGGCGCGCGATCGCAGCGTCGGTGTTTTCGAGCAGATGATGCGCGGACGCCGCAAGCGGCGCGTTGGGTGCGATCGACGGCGCGGCAATAGCCTGGGGAGAAGGCAGACTGCCGCGAAATGGCGGCGGCGGGGTATTGGTGCGGACGATCGCTTCTTCGCTCCCTCCATTCTGCAAGGTAACCGTCGCCGATGCTGCGTTGCCGGCGCCCTTTGGAATTTCCTGCAACGCCTCCTGCAACAGATTGAGCACCGTGCCCGCCGTCGCCGAGCGTGGCTCGGTCGCCAGCAACACTTCGGTTAGGACGAGCCGCCCGGCGCTCGCGGCGGCATTCACCGTGTTATCGGCCGCGAGAGGCCGCGTCTGCGGCAGCAGGATTTCCTGCATGTCGAGTCCAGCAGCAGACGGCACCAGCGTCGGCGCTTCTTCGGTTGCCCGCGCCTGTGCCGAAACAGCGCCCCCGGCAGCAGCCGCGGCAGCACCCGCCCCCGCCGGCTGCGGCGTCGTTACCACCGGGCTTTCGCTCGCACCGAGCGAGGTCACCAGCGTTTGACGAAGCACGATCAGCGCCGCCTTCAGATCGGGAATGCCCGATGCGGGCGAAACCGATCCCGACGCCAGCGAGGCCTCGAGCAGCACGCCCGATTTCTGGAAGCCGCTTTGGATGTCGCTGCCGCCAAGATTTGCGTCGAGACTGGTGCGCTGCGCCAGCACTTGCGCTACCGCCTGCTGCAATTGCGGCGGCAGGCTGTTCGACGCGGCGAGCGAGCTCAGGTTGGCGAACAGCGGCGCCTGGCTGCCCTGCTGGGTGACCGCGGTCTCGGTCGCGACCGTAACTGCGGCGCGCTCAAGCGGGGTCAGTTGATCGATCTGCGAGGTGGGATTGACGGGAGACGTGGCCGGCGTGCCAAGCGGCGCATTCGGCGTCAGCGCGACGGCGTCGAGATAGGCGCCGGACGCAGCTTGCGAGCCCGGCGGCACGATCGCGAGCCTGATGCCGCCTGGGGTCTGCGATACCGCAAGCTGCAGGTTCTGCCCGGCCTGGAGCGGCACTTCGGAAAGCACGTCGATGGTGAGACCGGCGATGGCGATCTGCACGAGGTTCTCGGCAAGCGTGTTGAGCACCTGTGCGTTGACCACCGCCCCCGGCTGCAACGCGAGCCCCGGCGTCGCCGCGGCAGGCGTTGCCGCGATCACGGGAAGCGTCGGATTGACTATCAGGGCCATCGGCTAAGGGCTCGGCTTGAGCCGATAACGCTAGCCCAGCGTCGTAAACCTCTTCTTAACCGCGCGGCCCCAGAACCCGCAGAAAAAAGGCCGCCGCCCGAAAATCGACCAGCCGCGCGGCGCGGCGGGCGGCGACTTCCTCGTCCACACCCCATTTGTCGGCGTTCCAGTCCTCATCGACATGGGCGGCCGCCCAGACCTGATCCTCATCGAGCACGCCGTGCGTGAGCGCGAGCGCGAGCAGCGCCGATCCCGTCAGCGCCGTCACCACATGCAAGGCCGCAATCGACCAGGGATCATCAGGAAACGTCGCGCGCGCCGCGGCCACCGCCGCATCTGGCTGGCGCACATGCACGACGCCCTCGGCCAGGATGAAGTGGGCACCGAGCGCATCCGCCGCCCAGAACAGCACGGGATCCCAATGCTGCGCCTCGCGCGCCACCAGCGCTTCCGGGTGGCCGGCGCGATAGAACAGCAGGTCGGATTGCAGATATTTCGCGACATCATCGGCGACGAGCGCGGCCCGATCGACCACGGATTGAACGACGCTGTTGGCAAAGCGGGTCAACGGCATGGTCAGGGGATCGATGGTTTCCTGTTGCGCCTGCCATTCCGCGGCAACCGCGTCGGCAATTTCCCTGACAGGCACGATCACCTGACGGCCCGAGGGCGTGCGGATCGGCTTGCCGTCGAGCGTCACGGCAACGCCGCCGTCTACTTCCAGCACATCGGCGTGCGCGTAAAACCGCTTGCGCTGCGGGGCGCGGGTCTGGCGCCGCACCGCCTCTTCCGGACCGAGCGGCGATGGTCCCGCCCCTTCCTCGAACAATTCACGCATGTTTTCCTTAAGGCTTCCATTGATCCGATCAATCGGCAAACTATGCTAGATATCGCTGTAAATAAAGCGAGCCGGCGATGTGGAAGATATCGGGCGTTATGGCGCTTTTGCTGCTGGGTCTAACTTACTCGGCAGCCGGGGCCGGATTTCGCTCGCCGCAATCGCTGGTCCGCAACGTCTACGCCTATTACGGCAAGGGCTCATCGGAATTCTCGCACGGGCTGCCGCGCGATGCGTTGACCGCGGCGCAATTCTTTGATCCGAGCCTGCGCAGGGCGTGGAGTTCCCTGAAAGGCGAACCGTACGATTTCCTGGTGCAGAGCCCGAACTGGCAGCTTGGCGCCGTCTCGGTCTCCATCATCCGCAGGCAATACGACAAGACCTATGTCGCTGCTGCCTTCGACAATAACGGCCGCGCTGTGACGCTGAATTTCATCCTGGTGAACGGACCGGAGGGCTGGCTGATTTCCGACGTCGAAAGCCCGCACGACTCGCTGCGCATGTTCCTCGAGCAATTCAGAAATTAATAAACGTTATTGGTTCGCGCAGCTTCGCGAATAGGCCGCCCGCGCGCTTGGGCCGAGCCCTGCGGCGGCGCCTTCATCGAGACAGCGCGCAACCCGGTCGCTGAACGACGGCCGCGGCGTCGGCCTGTAGTCGTAGCTTGGCGGCGCGTCCAATTTCGGCACCACTGGCGCCTCGATCTTCGGTTGCGGCAGCGGCGGGAGCGGCGGCGGATTGAAATGCGATCCGCCCGGCAGACTGTTCTGCAATTGCGCGTAAGCCGCAGGGGCTGCAAGCAACGCCAGTGTCACGGCGCAAATCGAGATCGATATTCTCTTCATGGAAGATATGTCGTGACGCCGACGGAGAACCGCAACTTAAATTATTCTTCAGGTGCGTTCTCGATCGGATCGAACCGGTCGGCCTCGAGCCCCAGCAAATTCCATGATTGCAGCATATGCGGCGGCAGCGGCGCGGTGGCGTCGATCACGCCGCCGCGAGGATGCGGGATTACGATGCGGCGCGCCAATAGATGCAGCCGGTTTTGCAGGCCGCCCGGCAGTTCCCAATTCTCGCGATTGAAATATTTGGGATCGCCGACGATGGCGTGATCGATATGCGCCATATGCGCGCGCAATTGATGGGTTCGCCCGGTGACCGGCTTCAGCGACACCCAGGCAAGCTTTTGCGCCGCGGTCTCGACCACGGCGTAATAGGTCACCGCATGGCTTGCGCCCTCGTCGCCATGCGCCGCGACGCGCATGATGGTATCCTCCTCGCCCTCCTCCTTGGCAAGGTAGGTCGAGATGCGGCCCTGCTTCGGCTTCGGCACACCCGCAACCAGCGCCCAGTAGATTTTTCGCGCCGAACGATGACGGAACGAGCCGGTCAGCGCGGTCGCGGCAAAGCGGGTCTTTGCGACCAGCAGGCAGCCCGAGGTTTCCTTGTCGAGCCGATGCACCAATCTGGGCTTTTGCCCCTTGGCGTCGCGCATCACTTCCAGCATCTGGTCGACATGGCGCGTGGTGCCGGAGCCGCCCTGCACCGCAAGCCCCGCCGGCTTGTTCAGGACCAGCACGTCATCGTCCTCGTAGAGCGTCATCGCCTTCAGCGCATCGAGCGTCTTCTGCGCCGCCTCCGACAACACGCCCGAAACTTTTGGCGTATCCAGTCTGAGCGGCGGAATGCGAATGCTCTGTCCTTCTTCCAGCCGATCCTTGCTGTCGGCGCGCTTGCCGTTGACGCGCAGCTCGCCTTTGCGGACGATGCGCTGGATGTGGGAAAACGACAGCCCGGGAAACCGCGCCTCGAGGAAACGGTCGACGCGCATGTTGTTCTCGTCAGCGCTCACGACCACGGTTTGGACTTTTGTGGGCAGCGGCGGCGCATCGGGCGCAGCCTTGGCGGGCTCCGCTACAGGCTCGCGTTTCTCAGGCCGCGCGGGGGCAAAACGCGGCGGCTTGCCGCCCGGGCGCGCATGCTGGCGCTCAGCCGCCGAACCCCGATAGGGACGCGCGCCCTTCGGGCGGTCGCCGGGGCCGCGGGATTTCGCGAGCGGCCTCTTGATGCGTCGGCTCATGACTCAATGTTCCTGATCGAGCTGGTCTTAAGCCCCCGCAAAGGAGGGCTCGACCACCGGAATTCGGGGTAGCAGAAATGGACAGTGTTCACTTGCATTGCGCGCTACTTCAAAGAGATGCAAGGTTGGCGTTGTTGGACAGGTGTCCGATACCGTGCAAGCGGCCGACGTCGGGATTTCGTCACGTCAGCTCGACGCGCAAGGTGCGCCCGACGGCGTTGGCAGCGCGGCGCAACGTATCGAGCGTCACTGAGGGTGTGGCAGGATCCAATAGCCGATCAAGCTGGCGGCGGCTAGTTTTCATGCGTTCCGCCATCGCGCTCTTGGTGAGGCCCTGTGCTTTCATCGCCTCAGCCAGTTGCTCGGCAATGATCTCCTTGATGGCGCGCTCTTCGCATGCTCCAAGCATTCCTTGTTCCGCAAGGAATTCATCGAAGGTTTCTTCGCTGACGCGTGCTTTCTTCTTCTTCACCATCACATCACCTCGCGTTTGCGCTTCAGCGCAAGATCGATGTCCTGTTGCGGCGTCTTCTGCGTCTTCTTGATGAAGCCGTGCAAAAGGATCATATGGCCATCGCCCATGCAGAAGATCACCCGCGCAATCCGGTTACTATCAAGGTTGCTTCGGACCTCCCAGAACCCGTGCCCAAGCGGAGCACAATACGGACGCCCGATTGGCCAACCAAACTCAACTTTCTGAATGTCCTTCCCGACCGTCTGGCGATCGTCGGACGGCAATTCCAAAATCCATTCGCGGACCGGATTGCGGCCGGTTGGGCTGACATAGAACCGTGCGGGTAGCTTTTTCGTGCGGTCGATCATCCCGGCCAGCCAGATGTGCCATTTTTGGCACACCATTGCAAGGCATTTCCGTGCAAGCGCCGCCTGCTAAACTTCAGGACTATTTCGGCCCACGATCTCGCCTCAGCTTCGCCCAGTAGTCCAGGCGCCTGCGAATCTCGCGTTCGAAGCCGCGGTCGGGCGGATCGTAGAATGTCTGCCGCCCCAGCGCTTCCGGGAAATAATCCTGTCCCGAAAAAGCTTCCGGCGTGTCGTGATCGTATTCGTAGCCGGAGCCATAGCCTTCGGATTTCATCAATTTGGTCGGCGAATTCAGGATGTGCTTTGGCGGCAGCAGCGAACCGGCCTCCTTCGCCGTGCGCATCGCCGCGCCGAACGCTGTGTAGGCAGCATTCGATTTCGGGGCGGTCGCGACATAGATCACGGCCTGCGCGATCGCGAGCTCGCCCTCGGGAGAGCCTAAGAAATCAAAGGCGTCTTTCGCCGCGTTGGCAATCACCAGCGCCTGCGGATCGGCCAGGCCAATATCCTCGACGGCCATGCGAACCACGCGCCGCGCCAAAAACAGCGGGTCTTCGCCGGCGTCCAGCATCCGCGCGAGGTAATAAAGTGCCGCGTCGGGATCGGAGCCGCGCACCGATTTATGCAGCGCCGAGATCAGATTGTAATGCCCGTCGGCGGATTTGTCGTAGATCGGCGCACGGCGCTGCAGGACCTCCTGCAATTGCGCGGCATTGAAAATCTCGCCGGCCCGCGCGGCGCGCCAGACCTCTTCGGCGAGCGTCAGCGCGGCGCGCCCGTCGCCATCGGCCATCCGCACCAGCACCGCGCGCGCTTCCGCATCGAGCGGCAGCTTCTTGCTCTCGATGTTCTCGGCATGTGCAAACAGCTTTTCGATCGCCGCCGGGTCGAGCGAATGAAACACCAGGACACGCGCACGCGAGAGCAGCGCGGCGTTCAGTTCAAACGAAGGATTTTCGGTGGTGGCGCCGACCAGCACCACGGTGCCGTCTTCCATCACAGGCAGGAAGGAATCCTGCTGCGCGCGATTAAAACGATGCACCTCGTCGACGAACAGCAGCGTTCCCTTGCCGGTCTCGCGGCGCGCGCGGGCCGCATCGAATGCCTTCTTCAGGTCGGCGACGCCGGAAAACACCGCTGAAAGCTGCTCGAAATGCAGTTCGGTCGCATCCGCCAAGAGCCGCGCCACCGTGGTCTTACCGGTGCCAGGAGGTCCCCAGAAGATCAGCGAACCCAGCGTGCGGGTATCCAGCATCCGCGTCAGCGCGCCGTCGGGACCGAGGATGTGGTCCTGGCCGACGACCTCGGCAAGCGTGCGTGGGCGCAACCGGTCGGGAAGCGGATGCGGCGCGTCCTGCTCCATCCCCGCGGCAGCAAACAGGTTTGCAGCTTCGCGTGGTCGTTTCGGGCTCATCCGCCGAGCGTAACGTTGATCTGCTGGCCGCCGCGCATCAGCGTGATGCGCCAGACCCGGGAGGAATCGCGGGTGGCCTTTTCGAGATCGCTGGTCTTGGCGATCTTCTGGCTGTTCACCAAGAGGATGATGTCGCCTTTCTGGAACCCGACATTGGCGGCGGTCGAGTCATCGCCCAAATCAGTAACGACGACGCCTTCGGTGTCGGCATCAAGATGCAGCTCGTCGGCGACCGCGGGCGAGATGTTGGCGACCTTCGCGCCCTGGAACGGCGAGCGTGTCGTCAGCGTGATTTCGTTCCGTCCGATATCGGGCGCGGTCTCGAGTGGAACGGTCAGCTTGACCGGCTTGCCGCCGCGCTGCACATCGACCTGCGATGTGCCGCCGAGCGGATGCGTGGCGAAGCGATAATCGAAGCCATTGGGGTCGTCGACCGTCTGCCCATCGACCGCGACGATCAGATCGGACGATTTCAGGCCCGCGCGCGCGGCCGGGCTGTTCGGCACCACGCTTGCGACAAGCGCGCCGTTCGGAAGCTTGAGCCCGAGCGATTCGGCGATCTCAGGGGTCACCGCCTGCAGCCGCGCGCCAAGCCATGGCCGCTTCACCGCCTTGCCTCCGCTCTTGGCGGACGCGACCACGACGCGCACCATGTTGGCGGGGATCGCAAAGCCGATGCCTTGCGAACCGCCGGAGCGCGAATAGATCGCGGTATTGATGCCGGCAAGGCGGCCGGTCATATCGACCAGCGCGCCGCCGGAATTGCCGGGATTGATCGCCGCATCGGTCTGAATGAAGAACTGGTAGTCGGTGATGCCGACCTGCGTGCGCGCCAAGGCCGAGATGATGCCGTGGGTGACCGTCTGGCCGACGCCGAAGGGATTGCCGATCGCGATCACGACATCGCCAACCATCAGCTCGTCGGAATTGGCGAGATCGAGCGTCGGGAATTTCTCATGGGAGTCTTTCAGGCGCAACACGGCGAGATCGGAGCGCGAGTCCTTCAGCACGATCTCGGCCTCGAATTCGCGCTTGTCCGACAGCGAAACCTTGACCTGATCGGCGCCCTCGATGACGTGGACGTTGGTGACGACGAGACCCGTGGAATCGACCATCACACCGGATCCGAGCGAGCGCTGCATCTGGTCACCCTGCTGACCGGGCACGCCGAAGAAGCGACGGAAGATCGGATCGTCGAGCAGCGGATTACGCTGCATCATCTTGGCGGCGTAGACGTTCACAACCGCCGGCTGTACCCGCTGCACGATCGGTGCGTAGGACAGCTTCAGGTCTGCGGGCGAAGTTGGCACGCGCCGGTCCTGCGCCGAGGCCGGAGTCAAGGCAGGCGTCGCGACAGCGGCGGAAATCAGCAGCAAGGCCAGCGAACGAACAAGCATCATGCAAAAATCCTGAAATTTCCTGGTCTTGAGATATAGGCGGGAGCCTGCAGCGAGAGAAGACAATGGACGGGCAGCTAGGCCGCCCGATCGGGCGCCTTGATGGTTGCGGGCGCCGGCGCACAAGATAGCCTTTCCTGATGGCCCTCGCCCCAGGCCTTAAGCGTGTCGATCACCGGACGCAAACTCTCGCCAATCTCCGACAGGGTGTACTCAACCCGCGGCGGCACCTCGGCATAGACCTTGCGGATCACGAGATTGTCGTCCTCGAGCGCGCGAAGCTGCTTGGTCAGCATGCGCTGGGTAATGCCTGGCATCCGCCGGCGCAACTCGCCAAAGCGTTGCGTGCCGTTTTGCAGATGGAACAGAATTACGCCCTTCCACTTGCCGTCGATCAGGTCGAGCGTCGCCTCGACTGCGCAGCCGGGCCGATGCGCGAAATTCCGCCGTTTCATGAGGGTTTTCCTGAGGGTTTTCTGGAGGTTCTTCCAACAGTATCCAAACAGGGACTATATCCCTGAATTTACAGTACTTGCCAAGATAGCGCGAGCGCGACATTTAGGCGACCATCAATTGCTTCGAGTTCAACGACAAGATCGGGAGACAACGGAAATGAAGGCCGTCGGATACAAAAAATCGCTGCCGATCGAGGCAGCAGACGCGTTGATCGATTTCGAGGCGGCAAAGCCGGAACCGAAGGGGCGCGACATCCGCGTCGCGGTGAAGGCGATTTCCGCCAACCCCGTCGACTACAAGGTCCGCAAGCGCGCCGCCCCGCCGGAGGGCGAGATCAAGATTTTGGGTTTTGATGCGGCCGGCATCGTCGACGCGGTCGGGCCCGATGTCACGCTGTTCAAGCCGGGCGACGAGGTGTTCTACGCCGGCTCGATCCAGCGCCAGGGCACCAATTCCGAATTTCACCTGGTCGATGAACGCATCGTCGGCAACAAGCCGAAGTCGCTGTCATCAGCGCAAGCCGCAGCCCTGCCGCTGACCTCGATCACCGCCTGGGAGCTTTTATTCGATCGCCTCGGCGCCGTGCCGGGAAAGAGCGTCGACCCGCGCACGCTGCTGATCGTGGGCGGCGCCGGCGGCGTCGGCTCGATCCTGATCCAGCTCGCGCGCCGGCTCACCGGTTTGACCGTGGTCGCCACCGCGACCCGGCCGGAATCGCAAAAATGGTGTTTTGAACTCGGCGCCCATGCCGTGATCGATCACTCAAAGCCGATCAAGGAGCAGATCGAGAAGCTGAAGGTACCGCCGGTCACGCTCGTCGCAAGCCTCACCTTCACCGACCAGCATTACAAGGCGATCGCGGATCTGATGGCGCCGCAAGGAAAATTCGGACTGATCGACGATCCGCCGGAGTTCAACGTCAGCGTCTTCAAGGGTAAGGCGATCTCGGTGCACTGGGAATCGATGTTCACGCGCTCCTCGTTCCAGACTCCTGACATGATCGGCCAACACAACCTGTTGAACGACGTCGCCGACCTCATCGACAAGGGCGTGCTGCGCACCACGCTGGACCAGACCCTCGGCACCATCAACGCCGCCAATCTCAAGCGGGCCCACGCGCTTCTGGAAAGCGGCAAGTCGCGCGGCAAGATCGTGCTGGAGGGGTGGTAGAAAGGCGTAGGGTGGGCAAAGGCGCGTTCTTCGCGCCGCGCCCACCCTACGAACTAAGACTATCCCCCGTCATCCTGAGGAGGCCGCAACGCGGCCGTCTCGAAGGACGGCGGCCCGGGGCCGTGCACCCTTCGAGGCTCGCTACGCTCGCACCTCAGGATGACGGTTGACAAAGTTGCCAATCGACTCATCCCGGCACCACGCCCTCGACAAAGATCAGCCGCCGCTCCAGCGCGGCCCGCCGCACCTTGAGCGCTTCGGCGTATTCGGGCGATCCGTACCATTCGCGCAGGCGCTCCATCGAGGGAAACTCGACGACCACGATGCTTTTCGGCGGCGGTCCGCCCTCCGCGACGCTTGCCGCGCCGTTGCGGACCAGGTAGCGGCCGCCATATTGCGCGATCGATTTGGCTGCAATCGTGCGGTAGGTCTCGATCGCCAGGGGATCACGCACTTCAAGTTCGGAAATGACATAGGCCGCCATCTGACACCTCAAGCGATCGTGTTGACAATGCCGCCTTCGGCGCGAAGCGCCGCGCCGTTGGTAGCGGACGCCTCTTTCGAAGCGACATAGAGCACCATGTTGGCAATTTCCTCGGGACTCGCAAAGCGCTGTAGCAGCGAACTCGGGCGATGCTCCCTGACAAAATTCGCCCCCGCCTCCTCGACCGACTGGCCGCTCTGCCTGGCGACTTCCTTCAGCATGATCTCCACGCCCTCTGACATCGTCGGTCCCGGCAACACCGAATTAACGGTTACCGCGGTACCGCGGGTCAGTTTGGCGAGCCCGCGGGAGACCGCAAGCTGCGCGGTCTTGGTCATGCCGTAATGGATCATTTCCACCGGAATATTCAGCGCGGATTCCGAGGAGATGAAGACGATGCGGCCCCAGTTGCGCTTCAGCATGCCCGGCATGTAGGCGCGCGACAGACGCACGCCTGACATCACATTGACGTCGAAGAAGCGACTCCAGTCCTCGTCGAGAATCTTGAAGAAGCCCTTCGGTTCGAAAATCCCGGCATTGTTGATGAGAATGTCGACCTCGGGCAGCGCGTCGGTAAGGGTCTTGCATCCGGCAGCCGTCGAGACGTCGGCGGCAATGCCGCGGACCTTGCTGGTGGAAATCTCCGCGGCAAGTTTTGCGACCGACGCGTCGACCTTGGCCTGCGCCCGGCCGTTGACGACGACATTCGCGCCCGCCGCGGCCAACCGCGTGGCGACCGCATGGCCGATGCCGGAAGTGGAACCCGTTACCAGCGCCGTCTTTCCCGAAAGGTCGATCTTCATGAGCCATCTCCATCATCGAAGACGGAGATATCGGGAGCGGTGCGCCCAAGCGCAATCGCCGGCGGCGCATCACCGATGCCCAACAAAAAGGCGGCGCTCCGATAGCGCCGCCTGCATGTTTCTCTTTCGTCGTCCCGGCGAACTTCCGGCTTACGCCGCTTCGGCCGGCGCCTTCTCCTCGACCGGGCCGGAATCCTGGCCCTTGGCATCGACGTCGCGGTCGACGAATTCGATCACCGCCATTGCCGCGTTGTCGCCGTAGCGGAACCCGGCCTTGATGATGCGGGTATAGCCGCCGTGGCGGTCCTTGTAGCGGGTGGCGAGCGTATCGAACAGCTTCCGGGTCATGTCGACATCGCGCAGCTCCGAGATCGCCTGCCGGCGCATCGCAAGCCCGCCCTTCTTGCCGAGCGTGACCAGCTTCTCCACGATCGGGCGCAATTCCTTGGCCTTCGGCAGCGTGGTGACGATCTGCTCGTGCTTGATCAGCGCCGCGCACATATTGGCAAACATCGCGCGCCGGTGCTCGGCGGTGCGATTGAGCTTCCGATGAACCTTGCCGTGACGCATGATATATTCCTCGATACTTGTTCTGTCGCGACGGCTCGTCGGACAATTTGCTCAGGTGGGCCGCCTGCGTTCGCCCAAAATGCAATGGCCGAGAATTGCCCCGGCCACCGCG